>Ga0209021_1001361_pt1 | contig 24686 bp, 22 predicted proteins | sample PinacodermFT_FD_187299 | JGI IMG/M metagenome (GOLD analysis project Ga0209021, IMG submission 187299) | Host-associated microbial community of the marine sponge Aplysina aerophoba from Gulf of Piran - sponge pinacoderm, lysed by freeze-thaw... | ecosystem: Host-associated > Porifera > Sponge >... | reverse complement strand
CCGCTTGCGCGCCACACTTCAGGGTTCATCAGGATGGACGAGTCCAGCCCCACCATGTCGTCGCGCTCCCAGACGAACGTCCGCCACCAGGCATCCTTGATGTTGCGCTTGAGCTCGACGCCCAGGGGACCGTAGTCCCAAGTACTGGAGATGCCGCCGTATATCTCGCTGCTCTGGAAGATGAAACCGCGCCTCTTGGCGAGCGAAGCCAGGGCGTCCAAATCTACTGATGAAGTGTTGTTTTCTGACACGATGCTAAAAACCCTTGCTTTTGAAATTGAGATTGCGGTTGACCTGTGATGATTATAACAAAGTAGGAGTTCATTAGCCGAGACAAAAACAAAGCCCGCGACAGTCGTCACGGGCTTATAATGGTGTGCTTTGGAGGCGACGGGCGGATTCGAACCGCCGATAGGGGTTTTGCAGACCCCCGCCTTAACCACTTGGCTACGTCGCCCTGATACTTGGTGCCGAGGAGGAGATTCGAACTCCTACAGCCTTGCGGCCACAGCGCCCTCAACGCTGCGTGTCTACCAATTCCACCACCTCGGCTGGCTGGGAAATCGAGAGCGCCGAATCTAATCGCTTTACAGGCTGTCGGCTTTCCACGTCCTACAATTATATCCAAGTATCCTTTTTCTGTCCACATCTGCAAGACTTTCGGACGATAAGCCGACGGATGTGCCTGAGGAAGCGCATTCAACGGAAGGCCGCCTGTCCCGTTGTGTCAATGCGTGCAAGCCGATAAAATGCGCTCAGATCAATAACTCTCAATAATCTCACGGCTCATGCGAGGTTTCAGATGCCGCAAATATCAGACGAGATGCTGGAAGTTCTACGTGCCATTCCCACGCAGACGCTCATAGACGCTCAATGGGTGAAAGGATGGCCCATGAGCTACATCGAAGGAGCGGTGCCGTTGCAACAGGGGCAGCACATGGCGGGCAGGGCAGTTACGCTGCGATTTGTGCCGCATCGTCCGGACTTGGTAGAGGACAAGCCGAAGGGTGCCGATTCTGCGGAGTATGTGGCAATCGAATTGTGAGGGCCCGGCGAAGTGCTGGTCATTGACGCGATGGGTTGGAAGTACAGTTCTGTTGGTGGCGACATCAAGTTCTTGCGGATGATGCAGCTCGGAGCGGGTGGTCTTGTTACGGACGGCGGCGTGAGGGACAGCGTCTCACTGAAAGAGTATGGTTTTCCGGTGTATTCGGCGAGTCTCACGGCGAAGCAGGGACCTGCCGAGTTCTGGCCGTGGCAGGTCAATGATGCGATTCAGTGCGGTGGCGTCCTTGTGCGTCCCGGTGATGCACTAGTGGGCGACGATGATGGTGTAGTGGTCGTGCCTCAGGGCATAGTGGACGAGGTGATCGAGATTGCACACCAACGCGAGGAAGTCGAAGCGGTTGTGAAAGCGCAGCTTGAAATCGAACAATGCTCGCCGGGCAAGTATTATCCATTCAACGATAATACCTGGAAGTTGTTTGAAGAAAAGACCGGGAAGAAGCAGCCGTAATTTGGGCTTGGTCGTATAAGTTGTCAGGTAAATGGCTATGAATTAGACTTTAAGCGCGGCGTACTGCCGTTGACCAGAATTGCAATCAACATACCAAATCATTGAGGAGATGAGCAGATGGAAGAGCGAACCGGAGTATTCGCGGCAGGCGACAATCAATTGACGCTTCTGGGCCCGGAGATAAGCGTTGGGCAGACCGCACCTAACTTCACCGTATCAGGTGCAGGCTTGAGCCGAGTAACGCTAGACAACTACGCAGGCAAGGTGAAGATCATCGCTTCGGTGCCGTCGCTTGATACGGGCGTGTGCAGCGACGAGACCAAGCAGTTCAGCGACTTCGCAAAGTCAATGTCGGATGACATCGTGGTTCTCACTATCAGCATGGACTTGCCCTTTGCACAGGCCCGCTGGTGCGGTGCTAACGATGTTGACAATGTCGAGACGGCGTCAGACTTTAAGTCCCGCGAATTTGGGGACAGCTATGGCGTGCATGTGAAAGAGAATGGGTTGCTCGCGCGCGCTGTCTTTGTACTGGACAAGGACAATGTGGTGCGACATGTGGAATATGTACCGCAGATTGCACAGCTCCCTAACTTCGATGCAGCCCTCGCCGCGGCTAACGAGGCGGCAGGGTAGGTCTGATAAACAAGAAACCACTGGATGAGTGAGAAGCGGCTATCCTGAACAGGATAGCCGCTTCTTCTTCGTTTTGCCTTGGCACGTGCTATTCTTCGCGCTGTACTCTCAATGATAGAGCCTCGCAGGGATTGGGCCGACCGGGCGTCTCGCCTATAGGTATGATTTCCGCGTGCAGCTTGCCGGGCTTGAGTTCTAGCAAGCCTACGCCGCCTAGCCGCAGTTCCTTGTGTCGCGGAAATGTGATGCTTCCAGTGTTCATTATGACCACACCCTCACGTTCGTAGAGAACTTCCTGGTGTGTGTGCCCACCGACCATAATGTCAACCGGCGATGGGAACAACTTCCGAATCTTTGCCATCGGAAGATGTTCGCTGCCGAGATCATGCACCATGCCGATGCGCCAGCCCTCAACCTCCAAGATCTGTACTTCCTCAGAGCGATGGTCGTCATATGGGTCGTTGTTGCCGTTGGCGCATACGACGGGTGCAAACTGCTCCAGCCAGTCGAGAACACGAGTGTAGATCAAGTCGCCGCCATGAAGGATAAGGTCAACCGAAGAAAAGAATTCCGTGGGTTCCGGACCAAGTTCGTCAAGGTCTCTGATAAGGTTCGGCAGGTGGGTATCGGTTAGCAGTCCAATTTTCATTGTTGAGTTTGCTTTCGCCCAGGTGATCGCTCTTGCTTTCTCGATTGCCGCGCGTCTGAAGCCGAGCAGTTTCGTTGACTGAATCGCGCTTGTGTGCTACCTTTTCGCCGTCCGTGAACTCGCGTTGAAGACGCAACTCACGCTATCAGACGAACAACCGTCATTCAAGTATTGGTGCTGGATATTTCATCCTCACCAAATCACTGCGGCGATATTAGCTGCTAGCCAGTTTCCACAGTAAGAGCGTACGTTATTGGAGGTGCAAAATGCCCCAGCGTAGAGAGGCAGCAATAGTTGGTATCCACGAAAACCCGCTCAGGGTCGTCGGGCCCGGGACGAGCGCGCTTCAGATAAAGGCAGCATCTGCCATCAAAGCCCTTGAGGATGCGGGGCTGTCTGGAAAAGACATAGACGCAGTATATGACACCGGCACACACCAGGGCATAGGTGGACTAGGCATATCTGAGTATCTCGGATTGAAGCCGAAGATTATAGACAATACTGCAGTCGGCGGGACTTCGTACGAGTTCCAGGCGAACCACGCGGCAAAGATGATTGCGGCGGGCAAGTGTGAGGTCGCACTGCTCACCTACGGATCAACGGCGCACTCGGATCGACGCAATATCGGCACCGCGGGCGGAACGAGCCAGGGGCCAGCGACACCCGCCGGCAATATGGAAGACTCCTGGGGACAGACGCTGATCGCAAACTACGGTATGGTCAAACGCCGTCACATGCACCAGTACGGGACTACCGATGAGCAGTTCGCGGAAATCTCGGTCGTTACTCGCCGACACGCGATGCGTAACCCTGAGGCGGTCAAGGCGATGACCGATCTCGAATTCGTGGGCGTGAATGAAATAACCGTCCAAGATGTACTGGATTCACGCGTGATTGCGCATCCACTGCATCTCCTTGAGTGCTGCATGATTTCAGACGGCGGCGGCGCGGTCATTATTGCATCACCGGAAGTCGCAGCGAATTGCGCCAAGAAGCCCGCTTGGATTATCGGCACCGGCGAAGCGACGAAATACCGCGAAAACGGCGGTGACATCACGGTTAGTGCGGGGGCGCAGTCCGGACCAATCGCATTTGCGGACGCTGGCGTAACGCCGGACGAGATTGACGTGCTGATGGCTTATGATTCATTCAGCATCACAGTGATGTGCATGATCGAGGACCTCGGTTTCTGCAATAAGGGTGAGGGCGGAGCTTATGTGAGCCAGCGACACCTCGGTTTTGACGATCCGCGCGGGCCCGCAATGAACACGGACGGCGGCGGGCTATCCTCGAATCACCCTGGTGAGCGCGGTATCTTCTTGCTGTTTGAGGCAACTCGTCAGTTGCGCGGGGAGTCCACGGCGCAGGTAGCTGATCCCAAACTCGCGGTCGCAGTGGGCAACGGCGGGTCACTGGGCTCGCGCCATGCGACCGGCGTAACGATACTCGCGGCAGACTAGCATTGAGCGCCTTGGGACAGATGGCTGACATTCAGAAATTGACCTAGGAGACAATGACATGGCAGGACAGCGACCACAACCCAGATTCCCCGAACCGGACACAGAGCCGTTCTGGGAGGCCACTAAGCGACACGAACTTACCTACCAGATATGCAACGGTTGCGGCGATGTCCTGTTTTATCCGCGCAAGTATTGCGTTCTCTGCGGGACCGACGATACGACCTGGCATACTTCTAAAGGCGAAGGCGAGGTGTACACCTTCAGCGTCGTGATGCAGAGCAGGCATCCTGCATTTGCCGATCTGGGGCCTTACGCGGTAGCCTATGTTGACCTCGACGAAGGCTTCAGAATAATGACCAACATCGTGGGTGTCCCCAACCCTGTCGATGACATCCAGTGCGGCATGCGCGTGAAGGTTCGATGGGAAGACCAGGGTGAGGGCGAAGTTTCCCTGCCCATGTTCGAGCCCGCTTAGTGTAAAGGAATCTTTTCTCTGGAAAGCTGGTAGACTTGGAAAGCCCTCTGTTTTAGACAGAGGGAGCAACAAGCACAAGCGAGTCAAAACTGGCCATTGTTTTCAGCTGCCGTAGTAGCAACATAATGCGGGGATTTGCTATGATTATGTTGGCTTGCACGGCGGCTGACTGTGTCTGGCACCTTCAGGAATGAAGGTTGCGCATTTTGGTCGATGTGCTTCGCATTAGAAAACAAAACCCTAATACATAACAGGGAGCACCACAGAATGGCAAATACCAATGGTTCAATAATGACGGTTGATCGCGTCGCCCTCTCTAGCAGCAGGGCGAGTACGCCCGTTGAACTGCCTGACTACGATAAGAGCCGATTTGAAGAGGTCGGCTTTCTTACTGCAATGACACTTGTGCTGCTTGGCAACTATTCCCAGACAGGACACTTTGGCGGCCCTCTTGCTTACACTCCGTACACTGTAATGACCCACCTTGCGGGGCCGGAGAACGGAGGGCTGAGGTACGACTATCGCCGCCCCAAGCATCCTTACGCTGACAGGTTTATGCTCGCAGGCGGGCACAATGCACCCGTAACTTACGCTCTGTGGATGATCATGGGTGAGGCGCTCGCGCGAAAGTATGCGAAGACGGGCGATCCTCGTTATTCGGTCGATCACAATCAGGGCATGCTAAGCATCGACTGCCTCGGGTTCAGGCGGGGCGCAGGCGCGCTTGCAACACTCCTGGAAGACTTCGATCTTACCGATGCACCGGAGATGGCACAGGCGAAGATTCGAGGAATCCGCTCGCTGGCAGGGCACTCCGAGACGACCGACATGACCAACGACGTGAACGGTGGTCCGTCAGGCATAGGCATCGCGACTGCGGCGGGCAAGGCCGCTTTCTGGGACATGATAGGCGCGCCTGATAGCCTGAAGATAATGGCAATCGAGGGCGAGTTCGCGATGACATCAGGACACTCGCAGGAGATGAAAACTCAGGCTGTCGCCCAGCAGGTGGGTAAGCGCCTCCGCATCTTGCTGTCGTACAACAATGCGGGTATTGATGATGAGCTAATTGGTGGCGTCATTCAGCCCCAGTACGATGGTTATCGCATTGAAGACCAGTGGGCCGCATACGGCTGGAATGTGTTCGCGGTGGAAAATGCCAACGACTACGATCAGGTTTTGGGCGTCCTCAAAGCAATGGAGGACTGGGATCCAAGTGACGACCGTCCTATGATTGTGGTAGGAAACACCGTCAAGGGCTGGTGGCCGGGCGCGGTTAATGGCAACGTGCCGGGCTACGGCGACCAAATCATCAGCTACGCGAGCCATCCTTACGCCTTCCCATTCAACGGAGACTACTTCTCGGCACTTGCGTCCACGTTCGAGCAGCGATTCGGCCTGGAGTTCGAGGGAATCAGGAGCGGTAACGCGGCTACGGACATGCGGGAGCGCTTGCTTGAGTTCAAGCGCAACATAGATATCGCGATGTCGGCGCTTGACGAGAATGGTCTTGGAGACTGGCTGGCGGATCGGCTTGTAGAAATCGGCGACTCTGTTGACGACAACCTGCCTTTGCGAATCGACCGCGACGTTGACCCGTTTATGGACGAGCGACTGAAGGTTGAGAATCTTCCGGTCGAGGCGCAAACTGTAAGTGTCAAGAACACAGTCTCAGGCGAAGAAAAGGAAGTTTCCATCAAGCTTTTCGAGGAACCTGGCAATGTAAGGGGCACTAGGCGTGCGATATCTGAAATCGCAAAGTACATGAACTATGTTACGGACAACAGGCTTGTCATTGTAGCCGCGGACCTTGCAGAATCTATCAACGTGGAACATGGTGGGATATGGGGACACTACGACCCGGTAAATAACCCCACCGGCACACGCTTAAAGGCTGCGATTCAGGAAGCGGGCAATGTGTCAACCGCATTGGGATTCGTCAGTCAGTCTGCCTCCCTGGACCCGGACAAGCATGTGGGCGTATGGGCGATCAGCGGCACGTATGGTGCATTCACACCGTTGATGTACCTGCCGGCCCGTGTCTGGAGCCAGCAGAACCAGGACAGCCCCTTCCGTGTCGGCGTGCTGAACGTTCTTGCCGGGCACTCGGGTCCTGAGACCGCGGCCGACGCACGGACACACTTCGGAATCTTCGCGCCGCAGGTGTGGAAGCTGTTCCCTCGCGGACAGGTGATTACCCTGAGCTTCTGGGATTACAACGATGTGGCAGCCGGCTACTTCGCCGCAGCCGAGATCGCCGCGCGTGACCCGAAGGTCGGCGTGTTAGTGCTTGAAGTGGCGCGTCCGGACTTCCCGGTGGCCGACCGCAGCACATTCGCAGACACTGACCTCAAGGCGGCAGCCAAGGGCTTCTATGTCATACGGGACTTCGACGATAACAAGCCTAAGCAAGGCTATGTGATAGTCCAGGGTTCGTCTTCGACGGTCAACCTGGTCAGGGCGCTTCCGCAACTCGAAGAAGACGGCGTCAATGTAAAGGTAATCGCCGCTATCAGCGATGAGCTGTTCCAGCGTCAATCGCAGGAATACCGGGACTCGGTGCTGCCTCCCGAGGCAATATACGACATGGCAGTGGTGACGACGGGAACTCGGAGAATGTGGCCTGTGCAGAATGCGGGGCCGCTCACTGACGAGTATTCGCTGGTTTCTGACTGGGATAACCAGTGGCTGACAGGCGGGACGGAGGCGGACGTGATCGCCGAGGCGCATCTTGATACAGATTCGATCTACAAGGGCATCAAGCGATTCGCGCTCGATCACGATGAGCGTATCAGCAGACAGGCGGGTTTGGTGGCTGCTCTGAGGTAGGTTGTTCTTTGTTGATGCTCTGCGCTTGATTTGCGAGAGGTGAAGTGCTCAATGACGAGTTGCACAGTTAGGGGATGCAAGAGAGAACGAGTGGTCATTGACAGAATACTCAACGACTTGTGTGGATTGCATCAACAGTTGTCGAAGGGTGTCGATGATTTCCCGTTGCCAACAAAGCCAGCTCATAGGAAAAAGAGGACTAAGAAGCGAAGAGCCAAGAAAACTACTGGCCAATGGATTGGGGTTGAGGAACACATTCGTGTTTACCGCGGCGGTCTAGGGAAATAAAAAGCGATAAATTACATGCCTCATGTTGTGCTACAATTGAAAATAGCAAGTGGGGACGCGCGGGTTCGACAGGGGAAGTCTCTACAGGATTGCAGGCCGAGGCGCCACACACCGCGTTAAAAGTGGCAAAAACTTTAACTGGCAACTCACAAGAGTACGCCCTAGCCGCCTAACCGCGGCTACATCCACCACTCCTTCCCTCCGAGAGGGGTGACTGGGTGCCATATTATCGGAGGAAGGCCTGACAGACGCCGATATCGACTGGCCTAACCCATCGGCTGGCTCTGAGAAGTTACCTGTCGGTAAGTTCTTCCTAGAGCGAGACTCAATTACCGACTAAGCCTGTAGTACATCCTTGTCGGAGAGTCTTCTGGACGGGGAGTTCGACCCTCCCCCGTCTCCACCAATCAACCGATTCAGGAATAGAGGCGACCAATACGGTCGCCTCTTCTTTTGTCAGAAACATCACACGTATCGAGGCTCAAGCCTCGATAAATTGCAGGCATGCCTGAAGCTCGCATGGCAGTGGAGAACTGAACTCCCGGTATTCGTTGTCTGCTGGGTGTGTAAAGCCCAGAGTGGTCGCGTGGAGGAACTGACGGTTGAGCCGGCTGTCAGGCTTGCCGTAAGTGGCGTCGCCAACGAGCGGATATCCGAGCGAAGCGAAGTGGACGCGAATTTGGTGGGTGCGGCCGGTAGTGAGTCTTATCTCTACGAATGAGTGGGACTGGAAATGTCGCAATACGCGGTAGCGCGTGATTGCCTCGCGTCCCTTGTCCACAACAGCCATGCGCTGACGATTGGCGTTTGAGCGTCCGATCGGGGCGTTGATTATCGCCTCGGCCGGTGTAACGTTGCCGTGCGTTAGTGCAAGATAAATCTTGGTGAATTGCCGTGCTTTCAGTTGTTCGCTGAGCGCGCGGTGCGCCTGGTCGTTCTTGGCAACGACCAACAATCCGGAGGTGTCTCTGTCAAGTCGATGTACTATCCCCGGGCGAACCGTGCCGCCTATTCCTTGTAGGTCGGGGCAGTGTGCGAGGACAGCATTGACGAGCGTGCCATCCGGGTGTCCCGGCGCGGGATGCACGGTCATGCCAGCGGGCTTATCCACGACCAGCAGGTCGCTGTCTTCGTAGACTATGTCAAGATCAATGTCCTGTGGCAGAAGATGGCTTTCCTCAGGTTCCGGTATGTGCAGGACTATCTTCTGTCCCTGCTTAACCTTAGTGGATGGCTTCGCTGACTTGCCTTCGAGAGTGGCGCTGCCATCAGAAATTAGCGCCTGAATTCTCGATCGCGAAAGATCCGTGCAGCGGCTGTCTAGGAACCTGTCGAGACGCTCCCCGCCGACTTCCACTTCGAATGTCATTGTGCAGATCATGTCGAGCAACTCAGCCGCTAATGGGATGCCTTTTCCTGCGCGGCATCGGTGGCAGGTGTGGCGGCGTTCGGTTGAGATTCTTTAGCGGGCTTGCGGTCGAAGAGCAGAATTACCACGATCAGAGTCGTCATTCCAACGCATATAGAAGAATCTGCGATGTTGAATATCGGCCACCAGCCGACGTCAATGAAGTCGGTGACCGCGCCGAAAGCCACACGGTCAAAGAGATTGCCGAACGCACCGCCGAGCTGCAATCCGATGGCAAGACGTAGAATTGGGCTTGGCAATGCGTATGCACGGTAAAAATATACAAGAAAGCCGATTGCGATGATCGAGGCGAATATCAGGAAGAGTGTCTGATTTGGTAGCAGTCCGAACGCAGTTCCCGTGTTAGCACCATGTGTAAATCGGAACAGGCCCTCCGCCGGCCAGGATTCACCGAGCCGAAGCGTGCCCTTAATTGCGAACTTAGTGAGCTGATCAGCGACAAAAACTACGGCAATCGTAGCTAACAGCAGCCAGTCGCGGTGAGGTGCGAAACCCTTTGTAACTTCGTTGGATGATTCCGCTTGAGAGTCCGGCTCTTCTAATGTGGCGCGTTCTTCCATATTCTGTTCTTCACTGAAGTCCTGTATTTTCCATGCGTCCATGGTAGCGTTCTGTGCTAGGTTACATCAACCCTGTGCGGAGCCATGTTCCTCTGAAGTAGTACCAGGTGAACGCAACCAGTCTGAGTCCCATGCCACCGACAATTGCAGCAGGAATCCCGAGATGTCCCAGGGGGCTGAAATTCGCAAGAATAAAGGTGAGGGGAATTTCGAATGCCCACATAGTCGCTACGGTGATGACCATTGGAGCGAAAGTAGAACCGGATGTGTTGAACGCCTGTGTGAGAATCTGCACTGGGCACATGAATATGTACCCGATTGAGGCAATGACGAGCCATGTCGATGATATTCTGATGAAGTCAGCGTCTGAGTTGAAGAACCCCGCGATTGGTTCGGGGAATGCGATTAACAGCACAAGTGCGGGCGCAGCCATTCCGAAGCCGATGAGCATACCCCATCGGACCGCGCTGCGAGCCCTTTCGGTCAACTCTGCGCCGAGGTTCTGGCCTGCGAGGGCGCCTGCTGCGCGGCCCATGCCTCTTGAACTCTGGTTGACTACGTTCTCGGCGCGACGGGCCAGTGCGAACGCGGCGAGAGCGACATCTCCGAATTGCGCGGCAACTCCTACGACGACAAGCTGCGAGACGCCGCGCTGCATATTTGTAACGGAGGCGGGGGCTCCCTGACGCAGCAGGCTCCAGATCAAAGGGAAGTCAATCCTGAACTCTCTGAAGCGCAGGCTGATGCGCCCTCTGCCGGAGCGCAGCGCCCAATAGGTCATGCCCACGCCGAAAATCTCTGCTGCCAATCGCGCGAATGCGGCACCTGTCAGACCGAGAGACGGAAATCCGAGCCAGCCGAAAATGAGAATGGGGCTTAGGACGATGTGAATAACCCGGGAGACCAGGGCTGCTTTGAGTGGGGTAATGCTGTCTCCCGAAGCCTGCAATGCGCCCCCGAAGAGACGGTGGTAGCTCAAACATGCCATGGCGATCAATTGAACCTGCATATATCCGGTGCCTTGCTCGACGGCGGCGTCACTCATGCCTATGAGCCTGAGCAGCGGTTCGGCGAGAAAAAGTCCCACGGCAATCATCACGACGGCAAGGACTGATGTCAGCAGGAAGGACTGGACAAGTACATGGTTGGCCTGGGCCAACTGACGGGCGCCGACCGCGCGGGCAATCATGGAGCGCATGCTGGAATCCAAGCCCATCCGCGCCATCATAATGGTGCTGAGGTACGCTTGTGAGGCTCCCAGTCCTGCGATGGCGTGGAAACCGAGCCGTCCGGCCCATACGAGGTCGGCCACTTGGTCGATTACCCCGAGAAAGCCTTCAGCGACTTGGGGCCACCCAAGATACCAGACGTGGTTGCGAATGCTGCCCTTGGTGAGGTCGCGGCGAGCCAGGGCGGAGCGTCGTCTTGAGGGTCGGGGTGCTGTTTTCTGTGGGGGAACTGTGCGTGACGAAGTTGTGCGCTGGCCGGATTGCTCGTCGCCGTTACGCTGTGATTCGTCGTCCTGCATACAGTCCTTTCGGCTCGCGAGACCCGTTCAAAGCCTCAGATATGCCATGCGGATGCCGTCAACGATAAGGAATGTGGAAATGCAAGTCAAATGGCCCCGTGGCAGGAAGTCAGCCCTGGGGACTGGACGCCTTGTAAGGTACATTGTATAATTACATGTAAGTTAATTGCAATACACACTGAGGAGGTAAGCAATGTCTCAACGGGATGCTGAAAAGGATGAAGGACGAGAGAGCCAGAGCGCTCAAGATGAAAGGCGCAGGCTGTCAGACAACGTCGATGAGATCGTGGACGAGGTAAACAAGACGGTGCGAGTAGCGATTGTGAAGGGCGTGGACGCCGCCGAGACTATCGGCGACAGCATTCGCGACACGATCCAGGGGATGCGCGGCAGTCGGGACAATGTGGTGATGGTGCGTGTCGACAAGGCGAGCTTGGACCGGCTCGACGAACTTGTAGAAGCTGGGATTATGAGCAGCAGGTCGGAGGCTGCAGCGTTTCTGATAGCGGAGGGTATCAAGGCAAGGCAGCCGCTGTTCGACAGAATCGGGGAGAAGATACAGGAAATAAGGCGGGCCAAAGACGAGCTTCGGCAGATGGTGGATGAGGATGGAGCCAATTAGCTCTATGCCGCAATCTAGGCCTGTGTACTAGGGAGTGTCCTGACTTTATATCGCGGCACATTCGTGTATAATACGCCGCAACAATCAGCACGATTCGTTGCGGCGTACATGTGCGCCTTGCTGGTGAAATCACTCTTAAGATTGACCTACAGAAAGCCACACATTCCCACGGAGGCATCACGATGACAACCTCTTCTTCATTTCCAATCATAAGCAAGCCTGCCATTGAGGACATGGAGACGAAGCCGAATCTCGACTATGACAAGGTTCGCGGCAACTTCGACTGGCAGCAGATGTATGAAGAGCTTGATTGGCAGCCTGGCGGCGGTTTGAACAAGGCGCATGAGGCCATTGATCGCCACGCGAACGGGCGCAACCGCGACAAGATCGCGATGATCTGGGAAGGAAAGAACGGCGAGAAGGAGACCTACACCTTCGGTCAGATGAAGGAGCAGTCCAATAAGTTCGCCAATGTTCTAAAAAGCCTCGGCATCGAGAAGGGCGACCGTGTTTTCATCTACATGGAACGGCTACCTGAGCTTTACTTTGCGTTCTTCGGCATCCTGAAAGTCGGGGCGATTGCGGGGCCGTTGTTTTCGGCGTTCGGCCCTGACCCCGTTAAGGACAGGATGCAGGACAGCGAGGCGAAAGTGCTAGTCACGCAGCCGGACCTGCGGCGCAAGATCACACCGATCATCCCTGAGCTGTTCGAGCTTCAGCACATGGTTATCGTAAACAAGAACAACCGCGACCCGCAGCCTCTAATGTCTGGTGACCTCAGCTACGAAGAGGAAATGGCTAAGGCGACGGCGAACTTCGATACGGTCATTACCAGTCAGTACGACTACTCAATAATGCACTATACATCGGGCACGACTGGCAAGCCTAAGGGTGCGGTACACCGGCATCAGGCAGTGGTGCAGCAGTATGCCACCGGCAAGTGGGCGCTCGACCTGCAGGAAGACGATATCTACTTCTGCACGGCGGATCCGGGCTGGGTTACGGGCACATCTTACGGAATGCTTGCGCCGTGGACTAACGGAGTCACGCAGCTCATCTACGAGGGCGGCTTCCGCGCAAGCAAGTGGTATCAGCTGATACAGGACTACAATGTAACTGTCTTCTACACGGCGCCAACCGCCATCAGGATGCTGATGAAGTCAGGTGATGATGTTCCCAAGCGATACGACATGTCCTCCCTGCGCTTTATGGCGAGCGTAGGCGAGCCATTGAATCCGGAGGCGGTTGTCTGGGGCAACGATGTTTTCGGCATGCCGTTCCACGATAACTGGTGGCAGACGGAGACGGGCGCGATAATGTGCGCGAATTACGCCTGCCAGGACGTAAATCCAGGTTCCATGGGCAGGCCCATACCCGGAGTGGAGCTAGGAGTCGTGGATGACGAGTTCGAGCCGGTACCAGCCGGCCAGGACGGGAATTTGGTTGTGCGACCGAACTGGCCCTCGATGTTCCACGCATACTGGAACAACACCGAAATGTATAACTCGCGCTTCCGAAAGGGCTGGTACATTACGGGCGACACGGCGCGAGTCGATGAGGATGGATATTTCTGGTTCGTTGGACGCGCGGACGATGTCATCAACACAGCCGGGCACCTCGTGGGGCCGTTCGAAGTCGAAAGCGCGCTTATCGAGCATCCCGCCGTCGCCGAGGCAGGCGTCATCGGCAAACCCGACCCGATTGCAATGGAAGTCGTGAAGGCGTTCGTGTCACTAAAGGACGGCTATGAAGAGTCGACCGAACTGCGGCGCGACATAATGCGCTTCAGCAGGCAGAAGCTGGCCGCCGCGGTCGCGCCGCGCGAGCTAGACTTCGTGCCGACCCTGCCAAAGACTCGCAGCGGCAAAATCATGCGGCGTCTATTGAAGGCTAGGGAACTTGGTCTGCCGGAGGGCGATACGAGTACACTTGAAGACGACTAGAAATTCATTAACTGATGAGCGAGCGTCATTGAATTCGTACCGAGAGAGGTCTTAGATGAAAATTAGCTGGTTCCACCTGATGCCCTACCGGTTCCTGCCGAAGGACTTCGAGGACAAGTACCGCAGCGTCTGGGTGGATGTGCCCAGCCATCTGTTCGAGGCGAACAAGGCGCATCAACTCTACAACGAGTATCTCGATGAACTCGAATTTGCTGATGAGGTAGGCTTTGACGGTATCTGCGTCAACGAGCATCACAACAATGCATACGGGATAATGCCAAGCCCGAACATCACAGCAGCCACTCTGACACGGCGTACCAAGGACGCGGCCATCATCGTGCTGGGCAACAGCCTCGCGCTGTACAACCCGCCACTGCGCGTTGCCGAAGAGTTCGCGATGCTGGACTGCATCAGCGGGGGGCGTCTTGTCGCGGGCTTCCCCGTCGGCACTTCGATGGATACCAACTTCGCCTATGGCGTCAATCCTGCTACTCTGCGCGAGAAGTATTATGAGGCGCACGACTTGGTGATGAAGGCCTGGACCGAGCCTGATATGTTCGCGTTCAACGGCAAATATAACCAGGTTCGATACGCCAATATCTGGCCTCGCCCACTGCAGAAGCCACATCCGCCAGTATGGATTCCAGGTGGCGGCAGCGTCGAAACCTGGGAGTGGACGAGCCGCATGAATTATGTCTATTGCTACCTTAGCTACTCAGGGTACAAGCGGGGCATACAGGTGATGGACGGCTACTGGAAGGAAATGGAACGGCTCGGCACTGACGACAACCCTTACCGCGCCGGGTTCCTGCAGCTTGTGTGCGTCGCGGAGACCGACGAGAAGGCGAAGGAGCTTTACGCCGAACATGTAGAGTACTTCTATAAGAAGTGCCTGCATGTGTATGAGGGCTTTGCGGATGCTCCGGGATACCGCACGATTCGCACATTGAAGGCCGGGGCAGTTGCCCAGCTGGGCGCCGCCGCCAACCAGACGAGACAAGCGATGACCTGGGACGACTTTGTTGAGCAAGGTTATGTGATCGCGGGCAGCCCGAAGACGGTCATTGAGAATCTGCGTGGAGCTGTAGAAGGTCTGCGTGTGGGGCATCTGATGGTCCTGCTTCAGATTGGTAGCATGCCTAAAGACCTCACGATGAAGAACACCGAAATGTTCGCGACGGAAGTTTATCCAGAACTACAGGGCATGTGGGACGAATACGAGGACCACTGGTGGCCGCAGCCTATAGAGGAGCCGGAAGTCGCGGGGATGGCGTCGGCAGGGCCATAGCATAGAACGGCGAATTTGAGAGATGAATCTATGGGCAGGCACAAGGCCTGCCTATACTTTGCGTGGTACAGAATTCAACAGCAATGATGTGCTGAATATCAAGAGGGCATAGTAAATGGTAACCCAACAGAATGGTCAGGTTGTGACGGTAGGCGGCGCAGAAATCGAAGTCGCGAGCAAGGGCAGTGGCCAACCGCTCGTCTATCTGCACGGCGCTTTTGGTTATAGGGGATGGCATCCGTTCATGGACGCCCTCGCCGAAGACTTCACAGTTTATGCGCCTATCCAGCCCGGTTTCGCTGACAGTGCTCCGGGACCCGAGGATATTGACGAATTGTTGGACCTCACGCTTTACCACTTCGACCTGCTTGATGCCCTGGGACTGGAAGCGCCGAATGTTGTCGGACACTTCCTCGGAGGCATGATTGCTGCGGAAATGGCGTCGATTCGTCCTGACAGCATCAGAAAGCTCGTGCTGGCCGCTCCTGCGGGGATTTGGCTTGACGACGAACCAGGCGTTGACTACTTCGCAACGCCGATGGAGGAACTACGCGGCATTCTGTTCGCTGATCCGAATTCGGACGCGGCCAAGTCAGTGCTGCCTGAGCCTGCGGATGACCTTGAGCGCGGCACGCAAATATTGGAGCGTGTGCGCTCGCTAGCCACTGTGGGAAAGTTCCTTTGGCCGATACCGGACAAGGGATTGAAGAAGCGGATGGGGCGCATAAAGGCACGTACCCTAGTAGTCGTAGGCGATCAGGACAAGGTTGTACCGGCGTCATACGGCAATGAGTTCGGAAGCCGCATCGCGGGTGCGTCAGTGCATACGATGTCAGGCACAGGGCATATGATGATGCTGGAGCAGCCGGGGGAATTTGCGCGAGCGGTGAAAGATTTCTTGCAGGGCTAACTTCTGCCTTCATAGTCGCATTCGGTAATGTGAACGCCGCCCCGTATCTGACTATGAGGCGGCGTTTGTGTAGATCTGGTGGACTTGTACTATCCGACAAACCAGTCTGCGAGTTCGTTCCGGTTGCGTTCTAGCCAGGCAGCGTTAAGTCGTATGCGTTCTAGCGACTGACTGATGGTGCGCGCTCCACCGGGCGCGGGGTTGTCTGAGAAGAAGCGCTCAACGTCGTCGTGCATTTCCAGCGTTGTGAACGCAGAGGCAATACCAACGAGACGCATGATGGCGAATCCACCTTCGCCGTAACGCCTGTCGAGTTCCGGCCAGTTGTCTTTCAGGAACTGCCACGCAAGGTCGCGGCCCTGAGTGTTGCCCGCGACGAGAGTAATGACGCTCACAGTATCGTGTACCCGTACTTCGTCGCCGAGCGAGCGGTTAAGGGTTTCTTCAAGTAGCGCCTTGTCCTCAAACGAGGTCAGGCCATACAGGAATCTAACCTTCTCCTCCTGGAGCGGTGTGTCTCCTCGGAGTTGCCACATCGCATCATACTCGGAGCGGCCGCCTATCTTTGCCGCGAGACGGAAGACGATACCTCGAATGTCAGGGCTGACGCTTGCCGGGTCGTCGGCGTAGGTTGCGAATCGCCTTGCAGCTTCTCGAAGGGCGTTTTCGTCGTCGTTGGCTCCCACGTGATTCAGGACAGTGCTGCGAAGCAGGGCGTCCATGTGGGACTCGTTTGGCTTCGCTTCCCAGCCGACCTGTGCGGCGACCTGCTGGAATATGCCGCGTGAAAACGCCTGGAAGTTGCCATAGAAACCTTCGTCCGACAGCAAGTTGTCTAAGCCGCCCAAATTGGATGATAGGTCGGCGCAGACGGGAGCATTGTCCTCATTCTGATACGCCTCGGCGATAGTCAGGAAATCAGTCGCAGGTATGATTCCCGCACGGCTGAGGGCAAAAGCGTCGTTTTGAATGCCGAGCCTGTCGATCGGTGTCAGCGCCTTCGATCTGATGGGTTCTACAAGCCGCTGCAAGTCGGCGCTAGGGTATTTTACGCGGTAGAACCCGGTCTGCTCCGGGTTGACCTTCGTCCATGAGTCGTCGCCTGAACCGGAGTCGGAAACATCCCAAGAGAGTGACCTCGTGTCCATCAGCGTCCCTGCGCTGTCAGAGCCACCGCCTGTGTATACGCCGACAGGCACCCTCCACAGCGTCTCGTCGGCGTCTCCCGATTCAAGGATGGAGTCGTACAGGAAGCGGCGCTGCGTCAAGTGCAGGCCTATGTTTCCACTGCTGCGCTCGATTCCGACGTCCAACATAGGATAGCCGGTCTGCAGGACCCAGCTGTCCATGATTTCTGCCACCGGCTCGCCGGACACATCGGCCAGCGCGTTCCAAAGGTCGGATCGTTCGGCGTTGTCGTACTGGTGCGTGGTCAGGTACTTGTTCAAGCCCTGCCGGAAGGTCTCTTCGCCCAGGAAGCTCTCCAGCATTCTGAGGATTGACCCGCCCTTACTGTAGCTGATCGCGTCGAATAATTCGCCAATCTGCGCGGGGTTGCTGACCTCCTGCTCGATTGGGTGCGAGTTGCGTAGCCCGTCGAGGCTGAGGGCACGATTTGTGTCGCTGGAGACGAACTGCGTCCAGACCTCCCAGTCAGGGAAGAGGTTGTCGGTCGCCTTGTCTCCCATCCATGAGGCGAAGCTCTCGTTGAGCCAGAGGTCGTTCCACCAGGCCATTGTAACTAGGTCGCCGAACCACATATGGGCCATTTCGTGGGCAATGATGGCGGCGACAATCTGACGCGTTCCAACAGAGGTGTTTTCCGGATCAACGAGCAGCGCGGTCTCCCGGTATGTTATTGCGCCCCAGTTCTCCATCGCGCCCGCGGCGAAGTCAGGGATTGCAAAGTGGTCAAGTTTGGGAAGAGGATAGGGAATGCCGAAGTAGTCGTTGAAGTACTTCAACAGACGTATGGAGGTCTCCAGCGCGAATCTACCCTGCTCTTCGCGGCCCCTAGTCGTGAAGACGCGCATAAGAGTGCCATTGTCTCCGACTTCCTCGATATAAGAAAGGTCCCCTACGATAAATGCCAGTAAGTAGGTGGACATAATTGGAGTCTCTGCGTAATTGACTGACTTGACCCCTGGGCGTATCGCTTCTTCGCTTACAATCGGCATATTGGAGACGGCAGTCATCTCGGCGGGAACTACAAGTGTAAGCTCGAAGGTCGCCTTGAGCGAGGGCTCATCCCAGCAGGGGAATGCGCGGCGTGCATCCGTGGCTTCCAATTGCGTAGTCGCCATAAAGCGTTCATTGCCGTCAATGTCGGTGTAGCTGCTGCGGTAGAAGCCCCTCAGCTTGTCGTTCAGCTCGCCTGTAAACTCGATTGAGAGTGTTGCCTCGCCAGCCGGCAATACGACTCCAAACTGAAAGCTGGCGGTCTCGTCCTCTTCGTTCAACAGGGTGCTCTGAGCCGCGAGCTCCGTACCGTCGGACAATGTTATTGAGCAGGACTGAATCGCAATCTCTATCGAATTAAGAGTGATGGATGTTGTGGGAGATAGAATATCAATCTGAATCCTCTCACTGCCGGTGAATGTGAATGTACTGAAGTCGGGCTCCAAGGTTATCCGGTATTTCCAGGGCTTGACGTTTGCCGGGACCAAGATTGCGTTTGATGTTGTCATTGATTCCTCTCAATGGTGGTTGTTTCACGTTCCAGTTAGCTTGCTGTCCAGTTGGGCTTGCGCTTTTCGGAAAAAGCAAGCGGCCCTTCAACGAAGTCGTCGGACGCTGCGGCCTTCAGTTGCTCCGAGTAGGTGCGATTGAGGGCAATGTCGAGAGGCCAGTCATAGCCACTAGTTGCCATCTGCTTGCTTGCGCGCGCTGAGAGGGGCGCTACCTCGAGGATTTCGTTAGCCCAGCGTTCTGCGGTTGCCATCAGGTCTTTTAGAGGGACAACCTCGTTTACGAGACCGAGGCGATATGCTTCTTGTACGGGAATGCGTCGCGCCGTGAGGAGCATGCCCATTGCAATCTTGTAAGGGACGTGGCGCGGTAGCCTGTGGACGCCGCCTGCGCCCGCAATCAGACCGACGCGCGGCTCAGGTAGGCCGACCTCTGCATGGTCGGCGGCGATGATAATGTCGCATGCCATCGCTAGTTCCAGGCCGCCACCGAGAGCGTAGCCGTTCACCGCCGCAATGATGGGCTTCCAGCATTCGAAGTTGGAAGTAATGCCGCCAAATCGTGCAATCTCGCCCGAGCGGTCGCGCCGTCCTCGCTCCGCGGTGTATCGGAGGTCGTTGCCAGCGCTGAATGCTCGCTCGCCCGTTCCGGTGAGTATCGCTACCCATACATCGGGGTCGTCACGAAAGTCGCAGAAAGCCTGGTAAAGCTCCGCGTTGGCGGGTGGGTGAAGCGCATTGAGGCGTTCCGGCCTTGTGATGGTCACATAGGCGATGCGCCCCTTCTTTTCGTAAGTAATGAACTCGTAGGACATTATTCTCTCCTCGTAAGAGCGTGCTTTGTGTCGAATGGAATTATAACAGTAGCGTAGAGGCCAGATTGCCTATGCCCAGCCGTCCCAATGAGTGACTTCCTCGATCGGCTTTCTGCGCGTAGGCCCGTAGCGCACACCATCTGCTGGGTATCCGATGGGCAGCAATGCTGCGGTTTCCACATGATCTGGGATGCCCAGAATCTCATGAACCTCGTCCTCGTACTGCTTGTGGAATGTCGTGAGCACGCTTCCCAGTCCGAGGGCGCGGGCGGCCAAGAGAATATTTTGCACTGCCGGGTATATCGATGAGCCGGTGGTTAGATTTGTCGAGCCGCCGTGTTCGATGCAGGCGAGGAGCAGTACCGGCGCCTCATCCATGTGTTCCACAAGATGGGTCGCTGACCGGAGAATGCGTGGGTTCACATCCTGAAGCCATTGCAGGTTTGGCAATGCCTGGCGTCCGGCCCGGCGATAGATTTCGGAAATCTTAGCGCGCAGTTCATCATCCTGGATAATCATGAAATGCCACATCTGGCGGTTGGTTCCGCTCGGGGCCTTCGACGCGGCTTCAAGTATCTTGTCCAGTGCCTCCTTTGGCACGGGGTCGGACTTGAAATAGCGGATCGCCCGTTGCGTGTGCATGGCTTCAAAAAGGCCAATATCTTCGCTCATAACGTACTCCTGACTAATGCTGAATTTCAGTGGAGATTATATCTTATCGCACTCTTGGATTGTGTGCGGCAGGCATTACGCTCTGTTAAGATAGGCGGGCAAAATCTGAAAATAATTGGAGGCAGCTAAGATGAAGGTCGGAACTGGAATGCAGGGTGGTCTGGTGGCGGAAATTCCTGAGAAGGTTCGCAAGGCGGAAGAACTGGGCTACGACTTCTTTTCGACCAGCGAAACGAAGCATAACCCGTTCGTCACCGCCGCTCTCGCCGCAGAGCATGTCCGGCGCGCGCAAGTTCGGACGTCCATTGCCTTGGCGTTCGCACGAAGCCCAATGGATACCGCCTACAATGCCTGGGACCTGCAGTCTTTGTCGGGTGGCAAGTTCCAGTTAGGCATGGGCAGCCAGGTTCGTGGACATATTGTCAGGCGATTCAACATGCCTTGGGGCAGACCAGCGGCCAGAATGCGCGAGTACATCCAGGCGCTGCGTCACATCTGGGGAAGCTGGCAGGACGGCACGCGACTGAACTTCCAAGGGGACTTCTACAATTTCAACCTTATGCCTCCATTTTTTACACCGGATCCGATCGATCACCCCGACATAAAGGTGTACATTGCGGCAGTCAATGAGCGGATGCTTCAAGTTGCTGGCGAAGTTTGTGACGGCGTACTTCTCCATTCGTTCGGCACGTTCAAATATATCAACGATGTCGTTGTCCCCAACTTACAGAAAGGCGCGGATAAGGCAGGCAGAACCCTTGCCGACATCGATATCAACGGGGGCGGGTACATCATCACTGGTCCGAGCGAGGAGAACATAGAACGCAGCAGGCAGGAGGTGAAGAACGCCATATCGTTCTACGCCTCGACGCGCAGCTACGCTCCCGTGATGAACCATCACGGCTGGAACGATACGGCGCAGCAACTGTATCGTATGTCCGTGGATAACAAGTGGGGAGAGATGGGGTCACTCATTACCGACGAAATGTTGGATGAGTTTGCCATCGTGGGTAGCTACGACGAGATCGTTGACAAGATTAAGCAGACGTTCGGGCCATTCGCGAGTTCGCTGAGCTTTTCGATTCCGGTGAGCACCGGCGAGGATGAGGAAGTACTCAAGGATATGATCGCGCGACTGAAAGAAAATTAGGGCGAATCAAAGCTGAATCTTGCGCGGTGGGACACGGTGCCGTTCGCGTCTTATGATGTCTTCGATCTCAAGCGCGGCTTCGTCGGTGGCGTCAGTGTGGTGGACGACAGTGTAATCGAACTTTTCGGCTTCCTGAAGTTCGTGGCGCGCCTGCTCAATACGTGCAATCAGCGCATCGTCCGATTCGGTGTTGCGCCCGCGCAGCCTGCGCTCTAGCTCTTCACCACTTGGCGGGGCGAGGAAGATGAAGAGGGCGTCCGGCACCAGGCTGCGAATTGTTGCCGCGCCTTGGACATCAATCTTCAGGATGACGTCCTGGCCTCGTGCCATCGCGTCCATCACCTGTGACTTGGGAACGCCGTAGTAGTTGCCAAAGACGTTCGCCCACTCCAGCAGCTCTTCGTTGGCGATCATAGACTCAAACTGCCGGGTGCTGATAAAGTGGTAGTCCATGCCGTCGTGTTCACCGTTGCGCTTGAGGCGAGTTGTGACGGTCACCGTGAAATGGTAGGGTCTGCCGGCTTCCCTCAAGCGGGAGAGCAGCAAGTCCTTGCCCACTCCGGATGGGCCGGACAGCACGAGCAGCAGGGGGTTGGAATGGACGGGCGCTTCCATCACCGGTTGCGCAGGTAGTTCCAGGACTTCTTGCGCTTTTCCTCCCCGCCGGTCATTTGTTGGTACCGCTGCGTTAGCTTCTCTCCGAAGAAAGCGGTTGCCATTGACTGGCCAGCCGTAGGGAGCGCGTTTTCGCCCGTGTCAACGACTGCGCCTGCGTCCCACCTAGCACGGCCTTCCCACGCCTTGATGAATGTATCCACAAGCTCATCGTTCGACTCTCTGATCATGTTGCGATATGTGTAGAGCTCTGTGATGTATTCATCGATCCAGTGGACGAGCGCTTCAATGTTGGTGTAGCAGGATGCCTCGTTGTCTATGGGGTCTTCGGATGCAAGGCGTGAATATTCCGCGAAAGTAGAGGCAGCGAGCTGGTGCATTTCCCTCCATGATTCACTTCCGGCAGTGGTAGTTACAAATGCGGATGAGAGGACGGTAGGCAGGACTTCCATGGCCACAGCATAGCTGTCGTGCTCGTGCGGGTCGAGGAAGAGAGGCTTCGCGCCTATGAGTTCAACCATTCCGACAACTGTCTTGACTGAGGTTTCATCGGCGGAGCCCGAGGGTGAAATGCAGTAGTGGGCACCCTGGAACAGGTCTGCAGACGCATCTTCTAGCGTCGTATAGGGCTTGCGAATAAGTGGTCGTCCTGAAACGAAGCTGACACTCCCTGGTAGGAGCTGATCTGCCCATTCCATCGCCCTGACCTTGGCAGCGCAGGTGTCAGTGATGACGCAGCCATCCTCGACTATCGGTGCGATGGCGTCCAGAAGCTCTCGCGTCTGCGTAAATGGGGAATCGAGTACAATCATCTGCGCGCCACGGACGGCGTTTCGCAGGTTCGAAGTTTCTTCGTCGTAGGCTCCGCTCTTGAATGCAATTTTCAAGGCGTCTCTGTCGCCTGAACTTCCTACAATCTCCGTGTTGCGGAGGTTGGCTCGCTTCAAAGCTAGTCCAATGGACACGCCGACGACTCCTGTGCCTATGATCGTAATGCGCTCCAAGTCACACCTCCTTTTTCGATTTGCCAATGCTAACCAGAATTATGCTCACGTTGGAAAGTCTATCATACATCGCGACAACATCGTTACACACCCAGAAGTAACTGCCTCAATACTCCGATTGCGGGTATCAATATTCTGCTGAGAATTCCAACGCTAAAGACAGCGTCGGCCAGAACTGCGACCAGAAGTATCACCATTCCGAAGCGTTCAGTGCGCTCGAAGACTGCCGCTGCTGTTCGGGGCAGTATGCCCAGTACGACCTTGAAGCCGTCGAGAGGTGCGATCGGCAGCAGGTTGAACACCGCAAGTACGATATTCCACAGTACCAGGGACTGCAGGAACAATGAGTCTATGCCGCCACCGAATGAAACAGTGCCCAATCTGAATGGAAGGGCAGCGAGAGTCGCCACGATCATGTTTGATATTGGGCCGGCAAGCGCGACCAAAGCCATGCCTGGACGCTCGCCGATGCGGATGTTGGATGGCGTTACCGGTGTTGGCCTGCCCCACCCAAAGCCGGCGACGAGAATAAGGATTGTGCCGAGCGGGTCGAGGTGCCTGACTGGATTCAGCGACAGTCTGCCCTGGCCACGCGCTGTGTAGTCGCCGAGCTGGGTGGCAGACCATGCGTGGCTGAACTCGTGGACGGTTATGCCGACTATCAGGGCAACGGCGAAGGCGGCGAGGCTTATTAGCGCTCCGACAGGGTCGATCTGAAACTGGTCAAGTAAGCGAAAGAGCAAGATAGGGCCCGTTCATACTCAGACAAGAGAATGCGCGGCGGGATGCATTCATCCCGCCGCGCAATTTATCACAAAGATAGGGTGAGGCTTAGTGACCGCCGCACCCGCATCCGCCACCACCGCCACCGCAGCCGCCGCCACCACCGCCGCCGCAACCACAGCCACCACCACCGCAGGCGCATCCGCCGCCACCGCTGCCGACCTGGAAGTTGGGATTGCTGATGACAAAACCACTGCGCATCAGGCCGTCTACATAGTCGATCTGTGCGCCTTCGATGAGAGGAGCGCTTTCAGGGTCAACTAGGACTTGCACGCCGGGGGCATCAACGACAAGGTCGTCTGACTTTGCCTCGCGCTCCATGCCAAGCATGTATTGGAAACTGCCGTGTGGTCCCGGAACGACCATCATCCGCAGCAGCGCACCCTTTTCGCCCTGCTCGTTAAGTATCTCTTCGAGCTTCTCAGAAGCCAAATCAGAAACCTCTATAAGAGGGGTTGTTGTCACGGTTACACCTCCGGCCTATAAAGCCTCATTATGCAGACGCGGCTGCCTGTCCGCCAATCGTAACATTACGGCAAGTGACGGTCAAGAACAGCGCCCGGCGTAATAGGGTCTTCTCATTGTCGCAGCCGACCTCCATTCCGTTCGTGGTGAGCTTGCAGCCGCCCCCCGTTCCGTTCGTGGTGAGCTTGTCGAACCACTGTTGGACAACAGCAGAGCGAGCATGAAAATTAGCGTAAAGTGGAAAATGAAAAGACCCTGATCGTCGGAGATAACACCCTTGACAATCCAAACATCCGTACTTATAATACGAACATATGATTTCTCAGGAGCAACACCCTACACCACAGAAACAGCAATCACAC
>Ga0209021_1001353_pt1 | contig 24830 bp, 20 predicted proteins | sample PinacodermFT_FD_187299 | JGI IMG/M metagenome (GOLD analysis project Ga0209021, IMG submission 187299) | Host-associated microbial community of the marine sponge Aplysina aerophoba from Gulf of Piran - sponge pinacoderm, lysed by freeze-thaw... | ecosystem: Host-associated > Porifera > Sponge >... | reverse complement strand
GACGCGATCGTTTCCAGAGTCGGGGCCGAGCCAGCGTTCGACGTCGATGCCGAACAATCTTGCGACGTAGTCCGCCATGTCGTTGCTACCCAAGGCAGCTAGCGGTTCCCCGAAGCGCGTCCTGCTGGTGCGCTTCGGGGCCATGGGCGACATCATTCAAACTCTGCCGGCGGTCGCCGACCTGCGACGGGGCCTGCCCGGCGCCAAGATCGTCTGGGCCGTAGACAGCCGCTGGCGGGAGTTGCTGGTGGGAAACCCTAGCGTCGATGAACTCGTCAGCGTCCCGCTGCGCCAATGGCTCAACCTTAAATCCGGATTCGGCGGGAAGGCCGCCAGAATGCTCAAGGGGCTACGAGGGGAAAGGTTCGACCTTGCGCTGGACATGCAGGGCCTGATCAAGTCGGCGGCAGTTGCGACGGCTTGCAGCCCCAAGATCCTCGCCGGGCTGGACCACTACCTGCTGCGCGAACCGCACGCGGCCCTGCTCTACGACCGCCGCCTTGGGGCGGGCGGCACCCACGTGGTCGATCGCTACCGGGAGCTCGCGGCGCTGGCGACCGGCAGCGCGCCGCCGCGGGAGGCTTGCTTTGCTCTGCCTGCGGGCGAAGCGCGCGACGGCTTGCCCGAGCGCTATGTGCTGGCCAGTCCGCAAGCCGGCTGGGGTGCCAAGCAATGGCCGCAGGGCCACTACAGCTCGCTAGCCGCGAGATTGTGGATCGAGCACCGCCTGCCGCTCGTCGTCGACTGCGGTCCCGGCCAAGAGGCCTATGCCAACGCCATCCGCGACGCTGCGCCCGAGGGCGCGGTGCTCACGCATCCGTCCACGATCTCGCAACTGGTCGGCGCGACGCGCCGGGCAGCGGCAGTGCTGGGCGTGGACAGCGGCCCGCTGCACCTCGCCGCGGCGCTGGGTCGGCCCGGCGTGGCGATCTTCGGTCCTACCGATCCGGCCCGCAACGGGCCCTACGGGCCCAGCATCAGCGTGCTGCGTGTCCCCGAGGCAGCTACCACCTACAAGCGGACCAGCGAGCCCAGCCCGTCAATGCGGGCTTGGTCGGCAGAGGCCGTCTACCGCCAGCTCGTCCCCCTATTGACTTGATGCCAGTAGACTGAGACGCATGCAGCGATTCGTTCTCACTGTTCTATCGGTACTGGCGCTGTCCGCACCGCCATCCGTCCTGGGCCAGTCGTCGGACAGGCTCAACGGACGCCAAGCCGCGGAACTCATGGACCGCATCTCAGACCTGCTAGAAGCGACGCGCATCGTGATTCCCGAACTCTCCCGGGCGGGAGCGCCTCTGCAGGAGAACTTCCGGCAGGGCGTGAACACCTTGCGCACCACGCCCAGCCGCGATCACACCGGCGTGCTGTACAAGATGCTGACGAATGCCAAGGCTTACTTGCAGTTGTCCGACACCCTGCCCAAGTCAGCTGAATTCTCGGAGGACATCGCGCGCCAGCTATCCCAGCTTCGCGAGGGAATCCAGAGGTTCGAGGCCCATTTCCGGGCCACGCTGGCATTGCGGGAGGAGCAGGTGCTCGGCTCCGACCGGGACAACCTGCGCCGGTATGCGGATGCCAACCGGATGGTCGGCGCCGCCGACGCTAGCAATCCACGCGTAGTGTTCTTGGGCGACTCCATCACCGACGGTTGGCGGCTGAACCAGTACTTTGCGGGCAAGGCGTACTTCAATCGCGGCATCAGCGGGCAGATCACGGGCCAGATGCTGGGCCGCACCAAACCCGACGTTATCGATCTCCAGCCGAGCGCGATGGTGCTGCTAGGCGGCACGAACGACTTGGCGCGGGGCGTGCCCGATGCCGCCATCCGACACAATCTGGAGGCCATCGGCGTGCTCGCCGAGGCTGCCGGCATCATCCCCGTGATGGCCTCCATACTGCCGGTCAGCGACTACCACAAGGACGCGAACCCGCGCTTCCTGCGCACGCCCTACCGGGATCCGACGCGCATCATGCAGCTCAACCGCTGGCTGGCGGAGCTGTGCAAGTCCAAGGGCTGGGGCTATCTCAACTACCACGACGCCATGGTCGACGAGGCGGGCAGGCTGCGCCAAGATCTCGGCAACGATGGCCTGCACCCCAACACCGAGGGCTACAAGATCATGGCCCCGCTGGCCGAGCAGGCCATCCAAGCGGCGCTACGACGGGCCGGCTCGCGCCGAGGCCGACGCTAGCTCGGTAGCGCAGAGCGCGCGGACTGGGCCGGATGGGGGCAGGATGCCCAGCTTGGTAAGCTGTTAAGCACGCTGGCAGACTGCGATGGCTATTCTTGACTTCTTCCGATCGCCGCCGAAGCAGCAATCCCAGTCCGCGCGCGATTCCGACACCGTGCAGCGGATCAGCCAGGCTATCGACAAGCTGCCCGAGGCACAGGCGAAGTACATCGCCGCCTTCGCCTTTATCCTGGGCCGCGTGGCCAACGCCGATTTCGACATCAGCGCCGACGAAATCGCCGAGATGGAGCGCATTGTCGAGCGCGTGGGCGGCCTGCCAGAAGAGCAAGCCGCACTGGTGGTGCAGATCGCCAAGGCACAACACAAGCTGTTCGGAGCCACCGAGAACTTCGTCGTCACTCAGGAATTCAACCGTGTCGCGACACGCACGCAGAAGCAAGCCCTGCTGCACTGCCTGTTCGCGGTATCGTCTTCGGACCACTCGATCAGTGTTTCGGAAGACAACGAGATCCGGGCGATCAGCAAGGAATTGCGGCTGGATCATTCGGACTTCATCGCCGCCCGCTCGATCTACAAGGAGCACCTGAGCGTGTTGAAGAATTGAGCCCGGAGCGCAGGCCGACCAATCCGCGCGGCACACTCGCCGCCGAAACCGGCCCGCCAAGGCAAGGAGTCAAGCCGAACATGGAGATCGCAACATTCGGTGCCGGTTGTTTCTGGGGCGTGGAGGCCGCTTTCGGTAACGTGCCCGGCGTGACCTCCACCTGCGTCGGCTACGCCGGCGGGGAACTGCCGGACCCATCGTATCGGGACGTCTGCGCGGGTGACACAGGGCATACCGAGGTGGTCCGCGTGGAGTTCGACGGGCGGCGCGTCAGCTATGCGACGCTGCTTGACGCCTTCTGGGCGTGCCACGACCCAACACAGGTCAACCGGCAAGGCCCCGACCGCGGATACCAGTACCGGTCGGTGATCTTTTGTGAGAACGATGATCAGCTCGAGGCGGCTGCGGAGTCCAAGCGGCTCTTCGAGGCAAGCGGCAAGTTCCAGCGGCCCATAGCTACCGCGGTCGAGCGCAGCCGGTCCTTTTACCTTGCCGAGGACTACCATCAGAAGTACCTGGCCAAGCGCGGCATGGCAACTTGTCACGTTTAGGACCGACTCGGTCCTAACGTCGGCCTAGTTGTCCAGCCCAACCGGCGTCGGCGCGGCCGACGCCCTGGCCGAAACGCCGTATGTCGATCATGCTCGAGGAGGTCCGGCAGCAGCCCGAGGTGCTGGAGCGCATCCTGGGAAATCCGCCGGAAGCTCTCGCACGGCTGGCTAGGCGATTCTCGCGACAGCGTCCCGAGCTTGCCGTGATCGTGGCTCGCGGCACTTCCGACAACGCCGCGCTCTTCGGTCGCTACCTGTTCGAGATCACGCTCGGCCTGCCAACACTGCTTGCTGCGCCGTCCGTTGCAACGCTGTACCAGCGCCTCTCCCTGCCCAAGGACGCCTTGGTAATCGGCATCTCCCAGTCGGGCGAATCCACCGACATCAACGGCTATGTCGAAACAGCCAAGTCGCTGGGAGCGTTCTGCATAGGCATCACAAACGAAGCAGATAGCACGCTGGCGCAACTGGCGGACGAGGCACTCGTCACCCGGGCCGAGAAGGAGGAAAGCGTCGCCGCGACCAAGACCTATACGGCGCAGCTGGGCATGCTGTACTGTCTAGGCCGAGCACTCGGCGCTGGGATCGTCGAAGACGACCTCAAGCGGATTCCCGGCGCCGTAGCAGCCCAGCTGGAGAGCGAGGAATCGGTAAAACGATTGGCATACCGCTTCCGAGAAATGTCCCACGCCGTCGTGATCGGCCGGGGCTTCAACTACGCCAACGGCTTCGAGTTTGCTCTCAAGCTGATGGAGACAAGCTACGTTGTCGCCACCGGATTCTCGGGAGCCGACTTCGCCCACGGCCCTATCGCCATAGTCGAAGAGCAGTTTCCTGTGTTCGCATTCTGCCCTGCCGGCCCGACCTTCGAACAGACCGAGGCCCTGCTGGCGCGGCTCCAAGCCAGTCATGCCAACACTCTCTGCTTCGGCCCGCAGCCAGCCCTCCAGTCGCTGCCAAGCGAGCACAGGATCGAGGTGGCCGAAATCCCGCCATCGAGTCCCGGCCTGCCCCGAGACCTGCTCTCCGCCATCCCGATGATCATCCCGGCGCAGCTATTCGCCGGCCACCTGTCCGCCAGCAAGGGCCTCGACCCCGACCACCCGCGGATGCTCTCGAAGGTCACGCAGACCCTCTAGCGAGAGCGCCAAGGCGCTGCCGGACGACGACCCCCGCTAGACTTTGGGCAGCGGCACTTCCGAGAGGCGCTCGGTGCCGAAGTAGCGCGTTCCCTGCCCGTCTTCGTCACGAGTTTCCAGCAAGCCCTCGTTGCGCGCTCGGGAGAACAGGTCGCGGTATGTCCTGACGCCGTATTGCGTGCATTTGAAGTCCGGCTGGACCGCCAGCACGGCATCCTTGAGCTCGGCGCGGCTCAGCCCGGGGCCGACTAGGTCCTTGTTTGCCCGCAGAACCGGGACGATCAGTGCGAGCGCATCCGCCACCGGACCGCTGACGTTGAACTCCAAATCGACACCCCGGCGCGGCGCAGGAGCTGGGCCGGCGGCCTCCGACGTCGCAGCCCGCGCCTTCCTCACCGCTTCGACCCTCAGCGGTTGCGCTCCCTTCCTGGGCCCCGCTGCGGGGGACTGAGCCGCGGCTCTCTGCGCTGCCGCCTCCGGCTTGGCTCGACTTACAGCATTCGCGTCGGGACGGGCAGGCAGCCCTTCGGCTACGGGCGTCCCTTTGACCGGGCCAAGGGAATCGACAACCAGCAAGCCGTCCTGCTCGGAGAGGGTGAACAAGCCCTTGCGCACCAATCCCTCAAGCAACGGTTGGAATGCTCTCCGGCGCGAGCAGTGCGACCTGAATTTGGGATCAATCCGCAAGGCAGCCTCGTACACCAGTCCCAGCTCTGCTACTCGGTCATCCTTCTTGATGCGCTGAATAGCTCCTTCCAGTGCCGAAACGACGGCCTCGAGGGCACTTCCCCGCGGTAGCGCCACTTCGGGCGCAGGCGGCTCCGGCTGGCCCTGACGCTCGGGCTCCGCCCGCCGCCCGCGGGGCTCGGAGGCCCGCGGCGGCCCAGCAGGTTGCCCGGACAGTTCAACACCCCACGGTGCCTCAAGCTTGGACTGGGGTTGCGGCTCGCGCGGCCGGTCGGACCTGTGCGAGCGCTCGAATCGGCCCGGCGGCGGATCATCATACCCGTCAGAGACTGCCACGCAAAACATCTGCGAGCCGATCGGCTGCTTCCAGAGGTAGCCGGCTTCGAGCATGCGGTAGATCAGCTCCTTGAATGTCTCGCAGCTGAAGCTGCGCGGGTCTAGGCCCGGCTCACGATACGCAATGTGATCGGAGAGCTCATTCATCAGTGGCGTTTCACCGTGATGCAACATGTCACGGATCGCCTCCCTGACGTATGGCAGCGCCCTCTCGAGCGGTTGGTAGCGAGGCTTGCGCCGCGCCGACCGCTCCGGGCGGCTTGCACCCGGTTCGCGGCCCGCCGAGGCGCGAAGCAGGTCTTCGTAGCTGATGAACTGGCTACAGTTGCGACGCAGGTTGGTACTGATCGTGTCCTGGGCGGCGCAGATATAAACCTGCTTGTCGTGGCGCTTGAGCTTGTGGACGAGCGGCAGGAAATCGCTGTCGCCGCTGACAATGCAGAAAGCATCGATATGCTCTTGAGTGAAAACCAATTCCAGCGCTTCGAGCGCCAGCGCAATGTCGGCACCGTTCTTGCCGCCGCTCGGAGTGGTTTCTAGATGCTCCATGCGCACGCCGTGCGCCGCCAGCTTGCTCTGGACCTGCCTGGCATCGGCATGGCGGCTCCAGCTGCCGTAGGCCACCTGAGTGAGAACCTCCCCGCGGGAGCGGATCCAACTCAAGACGTGCTCGTACCGAAAGGTGCGGTTCTGCGAGGTCTTGATGCCGATGGAGATGTTGTCGTAGTCAATGAATACAGCGAACTTTCTGTGTTCTGGCAATTCGATTCTCCTCTGTCGCCCTGCGGCTCAATGCAGGTAGCAACAACCGTGTGGCGGGACTGGCGCTGGCAACGCCGCAAATCCACTCAGCCTCGATATAACACTAGCCCGGGCAGCGCGACACATGCTACTTTTCACTTCTCAAGTGTGATGCTCAAGGCTTTGAGGAACTGCTGGTCTTGGGGCGTCAGGCTAGAGTCTAAATCCTTGGGTGTCGCTTGGTCGGCTACTCCATCAACGGCCTTGCCGTCCCTTTGGCTGAAGCCGATGGTCGCCTCGAGCACTAGAAGCACGTCGTAACCTTCCTTCTTGATGTCACCGATCACCTCGGCGATCGCTTCAGATTCGGATAGAGATTCGTCAATCGCGTGTCCTAGGCGCTTGATGAGCTGCTTGAGTCGCTTATCCACGTATTTTCCACCGCAAGCCCAGCCAGCCCGCGGAGCGGCCTAGCCAAGCGCTTCTCTGCCGCTTATTGAAGCAGATGGCAGCACGGTTTGCAAATGTTTCTTGGCCCGCCCCCCGTTGCCGCTGGCCCGTAGCCGGAGTCGGGCCGCCTTGCACCACCACCGATGTGCCGGTGACAATGGGAGTGTGGCCAATGACCGACGCAGAACGAGCTGAACTGGCGCGGGAAATCGCGTTAGCTGTGTCCGGCACCGAGGCCGGACAGGCCTGCGCCTGCGATGGCCACGCCAGCGCGCCAGCGCCAGCAGTGATGCCCGCAACCGGACTTGCCCGCACGCTCGACCTGTCACTGCAGCGGCCCGATGTCACGCGGGCGGAAGTGGAGCGCTTCTTGCAGGCCGCCCGGCCGGCGGGGGTCCGCTCTGTATGCGTGCAGCCGAGATGGGCTGCTCTTGCGGTGTACAGATTGGCCGGCACCCGCTCTCAGGTGGCGTCCTACGTGGGCTATCCGCACGGCGCAACGCTAACTCCGGCCAAGTGCGCCGAGGCCCAGCTTTTGCTGCGGTTGGGCGTGCAAGAACTTTGGATGGTCGCCGATATCGGGGCTCTTCGCGCAGGCGACCTGGACGCGGCGTTCATCGACATCCGGGCCGTTGCGCAAGTCGCCGAGTGCCGGCAAGCTCGTCTGAACGTGATCCTCGAATTGCCGCTGTTGAGCGAGCGGCAAGGGGTCGAGGCCTGCGTAGTGGCCAAGCTGGCCGGCGCGACGGCGGTCGCCAGCGCTACAGGAACATGCGCCAAGCCAACCCAGCCGCGCCACGTCGAACTTATGCGCCGAACGCTCGGAGACGATTTGGAAGTCGTCGCATCCGGTAGCGTCGAGACGGCTTCCGCAGCACAAGCTCTGCTGGCGGCGGGCGCGACTCGGGTAGAGTCCAGCAGTGGATTGGAGTTCCTGACCCCCTAGGACCTACATCCCAGTCCCCCACGAGCTGAGTCCGCCTGGGTGGGGCCGTCGCCAACTTAGCAGCCGCTCCATTGAATGCTGGACAACCTTCTACTGCTCGTGAGGCTGCCCGTCAGCCCAGGGCCGGCAATCTACAATTCATCAATCCTCATTCAGCGGCTGCGGAGAATGCAAATGGGAATCAGATTGAAGTTTGCGGGCACCTCGTTGGCTTATCGGGACCAGCAACCTCACACACGCCCCAACCCTTGCTGTCACAGCCGATTGGGCTAATCTGAAGACAGCTCGGCAGCGCCGCCGTTCACGCCGCCCTCACGGAGCTGCCCGATGCGAACGAGGCACTTCTGCCTTGCGCATGCCAAACGCGACCATGGCCCAGATCACCACGCCACCCGCGTCCTTGGGCGCGAGCAGAGACAGCGCCGACGCAATCGCCATCCTGCTGGAGGCATCGGAAGCGGCAGCCGCGAATTCGCTGGACCTCGAGGCTCTGCTAGCAGAGCTATCCAAGCTCGTCCGGAAGATCGTCGACTACGAATTGTACGCGCTAATGCTTCCCACTGAGGACGGGCACCTACGGATCGCCCACTCGGTCGGATTCCCCGACGAACTGGCACAGTCGCTACGCGTTCCACCCGGTTCTGGCCTGACCGGTCGGGCGGCGGGGACAAGGGCGACGGTACTTGTAGACGATGTCAATCTTGAACCGGCCTACCTAAGAGTGGTCGACTCTGTGCGCAGTGAGCTGGCCGTGCCCCTGGTAGCGCGCGATCAGCTAGTCGGCGTGCTTGATCTGCAATCGGCAGACCCGCATGCGTTTGACAGTCGCGTCTCAAACCTGCTCGAACTGGTGGCGTCTCGCTTCTCGCTGGCCATTGACATCGCCCAGTTGTACCACGCGCAGGAAAAGCAGCGCTCGACCTTGGAAACGCTGCACCAGATCGCCCAAGAATACTCCAGCATTCTTCGCCTAGACGATCTGTTGGAGAAGATCGCTGGCATCGTGCGCACCCTAATCCGCTACGACGTGCTGGCGATATACCTCAAGGATCCGCAGCAGCCGCTTCTGCGGCACTATTTCGGCGTCAAGTTCCAAGAACAAGTCCGCTGGCGGGATATCCCTGTCGGCGACGGCTTGGTGGGCACGGCAGCGGCCACCGAGCGGCCTGTATTGGTACCGGACACGTCCAAAGACCTGCGCTACATCGAGTCACTAGCAGACATCCGGTCGGAAGTGGCGGTACCACTGATGCTCAAGGGCGAAGTGACCGGCGTGCTGGACTTGGAGAGCGTCACGCCAGCCGGGTTCAGCAAGGACGATCTCGACACCCTGATGCTGCTGGCCCCACAAGTGGCGGCGACCATTGAGAATGCCCGGCTGTACGAGGAGAAGGCTCGCAACGAATCGCGGCTGGCCAACGATCTGGCCGCCGCCCGCGCGCTGCAGGGCCATCTGCTGCCCGCAGGGCTCCTATCTTCCAAAGGACTCGACATCGCCGCCAGAAACGAACCGGCAGCCGTCGTTTCGGGCGACTTCTACGACTTCTACCAGCACGACGGCATGATCGGGATCCTCAATGGCGACGTCAGCGGCAAGGGAGCCGCAGCGGCGCTCTACGCGGCGCTAGCGAGCGGATTGCTGCGCTCGGCCGCGCACGCCAACCTCTCCCCGGCAGAAACTCTCAGGAGCACTAACGAGGCGCTGCTGGATCGCAAAGTGGGCACCACCTTCCTGGCTGCCATGTATGCCAAGTGGCATCCCGGCGAGAGGGCGCTCGTGCTGTCCGGGGCGGGCCTGCCCTACCCCTATCTCTACCGCCGAGGCCAACTGACGCGCGTGGAGTTGTCCGGCATCCCACTGGGCTTGTTCCGCGATGCACGGTATGAAGACGTGAGGCTGGCCTTGCAGCCCGGTGATCTCGTAGTGAGCGTGTCGGACGGCTTCACCGAGAGCTTTGACGAAAATGACGAGGCCTATGGCGAACAACGCCTGCGGCAGATCCTCGACGCCAACCGCGAGGAATCGGCCGAGACAATCCTTGAACGGGTCTTCGCTGACGTCGGGCTCTTCAGTGCGGGCGCAGCGCAGGCCGACGACCGGACGGCGATCGTCGTGCGCGTGACACAGTGAATCCCGCGGAGGACGCCGAGCCATGCCCCTACAAGAGTTTCGCTACCAGGCCAGCCAGCTCCACTGCGAGAGCACGGCCCTGAGCGCTGTCGCCCGGGCGGCCGGCACGCCAACCTACGTCTATTCGGCCCGCGCCATCCGGGACAATTACCGAGCCTACGAACACGCCTTGGCCGATGTGCCGCACCAGATCCACTACGCGGTCAAGGCGAACTCTTCGCTCGCAGTGCTGGCGCTGCTTGTGTCCGAAGGCGCGGGATTCGACATCGTCTCTGGCGGCGAACTCTACCGTGTGCTACGTGCCGGCGGAGACCCCTCGGCTGTGGTCTATTCGGGCGTCGGCAAGACGGCAGCCGAACTCAAGTACGCACTTGGGCAGCGCATCGGTGCGTTCAACTGCGAGTCGGAGCAAGAACTGGACATGCTACGCGACGTCGCGGCTCGCATCGGGGCACGGCCCGCCGTGGCCCTGCGCATCAACCCTGACATCGACGCCAAGACCCACCCGTACATTTCGACGGGGCTCAGCGAGCACAAGTTCGGGATCGGGCTGCAGGCCGCCGAATCGCTCTACGACGAGGCGGCCAAGTGGTCTCCCCTGCGGTTCACGAGCGTAAGCTGCCACATCGGCTCGCAGATCTTCGACACGTCAGTCTTCGACGAGGTGTTGAGGCAGATGCTGGGCTTGGCGACTCGGCTGCGAAAGCGCGGGGTGCCGATCCGCACGATCGATTTGGGAGGCGGCCTGGCGGTCGGCTACGAACAGGGCCAGCCCAGCGCGTCCATCGAAGGCTATTGCCGGAAGCTGCGCACGGCCTTTGCGGGCAGCGGATTCGAGCTGGGCATCGAGCCCGGCCGGTCCATTGTGGGCCAAGCCGGCGCCTTGCTGACCTCGGTCCTGGTGCGCAAGCAGGTCGGCAGCAAGACATTTCTGGTAGTGGACGGTGCGATGAACGACCTGCTGCGGCCAGCCTTGTATAGCGCCCACCACGAGATCCTGCCCGTAGCCGAGAATCACGGAGCCGGGTTCCAATGCGACGTGGTCGGGCCGGTCTGCGAGAGCGGCGACTTTCTCGCCACCGGAAGAGAACTGCCGGCTTGCTCCACCGGGGACCTGCTGGCAGTCGCTACTGCCGGCGCCTACGGCTTCGTGCAGGCGTCGAACTACAACTCTCGCCCGCGCGCTGCCGAAGTGCTGGTGGACGGCGATGCCTTCCGCATCGTGCGCAGGCGCGAGACGCGCGAGGACCTAGTCCGAGGCGAGACCTTGTAGCCGCCCCAGCCGCCAGCGTGCCGCGACTTGGACGCACGCTACTAGCGGGTAGGCTCGAACGGCCATTTGGCCGTGGTGGTGTAGCCGCCATCGGAGGCGATCACCTGACCGGTGATGTAGTCGCTAGCCGGGCTGGCGAGAAAGACTGCCAGTCCGGCGATGTCGTCCGGCGTGCCGAGACGTGGATTGGCCTGCACGCTGTCAAGCCACCCCTTCATGTGCTCGGGCTGCCACATGTCGCGATTGAGATCTGTGAGGATGAAGCCCGGCGCAATACAGTTGACCTGGATGTCGGCATGCGCCCACTCCGCCGCCAACACACGCGTGAGGCCAGCCAAGGCACTCTTGGTCATCGCATAAACCGACAAGTACGGCAGTCCCAACACGGACATCAGGCTGCCGATATGCACGATCTTGCCGCCCCGCGCCCGTTCGACCATGCGTGATCCGACCGCTCTGGTGAGACGCACGATTCCGTGCAGGTTCGTCTGCATGATCCGCTCGTATTCCTCGGGAGCGTAATCCTGAAATCGCTTGCGGATGTTCATGCCGGCGACATTGACCAAGATGTCCGCGTCGGGGCAGGCGGCAGCGGCAGAGTCGATGGACTCGTTGTCCGTGACGTCCAGTTGGAGGGACTCGGCGGACAGGCCTGCTTCGCGCAGGATCCGCACTTCGCCCTCCAAGGCGTCGGTCGAGCGTGCGGCCAAGACGGTGTGCGCTCCCTGAGCTGCGGCGGCCCGGGCAATCGCCAATCCAATGCCCCGGCTGGCGCCCGCAACCAGTGCAGTGCGCCCTTGAAGGGAAAACATGCGTGCGTAGTCCATATGGGCTGCCATGTTAGCTCAGACCGAGGGCGGGCCAGCTAAGGGTCCTTTCCGATCCAAAGATGAGATGAAATGCGGAGGAGGATAGAAAGTGGGGAGAGGGTGATCTTGGCTGGCTGGGAGCGGGGGTCGCAGGAGGAGGAAACCTCCCTCCCCCGTGCTAGAGGCCGTGGGCTGGATGGGGGCGAGAGCGGGCTAGCCCACCAGCGAATCGCCGGCACGTGCAGCGCGACGCCCTAGGCTAGGGGGGCTACCGATGCGCCGGTCGGGCGGCGCATCGAGGCGGCTGCCTTATATCAGCCACCGACGGGCGATCTGATCGTTCTCGTCTGCAGTAATCAGCCAGTCCAACAACCTCCCCTTCAGATCCCGGACGATGTCCCGATAAGCCGGGTCGTCGTACAGATTCGTCCATTCGCCCGGGTCCTGCTCCAAGTCGTACAGCTCCCCGCCATGGCCCACGTAGTAGTTCATCTTCCAGCGATGGGTTCGGATCATCTTGGCGTCGGGGTGGCGTACTCCGCCGACGCCCTCGCCTGGAGCGAAGAAGTAACCCTCGTCGCCGTTGGTGATGACTTCGGGCATGATGTTCTCGGAAAACTGAGCCGTGCGGGGCCGGTAAAGGCTCCTGTCGCCGGCAATCAGGGGACCGAAGCTGCGCCCTTGGACGTGATCCGGGACGGGCAATCCACACAATTCGAGCACGCTCGGAAGAACGTCGACCGACTCGACCAGTTCGGAGTACACCCCCGGCCTGATGCGGCCCGGCCAGCTCACCAAGAGAGGGATCCTGACAGAGCCCTCGAAGAAGACGTTCTTCCCAAACAGCCCGTGCTCGAGCATCTGGTCGCCGTGGTCCGTCGTGACGACGATGATGGTGTTCTCCGTCTGCCCCGAACGTTCAAGTTCCCTGAGCGTTGCGCCCACCTCTTCATCGAGCCACGTCATATCCCCGAAATAGCTCCGGTACATCCACAGGAGACGTTGCCGGTCCATGTTGTACCGAGGCGTCCCGCGCAGGATCATTTTCTGCACCGGAAGCGGAAGACGCTGGATGTAATCCAGCCCCACGACTTCCGGCAAAGGTATGTCCGCCTCGTCATAAAGTGCGTCGTAGGGCTCTGGGATGGTGTGCGGTGAGTGCGGCTTGAAGTACGAGGAGAACAAGAAGAACGGCCGCTCATCAGAGACCAACGTTTGCAGGACGCCGCGGGTCTCGCGACCGGTCCAAGCCGTTGGAGTAAATTCTTTTCCGATGACCGCCCGAAACGGATTTCGTCCGGCAGGAATATCGTCAGCTGTCCTCTGATAGTGAACGGACGCATGCGGGTCCGCACCGTTTCTCCACTTGACGTAGTCGGAGTATTGGTCGGTGCGAGCGATGCCATCATCGAGGAGCACCTTGTCGAAACCGGTCGACCGCGCGTGTTCTGCGGTCGGCGGATTGAAGTGCAACTTGCCGACGGAGCCGGTGGCATAGCCGGATGCCTTGAGCAGGCTCTGAATCATGGGCTCCGGCTGCTGGTACGGCGTGTAGTTCACCCGGTTTTTGTGCGAATGCGGGTAGCGACCTGTGAAAAAGCTGAGGCGCGAGGGGACGCACACGGGAGCCTGGGCGCACGCTTGGGAGAAGTTGGCCGAGCGAGCAGCAAGGGAGTCCAGGTTCGGGGTCTGGATGATCCCATTGCCGTTGGCGCCGAGGCAGTCGAACCGCCATTGATCAAGCATGATGAACAGAACGTTCGGCCGAGAGGCAGCCGGAATCTGAGCGGCAGCGCCTGCGGCGCCAGCCTGCACGAATGTTCGACGTGTGATGGACGACATGGTTCGAAAGCTCCTCTATCCGGCCGGCGCAACCGGCCCTGCGGGAAATTGTCGCAGCCGTGGGCACCGGACGCGCTCGCGCCGCTACCAGAGTCACTAAGTCTCTTCCGGTTTGGCGACAAATCCACGCTTCAAGCAGCGAGCGCTGCCACAATCCACCTGCTTTCTGCACAACCTGTCGGCAACCGGGGGTGTACAACTACCTCACGCACAACCTGATCGAGGCGGTCGAAATGGGGGCTCTCGCCCAGGTCGTCGTCGAAGGCGGGTGAGACGACACCCTGATGACACAGCTCCAAGCTCGGTTACCGATTCCTGCCTGGCTCTTCCGGGAGTCGAGGCCAGTTACAAGAGTTCGTGCCCCCGCGCGGAGTGGCGCGATGAAGGTCGGTTGCGGTCAGGCCGGACCGATCCTAGCCAGTCCGTCGAGCATCCCGGTGCTGTGCCAGGACGGGGTGACGGACGATACCTGCCGCTGCGTCGATGTGGGACTAGAAGATGCTGCCGAAGGTGTAGTTGATGCGGGCGTAGTAGTACCCGCCGCTCAGGCCCCAAGGCGTGAACTGGCTGTAGGGGAGGCCGAAGATCTGGGCGAAAAGGTCCATCCGCTGCGAGAAGGTGTCGAAGACATTCTGGCCACCGAACGCCAACCTCACGTTATCGGTCAAAGAGATGCTCGCCTCTAGGTCGACAATGTACCGACCGTCCAAGATCGGTGAGTCGGCGCCGCGTACGAAGCGGGCGTCGAAGTGGTCGACCCACGCGCCGAAATAGTTGAGACGGCCTAGCACACTCACCCGGCCCAGCCTCTGGTTGACGGCAGTGTTCCAACGGATCCGGGGCACGCCGCGTTCCAAGCCGAGAACATCGCCCGGGCTGAGCAAGTCCGACTCCCCCGTCACTTCCGTGTGCGTGTAGTTGAGTGTGAAGCTGAACTCCGTGTTGCCGCCCAAGCTCGGCGGGTTGTACGTCGACACGAGATCAATCCCCTGGTTCCGGCTCGAAAAGTCGTTGATGAAGAACCGGAAAAAGGCCAGCGTGCCGGCCGAGGCGATTCCCTCCGACACCAGCAGCGTGCGTTCGTCCTCGGTGAGCGTGAAGGTCTGAGACAGGGCGAGGCGGTTGGAGAGGTCAACGCGAAAGTAGTCGGCGGTCAGCGTGAACGGCCCGGTGTCGACCACTAGACCGGCCGTAGTGTTGACCGACGTTTCGGGCTCGAGGGGCCTGCCGCCTCGGAGTTCCGCCGCCCGAAACGTGGAGGGCACGTTAGCGCTATCGACGAGCTGCAATGATTCCGGGTCGATGGTGGTCTGGACATTGAGCGTGTTCTGCTGGCCAGGCGTCGGCGCGCGGAAGCCGGTACTGACGCCGCCACGCACGGCGACCGATTCGGTCAGCTCGTAGCGGGCCGACAGCTTGCCGTTGGTCGTAGCGCCGAAGAGGTCGAAGTGCTCGAACCGGACGGCACCGCTGAGGGTCCACCGGTCAACGGGGTCCCGCAGCTCGAGCTCGCCGTAGAGAGCGACATTGCTGCGATTCCAGGCCCCTGCCGTGTGTTCGGGAAATCCTGGGAAGCCGTTAGAGCCGGAAACAAAGCCTTGCGCGGCAAAGGGTCCGACTTCCCAAGACGGTCTCCCGCCAGCGCCGATCTCGAAGCGCTCGTTGCGCCACTCAGCGCCACTCGCGACGTTGACCATGTCGGTCAGAGCATAGGAGACATCGAAGTTGAGGTTCACGTCCTCTTGCCTGTAGAGTCCCGGATCGAAATCCCGCGGGGTGTCGGGTCCGAGCGAGGCGTTGACCGTGTTCTGGAAGAAGAAGTCCGACTCGTGGGCACCGTAGCTGGCACTGGCGTCCCAAGCCAGGCCGCTTGTCGTGACCCCGCGCACACCCCCCACTACCGACATGTCGTTGACCACGCCTCCGAACCGTGGCGTGAACCCGCCGGGGGCGATCTCCTGGAAGGAAAAGCAGTTGGGATCCGCGAAGACCTGCGCCAGGGCCATCTGATCCGGCAGGTTGTCCCTGACCCTCACCGAGGGGCAGTTCGCCGATCCGTCGACGACGCCATCACGGGCGTCCAGCACATCGCCGATCAGCAGGGTCTCGCCATCGTCGAGGCTGTAGATGTTGGCCCGGTTATTGGGATTCCGGAAGTAGAATCCTTCCGTCACCTTCTTTCTGGCGTAGTTGGTGTGGCCGTATAGCTGCATGCCATTGGAGAACAGGTGGCCAAAGTTGCCGAAAAACTTCATGTCGTCGTCGATCGTCGGGTTGCCCCAGATCTGCGCCGGATCGGCCACGGCAGTGTTGCCCGCCGCGATGAGGGCCGACGCGTCGGCGCGCTGTACGCTGCGATTCGTCGGGTCGGAATTGCCGTATTCCAAGCTGAGGTTGGCAAACCCGCTCTCGCCGAGCGGCAGCCCGACATTGGCGGCGATGCTGTACGCATCGCCATCTCCCGCGCGGTAGGTGCCGGTGTTGAACTCCACGCTGCCTCCCGCCCGGGCATCCTTGAGCAGGAAATTCATCACGCCGGCGATGGCGTCCGAGCCGTATTGGGCCGACGCGCCATCGCGCAGCACTTCCACCTGGCGCAAGGCGATCGAGGGAATGGTCGAGATGTCAGGACCCTGTGCACCGTCCGTCACACCGGCGAACCAGGCGATGACAGACGAGCGGTGGCGGCGCTTGCCGTTCACCAGCACCAGCGTGTGGTCATGCGCCAGGTTGCGCAGGCTGGCTGGCCGCACCAGCGTGGCTGCATCACTGATGGGATGAGTGGCGACGTTGAACGAGGGAATCAACGTCCGCAACTGGTAGTCGAGGGTGGTGGAGCCCTGGCTGGCAACGTCTCGTAGCGAAAGAGCGTCGATGGGGACCGGAGATTCGGTCACCGACCGCGGTCGCGCACGGCTGCCGACGACGACCATCACAGTTTCGAGATACAGCCGGAGCGTGATAGTGACGCTACCCTCCGATTGCTCCAGCGAGCCTTCATGGACCTCGAAACCCTCCGCCAGCACGGTCAACGAGTGGGGCGCTGGGCCGAGACCGCAGAAGGAGGCCACGCCCGACCGGTCGGTCTGCCGCACTTGATCCCCGATGGTGACGCTGGCGTCCGGTATCGATGCTGACGAGGGGTCGAGAATCTGAAGATCAAGACACTCTCCGGCCTGGGCGGGATCCGCCGGGTCTGCGGTCTGTTGAGCGAACACCGGAAGCGCCATGACTCGCAGCAGAATGACAGTCAGGCCGAAGAAGCGGAGAAGACGGTTCATTGCCAGTTTGGACACCCGGGCATTCTTGCTCCCCGTTCCCCGTCGAAACAGAGAGTGCTCATTGATGATGCCCATACTGCCCATAGCGTCGCGAATGCTCTGCCTCAAATCACGGTCCGGTTGACGTCTCTCATGCAGACTCTTATGTTCACGATTTTCGCACGCGCAGCCGCTCGGCTCGCAAGCCCGCATGTCGTCAGCTCATTCCTATCATCATGGCCTCTTGGCGGATCGGTCCCGAGCACTCAGGATGATGCGCTGGCAGGGCGGAATGGAGACGTAGGATGCCCATTGCAAGCGGCGGACCGGTGGTAGCGAACGAGCGAGGCCACGGCCGCAAGCGGACCCGGCGCGAAGGCCTGATTCGCGGCTTCGGTCACGGTTCCAGCAAAGCGATCGGCAAGCGTCGAACCCCTCGCGTCCTTCGTGCTGTTGGGGCTCTCCGCATGACCGCTCATTAGATGGGCGAGTCTCTTGCTGGATCCCTCGCCCCACCACGCGGAGCCGATCGGGCAATCGCACCCGATCGAATCCACGCAGGTGCCAAACTGACTCCCCCGCCCCAAGAGGTAACTTTGGGGTCCAGGGTCCTTTCTTGACGGAGTTGAAGCCGGTTTTGCGTGCGACGAAGCGTTCCCTGCCGTCATCGGTATCGAGTGTCCGGGGCGCGGGCAGGAGCCGCGAGGCCCCAACGACGGAAAGACGCCTAGGCGTACGATGATAGGGTGCCTGACAGCTCGCGTCCCAGCGACGCAGGACTCGATCCACGAGCCATGGTCCACCCGTCAGCTTCAGAAACCGGGGAACCGACAGGAGAACCGTCATCTAGCGCGGGCGGCCGGACAGTCCTGCCGCCTCTTGTGCCCGGGCGCCGTCTCCGGAACCTGATCGCCAGATACCGAGACACGCTCGGACTCTACCGATGGCTTCATAGCGAGCACGGAGCCATCGTTCGGTACAAGATCCTCTCTTTCGAGTTTTGTCTACTCTCCGATCCCGAATTGATCGAGGAGGTGCTTTACGCAAAACGGTCAGCGTTCGTGAAGGGGTTTATGTACAAACGAAGCCTGCTATTAGCACGACCGACGATCATCACCGGCGACGGCGAGGGCCACAAGCGACGGCGAGGGCTCGTGCAACCGTACTTCCACAGCAAGACACTCAGCACCTACTCCTCCATCATGGCCGACCAGGCGGTGGCGATGCGTAACAGATGGAGCGATGGTGAAATCTTCGACATGGACAATGCGGCACACGAACTGACCCTTTCCATTTCACTCAAGATCTTCTTTGGAAACACCGCCTTGGTCGATACCGAAATGTTACGAAAGGTACTCAAGCTGTGCGTCGTCGACGTTGGTTCAGCCTTGCTTCCAAGTCATGGCCTGCGGCGCTTGATCCTGTCTTCGTTTCGGAGTCTCCAGCGTGCGTACCGGAGCATGAACGAGCAGGTCGTCGGATTGATTGAGGCCGCCCGCACTGACGGGACACCGCGGTCCGACTTCGTCGCGTACATGGCTCGTGCCACCGACGAGAATGGAGAATTCGCCTTCAGCCAGGAAGAGGTCGTGGACGGGGTCGTCGAGATGCTGATCGCGTCGGTGACCACAACCGCCACCACGATCGCGTGGGCAACCTACTACCTCGCACGGAACCCCTCGGTGCGTGAGCGGATGGAGCGCGAAGTCGACCAGACGTTGAACGGACGAGTTCCGACCCTCGAGGACTACGAACGCCTCCGCTTCACGGGTGCTGTGATTGCCGAAGTGCTGCGGCTTGCCCCACCGGCCTACTACCTGGGACGGAAGGCGACACGGGACTGCACCGTGGGGGAGTACTTCATTCCTGCCGGCTCCAATGTGCAGCTATTTTATTTCTTGTCGCAGAGGGACGAGCGTTACTTCCCGCAAGCCGAGACGTTCCGACCGGAACGGTGGCTCGAAACCCAAGCCGCACGGCCACGATGTTCGTACATGCCGTTCAGCTCGGGGACTCGCGACTGCGCTGGCGAGGCGTTCGCGCGGATCAACATGACATTCGCCCTTGCCAGTATCGCCCAGCGGTGGCGGCTCGAATTGGTGTCGGACGAGCTACCCAAGCTGAACACCCTAGCGTCCTACGCATTCAGGAACGGACTTCTCGTCAAGGCAAGTGCCCGATAGCACGGGTCTTGATCCCCCAAGCGTCGCTCCGGCCCGCACCTACATCCGGTACAGCCTGAGATCGTAGTCGGCCTGCTCAATCCAGAAGCTCACTCCCATGTAGCGGCGAAGCTGCGGTGGTATTAGCACCGGAAAGCGCTCGAGGAGCCATGCCACCGAGATTCCCACCGAACACAGCACACGGTGCCTTTCCTTCGGATACCCCAGTCGATCTGCAAGCTCGTCTCCAAGCACGTGCCGCGATAGAGCGTACAGCAGCCTGACGAACAGCCGAGCTACGGGCGCGCTCTCGATCTTCAAGAATCCCGGGGCGGCCTCGAACAACGATCTGCAAAGCCGCACCGAGTCATTGTCTGGATCGAATTCGACGTTGAAGGCGACATCGACCAGACGCTGCTCTTCTGCACCAGAAGTGCACAGGATCTCGGAATCGACGCCCAGCAGGTATCCGATGTACCGCCAGATCAGCAGAATGCTCCCGGTCTCTTCTGTCGTGAGGCGCACGCCGAGGCGGCGCATCCCCTCGATGAGAAAGGAAGAGAAGATCACAGTACCCATCGCCATATGGGCCTGGTTCAACGGTACGCCAAGAGCCGGATCCCACTTGCCGGACGCGAGGATCCGCTGGCGGATACGGGCATGCAGGATCCGCGTGATTACCGCGAACTTGAAGCCCTCGGCATGACGATACATGCCGCCAGGCATGAACGCCTCGGTGACGAAGCGCGTCGTTATGGCATAGCGACGTGCGGTGTTCGCAACCAACGTATTGGAAAACGCCAGCGGCTTGTTCCCGGTAGCCAAGTAGGCATGCGGCAGTACGTATACCGCCAGCGACATGGCCGGCAGCAACGCGTTCCGCATGACCTTGCCACTTCCAATCTTCATCCGCTCCCAATCGACCCAGGACGGGACATGGTCAAGTTGCTCGAAGAGAGCGACCAGTTCGGGCGGCACATTGCCGGCCGAGTCAATCCCGGAATTGACGGCACGTGTCACCAATGCGAACGCATCGCCAAGCTTTCGCTCCTCGACGGCGCGAACGAAGGTGTCAGCGAGCGGATCCCCGACGTGGAGGAACTCAATGTACTGATCTACCGAATCGCCAAACTTTTCTCGGGCCGAGGCGATACGTTCCGGGGACAAGGGGGCATGGAGCGACGCGCCCGGACTGATCGTGTTGGTCATGCGACTTCACGCCTCGGGAACTCGGTTGCTGTAGCCCAAGATGGACTGACCGGGTTCGCAAGCATCCTCTAAGGCCCTACGCTGGTCCGGATCGAGCCTAGGCCAGCGAGCGCCTTGCCGACGGACGAGGGTCGCAGCTGTCTGGATCCAACGCGCATCCTCGAGTCCCGAATCGACGAACCGGATGAAACGGCCGAGTTCGTCGTGCGGGTGGGCGAGAACGGTTTCGTAGGACATATCGAGGACTCGGTCCCGTGGCAAGGCGTTCAAGTACTCCGTGCCTCGCTCGATCATGCCGCTCCAGAACCATCCGAACGATGGAAGCTCGATGACTTCCCGCCGGTAGCCCTCAGCGGAAAAGATGAACTTGAACCAGACCCAGCTCAGCCAAGGAACCCAAGGACTCGTGCCCGGCACGTTGAATGGGTGGAAAGGGTCGATCCCGAGCAGGCGCATCCTTTCCGCGGCCAGCACGCGCCAGCGAAAGAAGTGATGGCGTTGCATCGATAGCGCCGTGTCCCGGCCGTCTCGGTAGATGTGCACGAACCGCGCATCAGGAAATAACCGGGCCAAGGTCGGCACGAATGGCAGCGAGGCTCCAGAACGCTCGATCCAGACTGCCTTCCTGAAGCGGTGCGCGAGCCATTCGAAGACGAACCGGTACTGGTCCGCAAGCGTCTCCGCGCCCCTTGCGCGCAATGCTGGTGCCAACTCGTCCCAGGTGCTCTCCGCGTCGTTAGTGATATGGGGCATGGTTGAGCCCATGATTGGTGGGATGTTGTGCGGTTGGTACCGCGATCGGGGAGCGAATCTGTACAGAAATTCGTCCACGTTCATCCGGTTCTCAAGCAACGCTCGCCCTTCGGGAGTGAGCGTGTTGAGACGGCGAAAGGTCGCCTCCCCAGTCAAGCTCCGACCGAGGAACGCCTGGCTGGCCAATGAGGTGAAGAACTCCGAGATGCTGAGCATTTCGGGGTGCTGCCGGATGATGTTGGACAGCATCGTCGATCCGCATCGACCCGTGCTGACAATGAAAACTGGAGCGAGCACAGAGACCTCTGGCAACGATCAAGGCAGGCTCAATTAGCGAAACGAATGCATATCGGTACCATTGAGGCCACCAAGCACCTACGCGGGGACGCCTCGCGCACCAATCCGCCTTGCTGAAACCAGCGCAAGTAGCTGTCCAAGTACGTTCGTCGCGCCCCCCGGAACGGCCCTAGGACCGATTTCCTCTGGCGGTGCCGATGGTTCACCGTATGGATGAAACAGCTGCCGCACCCCCTTACGCCCGCCGACACGTTCACCGCCTAGCGCTGCACGTCCAGCCGCCGGGCACAACCCCGATACGCTCGCCCGCCATCGCTCAGCAGCACCGGCACCTGCTGCTTGGACAGCCCCGCCGCCGCCCGCTTTCTCAGGCCAGCAAGCTGATCCCCGGCTGCGCACGGTGCCGAATCCTGAACTGTGGCACGAACAACTTGATCCTCCATCAATTCGCCCTATCGTCGCTGATGTTAGCAAACCAATCAGAAATTGAGATGAATTGCCCGTGTCGTTCAATGATGGTTTTCTGAAATTCACCAGAGAAAGGGAAACTGTCCCAGACATTCAAGAGTCCGGGCCGCCGAGGCCGGCAAGGGCGGTAGCGGCACAAGTGAGACGGTTCCAGTAGTGCAGGCAGGGGACTTGCACGCTCGAACTCCACGTTGCGACGTTTCCACAGGCCGGCAGACTGTGCGCTCGGCGGCGAGCGCTGCAGTAGTCCCACGCCTGCCCGCTCCGGCGAGCCGGAATAGCGGATCGGACTGCACCCGGACGCTTGGCGGGCTTGTATCACACGGATCGCCGGCCGGCAATGGGGCGCTCGTTGGTGAACTGGGAGGCAGTCCGGCGGTCCCCCCCGCCGAGTCCGAGCTGCCGGTCGCGCGGGAAGCAGCCTTGGCCGCAGTCGCCGCAATGACAGTAGGCGCGCCGCAGCGCGAGTGGGCCGAGCAGCGTGGTGCAGGTCTTGGGGGAACGGCCGGCATAGCAAGCTGGGGTGCCGCAGGGTCAGGGCTGGCGCGGTCCGGACCTAAGAAGCGCTCGAGCTTGACCTCGCTGGCGCGGTCGAATCCCATGCGCGGACATTCTTTGGGCGTCGCCATGGGGCGTTCGCGCCGCCGGCTTGCAGGCGTGCCCGGCCGACTTGGTCGCTGACGCCGATCAGTTCAGCGACCAAGCGGAGCAGGCGTTGATATTCGGCGGTCTGAGCGCACGTAGCGTCGAGTTTGCCCCCGGGCCTGCCGAAGGAAAATAGTTGGCCTGCTTCTATGCCGATATCAGAACGGTGTTGCCCGCCCCCGAGGGAGAGTCCGGTCCGTGGCCGTGCCGTGGTAACATTCGGAGCGATAGGCTGGTCGCCTGATTCAGCTACGAGTTGATTCGAGCAGGCGAATCCGGCCGACGGGCACAGATTAAGCCCGCTTCACGTCTGCGGAATCCAACCTAAGAGACAGATCCCGCATGATCGATTCGCCCAAGTCGCTCGAACCTATCGCGCATAGCCTCAAGCTCGCCGCTCGCTCGTTCCTGCGACACAAGCGCTCGCATCTGGCGGTGAGCGCAACTCTTGCCCTCGGCATTGGCATGAGCGTCGCTATGTTCTCGCTCGTGGATGCGGTTCTGCTGCGACCGCTGCCGTTCCCGGGACAGGATTCGATCTATGTGATCTGGAAATCCGACCCACTCGCGGGTACTCACATCGAGGAAATGGCATATCCCGAGTTGGTGGATCTCCAGCAGAGCATCCCGGGTTTCGAGTACGTCTCTGTGACTCCGACGTCCCTCTACGGCTACGCTCGCGTGCTGCAGACCGGGACGGCCAGGCCTGTCCAACTGGAAGCATCGCCGGTATCGCACGACTTTTTCCGCGTCCTCGGCGTCTCTCCCAGGTTGGGGAGGGACTTCACCAGTGCCGACGAACGGGTTGGCGCACCTCCGGTCGTTGTCATTTCGGACCGAACCTGGCGCGATCACTTGGGGGCCGATCCGGGCATCGTCGGCCGCACGGTGCGTCTCAACGGCCAGGGCCATACCGTGATCGGCGTCATGGGACCGGGCGTCGAGTTCCCTCGGGGAGCCGCCCTTTGGGTCCCCCTGGGAATCGAGCAGCGAGTCGTCGAGCGCCGCGGCGCAACCTTCCTGCACGCAGTGGCGCGCGCCAAGCCCGGCTACCGGCGCGAACAGGTCGCTGCCGATGTTGGCGCTCTATTCGAGCGGCTCGCAACCGAATTCCCGGAAGCGTACTCGCGCACGCAACGGGGCGTCGTGATGCCGTTGGTCAACTATTGGACCGGATCGGCAAGGATTCACTTGTGGATCGTCCTCGGGGCCTCGCTGCTGCTGCTGGCCGCGGCCGCGATCAGTGCGGGAGGCCTGCTGCTCTCGCGCACAGTGTCTCGTCGCACCGAGATTGCCACGCACCTCGCGCTAGGGGCTACGCCGAGACAGATCTATGGCCAGATCGCCGCCGAAGGTGCCGTCGTGGGCGGCATTGCTGCAATCGCCGGTCTAGGGATCGCTTACGTCGTGATCGGTTCGCTGGTGAGATGGCCTCCAGCCGACATTCCGCGACTCTCCGAAGCCGCATTGGATCTGAATTCGTTTGGCTTCGCGGCTGGAGCGGCAGCCTTTGTCTCTGCCGCCTGCTCGCTGGCGCCTGGATGGGCGGCATCCAGAATGCGCCTCGAATCCGCATTGAGGGAAGGCGACCTCCGATCCTCAGCATCAGACCATGTCGCCCGAGCACGCAACCTATTCGTTCTCGCCCAGTCCGCGGTGACCTTGGTGCTGCTAGCAACCGCCGTCCTACTCGTTCTGAGCTATCGCTCCGTGGCGTTTGCCGATGCCGGCTTCGCGAATCGTGATGCGCTAACAATGGATGTCACCCTGCGCGGTCCGGGCTTGTTTCCCTCCCAAGCGTTCGACACGAACACGCGTCGCGAATTCTACGCGCGCCTGTTGCGCCGATTGCGCGACGAACCAGGCGTTACTTCAGCGGGCGCAATCCTGCTGCGCCCCCTCGCGGGTCCGATCGGATGGGACATCCCCTATGAGTTCGAGTTCGAGGCGGGCAGCTATACCGGCAAGGCAAGTCCCAAGGCGAACTACGAGGTCGTGACATCGGACTACTTCGAAACCGTTGGATCACCGCTGCTGCAAGGGCGGGACTTTGACAGTCGCGATTCGCAGGAGGCGGAACCGGTAGCGATTATCAGCGAGACGCTCGCCGACCAGGTGCGATCCGCCGGGTACACGCCACTCGGCCATCGCGTCAGGCTCGCCGCGCGCTGGAGCCTAGGCTGGAGGCGCGTGGTTGGCATTACCCAAGACGCCCGCTACCGCTCCGGAAATCACTCCGGCGCCCACATCTTCGTGCCGACCCAACAGGCAGGGCCCGCGACTCGACACGTGATCATCCGCGGATCCCGCCCCCGCCGGGAACTCACTGCAT
>Ga0209021_1001346_pt1 | contig 24882 bp, 13 predicted proteins | sample PinacodermFT_FD_187299 | JGI IMG/M metagenome (GOLD analysis project Ga0209021, IMG submission 187299) | Host-associated microbial community of the marine sponge Aplysina aerophoba from Gulf of Piran - sponge pinacoderm, lysed by freeze-thaw... | ecosystem: Host-associated > Porifera > Sponge >... | reverse complement strand
GCAGCTTCAGCACGAAGATCATGGCTGTATTCCAGCGGCAGCTCCTCACGGATCCCGCCGGAAGACGTACACAGCCCTTTGTTCTGATACCAGAAAACCTGTTGACATGTGGATGTGGAGCCGACACGTGCTCCGGCACGAAAATAGCGATGCAGCGATTCCCGATGCTCATCAATAAAACGCTGATGTTCCCGCAAGGCAGGCACTGTCTGCTGGACAAACTCCTGCACCAGGCTGTCTGCTGGCCTGTCCGGCTCACTGGTACTGCAGTAACCGTACACCCGATAGACCCAGAAACAAGCCAGCAGTGCCTGCTGGTCGGTCACTGCCCTGTAGGTTGGCCCATAGCCCAGATGCTCCATACGCCGGACCTCACAGATGACCCTGAACAGCTCCAGAAAACTCTTTTGCTCCAGCGTATCCTGAGCAAGGCGCACAGGCTCTTCGTGGAAGAGGAAGAAAAGCACCAGCTCCAGGGCTCTCTTGAGCTCGGCTCCCGGTTCGGCAGGCAGGCAGCATCGCACCAGCTGTTGAAACCGCAGGCGGCTTCTGATGCTCTCCAGGGGACGGCTGCCATCCAGGTGCTGCCATCTTTGATCATCACTGTGAAAGACATCGTGCATAAAAAATCGTAGCGGTGTATACATCCTGCCATCGGCATTGAGAGCATAGGCAGACATCATCCCCAGCGGATAGACGGGGAGATGACCAAAGCAGCAGAAGTCACTCACGTCCAGGGGCGCGAACGAGGGATACACAAACACCCTGGGATTCTCCAGCATATCCACCAGCTCTGCCAGCAGACCACCGATGGTCAACGCGCTTGTTCCGTACGACTGTCCGTGCACACTCATCCCTTTCCAGTGACAGGTAAAAGCCTCCGCCAAAGGCACCTCGGCCGTTTTGACTGGCCTGTGTCCTTGTGGCGTGAAACGCCCGAAACAGGCGCCCATCAGCCGCCGGCGGCTCAAGAGTGCGGACTGTGTATCCTGTAACGGCTCGATCACATGACGGGCCGTCATGATTTCCTGCAGGATGCACATCAGGAAAGCCAGCTTCACCGTGCGCTTGTAAGGTGCTCCCCGCCCGATCAGATCCCGGATATGCACCTGGAGTGCCAGCAGCGCATGGCGTTCGTCAAGAGCCAGCGGCTGTGAAAACTGCTGATCGTCCAGCATATGCGCTGTCAGCTTGTCCATGTTGCCCAGGGTGACAAGCAAAGGCGCGAACTTGTATTCCTTGTTGTCTCTTTCCTGTATCACCCGGGACTGCACCGCCTGGTCGTAGAACAGCACGCTGGTAACCGGATCCTGCAGCTCTTGCGCAAGAACGCTATCAGGCACGAGGCCGGCTACTTCCCTGGCCGGCCCGGGCATCTCCCGTTCAAACCAGGGACGCTGCACCTCCTCCTGCACTCTGGCGGGTGAGGGCGTAGCTTGTGGCAGGGTCAGACCGACACCGGCTCCCTGAGTCCTTGTCCTGACAGTTCTTCCTCCGGATGAACCTGCGTCAGCGGCAGCCGGTGTCGGTGTGGCATCAGTGTGATGCCGCTGGAAAGTCACATCACTTCCCGATGTTACAGGCTGGTACATCTGAGAATATCTCCGTTCGCATGTCTTGCCCTGACCATTGTTTACAAACCTGAAACCTGCGCCCCCTGACGACCGGCACTGGCTGCGGCTTTTCAGTCAGGCGCGCGATGAGGGCGACCGGCTGGGAGCCGGACCTTCAGCTTCTGCTCGATACGCGTGCATTCCTCATCGGCCAGCAGGCAGTTGAAGTACACGAGATCCGTATGGCGCACCACGCCTTGAGTATTCTCATCGCCGGAATTTTCCAGTAGCAGTTTCCCCCGGAGCCCGCCGCAAGACGCAGGCAGCCCCCGAGTCCGATACCAGAGCATCTTGTTATCTCCGACATCGCAACCGGCACAGGCTTCTGCCAAAAAATACTCATGCAAAGCCGCGCGATGCGCGTCGAGAAACGCCTGATGTTCCAGCAAGGCCGGCCGGTCCTTCTGAACAAACCTGGACACAAGACTGTCTGCACAAGTGCCCGGCTCATGGGGATTTTCGCGACAGTGGGCGTAGACTTGATGGGTCCAGAAACAGGCCAGCAGCGCTTGCTGGTCGGTCACCGCCCGGTAGACGGGCGAATAGCTCTGGAAGGACTCACGCCTGGCGTTGCAGATTTGCTGGAACAGCTCCAAAAAGCTTTTGTGTTCCAGCATGTTCTGGGCGTTGTCCAGATTTTCTTCGTGCAACAGGGAAAAGAGCACCAGTTCAAGAGCGTATTTGAGCTCCTGGCGCAGTGCAGCAGGCAGGCTGCCTTGTACCAGCTGTTGAAACCCAAGGCGGTTCCTGATGCCCTGCAGTGGGGCAGGGTCAGGCACATCCATATGCACCCATGCTGCACTGTTGTAGGCGTGGAGAACATCGTGCATGAAAAATGCCAGGGGCGTCTGCATATAGCCATCAGCGTTGAGAGCATAGGCCGACATCATGCCCAGCGGGTACACGGGCAGATGACCGAAGCCACAGAAGTCTTCAAGGTCCAGGGGGGCGAATGAGGGATACACAAGCACCGGGCATTGATTCAGCAAGAAACGCAGCAGCCACACCGGAGTACTCATGACCAGATCAGTGTTTGCACACTGCTGTCCCGGCCAAATTTCCTGAGCCCATCTACAGGTAAAAGCCTCCATCAAAGGAATGCTGGCCGCCTTGATCTCTGTGGATTCAGAGCATCCTGGACTATCACGCCGGAAAAGCACAGTCGTCAGCCGATTGCGGCTGCACAGCGCGGACCCGGCTTCGCGTAGCGGCTCAATCACATGGCGAACCCATATGATTTCCTGCAGCATGCACATCAGAAAAGCCAGAGTCACCGTGCGTCGGTAGGGAGCTCCCAGCGCAATCAGATTCCGGATATGTCCCTGGAGTGCAAGGAGCACCTCGCGTTCGTCGGCGGCCAGCGGTTGCGCAAACTGCTTGTCGTTCAACATGTGCCCTGTCAGTTTTGCCATATTGTCCAGGGTGACGAGCAAAGGCGCGAAGCGATACTCCTCGTTGCGCGTTTCCATCGTTTTCCGGTTTTTCACCTCCTGGTTGTAGAGCACCACACTGGCTTGTGGATCCTGCAATGTTTTCTTGAGCACCGGGTCCGGCTGCAACCGGGTAGCTATGTCATTGACCGGCCTGGGCATCAGCTGTTCAAACCAGAGGCCCTGCGCCTGCTCCTGGACCGCCATGGATGACGAACAGGCCTGTTGCAGCCTCAGGCCGACACACTCTTGCTGCGCAGCCGGCTTGAGATGTTTCCCCCCGCCTGAAAATGCGTCTGGGAGAGGGACGGATTGTGTTGTGTCAGTGTGCGGCACTCCGGGTGCTGCGCGGCTTGCGCACTGTGAATCCTGGATCATCAGGAACTGTCCTCCTGCGCGCGTGTTGCGCCAAATCTGTTTTTAAAGCTGCTGAGAAACCAGACCACGGAGAACCAGCTGTCCCTGTCAGCTGTCTGGCTGACAGCAACACCTGAGAGCCTGAAGCAGGATGCTGGAGATACTATTACCAGGTTATGACCGGGTTATGACCGGGTTATGACCGGGTTCGCGCAGCTGACGTCCTCGGGGTACGCGGACTTTGACAACAACGCCCGCCACAAGTTCTCTCAACGCATTGATGCACGGGTCTTTCTTTTCCGGATTTTGTTGAGAAAAGCTCTGGCAGGCTGGCGACGCACCTGGCGTTTCTATCCGGAGAGACATCTGCCCGAGCCGGACGCGATGGCACAGTACTCCCGGGTCCCGACGAGAAGAGCAGGCCTGCCACACCCCTGCGGGGCAACGCCCGGAGTCACTCTGTGCAGGAACGCGCTGGCACCGCTTTTGTGTGAACCTGCAGGATGGCTCTTTCCTGTGTGGTGAGTCAGCGGGCCTGTCACCGGGCTGTCCTGTGACAGGCACCTTCCGCATCTGATACTGGCAAGCCTGGCACCGGCTCCAGGCCATGCTGGTTGCGCAGGTGCCAGCTCACACCGCAGCGCATGACAAATTGTCGGGTACAACCGCCATGCGGACAGAAGAAGGGTTTGGTACTCCGGTGGGCACAGATGTGTCTTGTCAGGGAGCCCTGCCTTGTAAACCGAAGGAAGCAGCCTTCCTGTGGGCAAGAAAAGGGTTTGTCCCGGGTATGGGTAGACAGGTGCTGTGTGCGTGTCCAGCTGCTGCTGAATCTTTGGACGCAGCCCTCGACAGGGCAGACAAAGGGTCTGCCCGGCGCGTGCAGGCTGACATGCTTTGTCAGGGAAGAACGCATTGCAAATCGCCAGTGACAGCCCTCCTGCGGGCAAACCAGTGGCTTGTCCCTGGTGTGGATTTTCAGATGCTGTGTACACCCGCGACTGTCTCTGAAGCTTTTGACGCAGCCCTCGGCGGGGCACACAAAGGGCCTTTCCCCTGTGTGACTACGCTGATGGACCACCCGCTCGTCCTTTCTTCTGAACCTTTTTCCACAGTACCCGTACGCGCACGCGAAAGGCAGGACGCTGCGGTGAGTGAACAAATGCATTTTCAGAGAGTCCTTTCTCGTCAGCCGTTTCCCACAGCCCTCATGGGGGCAAACGAAAAAGACAGCTCTGGTGCGGCTCTGCGGGGGCTCTGCGCCAGTGCGGCCTCTACGACCTGGACGATGAGGCCAGGTCTGCATTTCTGGCGGATGGCGTCCCGGAGCTGTGACACTTTGCAGCAGGGAGGGAGGACGCAAGGAGTGAGAATGGTTCACGATACAAAAATCCAGGCTGACGAATGTCCGCTACTTCGACGTGAAAAAACATTCAGTTCTCCCTCGTCCTGAACAAGCTGGTCATCAGCCTTGGCCCTGTGACAGGCGCCCGGGGGCACTGTCACAACCGCTTTGACATGAGAACGCACTCAAGACCAGGACACTGCCGGAGATGCCCCAAACGTCCTGTCGCGGTGAAACAGGATGCTGGCAAGATGACTATTGGCTTCGCGTCGCTTATCGCCTGAACCTGTCCGCCTGACGACAGGCACTGGCCGCAGTTTTTCAGTCAGGAGCGCCATGAGGGCGACCGGCGGGGAGGCTGACCTTCAGCTGCTGCTCCATACGTGTACATTCCTCGTCGTCCAGCAGGCAGTTGAAGTAAATGAGATCCGTGTTGCGTACCAGGCCGGTCGAACGACCATCGCCAATGGTTTCCAGCTCCTGCTCCCCTCCCAGCCCGCCAGCGCAAGCAGCAGGGCCCTGCGTCTGATACCAGAAGCTCACAGACCCCGTAAGGCCATGACCGGCACGGGAGCCGGCACGAAAATACTCATGCAAAACCTCGCGATGCCTGTCGAGAAAACGCTGGTGTTCCAGCAGGGGAAGCGCGTCCTGCGCAATAAAGCGGGACACAAGACTGTTGGCAGAAATGCCCGGTTCATGGGGATAGGCGCAACAGTGGGTATATACCCGATACACCCAGACACAGGCCAGCAGCGCTTGCGCATCGGTCACCGCCCGGTAGGCTGGCGAGTAGCCCAGGTTTTCCCGGCGCCGGACCCGACAGATGTCCCTGAACAGCCCCAGAAAACTTTTGTGTTCCAGCAAACTGCGCGCCCGTGCCACCCCTTCTTCATGGAAAAGAAAGAAGAGCACCATCTCAAGGGCGTAGTTGAGCCTTTCGTGCAGTGCGCCGGGCAGACTGCCCCGCACCAGCTGTTGAAAGCCCAGCCGGTTCTGGATGTTTTCCAGTGGGCCAGTGCCATCCAGACAGGCCCCCAGCGGATCGGTGCCGGCGTGGAAAGCATCGTGCCTGAAAAATGCCAGGGGCGTATGCATTTCGCCGTCGGCATTGAGGGCATGGGCCGACATCATGCCCAGCGGATAAACAGGCAGATGGCCGAAGCCACAGAAGTCAGCCACGTCCAGGGGCGCGAATGAGGGATACAGGAACACCCGGCGCTCCTCCAGCAAGCGCATCAAGGTCGATGTCATGGGTCCGATACTCAGTTCACTGTTTGCGTCCGGCTGTCCGAGCCCATTCATTCCGTTCCAGTGACAGCGCAGAGCCTCTTCCAAAGGAATGCCGGCCGTATCAACCTGTGTGGCGCTGAGGCATCCTGGTCTCTCATGCCAGAAACTGCCCGTTGTCAGGTGCCCCTGGCGCCAGAGCGGGGACTGCGTTTCGCGTAGCGGCGCGATGACATGACGCTCTGTCATGATTTCCTGCAGGATGCACATCAGCAAAGCCAGCTGCACAGTGCGCTGGTAGGGGGCTCCCAGCACAATCAGGCGCCGGATATGCATCTGGAGTGCAAGAAGCGCATCGCGTTCGTCAGGGGCCAGCGGTTGCGGAAAATGCGCGTTGTCAAGCATGTGCACTGTCAGTTTTTCCATGTTGTGCAGGGTGACCTTCAAAGGCGCAAAGCAGTACTCCCCGTTTTTCGCTTCTGTGGTTTCCCGGTTATTTACCTCCTGGTGGTAGAGCGCAACACTGGCTTGTGGATCCTGCAATGTTTTTTTGAGTATCGGGTCCGGCAGCAACTGGCAGGCGATGTCCTTGACCGGCTTTGGCATCATCCGTTCAAACCAGGGGCTGTGCGTTTCCTGCCGGACGGCCATGGATGTGGAGGCCGCCTGTTGCACAGTCAGGCCGACACAGTCTTGCTGCGCAGCCGGCTTGAGATGGCATCCGCCGCCCGAACAGGCGTCAGTGGGAGGCAGTGATGGTGCGAGAGGGGGGGATTGTCTTGTGTCCGTGTGCTGCAATCCTGGAAACCCTGGAATGGTGCAGCTTGCAGGCTGGATGTTGCTGAGCATCGGGAGTCATCTCCTGGCGCGTGCATTGCGCCCAATTATTTTTCGAAAACCGCTGAAGGACGAAGCCGTAGAGGGCATGGATTCCTGTTAGCTGTCTGACTGATGGCAAGCCGCTGTGAATATTGAAGCCGAACACTGAAAGCACCAGGGCCGGGTTCACGCTGTTTTTTTTCGCGAGGCCGCTCTGGTTCTGACAAGAACTCCCGCAACAAGTTCACTCAACCAATGGATAGAGGCTGAACAAAATTCAAACCATGCAGATTCCCGAGACGATTGAGCTATCCCCAGTGACAGGTAAAAGCTTCCTCCAAAGGAATGCTTATTGTTTCAACGGCCCTGAATCCGCCGGCAATCGAACGCCATAAGCATTCAGTCGTCAGCCGCCAATGCGTCAAAAGCGGGGATTGGGTTTGGCGTAGCGGCTCAGCACATGACAGACCCTTATGACTTCCTGCAGGACACTCATCAAAAACGACAGCTGCACAGTGCGTTTGTAAGGCGCTTTTAGTCTGATCCTGATTTCAAAAAACAGATTTGACTATATCCACTCAAAGGCTACTTTGTTTCCAGAGATTGATGAAGTCGCTCAATACATTAAATCTCAAACAGCCGACTACCCAAAGGACCAAACAGTGTCAGATATAGCTCAGGAGAAATACTCTGAAACGACACCCTTGACCAAGTGCAGTCTCACGGCAGGTTTTGGTACAAACCGAGGTTGTGAGTGAAGGATAGTGACGATATTGTCGCTGACATAGACAGTGATGAAGGGTTGAAGTCTAAACGGAAGTCACTAACAGTAGCTTCCGTAACTCTGCTTGCACTCTCTTTCTCTGGTGCAACCATTGAAGAAGCTAACACCTTCATTTTCAAGATCAAGTTTCCCGAGCACAATGGCTTGGGGATTCTGCTTGTTTTAGCAATCTTTTGTTTGATGGTTCGCTACTATAACTATGCTGTTGTTTATCATGAAAAGCTTTATGAGCGATGGAGTCAAAGACTTTTGAATCATCCAAGCGTATATTACGTCTGCCCACACTCCGATGCGCTTTATGGGTATATGGCAAAGCATCTTCCAGTGAACGATGATTATGTTAGACATTATCAAATTAGCTGGTCTTATAAATGTCGCTTTCCTTTTCGGAGGTCTGTTGTTTTTCGGTGGACTGATAATTACTCAGTCGAACAAGTAGCGTCTTGGAACATTCGCAGAAAGTCAGGTTTTAAAGTGTATTTACATGTCTTGTGGCTAGAAGCTAAAGAGCAGTCTTCATCTTTTTTAAGGCATCGCGAAAACTTGGATATTTTAGCACCTTACGTACTTGGTTGTTTAGCGATTGGCAGCTACTTCTTCAAAATGGATCTAATGGATTTATTACTATTCCTCACCTCGTTAAATAAAAATTAATTCAAAGAAAACATTAACAATACCAGATACGGCACAAGCAAAATATTCCAAAATGACATCCTTGACCAAATACGGCCTCGCATCTTACGGTTGGTTGCCAGGCGAGTCGAGCAAATACAACAAAGAGTTAGAACTTCACCCTGTCGATGTCATGACTTTTTTCAAATCTTCACAGTCTGAACAGTGGAACAAATTAGCGCAACACTTCCTGGAAACAGATCGCAACCCAAACGCTACTGCTGACGCTCTACTCAAGTCATTAGCACAAGAGTTAAAAACGAAGGTACGCTGTGGTTATTGCGTAACAAGATCAACAGCCCTGGCACTACATAGATCTTCTAAACCAGCGTCAGAACGACGATGATTATCATCGACCAGCCGGAAGATGATCTGGACAACCAAACCATCTACGACAACCTGATCAAGCTATTGCGTGAGATGAAGCCGCATGCTCAATTTATCTTCGCGACTCATAATGCCAACTTCCCGGTTTCTCGGAGCTGGGTGACGCATAGCAAGTGCATGCCTGTCAGTATCGCCGAAAAAGTCACTGTGCAAAACGGTAGCGTCGATGCCCAGGCTGTGCAGGATGCCGTTATCAATATCATGAAAGGGGGCCAGGAGGCCTTTAACCGTCGCAAAGAGGTTTACAACCTATGGAAACAACAGAGTTGATCGAAATCCTTAGTCAGGGTGAGGACAGTCGCCATCAGTTCAAGGCAGATATTACCAATGTTGATGCCTTGGCGACTGAAATCGTGTCTTTCAGCAATACAGCAGGTGGACGTATTTTTATCGGCGTCAACGACGATGGTTCAGTGCGTGGTCTGTCTGGCCCAGATGTGGCTCGCCTCAACCAACTTGTTGCCAACGCGGCATCACAGACTGTCCGGCCTGCGGTCAATCCGATAACAGAGAATGTGTCACACCCGGCAGGTACCGTAATGGTCATAACCGTCGCCGATGGTGTTAACAAGCCCTACATGGACAAGAGTGGAGCTATCTGGGTGAAAAGCGGCTCTGACAAGCGTCGCACGACCTCACGCGAAGAAATTCAGCACCTGTTCCAGCAGTCCGGTTTTGTTCATGCTGATAAAACGCCCGTCGCTGGCCTTGGATCGGGCGATGTGGACATGCAGTATTTTGAGGTTTTTTTTGAGCAGCAATTCGGCGAATCACTTGCTGACCACCCCCAGTCGCTGCCGCAGCTACTGGCCAATATGAACTTGATGAACCAAGGGCAGCTCAATGTGGCAGGCAGTTTGCTCTTTGCTAAAGCGCCGCAATATCTGCTGCCAGCCTTCATTGTCAAAGCGGTGGCCTTTGTAGGCAACGAGATTGAGGATGAACGTTATATCGACAGCCGTGATATCACCGGAAAACTGACTGACGTATTCCAGCAGACTGTCGGTTTCATTATTGCCAATACTCGTGCCGACCAGGGTGAGCAGGGATTCAATTCCCAAGGACAGCCTGAGATCCCGCGCATTGTGTGGGAAGAGTTGGTCGTTAATGCCCTTATTCATCGTGACTATTTCATCAGTGCTCCCGTGCGCGTGTTGGTATTTTCGAATCGTGTCGAAATCATTAGCCCAGGCCACCTGCCTAACAATCTCACTATCGAAAACATCAAGGCTGGCAATTCGAACATGCGCAACCCTGTTTTGGCATCATTTGCTGCCAAGCTCCTACCTTATCGCGGATTGGGCAGCGGGGTTCTACGTGCATTACGGGCTTGGCCGTCGATTGAGCTTGTTGACGACCGTGTTGGAAATCTTTTCAAGGCCGTCATTGCGCGAGCAGCAGTGCAGAGATAGATGAAATAGTGGGTGTAAACCCGGTATATCCAGAAGCAGGCCAGCAGGGCCTGCTGGTCGGTGATAGCCCGGCAGGTGTACGAATAACTTTCCCGCTTCTGGCGTCGGGCCAGGCAGATCGCCCTGAACAGAGGAAGGAAAGCCTTGTTTTCCAGGGTGCGCTGAGCACTCACCACTGAAATCTCATGGAACAGGTAAAAGACCATCAGCTCAAGCGCGCGTTCCAGTTTGTGCTCTGCCAGCACCGCAGCAGGAAGACCGTCTCGCACCGCTTGTTGCAATCGCAAGCGGTCGGCAATGCTCTCCAGCGCAGCCATGCCATCCAGATGCATCCATGTTTTATTGATGTTGGTATGAAAGACATCGTGTATGGAAAAGCCCAGAGGCGTTCTCATACGACCATCAGCATTGAGGGCGTAGTCAGACATCATGCCCAGCGGGTAAACAGGCATAGATGCAGGAAAAGTCATGGGTTATGCACTGATGACTTGAATTCAGGAGGATGCAGACTACACATACCACCGTATGTACCGGCGTATGCGATGGCTGCAGGCGGTGGAACATGGGTGTTGCTCAGGGGTGTAGCAGGCTCGGCGCGGGGGTGTGTCTGCTGTGCCTGGGCTTCAGCACATTGGCACCGGGTGGTGAGCGGGTCCCGGGCGCGGTGGCTGTGGCCCCGCAGATCCCGGCAGGTGCGACGACTGGCTGTCAGCCGAAGTGGGTGCGGCCAGCGGTGCAGAGCCCCGGTGCCCTGATCCTCCGCACTGCGGCCCTGGCGGTGGGTATGGGCGTTGCCAGGCCCCGCCCCGCAGCGGTGCCCCGGCGGCCCCGGCCTGCTGGCAGGCACAGGCGGGCGCGGGCCCTTGAGTCCCGGGGCTGGCGTGAGGCCATGTCGGTTGGCCGGGTCGGAACGCACCAACGGCAGGCCCGGGTGCGGGAGTCTGTGCCGGCGCGGTCCGGGCGGCCCAACAGGGTGCAACGGGGACGGGCCCCCGAGAGCTCTGCAGCCCGTCTTCAATTGCCCCGTCCTGCCCGGGTCCGGAGCGGGGCGGGGCCGCGCCCGGAGGCGCGCGGGGCGCGCCAGCGTCGTCTGGTCAGCGAGTCACGTGAGCTGGCGTCTATGGACGGGGACCGGATCTCTGCTTCTTCTGTCGCCCCTTCGCCTGCGCCGCTGGTTGCCGGCAACTTTACATCTATGGACAGGGACCGGATCTCTGCTTCTTCTGCCACCCCGTCGCCTACGCCGCTGGTTGCCGGCAACTTTACCTCTATGGACGGAGACCTGATCTCTGCTTCTTCTGCCGCCCCGTCGCCTACGTCGCTGGTTGCCGGCAACTTTACCTCTATGGACGGGGACCGGATCTCTGCTTCTTCTGCCGCCCCTTCGCCTACGCCGCTGGTTGCCGGCAACTTTACCTCTATGGCGCAGAACCTGGCCGGGCGCTACCGGCTGGCGGAGTCCGTGCGCCTGCACAGCACAGAGGGCCTGCCGCTGGGCAACCGCACCCATCCTTTCACAGGCTCGCTGTCCGGGGACGGGTACCGTCTGACGGCAAAGCTGGCCGCCGACGGCAATCTGGCCTTGTTTGGCGGTGTGCACAATGCCTCGCTTGCGTTGTGGCTGCACTTCAGCCGTCTGGTCAGTTCCCATGGGAATGTGACGGTGTGCGCGGGGCGCACCGAACACAGCCGGCTGGATCTGATTGTCCAGCACAGCCATCTGCAGACGAAAAAGGGCGTTCATGCCGCTCTGGTGGAGGAACTGGGCGACGGGAACAGCCTGGCTGTGGCTATGGCTGACAGCCGCTTTGACGCAGCAGGCCGCGGGTCGGTGGTGGCAGGCCCTGTAGCCCACACCCGGGGCAGCGGCAACCGGTTGCTGTTTCATCATTTCAGTGCCAATGAAGCGCGGGCCCAGTCCCAGGCTCCCGGGGCTCTGGCATCTGCGAGTCTGGGCTGGGGGTTTATGGACAGGTCCGCTGCCAACAATACTCTGGAGCAGCTGTACTTTGACGGCAATCGGGTACTGGCCCGGGTGGAGGTTCCGGCTCCTGACCATCCGATTTTTGGCTTGGCGATACAGACAGCCGGGCGGGCACATGCCAGTCTGGCGGGCGTGTGCCGGGGCGGTGCACAGCGGCTGGAGCAGTGGGAGATCAACAACAATCAGGTGGAGGCGCAGCTGGCGGGCAACGGCGGGCTGGCGGATGTCGGCGTGGCCGCTCTGGGGCTGGTGCATGATGCGCAAGCGCAGGACCCGAACGGGGAGTTCGAGATACGCCAGCGCCACTGCCGGCACAATACAGTCAGAGTGGAGAACAGCCAGCCTGATCCTGCCAGCCTGGTCGTGGCCGCTCTGGCCCTGGCCACCGATGCCAGCCGGTGTGGGCACAGGTGCCAGATACGTTGTGGTTGCCCTTGTGTGCGTAAGGGCCTACCCGGGTCACAATGTGATTTCTTCAGGCTGGAGCTTCCCAGGTGGTGCCAGTGCTGGGCAAATCAACGCTGTGGAACGCACTGTCAAAAGGAATGTCCGATGGGGCGGCTGTTGGTTGGACAAAACGCAGTCGTTTACAACAACCTGTCTGTACCGGACGCGAATACCACCGCTGTCAGCGACCGCTCCCTGGTCGGCAGCGTTGCAGGCGATTATTACGAGTGCCCCAGACCTGTGCGTCTGTTTCTGTTTTCGGGAGGAGAATCTCAGCTCCCCCTTTTTGTTCCGGGCGACGGCTTTGTTGAGCTTTCAAGGAGCGACGGCAGTATAACCTGCACCTGGAATGGATACCTGCGTTGTCCAACAGCCAGCGACGGGTGCAGTTCGGACAGTCTTGTGGATGGGGCCGCCTATGGATTCAGCCCCATTTCCGTTAACGTCAAAGAGGATGTGAACTGCCCCTGGCCCGGAGTGGAGGTGAACAGCACCGGCCCTGCGGACTGGCGCCGGGTCAACGCCGCCTTCTGTATAACAGAGCCGGAGGCCTTCGATGGCGAGCGTCTGTGCCACTGGATGAGCCTCTGCCACAACCCGGGGGAGACCTTCCACAGTTTGGTGGCGACACAGGACCGCTGGCTGCTGGTGACCCGGCAGACCTGGCCGTGGACCGACGCCGGCCTGTCCCGGGATCTGTTCCGGGTCGCGACCCTGTCTGCACCCCAGGCATCGGGCAGCTGGCCCCTGCTGGAGCGCAGGCGCGGTCATGAAGGCTCTGTGCTGTATGCGGGGGCCAGGGCTGTGCCCGGGGGCCTGCAGCCGGTGCAGGCACTGGTATCTGCCGCTGGCGTCCTGGTGCAGCTCTACCAGTATGAGGAGGCCGGCGTTGGCAGGCTGCTGTGGACCGGTTTTCCTGCTGCCGGGAGCGGGGAAGATACTGCCTTCACCGTCAACAGCGCAGGACCCTTGCCGGCAGGCGCCCTGGCACTGCTGGTGTCAGAGGAAGAGCCGGGAGCGAGCGTCTGGACCTGGCGGGACGGCGAGGTGACAGCCTGGCCGCTGGAGCAGGTCAGGGAGGACGGGTTTATTGAAGGTGCCTACTGGCGGCGCTTTGCGCTGTCCGGCCCCGGAGATCCTGTGGCCCTGGCCCGGCACGGGGACTGGTTGTACAGCCTGCATGCGGGCGCGCAAGGCGGTCTGGGGGTGCAGCGTCTGCATGTAGCCAGCGGCAGTCCGGATCCTGACTGGAACGCAAGCCTTGATCTGGATGGATTGGATCTGCCCTTGCGGCTGGCCGTTGAGGACTGCAGGCTGCTGGTGATGCCCACAGGGAGTCTGGCCCACAGGGATGGCTCCCAGGCCCTGAGGCCGCTTGTGCCCACAGAGGGGGGGTGCCTGGAATGGGGGGCTCTGTCCCTGTTCCGCCTGTGTCTGGGCTGTGTATCCTGCCTGGATGCTGGTGAGTCGGGGAATTCTCCGGCGTCTTCCGTGGCGTCCGGGGCTGTGGCTGGAGGGATTCTGGCAGCCTTGGCACCTGTAGGCGGGGCGGCGGCTGTGGGTGTGGCGCTGTGTCTGTGTAAGCGACACTGTGGACCCGGGGCCCGGGCCCCGGCGGTTGCGGAAGAAATGGCCATGGCAGCGGCGGCTGAAAGGTACAGTGCGGCACCTGTGCCGCCGCCCCGAAGAAAAATGCGTCTGTTTCCGCCTGCAGGCGCTCTGGAAGAAGACAGCCATTGCGAATACAGCGGTGTCTATGTCCTGCCGGACGGCAGTGAGCAGAGGGAACAGAGCCCCGGGCAGGCAGAGCTCACAGGCGGGAAGTCGGAACAGAGCTCCAGTCCTGCCCGGCTGATTTCGGCCAGTGACTGAGGCGGTGCCCACTTCACCGCAGTGAATCACAAACCGCATCAATGACCAGCTGACCCAGTGCGCGGCCATCTGGCTCTTGCTATATGTTTTCATCAGCCAGGCGTCAGGGCTGACAGACTGGCAGCGGCGGCTTTGCGCTCAAGCGGGCCGATGCGGACGACTGGCCGGAACCGGCACACCCAGTGCCTGCTCTATCCCCGCAGATTCTTTATCCGTCAGCAGGGCATCCAGATAAATGAGATCAGTGTTACGCACCCTGCAGGCCCTGCCAGAACCGGAATTGTCATTGACTTCCAGTGTCAGGCCCTCGAACCCATAAGAGGAAGCACAGGGACTCCGGCTCTGCCAGGTGAACAGCGTCATGCCATCCGGGCAAGAGAGAAACCTGGCAGCAGAACGAAAATGTTGGTGCAAAGCCTCGCGGTGCTGGTCGATAAAACGCTGGTGTTCCAGCAACTGCGGCACATCCTGCTGGACAAAGGTGGAGACCGGAATGTCCGCCAGATTGATGCCGGTGCGGTAATGGGTGTAAGCCCGGTATACCCAGAAACAGGCCAGCAGAGCCTGCTGGTCGGTGATAGCCCGGTAAGTATGCGAATAACCCGTCCGCTTCTGGCGTCGGGCCAGACAGATGGCCCTGAACAGAGGAAGGAAAGTCTTGTTTTCCAGGGTGCGTTGAGCAATGACCACTGAAACCTCATGGAAAAGGTAAAAGACGACCAGTTCAAGAGCGTGCTCCAGCTTGTACTCTTCTTGTAATGCAGCAGGAAGACCACCGCGCACCACTTGTTGAAACCGCAGACGGTCGTCCATGCTCTCCAGCGGGGCCATACCATCGAGATGTAACCATGTTTGATTGTTGCTGGTATGGAGGAGATCGTGTGTGAAAAAACCCAGGGGCGTTCTCAGCTGGCCATCAGCATTGAGGGCGTAGGCAGACATCATGCCCAGCGGGTAAACAGGCAGATGACCCAAGCCACAAAAATCATTCAGGTCAAGGGCCGCGAACGAGGGATACAGAAACAGCCTGTGATTCTCCAACAATTCCATCAAGGCATCGGCCTGACTGAAGCCACAGATCAGCGTCCCGGCATCCGGCTGTACATGTGCATTCAGGCCACCCCAGCGACAGCTCAAAGCCGCCTCCAGAGGAATGTCTGCCGTTTCGAACACAATCGTTCCTTGCGGCGACTGATAACGCAAAGCCTCACCCATCAGTGTCTTGTTGCTCAAGAGTTCAGACTGCTCTGCACGCAGCGGCTTGGTTACATGGCGGGCGGTGATGATTTCTTGCAGGATGCACATCAAAAAAGCCAGCTTCACAGTACGTTTGTACGGTGCTTTCAGCCTGATCAGCTCCTGGATGTGTTGCTGAAACTTGAGAAGCACAGAGTGTTCATCAGAGGCCAGCGGCTGCACGAACTGCTTGTTCTGCAGCATGTGCTCCGTCAGTCGGTTCATATTGCGCAGGGTGACCTCCAGAGGCGGGAAGCTGTACTCCTGGTTTGCGCTTTCCATTTCTCTCCGGCGCTGTACCTCCTGGTAGTAGAGCCTCAAGCTTTCGACAGGATCCTGCAGTGTTCCCGTGAGAACCCGGTCCAGTAGCAGGTCGCGGCCGATATCCTTGTCAGGCTTGGGCATCATCTGCTCAAACCAGAGACTCTGCGGCTCCTGCCCGGCTGCCATGAATGAGGGCTCGACCTCTTGTACGGTCAGGCCAACACAGTCTTCCGCAGCAGCCGGTTGAAGATGTCGACCCGCGCATGACACAGCATCGACGCCAGCTCCTGGTTGTGTTGCGCGAGTGTCGTGCAAGGGTGCAAGGGCGTGGCTTGCACAATGACTATCGTAAAACATCCAGAATATTCTCCTCAGGTTGACGATTCGGGGAGAGCCTGCAGGTCGCAGTCCCGGCAGACAAAAGACTGCCGTCGATTATCCAGACTGATGGACAGCACCTTTTGACTGTGACCCAGGTTCGTGCAAACCCGATACTCTGGCTCTCGTTGTTGGTTTTTTCAGTCAGGCGTCAAAGCTGACAGACTCCCCGCAGCCACTTTGTGTTCAACGGGACGATGGGGACAGCTGGCGGGGGGCCGCACGCCCAGCGCCTGCTCCATACGCATAGCCTCTTCATCTGTCAGCACGGCATCCAGATAAACGAGATCGGTGTTGTGCACCCTGGTGTCCGTACCAGCAGCGCAAGCGGAAACACAACTGGCTTCCAATGGCAGACCCTGTAAAGAAAAGGAGGAAGCACAAGGGCTCTGGCTCGGATAGCAGAGCCACCCTGCACAATAGAAACGGCCAGGGTGAGAAAGAAAATGTTGATGCAAGGCCTGCTGGTGCTGATCGATAAAACGCTGGTGTTCCAGCAGGGCCGGTACGTCCTGCTGGACAAAGGAGGAGACCTGCGTGTCCGCCAGATTCGTGCCGGTGCGGTAGTGGCTGTACACCCGGTATACCCAGAAACAGGCCAGCAGGGCCTGCTTGTCTTTTATAGCCCGGTAGCTGCGCGAATAGCCCAGATGCTCCCGACGCCGAACCTCACAGATGGTCGCGAACAGAAGAAGAAAACTGTTGCTTTCCAGCAGGTGCCGAGCATCGCTCGCTGGCCGCTCATGGAACAGGTAAAAGACGATCAGCTCAAGCGCGCGTTCCAGTTTGTGCTCTGCCAGCACCGCAGCAGGAAGACCGCCTCGCACCGCTTGTTGAAACCGCAAGCGGTCGTCAATGCTCTCCAGCGGGGCCATGCCATCCAGATGCAGCCATGTTTTATTGATGTTGGTATGAAGGACATCGTGTACGAAAAAGCCCAGAGGCGTTCTCATGCGACCATCGGCATTGAGGGCATAGTCAGACATCATGCCCAGCGGGTAAAAAGGCAGATGACCAAAATCACAAAAGTCATTCAGGTCAAGAGGCGCAAACGCGGGATACATAAACAGTCTGTGATCCTCCAATAACTCCATCAAGGCATCGTCCTGACAGAAACCGCTGATCAGCTCCCCTGTTTTATGCTGCTGTGCGTGCGTATTCAGGCCGCCCCAGCGACAGCTGAAGGCCTCTTCCAGAGGAATCCTTGTCGTTTCGAGTGCAATCGTTCCTTGCGGGGCCCAATGCAAAAAAGACTCTCCCTTGAGTTTGTCCCGACTCAAGAGTTCGGAGTTCTCTGCACGCAGCGGCTTGATCACATGGCGGGCGGTGATGATTTCCTGCAGCATGCACATCAGCAAAGCCAGCTTCACAGTACGTTTGTACGGTGCTTTCAGCCTGATCAGCTCCTGGATGTGTTGCTGCAACTTGAGAAGCACAGAGTGTTCATCAGCGGCCAGCGGCCGTGCAAACTGCCTGTTCTCCAGCATGTGTTCTGTCAATTTATTCATGTTGTGCAGGGTGACCAGCAAGGGTGCGAAGGTGTACTCCTCGTGCCGCGCTTCCATCTCTCCCCGGCGCTGCACTTGCTGGTAATAGAACTTCAGGCCCTCGACAGGATCCTGCAGTGTTTGTGTGAGAACCGGGTCCGGTAACAGGTCGCGACCGACATCCTTGTAAGGTTTGGGCATCATCTCCTCAAACCAGATGGGCGGCACCTCCTCCTGCACGCGCATGACGCTCAGGCCAACGCAGTCCTCCCCTGTCGCCGGGCTGAGATTCCGGCCCGCGCACAAGCCTGCATCGACGGGGCCGCATGCGGGTGTAAAACGGCTTCCCGGTTGCTGCACCTGGACGGGACTTGCGCCATTTCTTTCGCTGATCATCTGTAGCTCTCTCCTTGTACCGCATGGGACCGGTACTCCTTGTTGTCACAAGCAGGAATCACATCCTGCTGCATACTTTGGACAGGAGGTGCCGCACCAAGTTCCGTTGTGAGCGTTGTCTGGAACAGGCAGCGATGGAATCAATAGCCTGTTGATCCAGTGCAAGAGACGGGGTTGGCGTCTGAACAAGGCGGCGGCAGGGAGCACCGGCGGCGTTTCAGGCGTCCAGGAAGGTTTGCACAAACATCAGGCCCGTCTCCGGGCCTGTCATCAGAGCAAAAGCGCGAAGCCGGCTGCCATGGGCGCTCTGTGTCCGTGAAGGCGAACAAACACCGGAAAGTGTTACGGCTGCGGGGAGTCAGACGCAAACACTATGCTCTCCGGCAGTTCGGCTCCTGTGCATTGTTCCATCGCACATCGCCCGGCAGCAGAAGTCAATGCAACAAAGTACGCCAGATCAATGTTGTCCATATTGCACAGGCCACTGTAAGGATCAAAACTATCGAACAGGGTCATTCGTGTACTGGTATACCGGGGAGCTATGTTGCCAGACTCAGTCTCGCAGCAGTAGCGTTCTTCTGTATCTTGCAGCCGTGTGCTGTAACCTGCGACAAACATCTGACGCAACTGGCCTCTGTACTGCAGGATCCAGTCCAGATGCTCCTGTAACAAAGGAAGGTCCTGTGCCTTGAAGGTGCTGGCACAGGCCTCCAGATCCTCCTTGCTCAATGGCTCAAAGCCCGCCGCCCGCCACTGACAAAGAAGGCGCGCTCCCCAGAGCGCCGCTTTGGCCGCCTCGGAATCTGTAATGTTTCTGTCGTCCGGGTGGTAACCGGCCCGCCGTTTCCTGAGCGTGCGCAACAGGATCTCCAGACAACGGGGAAAGGCATCATTATCACTCTCCAGCAGCTTTGCCGCCCCCTCTGGTCTTTTTTCGTGCAGGAGATAGAACTGCAAAATACGTAACCCGGGCTTGAGAGCCTCCAGACTGGCTGGCGTATGATCCAGTAGCATCTGACGCAGAACAAGGCGGTGATCAGACGAGTGCATCACAGCAACCGCCAGCCCCTCCTCTACCGCAAGCCCGGACTCCCCTATGCTGATGCCGCCCAATTGATTCATGTGTCCACAGTCGTGTATAGCAAACCACAGTGGACCCTCCATGAAGCCATCAGCATTGCAGGCAAAGTCGGTGATCATTCCAATGGGATGCACGGGCAGATGGCCGAACCTGCAGAAGTCCTCTATACCCAGCGGCTGAAAACTGGGGTAAATCAGCATGTGGGGCTCGTGCAAAAAAAAGGTCAGGGCTGTACGCACCACGGACATGCCTTGCCGGTCATAGAACTCCTCCCCGCATTGGGGGCCTGTCGTGTTGTTACCACCCCAGCTGTAAGCCGTGATCTCATCCGGCTCTATATCCCGAAGTATGTAGTACCACCGGGATCTCCCATCTGGTTGCTGGGGAACTGCAACCCGCCTGAACGACATGGCCTCGTACACGGCCAGAAACGCAAAGGCCAGATGGACCGTCAATTCGTAGGGAGCCTGCGCGTTCAGAAGCGCCTCTGCACGCTGTTCCAACCAGTTCAGGGCTCTGACATCGCTGTCAGTCAGGGGATGTCCATCAGTAAAATGCTGACCCGCACGTATATGGCAGGCGAATGTTTTTATGTTACTGAGCGTCGTCATCAAGGGCTCGAAAGTGAAAGAGGCACCTTTGCCTTCTTGTATTGCCTGTCTGCGTTTCGCCAGTTGGGTCCGGATGAAATCCAGGCCACGGGGCTTCTTGAACCAGCCACTCAAAGCCTCGTCATCCTTCAGCACGGGTTGGGATTTGGGCTGTGGGATACCCTCCTGCGGTAAATGCCAGGTCGGTGATTGATAGTTGACAGCAAGGTCAGAGCACCCCAGGTCAACGTTATAGTGCCTGGGCTGAATGGAACGCAGCCCTGGATGTTTGTCGACAGGGGCAAGATGATCAGACGAACAGGAGTGGAGAGTTTTCCTGGACTGCCGCGTAGCAGCCTCGGGAGTCTCTTCCCTCTGGCCCCACTGAACAGTCTGTCCTACCCATTGAGCAGCCTGTCCTACCCATTGAGCAGCCTGTCCTACCCATTGAACAGTCAATCTTCCCCATCGAGCTATGGTGTCGCGGTTGGATGACTCTTCAGGTCGGCGCTTTTCACTGGCTACGAGTCTGGTTATTGAAACCTCACTGGTCTGCATGGAAATATCCTTATCTATAACAATTGAAAATGATGTTCCTCTCTCTTGGAGACACCAGAAGGATAAAAAGTTTCCGGAGACAGTCGTCAAAGCAGCAAAAAAGGATCTCTTCGACGTTTTCCATGGATTTTTTCAGGATGCTTGACCGATGACTCGGTGCCAACAGGGGCAGGAGCCGACAGCAATGCTGACGGCCAGTCGCAAGGTGTCAGTCGGACGCACGGGAAGAGGGTTGATGAGGACGACTGGACGGCAGTTTCACACCCAGCTTCTGCTGCATGCTCGCACATTCTTCATCGACCAGCAGGGCATTGAAGTAACACAGATCAGTGTGCCGCACCCTTGCCTCGGCCTCAGGATCGTCAGTGGCCTCCAGCATGATCAGATCTTCTGACAACCAGGCAGATTTACTGATGCCCTCACAATAGAATTTCTTGTAATAGAATCTGCTGGAACCATCATCCTGGGGAAAAACACGGGCCCTTGAAAGAAAGTGCTGGTGCAGAGCCTCCCGATGCTCATCAATAACAGACTGATGTTCCAGCAGGGCAGGCAGGTCCTGCTCGACAAACCGGGATACCAGCTTGTCTGGTACAGCGCCACGACAGGCGGTGCCGGTGCGAAACGCCCGGTACACCTGGTATACCCAGAAACAGGCCAGCAGTGCCTGCCGGTCAGTGACCGTCCGGTAGGCTTGCGAATATTCCATGTGCAATCTGCGCCTGGTATTACACAGACTCTGAAACAGCGGCAAAAAGCTGTCAGCGTCCATGGTGTCCAGAGCCCCGTCCACTGTCATTTCATGCAGCAGCTGAAAGAGGACCAACTCAACAGCGCGCTCCAGCTTGTGTTCCTCTTGCACGACAGCTGGCAGGCCGGCGCGCGCCCAGCGTTGAAACCGGAGACGATTGGCGAGGCTCTCCAGCGGGGCAGTGCCATCCAGATGCAGCCAGGTTTGATTGCTGCTGGTATGGGCGGCGTCGTGTATGAGAAAGGCCAGGGGTGTACGCATCTTGCCATCGGCGTTGAGGGCGTAGCCAGACATCATGCCCAGCGGGTAAACAGGCAGATGACCAAAGCCACAGAAGTCACCCAGGTCCAGGGACTTGAACGAGGGGTACAAAAACACCTGGCCATTTTCCAGTAATTTCATCAATGCGTTTGCCTGAATGAAGTCACTGATCAGCTCCTCTGGTTCACCCTGTTGTTCAGGCACATTCAGCCCGCCCCAGCGGCAGGTCAAAGCCTTGTCCAGAGGAATGCTTGCCGTTTTGAGTTCCCTGGATTGCCCTTGGGACACATGCAGGAAACGGGCGGTCATCATGCGTTTGCGGCTGAACAACTCGGGCTTTGTTTCTCGCAACGGCTCGATCACACGACGGGTCGTCATGATTTCCTGCAGGATGCACATCAATAAAGCCAGCTTCACAGTGCGCTTGTAAGGCGCATCCAACGCGATCAGCTCCTCGATATGCCCCTGGAACCTGGCAAGAACACGGGACTCGTCGCTGACCAGCGGCTGCGAAAACTGCTTGCCGTTGAGCATGTGCTCTGTCAGTTTTTTCATGTTTTGCAGGGTGACCCGCAAAGGCGCGAACCGGTACTCCTCATTGGCCTTTTCCATTGCCTCCCGGTGCTGCAGCTCCCGCTGATAGAGCGCCAGGCCGTCTACAGGATCCTGCAATCTTGTCGTAAGCACAGGATCCGGTAGCAGCTCGCTGGCTATATCCTCGATGGGCTGCGGCATTTCCCGTTCAAACCAGGGACGCTGCTGCAGCTGCGGCGCACGCACGACGGCGGCCTGCTGTGCACGCAGGCCGCTACAGTTTCCCAGGTCAGCCAGCTTGAGATTTCGACCTTCGTACTGACATGAATCAACGGGAGCGGATAATGGTGGCAAGCGACGTCCATGCTGCAGGTTGGCGGGGCTTTCATGTCTATCGACGATCATCCTGGACTTTCTCCTCGTGCCACATTGAGCCGGCACTTCTTTTTTGTCAGGTTTTCAGGTTTTCAGGTTTTCAGGGCAGCAAAGACCTCCTGCGCCGCAGGTTGGACATGGGTATGCAGCATGAAGTTCCGTTGTGGTCGTTTTTCCAGGAAGCACCGGCTGGCTCGAGTGCCTTATCCGGTGCATCAGATCCGATTGGCGCCTGAGCAGAGCCCAGCCAGAGTGCCAGCAGTCATGGGCGGTGCTTGCCACAACATCCGGCCCGTCTCCGGACGGGCCATCAGACAAAGGCACTGGCACTCTCACGGGAAACCTGGGCCTGTGCAGATCAGCAAAAGCACCGCCAGCAAAAGGGTTACGGCGGTGAAATCTCAGACGCAAACACGATGTTTTCCGGCAGCCTGGCACCTGTACATTGTTCCATCGCACATCGCTCGGCACTTGCGGTCAGTGCCGCAAAGTACACCAGATCGGTGTTGTCTTCATGGCACAGGCCAGTGTCAGGATTGAAACTGTTGAACAGGGTCAGGTTCTGGCCGAGCAGCACGCCGGCCTTGAAGAAAAAGTCTGTCCGACTGCTGTAATGCTCTTTTGTATCTTCAGTCTGACGGCCATAACGGGTGATAAATGTCTGCCGTAACCTGCCCCTGTGCTGCGCGATAAAATCCAGATGCTTGCGTAACAGGGGGAGGTCCCGAGCCACGAAAGTCGCGGCTTGGTCCTCCAGTTGCTGGCCGGCCAAGCGCTCGAAGCCCGCCAGCTGCCAGCGATGCAGAAGACGTGCCGTCCAGAGCGCAGCCATGCTCGCCTCGACATCTGCGATGTTGATGTCGTCTGGGGGGAAACCCGCGCGAAACCGCCGGAGACTGCCAAGCACAGCCTCCAGACAACGGGGAAAGACAAAATTATTATCCTCCAGCAGCTTTGCCGCCTCTGCAGGTCGTTCCTCATGCAATAGATGGAACTGCAAAATACGCAGCCCTGGCTTAAGAGCCTCCAGGCTGGCTGGCGTATGGTCCAGCAGCATCTGACGCAGAACAAGGCGGTGGTCAGACGATTTCATCGCATCAGCTGCCAGTGCATGCTCTGCCTGCAACCCTGGCGTGCCGATACTGACGTCGCTCAACTGGATCATGTGCCCAATATCATGACGGGCAAAGTACAGTGGACTTTCCAGCGCACCGTCAGCATTGCAGGTATAGCCTGTGATCATTCCGATGGGATGCACGGGCAGATGGCCGAACTGGCAGAAGTCCCCTATACCCAGCGGCTGGAAACTGGGATACATCAGCATGTGGGGCTCGTGCAAAAGCCAGGTCAATGCGGCACGCATGACGGGCATGGCATCAAGGGAATAGAACTCCTCCCCGCATTTGGGGCCTGTCGTGTTGTTACCGCCCCAGCGGTAAGCCGTGATTTCAGCCGGTTCCATATCGACAAGCTTGTAGCTCCACTGTGCTTCCAGGGCAGGGACCCGCCTTGCGACCATGACCTCGTACACGGCCAGAAACGCAAAGGCCAGGTGCACCGTCAATTCGTAGGGAGCCTTCTTTTTCAGGAGCTCCCCTGCACGCTCTTCCAACCATTTCAGCGCCTTGAGATCACTGGCAGTCAGGGGATGATCCGCAGCATCAAAATGCTTGCCCGCGCCTATATGGGCAACGAATTTTTTCATGTTGGCCAGCGTCGTCATCAACGGCGCGAAAGTGAAAGCATCACCTTTGCCTTCTGCCAATGCCTCTCTGCGCTTCACCAGCTGGATACGGATAAAGTCCAGTCCCTGTGGCTCCTTCAACAAGCCACACAAGGCCTTGTCCTCCTCCAGTTCGGGGTGGTCTTTGGGGCAAGGGATACCCTCCTGCGGCCAATGCCAGGCCGGTGATTGATAATTGAGATCGAGGTCACAACGCCCCAGGTCAACTCTGTCGTACGCCGGTTCAATAGCACGCTGGCCCAGTTTTTTGCCAACAGGGGCAGAGTGATCAGGCCAACACAAGGGGCGCGTTCGCCCAGGCTGCCTCGCAGCGGCCAGGGGCGTCTCTTCCCCCAGACCCTGCCGAACAGTCTGTATGACCCATTGAACACTGTGGGTTATCCACTCAACAGTGCGGCTCACCCACTGAGGCAGGTATCCGCCCTGTGACGGCTCTTCAGGTTGGCTCCCCTCACTGATTCCGCTTCTGGTTACAAAAACTTTATTGGTTTGCGTGTTATTGATTTGCATGAAAGTATCCTTGGCCGCAACAGATGAACAGGGTGTTGCCCCTGCTTGTAGACAGCAGAAAACCAAAAAGTTTCCGGGGACAGTCGTCAAGGCCAAACAGGGAAATCTGATCAGCATCCCTGCATAACTACCAAATCTGCGTGTTTCCAGGGCGGTGGGTTATCGCTGATATATCACACCCAAGTCCGCAGCAAACAGCCAGCAGCCTGTCCTGGACAGATAGATAAAAGGCGGGGACAGGCTGAAACAGGGGGCTCTTGTCTTGTACCTCATGCGCCGGTACTGTTTTTCCAGTGCAGGAATCCCCTGCATATCCTGAGCATTACTGTGCAACACAACATGCGGTTGTTGTCGCTTCTTTTGAG
>Ga0209021_1001345_pt1 | contig 24911 bp, 26 predicted proteins | sample PinacodermFT_FD_187299 | JGI IMG/M metagenome (GOLD analysis project Ga0209021, IMG submission 187299) | Host-associated microbial community of the marine sponge Aplysina aerophoba from Gulf of Piran - sponge pinacoderm, lysed by freeze-thaw... | ecosystem: Host-associated > Porifera > Sponge >... | reverse complement strand
CAAGTGGAGGAGTCTGACCGGATACAAACGGATAAGAAGTCTGCCACAGACGAACAACTGCACGGAGCAGGTGATAGGAAGGAGCAAGGCATGTGCCTGACTTGATCAGGTATAAGGTACAAGACGGTAAGGGGATAAGAGCGTTGAGGGGATGTTGAACGGGTTAGAGTTGACACAATGGATTTGGACCGGTGATGAAGGTCTGTCGCTGAGTGAGTTGGTGGCGGCATAAAGGCACAGCTTCTGAATTCGTAGTATGACGCACCTTTTCGACTGCATCCAAAACTCCACACCGCCTTTGGAACGGTTACGCAAGGTCTTCTATGGCAGGGCATAATTCACAAGGCAGCCCTAATATGCCCCCATAGAAACGAGTAGCAGTGCAAAGGCGTGGCAGCCGATCCGTGTCCTGTGCGAGTCAGGAATCACTACGCCGCATCCCACGTCTGGGGGAACCACCTGCAAAAACTGGTACTGGTAGGCGGTATTAGGGCTATCCCGCAAGTGCGGGCGACCTATCCCTCAGAGTAGAACCAGCGAGTTGCTGACGACACATCCCCGCGAGTGCGGGGCAGCCACAAAGTCAGCGGTTTTCGTACCTGAAATGACGGATAGATCCCCACACGTGCAGGGCAACCTAGCGAAGATGGAGATGATGAGAGGATGGACTAAACGCATCCCCGCGCTGGCGGGGGACGAGGCGACAGTAAGCCTTGGCCCCGTGGCAAAGACACATCCCCGCGTTGGCGGAGGAACCGCGCCGACCTCACCTGCTAGACGAGCCTTCGGTAGGCTCGTGGGACCGCACCCAGTAAATGGCCCAGCCAGCGACCGCACCCACTGGCACGCCCATGACTGCACAGACGATTGCCCCAAAGAAAATTCCTTGTATGATGACCAGAAGCGCCGGGCCTGCCGGCGTTTGAAAGGTCTGAGCGATTAGAAACCCATAGACCGAGAATGCGATGGCGCCAAGCACCGCGCCTATCAACATACCCATGGCGCAACCCTTCAATCCGGCAATCAACATCTTACCCTCCTTTGTGCATTAGCGTAGCGCGAGAGCGGCAAACGCCGTCACTGCGGTGTTGGTCGAGTAGTAAGTACCAGCGCCTTTATTTTATAGTGCCGCCTTCATCGGCCCCACTCCAACACGGAGATCACGCCGAGGACCATTATCGCGAGAAGTACCGCTCCAGCGATGACGAGAGATTTTCCGGCCCACTTCTTCACAGTTCCTACAATCGTGTGCGCCCGTGGTGACTCGTCAAGCGTCAGAACTTCAGATGTGGTGTACAGACGTTCACCACAAATTTCACAGAAGGACTCTTTATCTTTATCCGAGACCGTCCATCCATGTTGACGGCAGTATTTAGCCTCAAAGGGCGGCTCCCCTGGCACAGGAGACGCCATGGCTTCTGGCGTCCTCGCTCCTCCCCTGTTAGGTGACGCCATCCAGAAGGCGGTCGCACAGAGCAACAGACCGCCGATAGTTATGAACAGCGCCATGAACCAGGGCATTACAGCAAACCCGATGAGACCCAAGACAACGACTACCACGCCCAGGATATACGAGCGCACAGGACCGAAGCGCATCAGTGCCTCCCTTCTCACCGGTAACAACGTGTTCATTAGCGTAGCGCAATGGCGGCAAACGCCGTCACTGCGGAGTTGCCGTCAACGTCCTGGATTGACGATCCCCTACCGAAGATAAACTGAGTCGCTCGGGTTTGAGGTTTGGGCCCAGTGTCATTGCTGAAGCAAAGGGTGATACTTTCAGATAGCTCACCACTAGCCTTTGACCCACGGGCGTTGACTCTGCCGTTGCGGTTGAAAGTACACCCCGTATACAGATCCAGCGCTCCTATATTGCTGGTGGCTATTTTCACGCCTTGAGCCTGATAAACTTTCACAGGCCCAGAGAAATTGACAATAATCAAGGGCCAAGTGCGTCGCCCACCAGGCTGGGGCGCCACAACGTTCGTTATAGTCGGTGCCTCAAGCTCGCCGACGCTTCGCTGGGCTACAAGCTGCGGTGCTTCACTTCCGGTGCCGGACGTCACCTGGCTGACGAAGAAGTTACCTGCAGGCACCGCGAATAGCACGATGACGGTTCCAATGAGGGCGTTCTTCAATGTGGTCTTGCCACCGTCGTATGCCTGCGGGTCGTTCGAGCTTGACGCGATACGATATCCACCAATCACGATGAATATTACGCACACCAACCCCGCGAACCCGATCATCAGATTCACGATCAACGATAAGTTATTGATGATGGTGCTCATGTAGCTGCCCCACCCCTTTAACTAAAACCACCCAAGATGAACGACCCTTAAAACCAAGCGGCTCCTCCATGTAAAGATGGAGGAGCACATGAACCTGAGTTAGGCAGTTGTTCTATTTTGGTGGTTTGCCGCAATTGATACCGAAGCATGTTGATGCTTCTACACATAGGCGGCTTCTCCTTATGCAGGGTGGCGAGTCGGGAAGGGCGGTCTGACTCGCTTGAAGAATGTTGAACGGGTGGTTGGGGGCGATTGGGCGAATCTTGTTCATGTGATAACGCCCTATGTCTGTCTGTTATAGTCGGACCTCGCCCCAGCACTGCTCGCTCATGGCTAGAACCTGTACAGTGGATCGTCGGACGGCCTTGCCGCGTCGCCGCTGAAGCCCGCCGGAACGCCGTCCGCGCGGAAGCAGGCAGCGCCTCGAATTACGCCGTTCGCGTGATCGAACATTACGCCGTTCATTCCACCGGCGACCCTCGGCGCGACCTGCACCTTATGCCCCATTGACTTCAGAGTCTGCCGTACTCCGTCGGATATGCCCGGCTCCACCTCAAGCTCCTGTCCCTGCGTCCATATCCGTGGCGCCTCTACTGCCTCCTGCAGGGACATGCCGTGGTCGATGACATTCACGATTGCCTGCAATACCGAGGGGAATATGCGTGTCGCGCCCGGCGTCCCAAGCGCCATGAACGGCTTGCCGTCCTTCATCACGATGGTTGGGGACATGCTGCTCACCATTCGCTTGCCGGGCGCGATGGAGTTCGCGTTGCCCGGATGTGGGTCGAAGATGTTCATGGTGTTGTTCAGGAGCATGCCGGTGCCGGGTGTTGTCACCTTTGAGCCGAATACAGCGTGGATCGTCTGTGTCGTGGACACAACGTTGCCGTCCGAGTCGGCGGTCGTCAGATGAGTCGTGTCCGCGCCCTCACCGACATAGAGCGATGGATTCCCGTATGTGTACTCGCGTGCCTTTGCCGTGTCGATCTCACGCCTGCGCGCGGCAGCATAGCCCTTGTCCGTAAGTGGGCCGACCGGAACTTCGACGAAAGCCGGGTCGCCCAGGTACTCGAAGCGGTCCGCGAAGGCGATCTTCATTGCCTCTGCCAGCAGATGCGACCCTTCAGCCGTGCCGAATCCGAGAGAGGGCAGGTCGAAGCCCTCCAGGATGTTCAGAATCTCGACAATCGCCGTGCCGCCCGAACTGGTGGGTGCGACGGATACGATGTCGTATCCTCTGTAAGTGCCCCGCACCGGCTCCCTGCGATGTATGCGATAGTTTTCGAAGTCGTCTTCAGTGATGATGCCGTCGTTGGCTGACATATCCGCGACGACCATCTCGCCGATGTGTCCCTTGTAGAGCGCGTCCGGTCCTTCAGCGGCGACTGCCTTCAGGGTGCGGGCGTAGTCGGCTCTGACTATGGTCTGGCCGACTGACGGCGGCTTGCCACCCGGCAGGAAGACCTCCGCGCTTGCGGGAAACATCGCCAGGTCTTCCTGGTTGAGACGGATGATGTCCGCGAGGTAACGGCTGACCGGGAAGCCGCGCTCGGCGTATCGTATCGCGGGCTGCACGATGGTATCGATGCCCAGCTTGCCGTACTTCTCCACCGCGTAGCACCATCCCATCAGCGCGCCCGGCACTCCCACCGCCTTGTAGCCGACATCGTTCTCGCGGTCTGCCGTCTCCATGTAGTCGGGCCAGGTGTCGGAGACGGTCTTGTACATATCCGGCGTTGCCGCTGCGGGAGCGACCGAGTAGTTGTCGATGTTCACGAACTCGTCGCTCGAAGCGTCGTAGTAGTTGATGAATCCTGCGCCGAATATGCCAACCATCATCGGCTCAACGACGCTGAGTGCGAAGACGGAAGCAACCGCGGCGTCCATCGCGTTGCCGCCCATCGCCAGCATCTCCAGCCCTGCCGCCGAACCCAGCGGATGGTTTGTGGCGACCATCCCGTTGGAGGCGACCGCGTCTTTCTTGTAGGTTTCAAATGGGCTGCCCGCGAGCTTTCTCCAGGACATGCGATCCTCCATAGCGTGGCTGTCAGGTGTCTATCCGGGACACATCGTATTAAAGAGCAGGACGATTGTATATAGTCCTGTCGGCTTAGGCCATCGGCACGACAATCGGCACGACACAGGTGGCAAAACGCTCTTCTTCTTATACACTACTCGCAACAGGGGACGGCGCACTTCATTTCGGTCCGCCCCGGGCTGTAATCCTTTCAGCGAGGTAGATATGGCAACCATCATTGTCAGAGGAAAGCAGGTTGTATGCAGGATCACCGGTCCGGATTCGGCTGAAGTGGTTGATGACGGAGCCGTCGTGGTCCGGGATGGCGCGATAATCGAAGTGGGCAATTACGACGACCTGCTCACCCGATATCAACCGGATGAAGTGATAGGCTCGTCGCGCTATGTCGTCATACCCGGACTGATAAACGCCCACCACCATGTCGGGCTAACGCCGTTCCAGCTAGGGTCGCTGGATATGCCCCTGGAAACATGGATAATCGCTCGCTGGGCGCTTAGAGAGGTTGACCCATACCTGGATACACTCTGGTGCGCCATCCAGATGATCGAGTCAGGCATTACGACCGTCCAGCACAACCACATGGCTGCCAGACTGCCCCCGGAAATGAGTCTATTTGAAGGGGCGTCCCGGATTGTGGACGCTTACGAGGACAGCGGAATGAGGGTCGCCTTTTCGATGTCCACACGCGACCAGAACCAGCTTGTCTATGACGACGACGATAAGTTCCTGTCAACGCTGCCCTCGCAGCTCGCAGACCGGACCCGCGAGCGTCTCGACAGCAGACCCATCACCCTTGAAGAGTACCTGGCTTCCACCGCCGAACTGCACGCTCAAAGAAGCGCACAGAAAACGAACATATTCGTGAGCCCTCACAATGTTCACTGGTGTTCGGACGAGATGCTTACCGCCATGAGCGACCTGGCGCGGAGTCTGGACACCGGCCTCCATATACATCTGCAGGAGACCATCTACCAGCGTATGTATGGGACGCGGCACTGGGATAAGACACCGCTGGCACATCTGGAAGAGATCGGGATGCTGGGCCCGGAGGTGTCCTGCGCTCATGGTGTCTGGCTGTCCGAGCCCGATCTGGAGATACTGGCGGATACCGGAACCGCAATCTGCACAAATCCAAGTTCCAATTTGAGGCTCAAGAGTGGGGTCGCGCCTGTGAACAGGTTGCTGGAGCGTGGTGTCAATGTGGCGCTTGGCATAGACGAGGCTGGCTTAAACGATGACAACGACATCCTTCAGGAGATGCGGATGGCGCAGAAGATACACCGGGAGCCTGGCATCACCTCTCCCCATCCTACGTCTCATGACATCTTCCGGCTCGCTACTGTCAATGCTGCCAGAGTAACATTCTTCGACGAGGTCGGGACGATTGAGCCGGGCAAGCGCGCCGATCTGGTGCTGATAGACATGGAGCGAATCGAGGAGCCGTACCTGCACCCGGACACCGATATCGTTGATGCCCTGATCTACCGCGGCAAGGGGCTGGATGTGGACACCGTCATGGTGGACGGGGAAGTGCTTTTGAGGGGCAAGAAGTTCCTGAAGATGGACAAGGCAGAGGTAACGGCGCGCCTGAAAGAGTCTCTAGCGCGTGAGCTTACGCAAAGGGAGGTCAGAGCGACGCGTCTTTCGCAGGATATTCTGCCATACATAAATCGCTGGTTCTCAGAGTGGGAACTGGAATCCGGCGACGAACACTACTCCTACAACCTGCGCTGAGCGGGGTCTGGGCTACTGGCTAATCGCCAATTGGAGTCTCTGTCCCTGCGCTTTTAGCCCACTTAATTCCGAGCGTGGCCTGCACACCTGAATATGTTGATACTGCTACACAGTGGCGGTGTCTTCCTATGACGGGAGGCAGAGCGTGAAGGTTCAGCCGACCTTCCTGAACGACGTGAATGTGCGGTTGTAAGTGTTGGGGCGAATCCTGGTCATCCATTCACACTCGATGTCCGCCTGCTGGCGCCACTTTTCGGTTTCATGTATGTTCGGCGCGTCCACCTCGTAGATCGCTGCGTAACGCGCCATGCCCTCGTTCGAGGATGCTTCGAGCCGGTATCGCGTGCAACTGTGCACACCATCGACCTGCAGCAGGTTGGGGACATGCTGGGTGTTGTAGTAATGGTTGAAGTCGTCCTCCAGTTCGGCGGGAATATCCATCTGTATCAGCAGGATGTAATCTGCCATCGCGCTTGTCTCCTAATTTTGGGTGTCAGTGCCGGTGCCGCGCGAGACCGCCACCTCAGTTGATTTTCCTGAAGATTGAGCGGGTGCGATTGGAGTAGTTGGGGCGAATCTTGGATACCCATTCGCCCTCTTTGTCAGCCCACTCCCGCCACTCGGCGCTATCCGGAATGTCGGGCGAGTCCAAGTGATAGACGGCAGCATACCGCGCCATGTTCTCGTCCGTCGAATCCTCCAGCTTGTACCTGTCGCAGCCATGAACGCCGGAGACGTTCAGCAGGTTGGGCACGTGCTCATCGTCGTAGGCTCGGTTGAAGTCGTCCTCCAGATCACTGGGAATGTCCAGTTGCACAATCATGATGTAGTCAGCCACTGTTTTGCCTCCTGCATATTCAATTGAAGAGCCTGATCAGTCCAGTAATATCCACCACGCCAGCACTAGAACCACCGCTCCCGCCGCCATTGCAGCGCCGTAGTTGTACAGGCGTCCGGTCTGTGTGAGGCGCAGCCACCAGCCGGCCAGCTTCATAGAGAGCCCCGCGCCGTCAACACCGTAGTCGTTCACAACCGCGCGGTCGAACAGGGCGATGAAGCGGCTGAACGCCAGCGCAATGCGGTCTATTATCCACTGGTACAAGTCGTCCATGTAGTATTTGTTGAGCAGGATGCGGTGTATCGTGGGGAAGCGGCGCGCTATGCGGCTGTGCCGCATTTCGTCGGAGTAGCTCACCATCCCAGGACCGCGTCTGGTTGACATCGTTCTGCCGTAGATGTGCCAGCCGGCCGCTATGCCTCCTAGCGCAAGGGCGAGCGAGACGACCGTGAGCCACGGCACGATGTGGAACTTCTCGTGCCCTTCCGTCATCCAGTATGCGAATCCGTGGTACGCGGCGCCCCAGTTGATTGCCACTGCTCCCAGCGTCAGGGCGAAAACCGCAAGCAGCAGTAACGGCACCGTCATGAGCGCGGGAGATTCGTGCGCGTGCTCGGCATCTGTGCTGCGCGGGCTGCGAAGGAAGGTGAGCCAGACCATGCGCGCCATGTAGAGTGCGCTGAGAACGACGCCCGCGAGAGTGAGAGCGAGGAATGCGGGATTGCGATGCTCCAGCACTGCCACCAATACTTCGTCCTTGCTGAAGAAGCCGCTAAGGGGTGCGATGCCGGCGAGCGCAGCCGCTCCTATGACGAATGTCAGCGCAGTCAGCGGCATGGTGCGCCGCAAGCCTCCCATCCGCCGCATGTCGGTCTCCTCGTGCATACCGTGCATCACGCTGCCCGCGCCCAGGAAGAGCATCGCCTTCGATACGCCGTGCGCGACGAGGTGGAAGATGGCTGCGGCGAGTCCGAACGCGCCGAGCGATAGCATCATCAGACCGAGGTGACTTATGGTGGAGTACGCCAGCGCGCGCTTGATGTCGGTCATCACCAAGGCGAGGGTGCCAGCGTACAGGAAGGTTATCAGTCCGATGACAGTTACGACGAGCATCACGACGGGCGCAAGCTCGAACAGCGGCAGCATGCGCGCTACGAGATACACGCCCGCGGCGACCATCGTGGCGGCGTGTATGAGCGCGCTGACGGGGGTGGGACCCTCCATTGCGTCGGGCAGCCACACATGGAACGGGAACTGCGCCGACTTGCCCATCGCTCCCATGAACAGCAGCAGCGCGGACGCCGTGAGCGTGCCCTGACCGATTGCACCAGCCTGCGCCATTTCGATGATGTCGCTGATGTCGAAGGTACCGGTGGCGCGGAACAGCAGGATGATGCCTATGAGCAGCCCCACATCGCCTATGCGCGTGGTGATGAATGCTTTCTTCGCAGCCTCTGCCGCCGAGCGCCGTTCCCACCAGTGGCCGATGAGCAGGTACGAGCCAAGCCCGACTAGCTCCCAAGCGATGTAGAGGAACAGCAGGTTATCCGCCAACACTAGGGCGAGCATCGCAGCGCCGAACAGCGAATGAACCGCGAAGTACCAGCCGAAGCGTGAGTCGCCGCGCATGTACTCCAGCGAATAGACCTGCACCAGCAGCGCTACGAATGTGACCAGACCCAGCATCACGATAGTGAGGCGGTCGATGTGCACGCCCCAGCCGATGCTAGTTCCGCCCGCCGTCAGCCATTCCACGCCGTAAGAGACGACGGACACGCCGCTGCCGAGCATATCCGTGAGTGCCACCAACCAGAGCGCGAAGCCCGCCGCCATCGCCAGTATGGAGACGACCGCGCCGCGTCCGGGCAGCCAGCGACCGGCGAGCGCGACGATTACGAACGCCGCGGCGCTAAGGGCGGGTATGAGCCATGCGAGATGCAATTAGCAAGCTCCTACCACTTCATCAGGTTTATCTCGTCCACATTTACGGACGAACGGTTGCGGTAGAGGCGCAGGATGATGGCTATGGCAAGTGCGAGTTCGGCGGCGGCTATGGTGATGACGAATATGATGAGGACCTGACCCAAGGCTCGCTGTCCTTCGGTGAAGTCGCCAAACGCTGCGAAGCCGATCAGGTTCACGTTGACTGCGTTCAGCATCAGTTCGATGGACATGAGGATGAGCACGGCGCTGCGCCGCGCCAGCACGCCATATATGCCGATGGCGAACAGCGCTGCGCTTATAACCTGAAAGTGCGCCAGTTCCAGCATTACACTCCCATCCTAACCTTACCCCATTGAGGGGGAAGGAACTGTATTCGCGTGTTAGTCGCGGCCGCCCGATGTTCGGACCATCACGACCGCTCCGATGAGCGCGACCAGAAGCACCAGCGACGCCACCTCGAAGGCTACTGCCCACTCGACGAACAGGCTGCTGCCGAGCGCAGTGAAGCTCAGGCTGACGCGCTCGGACTCGGGTGTGGCTGTTCCCACGATTGTCGCCGCAATCACGCCGAACACCGCTATCGCGACTATCGCGGCAACGGGCCACTGTGGATGGTCCGATAGGTTTTCGAAGTCCTCGATGCGCGTCAGCATTAGTGCGAACAGGATGACGATGACGACAGCGCCGCCGTAGATGAGGAGCTGCGCCAGTGCGAGAAACTCTGCGAGCGCGAGCAGGAAAAGTCCGGCTACACCGACCATGGAGGCGAGCAGGCCGAAAGCCGCATAGACAATGTTGCGGCTCATGACCACGACTAGAGCGCCCCCAAGTGTGAGCGCTCCGGTCACATAGAACAGCACCAGTGACGGGGTAATCAAGTTTGCGTTTGTCCTGGCTGTGTTGGGCTGTCCGGCTGCTCAGCGTCCTTAGATGCGGCTTGCTCTGCGGCTCTTGCGCGCATCACTGCCTTTCGATGCTCAACGGCCTCCCTGGGGACTTCCGCCAACTCAATAGGGTCTGCCTTCTTAGCCGGTTCCTTCGGCGGAGGCGGGACACCGCTGTTCTTCTCGGGCTGCCTGGGCTGCCATGCAGTAGATTTCTGGTAGCGCATGCCCATGTCCAGCAGCTCCGGCAGGTCAACGCGGTTGCCGTTGCGCTCGTACTTGCTCAGCTCGTGCTCGTGGCTCATCTCGATGGCGTCGAAATTGCAGACGTCCACGCAGATGCCGCAGAGGATGCAGCGCCCGAGGTTAATCTCGAATTCGTCGATAATCTTGCGGCGGCGGCTCTTGCCCTCGGCGTGCAGGGGGTTGTCCTTCATCTGCGCGCTCATGCACTGCGTCGGGCAGTTGCGAATGCAGACCATGCAGCCGGTGCAGTATGGCTCATCGACGTCGCCGTCCCAGGTCAGCGCCGGAAAGCCCATGTAGCGGTCCTGCACCTCAAGCCGCTTGTCAGGCTCGGGGTACTGCGCGGTGACGGGCTTGCGGCCTGCCGTCTTGAGCGTGATTTTCAGTCCTTCGAGAAAGCCTACCATCGTTCCGCTCACTGAGACTGGTAAGTGATGAGTATTTTCTACCTTCGCAGGCTCGCCGCGCTATACACCGAAACCGTGTTGCGCTCCATTCGCGTGCCCGCGTTCCTGACGATTATGTAGAAGGTTATGGCTAATGTTATCACAGAGAGCAAAGTCAGCACCCACAGGGGCCAGCCGTAGAACAGCACAACACCTACGAGAACGATGTTGATGAACGACAGCGGCACGAGTAGCTTCCAGCCGAACGCCATGAGCTGGTCTATTCGCAGGCGGGGGTATGTGCCGCGAATCCAGAAGATAACGAGGATGACCGCATAGGTCTTGAGCGTGAACCAGAGTATGGAGAGCGCGGAGTGCAGCAGTCCTTCGAACGGCATCGTGGGCCAGCCCCAACCGCCGAGGAACAGCAGCGCCGTCAGTGCCGCAATCGTGAAGGTGTTGATGTACTCTGCAAGGAAGAAGACCGCCCAGTGCGCGCCGCTGTACTCCACGAACGGGCCGCCCACGACCTCGGATTCGGCGTGGTGGATGTCAAAGGGCGTGCGTCCTAGCTCGGCAAGTCCCGCCGTGAGGAACAGGAACAGGCTCAACGGCAATATCAGTATGAAAGCGAAAGTGGACTGCGCGTCGACGATATTCCGCAGGTTGAGCGTCTGCGCCAGCATTGCAACGGCGATGATAGCCATGATGAACGGTATCTCGTAGCTGACGAGCTGTCCGGCAGCGCGCAGGCCGCCAAGCATCGCGTACTTGTTCGCCGAACTCCACCCGGCCATTACGAGGCCCATCACCGACAGCACCGATATGGCGACGATGTAGAACAGGCCCAGGTCGAGGTTGGCGAGCACGAGGTCCCTCGCAACGGGGATGGTGACCCATAGCAGGAACGCCGGTATGAACACCGCGAGCGGTGCGAGCCAGTACACGCGCCGGTCCGCCCACGACGGCAGGATGTCTTCTTTAGAGACCAGCTTAATCGCGTCGGCAATGGGCTGAAGGGCGCCGTGGAAGCCTACGCGCATCGGACCCATGCGCATCTGTATGCGGGCGAGCGCCTTACGCTCAAGCCACGTGAGCACGAGCACCATCACCGACAGGAAGACGAAGAGTGCTGCGGCGCCGAGGACGATGTATATGGCTTGTGTGAGTGTCATTGTGTTTGGCCAGTGTTTCGGAGATTCAGTTAGTTCGTCGTCAGCTTTAATTCTAACCTATTAGGCCCGAGATTCAGTTACACGGAGGTTAAATTCCAGTTGGTGTATCTCTAAGCCACTGGCATATCGACATGCTGACGAACTGATAGACGCAGACCTACCTGTCCACTTCGCCCAGGATGATGTCTATGGAGCCGAGGATGACCACGGCGTCGGCGACGTAGGCGTCGCGGAGCATGTGCTTGAACGCCTGAAGGTTGGCGAAGGAGGGCGCACGTACTTTCACGCGGTAGGGCTTGTCGGTGCCGTCGCTGACTAGGAAGACTGCGAAGTCGCCGCGCGGCGATTCGGTGCGTACGTAGACTTCGCCCTTCGGAGGGCGGGCAATGCGCCGCACGTTTGCCGTTATCGGCCCGTCCTCCATCTGCGCCATCGCCTGCTCGATGATGCGCATGGACTGCCGCATCTCCTCCATGCGCACATAGTACCTATCCCAGCAGTCGCCGTAGGTGCCCACCGGAATGCCGAAGTCGAAGCGGTCGTAGATGGAGTACGGCTCGGATATGCGGACATCCTCTGCCACGCCACTCGCCCGCAGTGCCGGGCCGGTGATGCCAAACTCGAGGGCGTCCTCTGCGCTGACTGCGCCGATGCCTTTCGTGCGCGCAAGGAACATTTCGTTTTGCGACAGCAGTTCGTCGCACTCGGCTATGCCCTGATTCAGCTGCTCCATCAGGCGATTCATGCGTATGGGGAAGTCTGCGGGTAGATCGTCCTTCACGCCACCTATACGAAAATAGTTGTGCATCATGCGCGCGCCGGTAACGCTCTCGAACAGTTCTTGAATACGCTCGCGCTCGCGGAAGCCGTACAGCACCGGCGTCATTGCGCCCACATCCAGACCATAGACGCCGTAGAAGAGCATGTGGCTGGCGATGCGGTTAAGCTCCGATAGTATGACGCGGATGTACTCGGCGCGCTCCGGAACTTCAATGCCCATGAGCTTCTCAGCGGCAAGGACGAATGCGAGTTCACAGTTCAGGTTGCCCACGTAGTCGAGGCGGTCGAACAGCGTGATGACCTGGCTGTAGAGCTCGCCCTCGCACAGCTTCTCGGAGCCGCGGTGCAGGTAGCCGATGTGCGGCTCGGCGCGGACGATGCGCTCGCCGTCAACCCAGATGACCACGCGGAAGACTCCGTGCGTGCTGGGGTGCTGCGGCCCCATGTTGACCATCAGGTCGAGGGCGTCGGCTTGTTCGGTTGGGTATTGCTGTACTTGCATTGCGTTTGTTTAATCTTGATGTATGGGTTGTGGGGAGGCTCCAGGTCTGTATCTGTGTATGGACGATCTTTCGCTATCGAATCCGCTCTAGCAACTGGAAATAACGCTCTCTGCTCATCCCTGCCGTACGCATGTTGGTGCGAATGTGGGTTACGGCAACCAAGCGCGGGCTGCTTTTGATGACTACGGGTCGGTTTATGCCCGGCTATGTCAATATGATGTGGTCTCCCCTTCGCCTTACGACCTGGAAACCATCCAGCTCAAATACTCGTATCAGCGTCCGATATGGAATAGGTATGAGCCGTCTTGGCGATGAACTCAACCTACGATCGCAACTCTCTCTTCCGTAACACGTTCTCGCAACTTCCACGTGTCGCCAGACTTAACGAAGCCCGATTCCACTAGCACATCATCAAGTGTTTCCATATACTCGCACCCCTCGAAGAACGCCTCAATTGCCTCTTGAAGTGATGCTCTTGCGTCTTCAGGGGTGTCTCCGAAGCTCGACACATCCAACTCGCGGCAATAGCCGACGAAGCAGTCGCCCTCTGCAAGAAATTTCAGCTTTGTATATTACCTTTGTCATTTGCAGATCTTCCTGTTCAGATGTGCCGCAATCTCGCCCCGTATCTGCCGAACAGCTGGCTGCGGACAGTCAATCAAGCGCTCGTCCGCGCCTATGTGCTTGTGGTGAGGTGCGTACTCTCCACCCGGATGATAATCGCTGTTGTCGTATCGGAATATGGTAACGTCTGCGCTGGTCATGTAGTGAAACGAATAATCACTCACCGCTGGGAAGCCTTGAGAAAAATCTACTCGCATTCGCATTGACAGGCTACTGCCGTCGTGGAATCTGACAATTGCGCGCATTCTTGCAAGAGTTGAGTTTACCGGCCTTATCGAGAATGCTTTAATGGCGGTGCTGCCAGCGGTCGAAAGCGCGTCGACCACTCGGTTCGCGTAGTTGGCTATCAGCGGGTCCTGCACTGCGCTCTACTCGAATTTTAGTTCCGTTGGGGGATGACTGTGGACGACTTCCAATTCCTTGACTCCGTATCCAACAGCCAGATGTTCGCAGTGTCCTTCCCACTCAAAGAAGTCGTCTGAGCATTCAAGCTCGCCGCGCCTTCCTTTGGCGAGAAACTCTACCGACGACATGCCGTACTTCGCCTCGAAGCGCGCAAGCTCGCGCTCGACATCTTCTTTGGACATGTGGATGACTGTCATTTCATGCCCCATGGGTGTCGTGATCGTGTAGCTCTTCTGCTTCTGGTCAACCATCACGCAATGCCCTCTCTCCACTATCCTGAAAATCCTATTTATCGATGTCAGTATTACCCATTCTACCACTCATCGTAGTCGTGGAAGGGGAAGCTTTTGCGGCCCGGGAAGCCCTCGAAGCCGTCGTACAGCAGCAGCGGCAATAGGCCGGGATGCCCCTCGAATTCCACGCCGAACAGGTCGTGCGCCTCGCGCTCGAACCAGTCTGCACCGCGCCATACAGACACGATCGAAGGCACGGTCGGCTCGTCCGGCGACACGTTCGTCTTGACCACGAACTTGTGCCGCTTCTCCAGCGAGAACAGGTGGTAGTTCACCTCCAGCCGCTCCACGTAGTCCACGACTGACAGGCAGCGAAGATAGCCGCAGTCTATGTCGGGATGCTGTCGGGCGATGCGGCACACTGCTGGGACGTCGCCGGGCTGTACCGTCAGCGTAACTTCGTCAACGGCTGCGCCGACCTCCATATCGAAATCGGCGAATACATCGCTGAGTATCGTGGAGAGTGCCACGCCGCGCTCGTCGAGAGCTACCGGTGCGGTTGGTATAACCGGCTCGCGCCGCTGGCGACGGGGACGTTGTGGGCGATCGGATGGCGTTGTCATCTCGGCTCACCGTAGGGGCTAACAGGACGGTCAAGATAGGAAGGATCTTAGAAGTGGTAGGCGACCTGACAGCTACTCTCGCTGCTTCGCATCCTGCTGGATCTTCTCCTGCAGCTGCATCAAGCCGTACATCAGCGCCTCCGGACGGGGCGGACAGCCGGGCACATACACATCGACCGGAATCAGGTGGTCAACACCCATCACGACCGAGTACGAGCGGTAGTACGGTCCGCCATTGGTCGCGCAACTGCCCATTGCCACGACCCACTTGGGATCGGGCATCTGCTCGTACAGCAACTTGATCGGGTCCGCCATCTTCTTGACGACCGTGCCCGCGACTATCATTACGTCCGCCTGCCGAGGCGAGGGCCATGTCACGATTCCGAAGCGGTCAAGGTCGTGGTGGGACATGTGCGCGCTGATCATCTCGATGGCGCAGCAGGCAAGGCCGAAAGACAATGTCCACAGCGAGGACTTGCGCGCCAATGCAAAAAGCTCGTCCGACTTCGCGACTACGGCATTCGGTAGAGCGCGGTGCAGCACGCTGTCGGCGGGCGAGTTGCCTCTGCCGGGTTCGTATCCAATGCCGAGCGGCCTCATTCCATCCTGTGGGTTCATCTCCAATGCAGCACTCCCTTCCGCCAGCCATATATCACGCCAAAGAAAAGGATTGCAATGAAGATCAGCATCTCGTAGAAGACAGCGGGGATGGTGTCGAGGAATATGATGGCCCAGGGAAAGAGGAACACCGCTTCCACGTCGAATATCAGGAACAGGATCGCGAACACATAGTAGCGAATCTGAATCTGCGACCAGCGGAAGGGCGCGGGCTCGATGCCGCACTCGTAGGGGATGTCCTTCAGGGCCGACGGACGCTTAGGGGCGATGAGGTACGAGGCGATGAACATGCCCATGACCGCAGCCGCGCCTATGCCAGCCACAATGAGCACCGCAGTCCAGTTTACCGCGTATTCTTCAGCCAAAGCGCCCCTCCCATAGCAATGTCCAGGGTTGCGTTCATCGTAGCATCGGCTCAAACAGAGTGTCAATTTGTTCCTGCGTCCTGCAAGCTATTTCCGAGCGGGTGCTATACTGGAGATGAACGCTGCAAGTGGAGATTTCCGGCATGGCAATAGTCCCCAGAACCGTGAGAAGAGCGCTCAAGCCCGTGCTGGCTCCCGCGTTGCTCGCGTGGGAGCGCCTGGAATCCGGTGTGAGCTACGACCCCACGGCTGCCAGCATCCTGAGTGACCCTTACGATACTTACGACCGGTTGCGAGCCAGAGACCCAGTACACCGAATGCGGCTGATAAACGGGTGGGTGCTGACACGGTACGAAGATGTGGATTTGGTGTTGCGAGACCACCGGAGGTTCTCCAAGGATGACGGACTGGAGGACGAATACCGAAGTATGCTGCACCACGACCCGCCCGATCATACCCGACTGAGGTCGCTTGTCTCGAAGGCGTTCACTCCGCGAGCGGTGAGGGAGCTTCATCCCAGGGTGGATCATATAGTCGATGAACTGCTGAATGACCTCGAAGGCAGGGACAGATTCGACCTGATCGAGAAATTTGCCTATCCTATGCCCGTGACCGTAATCGCCGAGATGCTGGGCGTTCCGGCGGGAGACATGGACAGGTTCAAGGACTGGTCAAACGACGTCTCACTCACAATCGAGCCTACGCTGAGTGACGAGCAGATTCGCCGCGTGGACCACGCCTCCGAGCGACTCTACGAGTATTTCGAGGGGATTATCGAAGCGCGGCGGCGGCAGCCCCAAGATGACATGATTACTGCCCTGCTCCTTGCGGAAGATGAAGGCGACAAGCTTACGCACGAAGAACTGCTCGGCACTCTCATTCTGCTGCTCGTAGCGGGCAATGAGACTACGCGCAATCTGATCGGCAATGGTATGCGGGCGCTGCTGAAGCATCCTGAGCAGCTTCAAAGGCTTAGAGACAACCCGGAGATGATGGATCCTGCTATAAACGAACTGCTGCGATATGACAGCCCTGTTCAACTTGACGGTCGCCTGGTGCATAATGACGTGGAGGTCGCGGGACAGCGCATCACCGCCGGGCAGCGGGTCCTATGCGCCATCGGAGCAGCCAATCGTGACCCTTCCGCGTTTCCCGAGCCGGATAAGCTCGACATAGGGCGCGAAGAGAAGAGTCACATAGCCTTTGGACGGGGCATCCATCACTGCCTTGGAGCGCCACTCGCGATGCTGGAGGCTCGCGCAGCATTCTCCGCTCTACTAGACCGATTCTCGTCCATCACACTGGTATCCGAGCCGGTGTACAGGGAGCAGGTCGTGCTGAGAGGCGTGGAAGAGTTGTGGGTGGAAGTCGAGTGGTCAACTGAAGCGTAGAACCTGCGCCAACACCTAAACTTTACGCAATGTCAGCACGCGCATTATAATTCTCTGGCATACTGCTGCGTACCATCAGTTCGCTCTTGGGGCTGCCCTGAGATTGTCGAAGGGAATGCCAGAGGACGAACTTCAGCCGGAGGACGGCCATCGACGAGACGCGCCTGCGCGCCATGCTACAAGACTTCAAGGAGAATGGCATCAGCGAGGATGATGTCATCTCGCGCCTGATAGACTTGCCTTTCGAGGACCTGGAATTCGCCAAAGTTGACCACCACCGTGCCCTTCGCAAGGGATTTCCCGAGGTCATATTTGGACAGGGCAAGACGCCTGAGCATATCGCTTCCATCTCCGAAGCTCTGCTGAGACGTTCCGACCGCCTGCTCGTAACCCGCGCATCCGAAGAGGCTTTCGATGCCGTTTACGAAAGGATTCCCCGGGCATGCTATGAAGAGATGGCGCGGTGCATAGTCGTGGACGACCGTCCGGAGTCCGAGCGCAAGCAGACGCCGGGCGTGCTTGTGGTGTGCGCCGGTACTGCCGACCTGCCGGTTGCGAGTGAAGCGGTTGTCACCGCCGAGATTATGGGGTGCGAGGTGGAGCGTGTATTCGATGTGGGCGTGGCGGGTCTTCACCGCCTGCTGGCGCAGATGCCGTCATTGCAGCGCGCGAGGGTAGTCGTTGCGGTGGCCGGTATGGAGGGCGCGCTTCCGTCCGTGGTCGGCGGACTCGTACAGGTGCCCGTCATAGCCGTTCCGACGAGCGTGGGCTACGGTGCAAGTTTCGACGGGCTTGCCGCGCTGCTTGCGATGCTCAACAGTTGCGCCACAGGCATCGGCGTCGTGAATATTGACAACGGCTTCGGCGCTGGCTATCTTGCCTCGCTAATCAACCGCCTGCCTGCGCTGGGGGACATTAGAGTGGATGACCAGAATGGATAGAAGAGCCGGACACCTTCTGATCCTGTGTATCCTGTGTCCAAACATGTTTGATTTAAGGGAGAAGCAGGATGACCTATGCCGAGAGAATCGAAGCCCTTGCGAGCGAGCACGCGGAACTTTGGACGCTTGACGCCTGCGGTGTAACGCGGTCTGAGACACAGATTGCGGCGCTGCTTCATCCCGACGCCTATGTTCCGGAGACCGACCGCACTCGTGTCCTTCTGCTGAGCGGACTGACTGGCAGGAGCGAGGGGGCTGAGAACGGCTTTCGCGTCCTAGACTCCTATCTGAGCGGTGGCGAGGCGATTCAGCGCGATGTTGCACTGAGCGCTATACCCTGCGCGAACCCCGACGGACTTGCACAGGGAACACTTTCGAGCAATGGCGCCGGCGGCAATCCCGCGGAAGGGTATCCACCTGAGGACAACTACTATTACGACCTGAACGATCCGGAGGCTCGCTACCTGTGGCGTTGGATTGGTTTCAATGCGCCGGATGTGGTGCTGGAAGTGCGCGAGGCATACAGCGTCCGCTGGGAGTATGCGGGCCCCATCGAGCGAATCGCCAACGCGCTGAACGCCTATCCCATCACGGCTGACAGTTCTCTGGTCAGCGCGCTTTCGCAAGGCAGTCCGAACAATCTCGCACCCATACCCGCGCTCATATTGACCTGCCCAACGGATTCGGTCGAAGCGGAAGTGGGCAAGCTGTGGCGCATCCTCGCGCAAGAGTCGGTGTTGCTGTCATCACCGGCGCGGCGCGTGCTGGACAGGCGCCGCCGACGCACTCCGATTGAGGCGGCGCGAATTCTGGCGTCTGCATACGGGCATGTGCTGAACCCGGTGATTTACACGCAAGGCGTTGCTCTGAGCGGCAGGCTGCGGCTTTACGAGCTTGACCCGGACGGTGAAAGCCCTATTGCGGACATCGAGCGCATGGTCAGGGGCTATGCCGTCAGTTCAATAGTTGATGTGTTCGGGGAGAACAGTGGCGGGGCTAATCTGGCCGGCCTGGTATATGCGGATGAGCTCGCGGAGGCGACCGGCAACGCCGACTATAACGACCTGCTGATTCGCGCGGCGGAAGAGCGCTTTCGCCCGATAAACGCAAGCGGAATACCGCCCGCGGCTGACCTGGACTACCGCGTCGAGGATATGTTCTTCAACGGCGCGATTCTGGGGAGGGCGCAAGCCATTCATAATAAACTGGGACGGGATAAGCAGGGACAGGGGGATACGAGCTACCTCGACATTCAGACACGCTTCCTGCTTGACGCTGTTGTGCAGCAAGACAATGGGTTGTTCTGGCACTGCGACAATGCCGCGTGGTTCTGGGGCAGGGGCAACGGCTTCGCGGCGCTTGGATACGCTGAGACATTGACATACCTGCCGGAGGACCATGCCGACCGCGATGCGCTGCTGGCACAGCACAGGCGGCACCTCACGGCACTGCTCGACTACCAGCAGCCGTCCGGGATGTGGCGGCAGATTATCGACTTCCCCGGCTCGTACCAGGAGATGACCGTCACATGCATGGTCGGCTACGCGATGGCGCGCGGCATGCGGCTCGGCTGGCTCGACGAATCCTACGCGGACGCGCTCAGGCTGGCGTGGCAGGGCGTGTCTGAGCGCATCGATGACGAGGGTGGGCTGGTGGATGTCTGCACGGGGACGGGTGTGATGGCTGGAACGCGTGAATATCTCGATAGGCCCGCGATATTCGGCTGGGACGAGCGCGGCGGCGCGTTGTCGCTATGGTTCGCCTGCGAGATGGAGCGATACCTGCGCCATATCGCCTGATTCATTCCCGGCACGCAGCCTGACAGTACCAGTCTATGGCTGCAAGTCTAGGGCTACACCCAGGGCCAGGGCACATTGCGGTACGGGTCGAGGACGGGCAACTTGCCCTGATTGACTACGATTTCGAGCCGCTGCATTAGTGCGTGCATCTCCCTTGCGTCGATCAGCTCGCCTAAGACGAAGGGAAGGCTTTCGGTTGGGGAGTGCAGTTTCGCGAGCAGTTCTTCGAGGTCGGCTGTAAGCTCGTCGGGTATGGCTTTGCCCCAGAACTCCACCATGACGGTGCGGAGTTTGAACTGCGGGTGGAATGTAAGGCCGTGGTCGATGCTCCAGATGTCGCCGGCGTCATCCTGCAGGCAGTGGCCCGCCTTCCTGTCGCCGTTGTTCACCACGAGGTCGAAGACGGCGAACTTGGCTAGCTCGTCGGGGTTCTCCTCTATCAGACTGAAGTATGTGATGTCGGGGTCGCAGTCGATGTACATCTGCATGGAGCCTATGCCGTAAGGTCCCTCCCGAACCAACGTGTGTGGCACTTTGGGCCAGCCGAGCGCGCGGCTGAGGATAAAAGTGGCGTGTTCGCGCTTGTATAGAGTGCCGCTGGGGTAGTCGTAGAGCGGGCGCTCGCCGTCGCGTGGCTTGTAGATCGCGCGGATGCACTTATTATCGCCCGCGTCGAGATGAACCATGAAGGTGTAGTTGGAGCCGTAGGGCATACGGTAGCCGCCGATTACCTCGGCAGATTCCAGCAGTGGGATAGCGTCCTCCTCGGACAACTGGATGGGGACGGCATCCGGGCGCTGGGGCTGGGGTTGGCTTCGGCGTCTGCGTCTTCTTGAAGGCAAGGCGTATCAGTTAATTCGCTGACCCCGTGAACAGGGTAGTGGAAGTGTCTCGCTCAGAGGGAAGGCGGTTGTTCGATGCCGGTCAGGCGATGCCCGGTTACTCGATGCCGATTTTGGCATGGCCGTTAACGCGGGGGCAGGCGTGGCCGGAAGGGTCTATCGGCCTGTCGCAGAGTGGGCAGATTGGCCTGCCGGACGCGCAAACGCGAAGTGCCTCGTCGGAGAAGCCCTCCAACTGCTCACGGTCCATCCAGATTCGGATTGTGGCGGCTTCCTCGTTGGCGTCGTCGAAGTCGTAGGCGTCTATGAGGAACATGCCGTTGTTGCCGTCGTGACCGAGCGCCAGCTTGCCGATCTTGAACTCCAGCCTCGTCAGACCTGGCGCTTCGCGGTCATTCGAGATGTAGGCGTCCGCGCCGGCGTTTTCGGGGAGGTTGGCGATAAGCTGCTGGATGCCGAGTGCAAGCTCGTAAAGATGCTCCTTTTCGAGCCACAGCACGGCGCTGCTGCTGTCGCTGTCCGCAAGGATGCGGAAAGTGCGCTGGCCCGGCTCGCCAACAGCTTCTGCGTTCAGTCTGCTCAGATTGGTGAATTCCAACTTCGGTTCTGCCATAGTGGTACTAATCTTATTCGCTGGACTGGCATGCCGCAAGGGGTTGATAAGTCTCGCGCCACTCCATCCCTACCGTTCAGTCTATGCTCGTCATCTTCATCCCAGTTCCAGAAGTTCAACCCAGTTGCCGTCGGGGTCCTGCAGGTAGCAGCCTTTCTTGCCTTCGGCAATCTCGATGGGTGGGTTCAGCTTCTGCGCGCCGTTGGCGATGAGCCGCTCATACGCCTCGCCGATGTTTTCTACAACGAAGGCGATGTGGGATGCACCGAAGGAGTTGCGCTCCCTGATGTGGGCGTCTGAGCCGGGCGGGTGGACATACTCGATCAGTTCCAGCATATACTCGCCGTGGACGAACTCGGCTATCTTGACGTGCGTGCCATCGTAGCCGAGAATCTGCGAGATGGGCCCGCCGTCGCGCTCGCGCCTGGGCAGCGGCGTCAGCCCGATCACATCTTCGTAGAAGCGCGCAACGAGATCGAGGTCGCTTACGACAAATCCGGTGTGGTGCATTTTCAGTAGCATTTTTCGTCCTTTGCTGATGTGACCTCATCTGTTGGAATGGTTATCGCCACTCTCCCCCTGCTTTCGCAGGGGCAGGCTCTAACCCTCTCCCCTAGGAGAGGGGATACAACGGTAGGCGGCAGTTGGCTAAACCGGCTTTACGGCGTCGCCGACTTTCAGGGAGCCGCCGGTGGTGACGTAGGCGAGCATGCCGCGCTTGCCTTCGATTTCGGCGCGCAAGCCGTCGCGTATGCCCTCGATGAAGGCGCAGGGTTCGCAGTCGCCAGTGATTTCCAGCACGACATCATCGCCGAGCGAGATCTGCTGTCCCCTCGGCAGCGATGCGAGGTCGATGCCGTCGGTGGTGATGTTCTCGCGTATCTGCCCCTGCTCAAGGCCGAAGTGGTCGAGCGTCTCCTTGTCCATGAGCAGCACCTGCCGCCGCCTGCGGGCGGGGTGCTCGGAGGCGTGGCGGTCGCCCTTGATGCCGAAGCCGGTCAGCACCTCTACGCTTTCTGCGTCTTTCATCGGCTCGAAGTGCCCGACACAGATGTGGAGTGATAGTATGCGGCCTTCCTGATTCGCTGCCATGTTTTTTCCTCCTGTGGCCGGCTCCTATGGCTGGCTCCTGTGGCTCCCGTGCCTGTTGACCGTGCAACAGATTGACCTTGCGACCGTGCTCCTAAGATACGCCGTAGAGCCGCGCTGTTCAATGGCTGATTCTCATGGGCAAGGGCTTGTGATAACTTGATGCCGGGCTGCGGCCTGACTACGCATTACGATAGCAGATATGAGATTAGCAGAGATGGGGGCGAGATGGATATTGCAAAGGACAACCCGGCAAAGGACAACCCGGCAAAGGACAACCCGACGGTGGAGGAGAGCCGCAGGGCGGGGACGCTTGAGTGGCAACTGCGGAATGTAAGGTTTGACGATCCGGTTACGCTGGCGTCGTTTCCGCTGGTGCGGCACTTGACCTCGTCGGCGATTCAGGGGTACGCGTCGAAGATGAGCGTGTACCCGGGGGAGTCTATTGACCTGATGGTGAGCATGGAGCCGGAGGGGGAGTACACGATCGACTTCTACCGGCTGGGGTGGTATGGCGGGCTGGGGGGCAGGCACATGGGGCAGATGGGGCCGTACAGGGGGAGGACGCAGCCGGTGCCGGCGATGGGGATGCAGCGGGTGCGGGAGTGTACCTGGGAGGTGAGCGTTACGCTGACGGTGCCGGATGACTGGGAGAGCGGCGTTTACCTTGCGAAGCTGTCGCGGGCGGAGAATCTTGCTTATGGGGTGCAGAGCTACATCACGTTCGTGGTGAAGACGCGGCGGCGTGCGGACCTGCTGTTTCAGGTGAGCGACATTACATGGCAGGCGTACAACAAGTGGCCGGGAAACGACTCCGTATACACGGACGGGACGCCGAATGTGTGGTACCAGGGGACGGAGGTGCGGGCGAGCTTCGACCGGCCGTATGCGAAGTATTGCCAGATACTGGACGCGCCGCTGTCGCTGGGATCGGGGGAGTTCCTGCTTTGGGAGTATCCGATGGCGTTCTGGCTGGAGGAGCAGGGATACGATGTGGCGTACTGCTCGAACATGGACCTGCACCTGGACGCGGAGGTGCTGACGCGGTGCAAGGCGTTCCTGTCGGTGGGGCATGACGAGTACTGGTCGAGGGAGATGTTCGAGAATGTGATTGCGGCGCGGGATGCGGGGATGAGCATCGGGTTCTTTTCGGGGAACTCGGTGTACTGGGAGATTGAGTTTCATGAGAGCGAGGTGGGGGGAGCGCCGTGCCGGGTGTTCTCGCGGAAGAGGCTTTTCGACGGGGAGGAGGCGCGATTGATGGGGGTGACGAGCTATGGGCCGGGGTATGGGGACTGGGTGGTGACGAATCCGGGGCACTGGATTTACGAGGGGATGGGTGTGAGCGAGGGGGACCGCTTGCCGGGGATTATCGGGTGGGAGTTCCACGGGACACCGGCGGAGATACCGGGGCTGGAGGTGGTGGCGGGGAGCGAGCTGTTCCAGGGATTCAAGGAGCCGAGGGAGCCTGCGCATGCGGCGGTGGTGTACCCGTGCGAGCGCGGGAACTGGGTGTTCAATGCGGGGACGATCTGGTGGCCGGAGGGGCTTTCGAATCCGCCCGGACATATACCGGCGCGGCTGGCGACGAACTCAGTGACGGTGGGTAGCAGCCCGGGGACTTTCGGGGTGCAGCCGATGGCGCAGGCGATCACGGCGAATGTGCTGGAGCGGATGATCGCGGATTCGCCTAGGGGGTGACGGGGTCCAACAGGATGTGCAGGATGGGGAGGATTGTCTGTATTGTTCACCCCCATCCTAACCTTCCCCCGTCGAGGGGGAAAGGGACTTTGCCCAGTGCTGAGTCAGGGGCTGCGGGCGCGCTCGCGGTCCTGTTGTTGTTTTTCCTGCTGTTGCTGGTCGTATTGCCAGGTGTCAAAGCGGGACTCGCGGGATATTCGCTCCCGGAGTTCTCGGCGGCTCTCCTTTTCTTGCTCTCGCTTTAGCTGGCGGTTCTTGCGGAGTTCTTCGCGCTCGATGCGGCGGTCTTCCATTGCATCGGGGGAGTAGAACTGCTCCAGCTTACGCTGCTTTTTCGACCTCATCTTGCGCTCGATAAGCTCGTCGGTGCGCTTGTCCCATATCTCCTGCTGTGCCTGCTCCTTCGCCCATTGCTCGCGCTGCTCTGCAGTCGGAGGGGTGTGAGCTTTGACTACCTCGGGATGATCTTCCGGGAGGTCCTTGCAGGCGCAGAGGCAGTCGGGGTGACAGGGCGCGTAGAACATCATGAATTCGGGGTTCGGCTGTGCCGGGTTGTCGTAGCAGAGGCGCAGGAGTATCTGTATGGCATCTATCCTGTCTTTGCCTCTTGTGTATGGCTCGTCGCCCTCCATGATGTCCACGAGGTTCCTGATCATAGAGGCGCCGTCGTGGGTGGCAATTCTGATCTGGCTGACGAGTCTCTTGTTGAGCTTGATGAGTTCATCTGACATAGATGAGCAGGATGGGCAGGATTTTCTTTCGACTTCTTCACCCCCATCCTGACCTTCCCCCATCAAGGAGGAAGGGATGTTATGGGACCCCTTACCCCAACCCTCTCCCGCGGGGAGAGGGGG
>Ga0209021_1001342_pt1 | contig 24937 bp, 25 predicted proteins | sample PinacodermFT_FD_187299 | JGI IMG/M metagenome (GOLD analysis project Ga0209021, IMG submission 187299) | Host-associated microbial community of the marine sponge Aplysina aerophoba from Gulf of Piran - sponge pinacoderm, lysed by freeze-thaw... | ecosystem: Host-associated > Porifera > Sponge >... | reverse complement strand
ACGCTGAAGACGATGCCGACCGGCGCATCGAAGAACATCTGGTTGCGGGCGTGCTGGGCGCGCATCTTGTCGGTCTCGCCGCGCTGGATGCCAAGCAGGCCGTACAGGTCCCACCCGACCTTGCGGCGGCGGGTGAGATAGGGCTCGGGAAAGCGGTCCGGGTAGTATTTGTACTCCGCCTTCAGTTCGGCCCCGTTCATGCCGGCTGCAAGCGCGGCCCGGGTCAGTCGTTCGCGCGCGGCGCCGGTCACGACCCGCGCCTTCCAGGGCTGCATGTTGGTGCCGGAAGGCGCCCGTGCCGAGACTTCCAGGATCTGGCGGACGATGTCCAGCGGCACCGGGTCCGGCTTGAATGCGCGGACCGACCGGCGCGAGGCTATGGCTTCAATGGCATGCACGTGGGGTCTCCATGGCGGGCAGGCTGTCGATGAGGATTCGGTTCACTTCGTCCGGCGCCTCGAACGCGGCCCAGTGGCCGGCGCCGGGAACGACATGGAAGGGGCAGCCGGGTTGCACGGCCTGGAACAGGTCGCGCCGCGTGTGCAGCAGTTCGCCTGCTGTGGCGTCGCGCTCGCCCCAGATGCCCTGGAGGGGCAGGCCGGCCGCCGACATTTCGCGCAGCCGGCGGGCGAGGCTGTCCCCTGCCGGGATCTTGCCGGAGCGGATGCGCGCCCGGCGTGTATTGGCGTTCTGGACCGCGAGTGCGGTGGCATCGATCCTCGCGGGGTCGCCGAACATCTGGAGGCCCAGATTGTGGCGGTGGAGATCGAGGATTTCCGCCTCGCTCATGTTCCTGTTGGGCTTGCGCAGTGGAGCCCTGGCCGCCATCGGCAGGCCGAGAGCGTTCGAGCCGATTGCGGTGTAGCTCATCACCCGCGGCATGGTGCGAACGGCCACATGGCCGCCGACGATGCCGCCGAAAGAGAAGCCGACCAGATGAAACGGTTCCGGCGCGAGTTCCTCCAGCCCCTCCGTCAGGATGTCCGCAAGGCTGCCCGCATCGAACGGCATCGGCGGCAGAGCGCTTTCGCCCATGCCCGGCAGGTCGCAGGCCAGCACACGAAAATGCATCGAAAGCGCCTCGATGTTGCGCAGCCAATGCGTCCAGGCGCCGAAGGAGCCGTGCAGTAGCAACACGGTGGGCCCGGCGCCCCATTCGCGCCAGACCATATGGCCGCCGCCACAGGCTGTCTCATGGCGTTGGGCCGCCCGGTCGAGGCAGCCCTGTAGTTCGGGCATCGTCATGCTTGGTTGTCTATGGAGCGATAGGGTAGGTTATCGGCGGAGTGATAGGGGAGGACGGCGATGAAGTCCAACAGCATTGAGGTTCGGCCGGTAGCGGGAGCCCTCGGCGCGGAAATCCACGGCATCGATCTTGCGGACTCGCTGTCGGATGAACAGTTCGACGCGGTTCACCGGGCTTTCCTGGACCATCAGGTGATCTTCTTCCGGGACCAGGTGCTGGACCCCGACAGCCACAAGGAGGTGGGTCGGCGTTTCGGCGACCTCAACATCCACGGTTACTACGAGTCGTTGCCGGGGCATCCCGAGATCCTCCCCGTGCTGAAAGAGCCCGAGGCGACCGGGAATATCGGCGGAGTCTGGCATTCCGATGTCACCTACCTCCCGGAGCCGGCGCTGGGCTCGATCCTCTATGCGCTGGAAGTGCCGCCCGCGGGCGGCGACACCATGTTCGCAAGCCAGTACCGCGCCTATGAATCGCTGTCGGACGGCATGAAGGAGATGCTGGAAGGGCTGCGCGCCATCCACAGCTCCGACATATTTACGAACAAGGCTCGCCGCGACGCCGCCAATTCGATACGCACCACCAAGCTCACCGAGGTGGACGAGACCATCGAAAGCAGCCATCCCGTGGTGCGCACCCATCCGGAGACCGGGCGCAAGTGCCTGTTCGTCAACGGGGCGTTCACCCGGCGGATCGATGGCTGGACCGCGGAGGAAAGTCGGCCGCTGCTGGACTTCCTGTACCGGCAGGCGGCGCTTCCGGAGTTCACCTGCCGGTTCCGCTGGCAGCAGGGATCGATCGCGTTCTGGGACAATCGTTGCACGCAGCATTACGCCCTTAACGACTATCAGGGCTACCGCCGTGCCATGCATCGGGTGACCCTGGAAGGGGACAGGCCAGTCTGATGGAGCTCGTCGATCTCTCCCGCGAACTGCATCACCGCACCGCCCACCACCCCTCGCATCCGCCGGTGGTGATGACGGTCTGGAACGACCACTCGGAGATCAAGAGCGCCGGCGGCTTCGACTTCACTTCGAAATCGCTGACGCTCTCGCTCTCGGACCATTCCGGCACGCATGTCGATGCGTTCTGCCATTTCGATCCCGACCCCGAGGCTGAGTCGATAGACCGGATGGCGCTGGAGCGCTTCTACACCTCCGCGATCTGCCTCGACCTCGGCGAGCCGCCGCCGCGCCACGCGGTGACGGTGGCAGAGATGGAAGCTGCGTTAGCCGCGTCCGGCGAGGAAATCCGCCAGGGAGATACGGTGCTGCTCGCCATGGGCGTGAACCGGCGCATGTTCGGCACGCCGGCCTATGGGCACGAGTTCCCCGGACTCGCGACGGAGTCGGTCCACTGGCTCGCCGACAGGGGAATCGGAATGTTCGGCGTCGAGGCGGTCAGTCCCGCTCCGGAGGGCGAACTCAACTTCCGCGCCCACCGCGCCTGCGCCGAACGCGGAATTACGCATATGGAGTGCCTCGCCAATCTGGAGGCAGTGATCGGCCGCGGCCGGTTCCGTTTCATCGGCTTCCCGCTCAGGATTCGCGGCGGCACAGGCAGCCCAATCCGGGCGGTGGCGGTGTTCGAATGATGGCTGTTCTTGGGCGGGCGCTGCTTGTCGCGGCCGGCCTGCTTGCCGCCGCCGGCGCTTGGGCCGATGCCTCGAAGCCGGTGGTGGTCGAGCTCTTCACCTCGCAGGGCTGTTCGTCCTGCCCGCCTGCAGACCGGATCCTCGGCCACCTGGCGGACCGGGACGATGTGATCGCGCTCGGCTTCCATGTGAATTACTGGGACCGGCTCGGCTGGCCGGACCCCTTCGCCACGAAGGCCGGAACCGACCGGCAATATGCCTATAGCCCAGTGCTCGGCCGCCGCAATGTCTATACCCCCCAGATGGTGATCGATGGGCGCTACGACGTGGTCGGCTTCCATGCGGAGCGGATAAAGGTAGCCATCGCCCAGGCCGAAGCCATGTCGGAATCGCGCCTCGAGGTCAGGCTCGAATGGCGCGGGCCGGGCCGTCTCGGCTATGCGTTGCCGGCGGGAGACGGCGCGGCGCGGGTCCACTTGGTGCGTTTCGCCCGCAAGCTCGACCAAGATATCGAGCGCGGCGAGAATGCCGGGCGGCACCTCAGCTACAGCAATGTCGTGCGCGAGATTGTGCAGGTCGCCGAATGGCACGGCGCGGCGATGGAAAGCGAAATCGAGGTCGATACGGAGCAGGACACTGCAGGCGGCGTCGCGCTGCTGGTTCAGGACAGCCGTACCATGCGCATGCTTGGCGCAGCGAAGCTCGCCTTTTAGGCCAGGGGCCCTCGCAGCGGCGGCAGACCAGACCGATGGCATCGTGGGTCGTCGGTTTGTCTAGAGCACGCTTCGATCCGGATGAATCGACCGCCGTTGGCTGGACAACCGCCGACCTCCGAGTCGCGCCCAAGCGCCCGCCCGTGGCGGCGTAAACGCCGCTATCCGAACAAACTGCCGCGTTGCGCGCGGCGTCGCGGACCTCAACCGCAGGCTCTGCTACGCTTTTTCGGCCCGATCCTTGTGGATGGAACGCTTGGACGCGACGCAGGCCGTGACCTTTGGGACATGCGGGTTAGACGCCAGAGCGCACCATGGGGATCACTTCTTCGGCAAGCATAGCCATCTCGTCGAGCACCATGCTTTGCGGCATGCCGGGATACTGGATGCCGAACACGAAGTGGTTGATACCGAAGCGGTTGATATATCCGATGATCTGCTCCGCGACCTCGTCGGGCGAGCCGAACAGGAACCGGTCTTTCAGCAGGTCCTCGTAGTCCTGGCCGAAATCGCCGTCGCCCTCCGGCATAACCTTGTCCTGGCCCCACTCCTTGTAGGCGCGGTATTTCGCCATCAGATAGGGTTCGGCAGTGCGGATAGCTTCCTCGCGCGACCGGCCCACCACGACCTCGCGCATCATCGGCAGTTCGGCCGGCATCGGCTTGCCCGCCTTGTCGAGGGCGCGCTTGTACACTTCCATCTGCCGGGCCGTGGTCGCCACCGTGTTGTGCGGGTTGATGAACCAGGCGTCCGTCAGCCGGGCGGCGCGCTCGATCGCCCGGTCGGCATTGGCGCCCACCCAGACGGGCGGGGTCGGCTTCTGGACCGGCTTGACCGTGCAGGCAGCCTCGATGAGCTCGAAATGCGAGCCCTTCATCGTCACACGCTCCTCGGTCCACAACCGCCGGATCGCATCGAGACTCTCGACGAAGCGGGGCACTGCATCCTTCTGCGTTGTGCCGAACGCCTTGAATTCCACTTCCCGGTAGCCGAGCCCGACACCGAAGATGAGCTTGCCGCCGCTCATGACATCGAGATTGGCGAAGGTCTCCGCGACATCGAGCGGCTTGTGCAGCGGCAGCAGGCAGATGCCGCAGAGAAGGCGCAGGGACGGACATTCGCCGCTCATGCGGGCCAGGAACGGGACCTGCTGGAAATCCATCAACGGCCAGGAGCTGTAGTGCGAGCCCTTCATGATCGAATCGAATTTGAGCCGCTCGGCCGCCCGCGCCTGCTCGACCAGTTCGTCCCAGTGCAGCTTCGGGTCGTCGCCGATGGGGAACTGGCCCCGGTTCATGATCCCGAACTGAAGCGCTGTCATTTATCCCTCTCCTCCCCGGCGAGGCGCGCCGGTATGTCCGTGCCGTTCAGCCATTCGAGCGCCCGACAGACGCCGCCCTGCGCAAGCAGCATGCGCAAATCCTCGGGCTTGTCCACATCGAGGGCGATACCGTGCAGGCCCGCGACGATACGCGGCTCGAGGCCGAGTGCCAGTGCTTCGGCCTTGTGGGGCTCGAAGCTGTCATGGCCGAAATGGAACGGGATGATGTCGGGCGGCGAGCAGGCTACGCAGTTAGTCCCCCGCCCGTCGGCCGCGGGCGTCATGGTCACCGCCGGGGCCGGCCCGTGGACGGCCAGAACCCGGTCGACTTCCGCTGGCGAGACAAGCGGCACATCGCCCGGCAGCGCTAACGCGACACCGGCCCCGGCCTTGGCAAGGGCGGCCGCCGCGTCGCCGACGGCAGGGCTCTGGCCCCGATTCTTCGTTTCTTCCAGGATCGCGGCCCCGTATTTTTCTGCGAGCCCTTGCGCCCAGTTGTCGCGGGTAACGACGACCGTCCCCTCCAGACCTTCGGCGCCGGACAATGCGGCCAGCACATCCTCTGCCATGGCCCGGAACAATTTCTGTCGCTCCTCATGCGTCAGCGCCGGCGCCAGCCTCGTTTTCGCGTATTCTGGATTCTTGAGCGGCAGGATGCCCCAGGCAGATCCCGCCGTAACATTCCTTAACAAAGTGTGACTTGTAGGACTGCGAAACACCTCGATATGGTCTCCTTGCAGATTCGCCAGTTTGGGACGCCATATTACAACGCAATGAGTGAACGAGAGAGAAAACCGGTCGAACGTCTTTCGAGATGGGTGGATCGTGGACAGCGCACTTTACGGGCGGCGATTGCGTGTGAAGGAATAGGCATCCATAGCGGGCGCAAGGTGCATTTGACCCTCGGACCGGCCCCTGTGGGGCATGGGTTTGTGTTCCGGCGCCTCGATATTGCGGGCGATGCGGCTGTGGTGCCTGCGCGATGGGACATGGTCGTCGATACGATGCTATGCACGGTGTTGTCCAACCAATACGGTGTCGGCATAAGTACGCCGGAACATGTTTTGGCGGCGTTGGCCGGTGCGGGGATCGACAATGCCACAATCGAGGTCGATGCACCGGAATTGCCGATTATGGACGGCAGTTCGGACGACTTCACTTTCCTGATCGGATGCGTCGGCGTCCGGCCCCAGCCTTCCCGGCCGCGGCGTCGGATCGAGATCCTGAAGCCGGTCGAGGTGCAGGACGGCGACAGCTGGGCCCGGTTGCTGCCGTCGGACCGATTCAAGGTTTCCTGCACAATCGACTACGACCACCCCCATGTCGGCGTCCAGCGTTACGACTTCGATTGGGATCGGCAGACCTTTTCGGAGGCGGTGGGCCGCGCGCGCACCTTCGGATTCCTGGATGAGCTGGAACGGCTGCGCGCGCAGGGCTACGCCAGGGGAGCTTCGCTGGACAATGCCGTGGCGATTTCCCCGAACGGTGTGATGAACGACGGCGGTCTGCGTTACCCCGACGAACCGGTGCGCCACAAGGTGCTCGATGTCATCGGCGATCTCGCGCTGGCGGGCGCTCCGTTTCTCGGCGCGTTCCAGGGTTTCAAGTCGGGTCACCGGCTCAACAATCTGGTGCTGCGGGCGCTGTTCGCCGACGATTCGGCGTGGCGATGGGAAGGCGCCGAGACGGAAGTGCAACGGGTCGTCGCCTGAAACTATGCTTCGACGCGCGCATGGCATAAACTGAAGCCGCCTTTCCCGTTGCCATGAGGGTGCTGTGAGTCGGGCATACGGTTGTCTTTGGCGGAATGTCCTCGTTGCTCTGCTCGTCGTCGGAACGCTTTCCGGATGCAGTACCGACGAGCGCGAGGAATATGTGGAGCGCCCGGTGGAGGAGCTCTACAACAGTTCCATGGATGCGCTGCTGGGAGGCGATTTCGTGGTCGCTGCCGAGCGGTTCGACGAGGTGGAGCGCCAACACCCCTATTCGGTCTGGGCCACCAAAGCGCAGTTGATGGGGGCCTATGCCCATTACCAGGCGGATGAATACGACGAAGCGATCGCCGCTCTCCGACGCTATATCGAGCTTCATCCGGGCAACCCCGACGTGGCTTATGCGTACTATCTGGCGGCGATCGCCTACTACGAACAGATCTCGGATGTCGGACGCGACCAGAGTGTGACACGAAGGGCGCGGTCGTCTCTCGAGGCAGTGGTGAGGCGCTTCCCGGGCAGCGACTATGCGAATGACGCCCGCCTGAAACTCGACCTGACGCGCGACCATCTGGCCGGCAAGGAGATGAGCGTCGGGCGCTTTTATCTGCGGCAGGGCCATTTGCTGGCCGCGATCAACCGGTTCCGCATCGTGGCGGACGAATACCAGACCACCAGCCATGTGCCGGAAGCGCTGCACCGCCTGGCTGAGGCCTATACGGCTGTGGGTCTGGACGAGGAGGCGGTCAGGGTTGCCGCCGTGCTGCAGCACAACTATCCGGGCAACGAGTGGTACGTGGACAGTTACAGCCTGGTCGAAAAGGGTGAGAGCGGATCTGAAGACAGCGATGAAGACTGGTTCTCGAGAAATTGGAACGCCGTGTTCGATCCGGAGAAAGTCATTGGCGGCGGTGGCGGGCGCGCCGAAGAGCTGGCAAAGGAATTGGAGGAAAAGAGGGCGGCCGAAGATGAGGCTCTCAAGGAACGCGCCCGGCTGATGGAGCGGGAGCGCACCGGAGGGACAAGCGAGGCGCCGCAGCAGCCGGCCCAGACGCCTCCGGCGGCCCCCAAGGGATAACATCCGGCCGCCATGCTGTGCGGGCTTGCTATCCGCAATGTGGTGTTGATCGAACGGCTGGAACTTTCTTTCGGACCGGGCCTCTCCGTGCTTACCGGCGAAACCGGCGCGGGCAAGTCGATTTTGCTGGATGCGCTCGGCCTGGCCCTGGGTGCGCGCGCCGATAGCGGGCTTGTCCGGGTCGGCTCGGAGCGGGCAGATGTGACCGCCAGTTTCGACGCACCCCCGGAAGAGGCGGCAGCCACGCTTCGCGATCTGGAAATCGACGCGGCCGACGAACTGGTTCTGCGCCGCACGTTGGGCCGGGACGGACGGTCTCGTGCCTTCGTGAACGATACGCCCGTTGCGGCCGGCCTGCTCCGACGGCTGAGCCGGGAACTGGTCGAGGTTCATGGCCAATTCGAGCAGCAGGGCCTGCTGGACGAAGCCTCGCATCGCGGCCTGCTCGACCGGTACGCCGGCCACGACGGTCTTGTGGGGGCCACAGCTGCCGCCTGGCAGGCGCGGGTCCGGGCGGAGGAGACCGCGGCAGCGGCGCGCGAGGCCCTGGCGCGTGATCTGGCGGCGAGGGAAGAACTGCAAGCCGAACTGGAAATCCTTGAGCTTCTGGCCCCTCGGCCCGGCGAGGAAGCCTGTCTGGTATCCCGCCGCCGCCGGATTCTGGCGCACAGGAAAATTCTGGAAGCGGCCACGGAAGCCCGCACCTTTCTCGGAGACGATGCAGCAGCCGTGCTGCGCGGCGCTGCCCGCTCGCTTGCCCGTGCAGGCTCGGAGGCGGGCGGCCTCTTCGACGAAGCGCTGTCGGCGCTCGACCGGGCGACCATCGAGGCGGAGGAGGCGGAGCGGCTGGTGCAGGGGCTCGGCGACCGGATCGAGGAAGATGAGGCATCGGCGGATGCGGTCGAGGCCCGGCTGTTCGCGCTTCGTGACGCGGCTCGCAAGCATGATGCAGATGTCGAGGCGTTGCCGGGCTTGCTCGACAATATGCGCCGGCGGGTCGAGGCGCTCGATGAGGCCGGCGGGCATGCGGCCGAGCTGGAAGAAGAAGCGGCGCGCGCAAGATTGGCCTTCGAGCGCGCCGCTGCCGCGCTTACTGTCGGCCGTCGCGAGGCGGCTTCCGCTCTGGCGCAAGCCGTCAGCCGCGAATTGCCGCCTCTCAAGCTGGAGCGGGCGGCGTTCCGCGTGACGTTGGAGCCTGGCCCGGATGGGCCATCGGGCTCGGACCGCGTGCGCTTCGAAGTCCGGACCAATGCAGGAACGCCCTTCGGTGCGCTCGGCCGGATTGCCTCCGGCGGCGAGCTCGCGCGTTTCGCGCTGGCCCTGAGGGCGGCGCTTGCGGCCGAGTGCGGCCCGGCAATGATCTTCGACGAGGTGGATGCGGGGGTCGGCGGTGCGACGGCGGCGGCGGTGGGCGCGCGACTGGCGGCGCTCGGAGAGGGGGGGCAGGTCCTGATCGTCACCCATACGCCCCAGGTGGCGGCGCGCGCTTCCCGGCACTTCCGGGTGTCGAAGGAGGGAGCACGCACTTTTGTGGCCGAACTCGACGAAGGCGGGCGCGAGGAGGAGATTGCGCGCATGTTGGCGGGTGCCGAGATAACCGGCGCGGCCAGGCGGGCTGCTCGTGCGCTTATCGTAGGCGAAAGCGAATGACGGACGAGCCGGACCCCATGGAAGCAGCCGAGGCCGCCGGGGAAATGGCCCGCCTTGCGGCCGAGATTGCCGACCACGACAGGCGTTATCATGGCGAGGACGCGCCGGTGATTTCGGACGCCGATTACGATGCGTTGGTACGCCGCTATTCCGAACTGGAAACCCGCTTCCCGGACCGCGCGCCGGTCGATACCCCGGACCGGCAGGTCGGTTCCCGCCCCGCGGCGGGTTTCGAGAAGGTCGTCCATGCGCGTCCGATGCTGTCGCTGCGCAATGCCTTCGATGAGGAGGATGTAGGCGAATTCGTCCAGGGCGTGCGCCGTTTCCTCAATCTTGCGCCCGAAGCGCCGCTTGCGATGACGGCGGAGGCGAAGATCGACGGCCTTTCGATTGCGCTGCGCTATGAAGACGGGCGCCTGGTACAGGCGGCGACCCGCGGCGACGGGCGCGAAGGCGAGAATGTCACCCGCAATATCGAGACCGTCGAGAACGTGCCGAAGCGCCTTTCGGGGCCGGCGCCCGACGTCTTGGAGGTCAGGGGCGAGATCTACATGGCGCATGGCGAGTTCGGGCGGCTCAACGACGAACGGGAGCGCGAAGGCCTGCCGCTCTATGCCAATCCGCGCAATTCGGCCGCCGGTTCGGTGCGGCAGATCGACCCTAGGGCGACGGCGGGGCGCCGCTTGCGCTTCTTCGCCTACGGTTGGGGAGAGATCGGCGAGCGCCCAGCCGACACGCACTCCGCCTGGCTTGAACGACTCGGCGAATGGGGTTTCGAGGTCGAACCGAACGGGGCGCGAGCCGAGGATGCGGCGGGTCTCATCGACGCCCATCGGGCAATCGGCGAACTCCGATCCGCCCTCGACTACGATATCGACGGCGTCGTTTACAAGGTGGACCGGATCGACTGGCAGGAACGGCTGGGCTTTGCCGGTCGGGCGCCGCGCTGGGCGATTGCTCACAAATTCCCGGCCGAGCGTGCCGAGACCGTGCTGGACGCTATCCTGGTCCAGGTAGGTCGGACGGGCGCGCTAACCCCTGTCGCGGCCCTCCGGCCGGTTACGGTCGGCGGCGTTGTGGTCTCGCGTGCGACGCTGCACAACGAGGATGAAATCGAGCGCAAGGACATTCGTGTCGGCGATACGGTCGTTATTCAGCGGGCGGGCGATGTCATTCCGCAGATCCTGGAGGTCCGGCTCGACAGGCGCCCGGAAGGAACCGAGCCGTTCCGCCTGCCCGAGACGTGTCCGGTCTGCGGTTCCGAGGCCCGGCGCGAGGGCGGCGACGTCGTGCGGCGATGCACAGGCGGGCTTGTCTGCCGGGCGCAGGCGGTCGAGCGGCTGAAGCATTTCGTCTCGCGCGGTGGCTTCGACATCGAAGGCCTCGGACGCAGGCATATAGAGATGTTTTTCGCCGATGGACTGATCTCCGCACCTGTGGACATCTTCAGGCTGCGGGAACGGCGCACCGAACTGCTGGAGCGCGAAGGATGGGGCGAGCAGTCGGTGGACAACCTGCTGGCGGCCATAGAGGAACGGCGGGTCGTGACGTTCGACCGCTTCCTTTTCGCGCTGGGCATCCGCCATATCGGCGAGGGCAATGCGCGCTTGCTGGCGCGGCACTATGGCGACCTCGATGCGCTGCGCGAGGCGGCGGCGTCCGCAAGCGCGCGCGAAGGCGAGGCATGGGACGATCTGATCGGTATCGACGGGATGGGGGCCGGGCGCGCGGAAGATCTGGTGGCATTCCTTACCGATCCCCGAAGCCGGGAGATCGTCGATGCGCTGGCTGCGGAAGTGACGGTCGAGAAATCCGGCGATGTCCATCCCTCGGCCGAGGAGGAAGCCGGCGATCTTGCCGGCAAGACGATTGTCTTCACCGGCACGCTGGCGGCCCTGAGCAGGCGGGAGGCGAAGGCGCGCGCCGAGCAGATCGGCATGCGGGTCGTGGGGAGCGTTTCGGCGAAGACGGATTTTGTCGTCGCCGGCGAGGCCGCAGGGTCCAAGAAACGCAAGGCGGAAGAACTCGGCGTCACGATCCTGACCGAGGACGAGTGGCTTGGGCTGTCCGGGCGGTGACGGAGGCTCCCGTCAGTCTCGAGACGATCCGTGCTGCCTCCGGGCGAATTGCAGGCAGCGTCCGGCGCACGCCGGTTCTGGAGGCGACGGCGCTGCGTGAACCGCCGTCGCGTGGGCCATTGTTCCTGAAGCTCGAATGTCTTCAGGTCACCGGATCGTTCAAGCCGCGCGGTGCACTCAACAAGGCGCTCGGTCTCGATGCGCCGGGCGGGCTGACCACGGCATCGGGTGGCAATCACGGCCTGGGCGTCGCCTATGCCGCGTCCGTGCTGGACGTTCCGGCGACGGTCTTTCTGCCGACCTCGACGCCCGAAGCCAAGATGCGCAAGCTGGGTGGCTGGGGCGCGACCGTGCGGGTAACGGGCTCGGTATTCGACGAGGCCAACGAGGCTGCTCTCGCACATGCCGAAGGCGGGGACGCGGCGTATGTGCATCCGTTCGCGGACCCCGCGGTCGTTTCCGGGCAGGGGACGGTCGGGCTTGAACTGTTCGAGGATTTGCCCGACGCCGATACGGTCCTCGTCGCGGTCGGCGGCGGCGGCCTGATAGCCGGCATTGCAACGGCGCTCAAGGCACTCAAGCCCTCCATCCGCGTGATCGGCGTGGAACCCGTCGGTGCGCCGACGCTTCATGACAGCCTGGAGGCGGGCACGTTGGTGACCCTGGATCGGATCGAGACGGAGGCCGGGACTCTGGCGCCGCTTCGCTCGGCGCCGCTCAACCTGGAACTCATCGCCGCCGGCGTGGACCGCATCGTCCTGGTCGATGACGAGGCGATGCGGAAGGCGGCGCGCTGGCTCTGGTTCGAGGCGGGCGTGGCGGCCGAACTTTCCGGCGCCGCGGCGCTCGCAGCATTGACAGCGGGCGCCTACCGGCCGGCACCGGGCGAACGGGTTGCCGCCGTGGTTTGCGGGGCGGGCTCGGACGGTCTCGGTTGACGAGGCCGGCTACTATCCTGAATAAAGGGCCGGTAAACACGAAAAGGAGGGCGTCTGCCTTTGTCGAAAGAGGAAATGATGGTCTTCGGCGGGACCGTAACCGAAAAGCTGCCGAACGCGATGTTTCGCGTAAAACTGGAAAACGAACACGAGATTATCGCGCACACCGCAGGCAAGATGCGCAAGTTTCGTATTCGCGTCATGGTCGGAGACCGGGTGGATGTCGAGATGACGCCCTACGACCTGACCAAGGGACGGATCACGTTCCGCCACAAGTAACGCCGAGCGCGGCCGCGACGGCGCGCTCCAGCGCCGGCCAGTCCTCAGGACGACCGTCCGCTTCCGGCGGCTTCTCGACCAGCCGTGCAAGGCGCTCGGTCGCCACGAAATGCAGGCATGTGATGGCGGGCATTGCCTGCTTGACCGACACATGGTTGTTCGGCCCGTCGTCGACGAAGACGGCGGGGCTTCCGGCCCGCGCCGCAAGCCAGGCTGCCGCCGGGCCTTTGTCTCCCGTGTTCACGACGACGGGATAGGGCATCCGGTTCCGTGCCAGCGCCACCCGCCGGGCGTCCCGCTGGGCGGGTGGGATATTGGTCAGCACCACGACCTGAACGCCGGCGTGCGCAAGCCGGGCGAGCCCTTCCGCTGCGCCCTGCACCGGCGGGATGTCCTCGGCGCACTCGGCGAAGAAATTCTGCAACAGGGCGAAGACCTGAGACTGGTCCAGCACCGCGCCGTCAACCTGCCTGCGCACGTTCCCTGTAAGGCGAAAAGACGACCAGTCGAACGAATAGCCGTGGTCCTCGATATGCCCGACGAAAGTTTCGACGAAGCGGAACAGCACTTCGTCCGCATCGGAAATCAACAACGGGCGGCCGGTCTCGACGCCGGCAGCCTCCAATTGCGCCAGCGTGGCGGCCGGCAGCCGGCTCATATCCGTTTGCCCTTCAGGCGCTCGCCGAGATCATCCGCCAGGACGCGGATCCCGTCGAGGTAAGGGTTCAGTTCCAAGGCGCGGCGGAGCCATTTCAGCGCGTCCTCCTCCCGGCCGAGCGCAACCAGGATCAAGCCGAGGCCGGACAGCGCGCCATAGTGGCGCGGTTCCAGATTGAGCACCTGCTGCACATCGGCCACGGACTCACGATGACGCCCCATGATGTAGAGGACGGTGGCGCGCTTGTTCCAGCCTTCCGCGAAATCGGGCGCCCGTCTGGTAATTTCGTCGAAACGGTCGAGCGCGCGGTCGAGCGCGCCCCGCTGCATCGCAATCACACCCTGGGCCATGAGACGGTTGACCGCCTTGTCGTCGGAATGCAGCCAGAGCTGCCAGATACGTTGATCCACCTCCGCCGCTTCCTGCGGAGTCATCGGTTGCCGAAGGCGTTCGAACAGCGCTGGCAGTTCCGGATCGTTCTGGTCGGCGGCGGCGATGCCGCCCGAAAGCGCAATAAGGATCGCGAACGCCAGCGCGCGCAGTGCTCTAGCCCTGCCGGGCCTTGAACCGGCGGTTGGTCTTGTTGATCACATAGATGCGGCCGCGCCGCCTCACGACCTGCGAGTCCTTGTGGCGCTTCTTCAATGTCTTCAGCGAACGAACGACTTTCATCGAATCCTTCCCGGCCCGGAAGCCCCGGCTTCTACTCGTCCGGTCCGCCCGTTGTCAACATGGCGCCCGCCTGCCGCGAAGTCCCGACCTCTCAACTGCCGAACCATATCGTTGCCCGGGCGGCGACGAGACGGAGCGCGAGATCGAGCAGGACGATGCTGACCGCAGGGAAGTGCGCAATCCCGAGACCATGGCGCGCGAGGCGCCATTTGAACAGGAGAATCCAGAACCAGACCGCCATGAATAACATCGCCGCGATCGGTTCGGGCAATGCGCCGGATGCACTGACCAGGATGACGAGGGTGAAGACCGCGCTCTGCAGCAGGTTCGCCCAATTTGTGGCGACGATGAACCGCCAGTAGTTCGGGAAGACCTGCATCCGGTCCGCCACATAGACGGCGATGAGCGGAAAGGCCGTCCAGGTGATGATGTAACCGAAGATATCCGATGCAACCAACTTTCCCGTGACCTCGAGATCGTGCGGGGCCAGGGCGAGCATCAGCAGGGAAAGGGGAAACGCGACGACGGCTGCGCGGAAAGAGCGCCAGAAGTCCGTCAGAGCGGAAACCGGTCCAGTGTTCCCGCCTGCCAGTGCGATTGCTGCGGCGCAACCCGTCCGTATTTCCCAGAGCATCCGAAACGCTCTCCCGAGCGGTGTCAGGAGAGGAAATAGCCCGCCAGCATCGCCTCGTAAACGCGCGTCAGGTTCTCGAGGTCCTCGATTTCCAGATATTCGTCCACCTTATGGGCGGTCTCGCTCACCAGGCCGAGTTCGACGACCGGGCAATAATCCTTGATGAAGCGCGCGTCCGACGTGCCGCCGGAAGTCGACAGCTCCGGCATCCGGTCCGTAACCGACCGCATCGCGTCGGCCGCAAGGTCCACCAGCGGTCCCGGCGGCGTAAGGAAGGACTCGCCGCTGACCGAGACCTCCAGAGTATAGGCGTGCCCTTGCCGGTCCAATTCGCGCCGCAGCCACTCTTCGAGCCCGGCGCCCGTATGGCGGTCGTTGAAGCGTATGTTGAAGCGCGCTTCCCCGCGGGCGGGGATCAGGTTGGTGGTCGGGTTGCCGACATCGACGCTGGTGACCTGCAGCGATGAGGGTTGGAAATGATCCGTACCTTCGTCGAGCCGGGCGGTCGCAAGCGCGTGCGCCATGGCGACCAGCGGATGCACGGGGTTGTCCGCCAGGTCCGGATAGGCGGCATGGCCCTGGACTCCCTCCACGGCCAGACGGCCGTTCAGCGAACCGCGCCGGCCGATCTTTATCATCTCGCCGAAGCGCGCGGGATTGGTCGGCTCGCCGACGACGCAGGCGTCCATGCGCTCGCCGCGCGCCGCCAGACGCTCCAGCATCCGCCGGGTGCCGTTGACCGCCGGCCCTTCCTCGTCACCGGTGATGAGCAGCGCGATGGAGCCCGGAACCGGGCCGAGGCGGGAGACGGCGGTGACGAAGGCCGCGATCGCTCCCTTCATGTCCGCCGCGCCGCGCCCGGTAAGCCGACCGTCGCCGACCGTTGCCGAGAAGGGCGGTACGCTCCAGTCGGCAGGGTCGCCCACGGGCACCACATCGGTATGCCCGGCGAAGCAGAACAACGGCCCCTCGCTGCCGCGCCGGGCGTAGAGATTGTCGATGTCCGGCGTGCCCGGCGTGCTGAACGGCATCCGCTCGCAGGCGAAGCCGAGCGGCCGGAGCGCCGCCTCCAGCACGTCCAGCGCGCCTTCGTCGGCCGGCGTGACGCTCGGGCAGCGGATCAGGGCGCGGGCGAGATCGAGTGCGCCCCCGGACATCAGTCGCGCAGCAGGTCGTTGATAGCCGTCTTGGCGCGGGTCTGCGCGTCCACCGTCTTCACGATGACGGCGCAGGAGAGGTTCGGCCCCGGGCTGCCGTCCGGCAGCGGCCGGCCCGGCAGGCTTCCCGGCACGACCACCGCATAGGGCGGCACGCGGCCCGTATGCACCTCGCCCGTGTCCCGGTTCACGATCTTGGTGGTGGCGGAGATGAAGGTGCCCATGGCGAGAACCGCGCCCTCGCCGACGATCACGCCTTCCACGACCTCGCTGCGCGCGCCGATGAAGCAGTTGTCCTCGACGATCACCGGCTCTGCCTGGAGCGGCTCCAGCACGCCGCCGAGCCCCACGCCGCCGGAGATATGGCAGTTGGCGCCCACCTGGGCGCAGGAGCCGACCGTGGACCAGGTGTCGATCATCGTGTTCTCGCCGACCCAGGCGCCGACATTCACGAAGCAGGGCATCAGCACGGCGCCGGGCGCGATATAGGCCGAGTGCCGGACGGCGCAGTTGGGCACGGCGCGGAAACCGGCCTCGGCGAAGCGGGCCGCGTCCCAGCCCTCGAACTTGGAGGGCACCTTGTCGTACCAGGGCGCGCCGTCCGGCCCGCCGGCGACAGGGGCGGAATCGGCGAGCCGGAAGGAGAGCAGCACCGCCTTCTTGCACCATTGATGCACATGCCACTCGCCGCCCGCCTTTTCGGCGACCCGGACCTCGCCCCGGTCGAGCGCGTCGAGCGCCGCCTCGATGGCCTCGCGCGCCTCGCCTTTCGTGTCCGGCCCGATCCCGGCCCGGTCCTCCCAGGCGCGGTCGATTGCGGCCTGCATCGTCCCGTCCGACATGCGCGATCCCTCCCCCGAAAAAAGGCCCCGGACCATTCCCGAACCGGCCTGTCCTGTCAATGCGGCGACCTCTCTGCAACAGGCGAAGGGCGTTTCCAGCCGCTGCATAACCGCTATAGTCCGGCGAACGCCGAGGAGACGGGACACCCCCATGCCGAAACGCCTTGAATTCTGGTTCGATGTCGGCTCGCCGACCGCTTATCTCGCCCACACGCAGATGCCCGGCATCGCCGAGCGCACCGGAGCGGAGATCGCCTGGAAGCCGATGCTGCTCGGCGGCATCTTCAAGGCGACGGGCAATACGCCGCCGGGCACCGTGGAGGCCAAGTCCGCCTATTACGGCATCGACCTTCCGCGTTTCGCCAAACGATACGGCGTGCCGTTCCAGCGCAACCCGTTCTTCCCGATCATGACGCTCGGCCTCATGCGCGGCTGCCTTGCCGCCCAGCGCGACGGCTATTTCAAAGCCTATGCCGATGCCGTGTTCACGGCGATGTGGGTTGAGGGAAAGAACACGGGCGACCTCGATGTGCTGCGCGAGGTGCTTGTCTCCGCCGGACTCGACGCCGATGCGCTGTTCGCCGCCACGCAGGAGCCGGGGATCAAGCAGCAATTGATCGCCAATACCGAAGAGGCGGTGGCGCGCGGCGCGTTCGGCGCGCCCACCTTCTTCGTCGGCGACGAGATGTTCTTCGGCCAGGACCGGCTCGACTTCGTCGAGGAGGCGCTGGCCGCCTGACCCGGACGGTCCCCGACCGGATGCGATAACGGGGGCCGGCGCGAGATTCCGGAATTTTCCTTTCTCGGCGCGCCGCCTGGAGCGTGCAGGCTGAGTCTTGTTCTAAGATATTTCGCAATAATTCCTAATTTTGCTTGACCTCAGAATATCTGTGGTAGTATGGAACGAGGAGGAGGGAGGCGGTGTCCGCGGAGCCGCTTCCTTTCCCGTTTCGCGCCGGCGCGAAAAAAGACCCCCATTAAACCGACGGGTGACGTGCGCCCTGCGCCTGGGTTCCTGCGCGCGGGCGCAATCAGGCGCGCGTACCGCGCCGGCGCCAACGGGCGCCCCCGCCCGCGCGCGATACGCGCGAAACAGGGACCCGCCGCTCGGGCAAACCGTCGGCGGCGGAAATGGAACGAAGACGGACGGAAAGGAGAGACCATGGCGAAAACAGGAAACCGGACGGAAGACCCGCAGCGCCGGCCGCCGGACCATGACGAAACATGACACATCATGACGTCGCGGTGGGTCCTTTCCGCTGTGCGCCGTCAGGGGCAGCCGAGCCGGTCCGCGAGGTCGATGAAGTCTTCCGCGACAACGGTGAATCCGGGGTCGGCCTCGAGGTCCGTCGTCTGGCCGGGACCGTGTTCGGTCCGTCGCGCCACGAATGCCGTCGCCATGCCCTGCGCGGCCGCGGCGTGCAGGTCGCCATTGTGGGCGGCCGTCATCATCGCCTCCTCCGGCGCGAGGCCGAGCGCCTCGCAGCTCAGGCGGTAGGCGTCCGGCTGCGGCTTGTAGGCCCGGGCGACCTCCGCCCCCAGGATCGCGTCCCAGGGCAGACGGGCGTGGCGGGCCATGTTCACCATGAGCGCGATATTGCCGTTGGAGCAGGTGCCGACAATGTATTTGCGCTTGAGCCGTGTGAGGCCCAGTACTGCGTCCGGCCACGGGTCCAGCCGGTGCCAGGCGCGGTTGAGATCGTCCTTCTCGGCCTCGCTCAGGCCCGCCACGCCGAACTCCTCAAGCAGGGCCTCCAGATTCTCCCGGTGCAGCACGTCGAGGATGGTGTAGGGCCTCGCCCCGCTGCGGACCTCCTCCATCGCGGGTTGGTAGCGGTCCCGCCAGCGCCGCGCGAAACCGTGCCAGTCGAGGTCGTAGCCCTTCGGCGCCAGCGCCTTGCGCGCCTCGCGCGCTACCGATCCCCGCCAGTCCACCACCGTGCCGAACACATCGAACAGGAGCGCTTTCACCATCGCCCGGCTTCCCTCCGCAATTGCTCCGATAGACTGCCTTCGCACTACCGGGCCCGCAAGCGCCGGGCGATTTCGGCGTGGCGCGAAACGCTCTAGGCTGCCCGCGCCGGCGGCAGCGGGGGAATGCGGGGCGATGCCAGTCTCCATCATCGACAGCGGGATCTACGGGAACCTCTTCGGCTCGGACGCGATGCGGGCGGTGTTTTCCGAGCGCGGCCAGGTGCAGAAATGGCTGGATGTCGAGGCGGCGCTGGCCCGGGTCCAGGGCCGGCTCGGAATTATCCCGGAGGACGCGGCGGCCCAGATTTCCGGCAAGGCCGACGCGGACCTGATCGACATGGACCTCATGCGCGAGGAGGTGGACCGCGTCGGCTACGCCATCATGCCGCTGGTCCACCGCCTTGCCGCGCTCTGCGAGGGGGATGCGGGACGCTACGTCCATTGGGGCACGACCACGCAGGACATCAAGGACACGGGCGTCGTGCTCCAGATCCGGGATGCGCTCGATCTGGTCGAGGCGGACCTCATCGCCGTCCGGGACGGCCTTGCGCGCCTTGCCCGCAAATATCGCGACACGCCAATGGCCGGGCGCTCGCACCTCCAGCACGCGCTCCCCATCACCTTCGGCTACAAGGCGGCGGTGTGGCTGGCGCCGATCGAGCGCCATCTGGAGCGGCTCGAACAATTGCGTCCGCGCGTGCTCATGGGCCAGTTCTCCGGTGCGGCCGGAACGCTCGCCTCGCTGCACGGGCGCGGGCTCGAAGTCTCCGATGCCCTGATGGAAGAGCTCGGCCTCGCCCGGCCCGCCATCGCCTGGCACACCGCGCGCGACACCATCGCCGAGACGCTGGCCTTCCTCGCGCTCGTCACCGGCTCACTTGCCAAGATCGCGACCGACGTGGTGCTGCTGACGGCGACCGAGACGGGCGAGGTCTTCGAACCCTTCGCGCCGGGCCGCGGCGGCTCCTCGACCATGCCGCAGAAGCGCAACCCGGTCTCCAGCGAGCTCATTCTCGCCTGCGCCAAGCAGGTCCAGAGCCGGGCCGCCCTTGTCATGGACGCAATGGCCGCCGACCTTGAGCGCTCCACCGGGCCGTGGCACGTGGAATGGGCGGCGCTTCCTGAAGCCTTCGTGCTGGCGTCCGGCGCGCTTGCCCAGGCGCGTTTCCTGATGGACGGCCTGCGCGTCGATCCGGAAGCCATGCGGGCCAATATGGACATGACGCGCGGGCTGATCGTCTCCGAAGCGGTGATGATGGGCCTTGCACCCGCGCTCGGCCGGCAGGCTGCGCACGACCTCGTCTATGAAGCCTGCCGTATCGCCACCGACGAGCGTCGCGCCCTGCTGGACGTGCTGCTGGACATGCCTGAGGTAACGGCCAAGCTCGACCGCGACGCACTCGCGCAGCTTTGCGAGCCCGGCAACTATGTGGGCGAGGCGCCGGAGATGGTGGACCGCCTGCTCGCCGGCCTCCCGCCGCGCGGATGAGGGCGCCCGACCGGCGCATAGCCGCCCGGAACAATATCGTCGGCGCACTCTGGATGTGCGGCACCGTGCTTTGCTTCATGGCGATGGCAGTGGCGGCGCGGCAGCTCTCGGACACCATGTCCACGGCGCAGATCATGGTGTTGCGGAGCTTCGTGGGCCTGTTCGCCGCCCTGCCGCTCGCGCTCGCCGCCGGGCGCATCGCCACCCGCCGGCCGCTGCTGCATCTCGCCCGCAACGGCGTCCATTTCGTCGGCCAGTACGCCTGGTTCTACGGCATCGCGGCGCTGAGCCTGATCGACATGAGCGCGCTGATGGCGACCACGCCGATCTGGGCGACCTTGCTCGCCGTCGGCTTCCTCGGCGAGCGTGCGGGTCTCCGGCGCTGGGCGGTCGTCGCGCTCGGCTTCGCGGGCGTGCTGGTCATCCTGCGTCCCCACGCGGTGCCGGTCGAATGGGCGGCGCTGGTGTGCATTTTCGGCGCGGCCGGCTATGCGGGCGCGAATGTGCTCTCCAAGCACCTGATGCGCACGGACACGCCGATCCAGATCGTCCTTTACATGCTGATAATCCAGCTCCCCATCGCGGCGCTCGCCAATTGGGGCCAGTGGACGCCGGTCGTGTGGGAGGACGCGGGCTGGATCGCCATTGTCGGCTTCACGGGCGTGGTCGCGCATCTCACCATGAACCAGTCCATCCGCCTCGGCGACATCTCGGTCGTGGTGCCGGTCACCTATATCCAGCTTCCGTTGCTCGGCCTGGTCGGGTTCGTCCTCTACCTGGAGGTGCCGGAGACGATGGTGCTGGTCGGCGCCTGCATGATCGTCGCCGGCGCCTGGTGGAACCTTGCCGCCGAAACGCGGATCGCAAGAGGACGGTAGCCAAGGACGCCGGCCTACCGCCCCGCCTGCACCATGACAATGCCGGCGGTGACGATCGCGAGGCCCGCGAGCTCCGGCCAGGCGAGGCTCTCGCCGAGCAGCAGCGCGGAGAACAGCGCGCCGAGGCCCGGCACCAGGCCCGCGAAGACGCCGGTGCGGCCTGCGCCCAGCACGCCAATGGCGTAGCTGTAGAGCCAGATCGAGACGATGCCGCCCAGAACGCCGTGGACAAGGGCCTGCCAGGCCAGGGAGGCCAGGGGAATCTCCAGCAGCCGGCTCTCGCCGAACAGCAGGAAGAGCGGCAGGAAGGCCGCCGTCGAAACGGTGGAAAGGATCGCTGCCGCGTGGAGCGGCGAGACCTCGGCCCGGCGCGCCGTCACCGTGTAGATGGCCCACATCCAGGCGCCCAGATGGAACAGCGCATAGCCGCCGAGGCCGCCCGGCGGCGCGCCCTGCAGCGCAGAAAGGGCGGTCAGGCCGACGCCGGCCACGGTCAGGCCGACGCCCGCGAGCCTCAGTCCGCCGGCCCGCTCGCGCAGCAGCAGGATGCCGAGCAGCGCCGTCAGCGCCGGGAAGGTGCCGGGAATGAAGATCGCGGCGTGAGCGGCCGGGGCGTGGAGCAGGCCCGTGCCGAGCACCAGCGCGAAGGGGATGCCGATGGTCCCGGCCATCGCCGCCGTCCCCCACCAGCCCGCCTTGCCGGCCTTGAAGCCCAAGCGGAGCGCCACCGGCAGCAGCAGCACGGCCGGCACGCCCACCCGCAGGATGGCGAGGTCCCCGGGCGTGATCGACTCGGTGACGGAAAGGCGCGACAGCGGAAACCAGGCGCCCCAGAACACCATCGCCACGAGCGCCGCCGCGATGGCGCGGGCCTCGCGCCCTCCGGCGGGCCGGTTTGCCGCTTGCAGCGTCAGGCCGGATCGCGCCCGGCGAAGCGGCCCCGGATGCGGAAGCGGTCGAGATAGGTCGGGATGACGGTTTCGATGTCCCTCGGCTCGATGCCGAGCTCCGCAAAGCCGGCCACGCCCTCGGACACGACATTGTCGTATTTCAGCAATTCGACCTGGTCCGGCGTGATCGGCGCGCCGGGCAAGAACTGGATGAAGGCGGCCTTGGCCTGCATGATCTGGAACGGCACCGGCACCAGCAGGCGCTTGCGGCCGATCTCGGCGAGCAGCAATTCCATCAACTGCCTGAACGAATAGACCTTCGGCCCGCCAAGCTCGAACAGGCCGCCCGCCCGGTCGAGCGCCGCGACCGCCGCATCGGCCACATCGCCGACATAGGCCGGCTGGAAGCGCGTGAGGCCACCGCCGATCAGCGGCAGCGCCGGGAGCAGCCGGGCCATGAGCGCGAACCGGTTGAAGAAGTCGTCCTCCGGCCCGATTACGAGGCTCGGCCTCAGGATCGCGGCATGCGCGAAGGCCTCGCGTATCGCGGCCTCGCCGGCCGCCTTGGAGCGGGCATATGCCGCCGTGGAGTCCGCATCCGCCCCGATGGCGGAGATATGCACGAGCTTGCCGACGCCGGCCTCGGCGGAAGCGGAGGCGACCGCGCCCGCGCCCGCCGCGTGGATAGCGGCGAAGGACTGCGGCCCGCGGCTCGCCAGGATGCCCACGCAATTGACGACCGCATCGACGCCCTCGACCGCCGCGCGCACGCTTTCCGGATAGCGCAGATTGGCCTGCACCGGCACGACCTGGCCGACGTCGCCGGCAGGCTTCAGGAACTTCGCCCGTTCCGGGTCCCGGCATGCGACCCGGACGCCGGCGCCCGCCGCCGCGAGCCGCTTGACGATGTAGCGCCCGACGAACCCGGCGCCGCCGAATACCGTTACCCGCATTCCCTGCATGACCGTTCCCGGCCCCCGTCCTGTCGCGCGCCGGATTGTAACGCACGCCTTCCCGGCGGCAAAACGCTTCGCTACCCTCGCGGCCTCAAGCACAGGGGAGACCGCGCCATGGCCGGGAAGCAGTTGCGCAGCCGGAGTTGGTTCAACGACCCGCACGATCCGGGCATGACCGCCATGTATATCGAGCGGTACATGAATTACGGCATCACGCGGGAGGAGCTGCAGTCCGGCAAGCCCATCGTCGGCATCGCGCAGACCGGCTCCGACCTCTCGCCCTGCAACCGCATCCACCAGAGCCTGGCGGAGCGCATGCGCGCCGGCATCCGCGAGGCGGGCGGCATCGCCATCGAGTTCCCGGTCCACCCGATCCAGGAGAGCGGGCGCCGCCCGACCGCTGCCATCGACCGCAACCTCGCCTATCTGGGTCTGGTCGAGGTGCTGCACGGCTATCCCATCGACGGGGTGATCCTGACCACGGGCTGCGACAAGACCACGCCGGCGATGATCATGGCGGCGGCAACGGCGAACCTGCCGGCGATCTCGCTCAATGGCGGGCCGATGTTCAACGGCTGGTGGAAGGGCCGGCGCGTCGGTTCCGGCACCATCGTCTGGGAGGCGCGCAAGCTCCAGGCGGCCGGCGAGATCGGCTATGAGGAGTTCATCGAGATGGTGGCCTCCTCGGCGCCGAGCCCCGGCCACTGCAACACCATGGGCACGGCGACGACGATGAACTCGCTCGCCGAGGCGCTCGGCATGTCGCTGCCGGGCTCCGCCGCCCCGCCCGCCCCGCACAAGGAGCGCGCGCAATACGCCTATGAGACCGGGCGGCGCATCGTCGCCATGATCCACGAGGACCTGACGCCCGACCGCATCCTGACCCGCGCCGCCTTCGAGAACGCGATCACGGTCAACAGCGCCATCGGCGGGTCCACCAACGCGCCGATCCACATCAACGCCATCGCGCGCCATATGGGTGTCGAACTGGTATTGGAGGACTGGCAGGAGTGCGGCTACGACATCCCGCTCCTGGTCAACTGCCAGCCGGCCGGCGACTATCTGGCCGAGGACTACCACCGGGCGGGCGGCGTGCCTGCCGTCATGGGCGAGCTGCTGCGCGCCGGGAAGCTGAAGGGCGGTGCGCTCACCGTCACGGGCAAGACCATCGAAGAGAATATCGGCGATGCCGCCCCGCTCGACGAGGACGTGATCCGCCCCTGGGGACAGCCGCTGAAGGAGCGCGCCGGTTTCGTCGTCATGGGCGGCAATTTGTTCGACGCCGCGGTGATGAAGACCAGCGTGATCTCCGAGGAGTTCCGCGCCCGGTTCCTGTCCAACCCGGACGACCCGGACGCCTTCGAGGGCAAGGCTATCGTCTTTGACGGGCCGGAGGACTACCACGCGCGCCTCGACGACCCGGCGCTCGGCATCGACGGGACCTGCATACTGGTGATGCGCGGCGCGGGGCCGGTCGGCTATCCGGGCTCGGCGGAAGTCGTCAATATGCAGCCGCCCGCGGCCCTCATCCGCGCCGGCGTCACCGAATTGCCGACCATCGGCGACGGCCGCCAGTCCGGCACTTCGGGCAGCCCCTCGATCCTGAATGCGAGCCCGGAGAGCGCGGTCGGCGGCAATCTCGCCATCCTGGAAACGGGCGACCGCCTCCGGGTGGACCTGCGGACGCGCCGCGTCGATATCCTGCTTCCCGAAGAGGTGCTCGCCGCGCGCCAGGCCGCCTACGACCCGCCGGCGCTCGAGAACCACACGCCCTGGGAGGAGCTTTACCGCAGCCATGTGGGCCAGCTCGCCGAGGGCGGCTGCCTGGAGTTCGCCACCCGCTACCGCCGCGTCGCCGCGGAACCGCCGCGCCACTCGCACTGAGCGACGGCGGGGGCCGCACGGCCAGCCGGCCCCTCTCCCGGCCTCTCTCCGCAAGCGGGGCGATGGGATTCCATGGCGCCGGCCCGACCTCCTTGTCTCCCTCCTTCGCTTGCGAGGGAGGCTGTCCCGGCATGGCGCGGCCCCGCCGCAGGGAACCCCTTGGGTGGAGTGGGCCCCTGGGTCCGGACAGTTTGATTGCATGCAATTGACAGGTGCGCGGGCATTGGAAGGATCACAGCCCATGAGGAAGCACCGCACACACAGCATGGCCTTCAAGCGCCAGGTCGTTGAGGA
>Ga0209021_1001334_pt1 | contig 25066 bp, 17 predicted proteins | sample PinacodermFT_FD_187299 | JGI IMG/M metagenome (GOLD analysis project Ga0209021, IMG submission 187299) | Host-associated microbial community of the marine sponge Aplysina aerophoba from Gulf of Piran - sponge pinacoderm, lysed by freeze-thaw... | ecosystem: Host-associated > Porifera > Sponge >... | reverse complement strand
GTTTCCTACTGGCTCGGCCAAGTCGTGCTGGCCCAGCAGGATGCGGCCAAGTACGATCAGGCCTTCATCTCGTTTGCCCGTGCCGCGCTCTACGACGGCCCGAACTCGATGCCTGCCGAAGGCCGTACGCCAGTCTTGGAGCACGTACAGAACCTGCTGAAGAGCACCTACGGCGACGAGGCCTATGAACTCTACTGGCCCAAGATCGAGGAAATGGCCAAGGCAGGGGCATTGCCGACTGCCCGCATCGAACTGAAGACTGATGAGGTGTTGCAATACGAGGCCGACCAAAAGTCGCGCCAGGAAAACCCGATGCTGTGGACCTTCAAGGATCTCAAGGCGAGCCTGCTCGGATCCACGGGGGATAAAACTTGGGCCGACCTCAACGGCAAGCTGACGCCGAAGATGCGCCTCTTCGTCGTCTCGGCGAGTCCACCCGAAAGGCCGGCAACGATCAACCTCACCAGCGAGCAAGGAGGCCGCACCGAGGTCGTACTAAACCTTGAGAACCGCAGCCGCACGGGCTTCCGGACCGGCTCCATGCTGACGATCGACGGCGTTGCGTCTGGCTTGTCGAAGAGCCCGTTCCGCCTCACCCTGACCGACGGGTCTGCCTCACCCTGACCGACGGGCACACGTTCTAGGCCGCGCCTTGAGCTTAGCGGCAGAATTCGACGCACGGGTTTCCGCTGCCCTGACCGCGAGCTGCGCGGACCCGCGATGCAGGGGTCTGTGCGGGCGGGAACTTCCATTGGCCCCGCCTTAGCCGGCCTGTACAGTGAAGCTAGGTTCGATGAGGCTCGCGCTCGCCCAGCTCAACTTCACCGTCGGGGACCTGCAGGCAAACACCGATCGGATCCTGCGGTGCGCCCAACAGGCGAGCGAGCAAGGCGCGGACATCACGGTCTTCCCGGAACTGTCCATCTGCGGCTACCCCCCGCTCGACCTCGTCACGGCGGCAGGCTTCCGGGAGGCGAACGAGACCCAACTGCAGCGCCTCGCAAAGGAATCGGCCAGCCTCCACACTGGCCTAGTCGTGGGCTACTGCGGCGAAGCCGACGAGTCGGGCAAAGCGGCAAACTGCCTTGCCTGTCTCCATCGGGGCAGCATCGTCTCTAGCCAGCGCAAGCTCCTACTGCCGACGTACGACGTCTTTGACGAGGCGCGCTACTTCCAGCCCGGCGACCGGCCCGCAGTATGGGAATTCAAGGGGCAGCGAATCGGCCTGACAATCTGCGAGGACGCTTGGAACGACAAGCAATTCTGGGAGCGCTCGCGGTATTCGAGGGATCCAGTGGAGGAATTGGCCGGGCGCGGCATCGACCTGCTCATCAACATATCGGCGTCGCCATACCACGTGGGACGGCGCAGATTCCGGCTGTCCATGTTCAAGGCTCTGGCGGCACGGCACAAAGTGCCCACAGCCTTCGTAAACCAAGTCGGCGGCAACGACCAACTGATCTTTGACGGGTCCAGCTTCATCGTTGACGGGTCCGGGACTCTGCAAGCGCGGGCACGGTCATTCGCCGAAGACCTAGTCTGCTGGGAGCCGGGCTCTGCCAGCGAGGTGCCGGACGACGCGTGGACGGATGGGAGCAACGCGGACGACACCGAAGCCGTATACGACGCGCTGGTGCTGGGGACTCGCGACTACGTCAGGAAGTGCGGGTTCAACACGGCGATCATTGGCATGAGCGGGGGGATTGACTCGGCCCTCACGACCGTGATCGCAACCGAGGCACTTGGCGCATCCAACGTGACCGGAGTGGCAATGCCCGGGCCGCATTCCTCCGATGGCAGCTTGCTCGACGCTCGACGCACGGCCGAGGCGATGGGAATTCGATTCCTGACCATCGGCATCAATCCGGCCTACCAAGCGTTCGAGGCGCAACTGGCACCCGCCTTTGAAGGCTTGGCCCCGAATATCGCCGAAGAAAACCTACAGGCCCGCCTCCGGGGAACGACGCTCATGGCCCTGTCCAACAAATTCGACGGCTTGGTTCTCACCACCGGCAACAAGAGCGAGCTGGCAGTTGGCTACTGCACGATCTACGGCGATATGTGCGGCGGCTTGGCGGTGATCAGCGACGTTCCTAAAACGCTAGCGTACAAGTTGGCGAGAGTGGCCAATCAGAGGCACCCGGGGGGCATCCCTCAATCGGTGCTGGACAAGCCACCATCGGCTGAACTCAGGCCCGACCAAAAGGACTCCGATTCCCTGCCACCCTACGAGGTGCTGGATCCGATCCTGCAGCTGTACGTCGAAGAGTGCCTGACAGCGCCGGAAATCGCCGAGCGCTTGGGACACTCGCTCGAAATGGTGCGGGACGTCGCCCGCATGGTGGACCGCAATGAATACAAGCGCCAGCAAGCCGCTCCGGGCCTCCGGGTGACATCGAAGGCGTTCGGGATGGGCCGTCGATTCCCGATCGCACAGCGACACGTCCGCTAGGCTAAGAGCAGCGGCCCGCGTGAGCCGCGGGAAGGGAGATCCATGCCGTTGCCCATGAAGAGACTGCCTCGGGCAGCCTTGTACGTTCTCGTAACCGTTTTCAGCGCGGCGCTGGCGATCGGGCTGTACTTCTACTGGTCAGGGGCCTCGATCGGCCTCTCCGGTTCCGGCCGGGGGCTAGTGGTCGAGCTCGTCGATTCCGAGTCACGGCTGCAGGATCTGGAAGCGGACCGGCTTCGAGACGCCGGTTCCCTGGCTCAGGCGTACCAAGACGACTTCCAGACCGCGACCCCGGCCTTGGCAAAGCCGGCCGCGGGAAGCCCCCCCGCGGTTCACGCAGCTGCGAACTACTGGACTGAATACCGGGGCCCGGGGCGCGCCGGGATCTATGACCAAGCGCCCGTCAGAACCGACTGGCCGACCGATGGCCCGCCAGAGCTTTGGCGCCAGCAGATCGGCGGCGGCTACGCCTCGATGGTCGTGGCTGACGGTCTGTTGTTCACGATCGAGCAGCGCCGTGACCGGGAAGTCGTAGCCGCTTACAGGACGGAAGACGGCCGCCAGGCTTGGGAGCACTCGTGGAAGTCTCGGTTCCGCGAATCGATGGGCGGCGACGGTCCGCGTGCCACTCCAACCTGGTCAGATGGGAACATCTATGCCCAAGGCGCGAACGGCGACTTGGTGTGCCTAGCGGCCCACAACGGAAAGGTGCTCTGGCAGCGCAACATCCTCAGGGACGCCAGCGCCACGAACCTAACTTGGGGCATGTCGGCGGCCCCCTTGGTGGTTGACGACATGGTTATCGCCCTGCCCGGCGGCAAGGGCGGGAAGTCGATCTTCGCCTACGACAAGCGCAGCGGCGACATCATCTGGTCGAACCTCGACGACAAGGCCGGATACGTCTCGCCACAAGCAGCGACGCTGGCCGGGCGGCGGCAGTTGCTGGTCGTGAGCGGAACGCGCGTGCTCGGCGCGTCATTGGAGGATGGCTCGGAAATCTGGAGCCACCCTTGGAGGACAAGCTACGACGCCAACTGCGCCCAACCCCTCGTAGTGGACGGAAACCACGTGTTCGTATCGTCCGGCTACGGCCATGGGGCGGCGCTACTTCAGATCTCGCAGGCCGAGGGCCGCTTCTCCGTCGAAGAGGTCTGGTCGAACCTCAACATGAAGAACAAGTTCAACCCGTCCGTGCTGGTTGACGAGGTCGTCTACGGGCTGGACGAGGGGATACTAGCGGCGGTAGACGTGCGCACTGGCGAACGCCTTTGGAAAAAGGGCCGCTACCGCTACGGCCAACTCTTGTATGCCTCCGGGCACTTGATCGTCATCAGCGAGGACGGCGAACTGGCGTTGGTCGAGGCGACGCCAGTCGAATACCGGGAATTGGCTCGATTTGATTCGATCCCGGGCAAGACCTGGAACGTGCCCGCAATGGCCGACGGCCTATTGTTCGTACGGAACCAAACGGAGCTGGTGGCTTACGACCTGCGCTAGCTGGCACAGCCCGGCAGACGGAACTCTAGTGAGCGCAATCGAGCCTATCCCGGTCGCCGTCATCGGCGCCGGCAACTTCGGGCGCCAGCATGCCCGTGTCTACTCCGCCCTGCCCGAGGCGAGGCTCGTCGCGGTGGTCGATCACGATGCAGAGCGCGCCCGCCAAGTCGCTGGCGAGTACGGCGGCGCGGCCCTGTCCGACCCAAGCGCCCTCCCCGCCGAAGTGCGAGCGGCAAGCCTCGCGGTGCCGACCCAACATCATCTCAGCGTCGGGCTGTCCCTTCTGGCCGCGGGCGTGGATTTGCTAGTCGAGAAGCCGATTGCCCCCGATATCGAATCGGCAACACGCTTGGTGACGGCCGCCCAGAAGGCCAAGTGCGTCTTGCAGGTCGGACACCTTGAGCGATTCAACCCGGCCGTCGAGCAAGCGGCGCATGCAGCCACCCTGCCGCTCTTCTTCGAGATCCACCGCATGAGCCCATTCAGCCCACGAAGCCTCGATATCGACGTCGTGCTCGACCTGATGATTCACGACCTCGATATCGTGCTCAAGTTGGTCGACTCCGCTGTCTGCGAAGTGGCTGCCAGCGGTCTGTCGGTGGTTTCCGAGAGCACCGACATCGCCAATGCCCGCATTCAGTTCGAGAACGGCTGCGTGGCAAACCTGACGGCCAGCAGGGTGTCCACCGAGAGAATTCGCAAGCTGCGCTTCTTCCAACCGCGCGAGTATATTTCGCTGGACTACATCAAGCGGCAGGGAGTTCGCATCGGGCTTGGCAGTTCGGCAGGGCTGCACATCCTGCCGCTGGCCGCAGACGATGGCGAACCGCTGCGACGGCAACTCGAGTCCTTCTTGCAGTGTGCCAGGAATCGCGAACAGCCGCGCGTGACCGGTCAAGACGCCCTTGAAGCATTGCGGCTCGCACTTAGAATAAGAGAGGCGATCAAAGCGCATTCGCACTTGGTTTCGAAGACGTTGTCCGCCCTGAGTTAATTGCCGAGCCCGGACAGAGTTCCACTTCATCTCTTGCTCGAGGACTACTCCGAGAGCTTGGCCGCCCGCGCCTCCGATGCGCGCAACGTGGTCCTGCCGCCAAGCGACCAGCCTCTGTGGCTGCAGGTTGCCGAGTTCGAACGGCGGCTGGCCTGGCAATGCGAGCACGGCGCGGCAAATCCGCATCAGCTGCGGTCGGGCGGCCCGGCCCCGGAGTTCTTGGCGGAGCGCTTCGATGCCCGGCTCCGTTACGAAGATGCCAGCGGCACCGGCATATGGCCACCCGATCTCGAAACCCAGCTGGGGCTCCAAGTCAAGTGGGAACCCACGGGCGTCCAGTCACGCCCAACACTGACAAAAGCAGTCTCGGCAGCGCTGCACGCAGTCGGCTTCGCGTTGTTGCTGATGCCAGGGACGGGGCAGCTGGATCTCAGCGAACCGGCTGACTGGAACACCGTCCAGATCACGCTGATGGCTCCATCGCTGGACGACCTGCCGCCTCTGAATAACCAGGTCGACATAGCAGGGGAAGGCCGTGACGGGTTCCGCGGCCTGCCGACGCCCGCACCAGATCCGGGCACCGGACCGGAGCCGACACCGGAATCCCCTCCGGAACCAGAACCGGAGCAGGTCGCCGAAGTGCCCCAGCCGGTCGAGGTCGACGACCCTGAACCCGAACCCGAACTTCCGGCGCTGGACGAGCAAGAGGAACCGCCGGAGGTCGAGCCGCCACCGGCGCAGAGTCCGGACCCGGGAGAGTTTCGCAAGGGCGCGGAGCTAGCGCAGGCACGCGATCCAAGGCTGCTGCCCATGCCCGCGGCGCCATCGCGCAAGCGGGCGGTGCTGAAGCTAGAAAATCCCCCGGCGCGCATGCCGAGCCGCACTGGTAGCGCCCAACTGGGAACGCTGGAGCTAACTCCCCGCCCCAATCAGATCATCTCCGGAGCCATCGAACAGATGAAGCGCAGCGGGCCGCCGAAACAAGCGGTGGGCGACGGCATCGGCGGCTCAAATTCCAAGGTCATGCTGCCCAACAGCCCGTCCGAGTCGGGCAGTGTGGTAGAACTGCTCAGCGACCCGCGGGGCGTCGACTTCAGGCCCTATCTGACGCAAGTGCTGGCAGCCGTGCGACGCAACTGGTTCGCCGTGATCCCCGAGAGCGCGCGACTCGGCATGAGTCGCGGGCGCACGTTGATCCAGTTCTCGGTCACCAGCAACGGCAGCGTGCCGAAGCTGGTGATCGCCAAGAGCTCCGGGGCGCCGCCGTTGGATCGGGCGGCCGTGGCCGGCGTGAGCGCATCGAACCCATTCCCGCCGCTGCCGAGGGAATACCTCGGCGGGGATATCCGCTTGCAATTCACGTTCTTGTACAATATCCGAAATCCTTAAAGCGCCCGCACGGATTTTTCGTGCCGAGGGCACCTTTCCGCTCAGCCCGTCGGCGTAAGACGGCCAGAGGCAACCATGACTACCACACGCAGGGAATTCCTTGGAGGCGTCGCTGCGGCAGGCGCTGCCGCAAGCTCAATGGGGTGCGGTGCTTCGCAGGCCGGTCCATGGAACATCGTCTGGATCATCGCCGATGACCTCTCGCCAGACCTGTCCTGCTACGGCAACACGGAAGTCAGCACCCCCAACATCGACCGGCTGGCTGCCGAGGGTGCCCGTTTCACCAATGCCTACGTGACCTGTCCGGTTTGCTCGCCGTCCCGGTCCGCGCTGATCACGGGCATGTACCAGACCAGCATCGGCGCGCACGCGCACCGGAGCCATCGCGGGGATGGCTACACGCTGCCCGAACCGGTGCGTCTGATCACGGACTACTTTCGCGAAGCGGGCTACTATACCGTCAACGACCACGAGAGCGGTCTCGGCGGGCGCAACAAGACCGACTTCAATTTCCAGTACAAGAAACCATTCGATGGCACCAACTGGCGCGACCGCGCCGAAGGGCAGCCGTTCTACGCCCAAGTCAACATCTTCGAACCGCACCGCGGGAGCCCGACCGAGCCATGGGGCTTTGCCTCAGACATCGAAGCCCCAACCGATCCCTCGGCGGTAACGCCGCCAGCATACTATCCGCAGGACGAAGTCGCCAGAAAAGACTGGGCCGGATACTTGGATGCCGTGCGCATGCTCGACGAGAAGGTCGGCCGGGTGCTCGACCGTTTAGAGGAGGACGGCGTCGCGGATCGGACCGTCGTGATCTTCTTCGGAGACCACGGACGTCCGATGCCCCGCGACAAACAATTCCTTTACGATGGCGGAATCCGCGTGCCGCTAGTGATCCGCTGGCCAGGGCAGTTCGAGCCCGGCAGCGTGCGTGACGAGTTAGTGAGCAGCATCGACCTGTCGGCAACCTCGCTGGCGATCGCCGGCATCGAAGTGCCCTCGCATGTGGAAGGCCGAGTCTTCTTGGGCGAACACAAAGTGGCTTCGCGGGAATATGTGTTCGCGGCGCGCGATCGCTGCGACGAGACGGTTGATCGTATCCGGGCGGTGCGGGACAAGCGCTACAAGTACATCCGCAACTACTACACCGACCGGCCCTACATGCAGTTGAACCGGTACAAGGAGGTGTCTTATCCCATCTGGCGTCAACTGCTGAGGCTGGAGAAGCAAGGCAAGCTCAGCGCCAACCAGAATCCGTTCCTCGCGCGCAGCCGTCCAGAAGAAGAGCTGTACGACACGGAAGCAGATCCGAACGAGTTGCACAATCTTGCCGAGTCGCCGGAACATCAGCAAATCCTTACGCGCATGGCCTCCGCGCTTGACCTGTGGATCCAGCACACTGGCGACAAAGGCGAGCAGCCGGAGGATCCGTCCATCGCGGCGATGTGGGAAGAGCGCATGGCAGAGGTCTACACCGAGGCGTATTCCGTCCTCGAGGCCAGGGAATCCCCTTGGAAGTGAACAACTCTCCACTGGCGGCCCTCGCCGCCGTGATTTGCTTGATCGCACTGATCGGAGGATTCGCCGGGCAGGCGGCCCTACTCGGCATGGCCTCGGTCGCGCTAATCGTGGTGCTGTGCCTGTTGGGACTGCGGTCGCCCGGTCGGCCGTCCAAGCTCACTCTTGCATCTGTGCTGGCGTTCGGGATCGGTTTCTGCTGCTTGCTGGCACTCCAGTTCCGTCTGCACGATCCGGCCGGCCCACTCAAGACGATCGGCGGGTTCCCGGCTGGAACGGCGATGCTCGTCTACGGCATCGCCCCGCTCGGGCTAATGCTGGGACTGCTCTACGGGCTGATTTTCGACCGCGAAATCCTCCCGCTAGACAAGCAGCGCGAGTTCCTCCAGCGATTCTCCAAGCACTAGCCGTCCGCCTGAATCATGCCGACCGCCGATTCGCAACTGATCATCACCTGTGTGATCGTCTATCTGGCGAGTTGCGCTGTCATCGGTGTGTGGGCCATGCGCCGGACCACTTCGTCGGCTGACTTTTTCCTTGCGGGCAAGTCTCTGGGACCGGTCGTAGTGGTGATGGCCACGATTTCCAGCGTGATGAGCGGGTTTGGCTTTGTCGGCGGCCCGGGCTTGGTCTACGAATCCGGTTCAAGCTCGCTGTGGATGGTATTCGTGTCGGCTTTCAGCCTGCCGATCGTCTTCATGCTGACGGGCAAGCGCTTGCGCCTGCTCGTCGAGGTGCGCGAGATCCTTACCCTGCCGGAAGCCGTCGCGGCTCGCTACGGAGGCACTTGGCCAGCGCTGGCGATGAGCGCAGCGATCTTTCTGGGCGTCATCGGGTACCTCGGCACGCAAATCCTTGCGATCGGCACTGTCCTGCAGGCGGTGTTGGGCGTCGATCTGCTGGTTGCCCTAGGAATCGGGCTGGGGGTGCTCGCGTTCTATTCCATCGCCGGCGGAATCGTGGCGGGCGTGTATACGGATCTGTTCCAAGGCATGCTGATGCTGGGCGCAGCCGTCGCAGTACTGCTGCAATGCCTCAAGATCGGCGGGGGCATGGGAGCCATCAGCGAGACGCTGTGGGCCATGGATGCGGAGTATTTCGGCCCGTGGGGATCGCGAGGAGACATGGCCGCCTTGAGTTGGATGTTGCTGTTCGGAATCGGGGCGTCCGGCCAGCCCCACGCAGTAACCAAGCTGATGATGCTCAAGGATATCCGGCAGCTCAAGTGGAGTGCCCTTGCAACCGGCGCGAGTTACTTGGTACTTGCGATGCTCTGGATGGGAATCGGGCTGGCCATGCGCACCCTGGTTGCCAGGGGCGAGCACCCGGAACTGGAAAATCCAGACCTGGCAGCGCCCACGTTCTTGCTCCACTACACACCGGAACTGCTGGCCGGCATCGTCTTTGCGGGCCTGCTGGCCGCGATCATGTCCACGGCCGACTCTTTCCTAAACCTAGGCGCGGCCGCGGTTGTGCGCGACATTCCCATCGCGCTGCGTGGCAGGCCTTTGGACCGCGAACTGATGTGGTCGAGGATCGTCACGGGGGGCTTGCTGGTGCTGTCGACGGTGTTCGCCCTCTACATGGAGAACCTGATCGCCCTGCTCGGCACCTTCGGCTGGGGCACTTTCGCGGCCGCGATTGTGCCCAGCATATGCATCGGCATGAACTGGAAGCGAGCGACAGGACAGGCTTGCGTGGCCTCGATCAGCACCAGCATTGCGCTAAATTTCGTCTTGGAGATGTCGGCCCGCCACGGCTATGCGCTCCTGCCGCCAGGCCTGGCGGTGGGCGCGGTCGCCCTGCTAGCTTCCACCGCGGTGTTCGTGCTGGTCTCGCTGTCCACTCCGCGGCCCCGGCTCAGCCGTGAGATAGACGCGCTGCTCGACGTTTAGGAGGCTCCGGAACAGACCTCTAGAAATGGGTGAATCCCTCCGGAGCGAGCCGCTCCCGCCCGTCGGCTGACTCGAGCCAAGCGCCCGATCCGCTCTCCACCCAGCCTATCGCAGTCGCATCCAATCCACCCAGCCCAGCGCAGTCGGGAGCACACGTAAACAGCAGTTCGTACTCTTCCCCCGAGACCAACGCATCAGCGAGCCCCGAACCCGGGAATAAAGGCACGCGCGACGCTTCGATCACAAGTGCGACGCAGCTCGCGTCGGCCAAACGGTTGGCGTCGATGGCAAGCCCATCGCTGAGGTCCATGGCTGCGGTTGCGGGAAGATCCCGCAACGACCAGCCCAAGGACAGCCTTGAACTTGGCGCACAGTGCCGACGCACGGCAGGATGGTCGAACGGTGGGGGCGACTCGCCAAGAAGCAGCTTCAGGCCCTGCGCGGATCCGCCCAGACTGCCCGACACGTAGAGTTGATCACCGGGGCGAGCCCCACTGCGCAGCAGCGCGGTGCCCGTGTCGACCTGTCCGATGGCCGTCACGGTTGCGACGAATAGATCACCGGCAGCGACGTCCCCGCCCAGCAACGCCAGTTCGGGGAGATCAATCTCCTCGACTGCCGCGCGCATCCCCTGCTGAAACTCCTCGTGCCAAGTGGAGCGCGCCGCCCAATCGGGCAGGCAGACGGTCTGTAGGAAGCAGAACGGCCGCCCTCCCATCGCGGCGATGTCGCTGAGGGACCGGACAAGCGCCTTGCGGCCAAGGTCGCGCGGCGGATGCTTGTCCCGGATGAAGTGGCGGTCTTGGACCAGTTGGTCCGAAGTAACCAGCCAGTCAACTGTGCCTCCGGGCGCGCGCAGCACGCCGCAGTCGTCTCCGGGGCCGACCTCGATGCCAGACGTGGCCCGGCCAGCCCACAAGGCCTCGATCATCTGGATGATGTGGTCTTCCATGGCCTGCTGCAAGTCAAAGCGAAGCGAAATCGCGGATCAACAAGGGTTTGGCACCGAACTCGTCACTTGACAGGGCCGTCCAAACTTGTGTATCCTTGATAGTTGCGGTATAAGATTCCGCAGTGTCGCTTGGGCGCGTCGGGCAGCTCGGTGCATCAACACTAGGTTCCGCATGCGAGACAACCGATTCCTAGTCATTATTGCCCACCCTAAACTCGGGCGCATCGGTCGATTTGGGATCTCACACTTGGGACTGCAGGTAGCCGCTAGCTTTGCCCTACTTGCACTACTAGCGCTGATCGGCCTGGCGGGCGGCTACGTCAAGCATGCGAAGGAAAACGATCGTCTGCTGTCCCACAGCGAGGCGCTGCGCGAAGAGTACGAGAGTCTAGTGCTGAGTTCTCAGGAGCGCGACAAACAGCTGGCTTCTCTGAGCAGTTTGGCGTACCAAGTCTCAATTGCCTACGGTATCCAGCGCGACGCTCCCGAAGCGGAAGATGCCTTCGGCGCGGCTCCGATTCCGGCCTATTACGCATCGATGAACCAATATGACCGCCTCCAAGACGCCGTGGAACGCTCTTCGGTCGGCGGTTCGATCCTGCTGGCGAATAGCACACCATCGATCTGGCCAGTCAGAGGCTATATCACGAGCGCGTACGGAAAGCGCCAAGACCCTTTCAACGGCAAGGGCGTCTTCCATTCCGGCATCGACATCAGTGCGCCGTACGGATCGCCGGTGCGGGCGACAGCCAATGGATTCGTATCGATGGCCGGTTGGGATGCCGGCCTCGGCAATTGCGTCAAGATAGTCCACGGGAAGAACGGCTTCAGCACTACCTATGGGCACCTGAAGGAGTACCTTGTCCGACCAGGTCAGGCGGTCCAGCGAGGCGAGCTGATCGGTTTTGTCGGATCGACCGGGCGCACGACTGGTGCACACGTCCACTACGAAGTGATGTCTAGAGGCCTTACCGTCAATCCTTACCGCTATCTCAAGAGCAAGCCAAGCACATACCGCGTATCACGTGCCGACTAGCTTCAGATCGAACTCAGGCTTGGGTCTTCGGCAGGCTCGAGCTCTCAGGCTGAGGCCCTCTCGCCGGCACCCATTCACACTGGCCCTCTGGAACGTGTGCTTCCCGCCCACTGCGCGTTCCGCGCACGCAAACTGAACCAAGGAGAGCCGAGGCAAGAGAACGTACTTCTGCGAGTGACTCGCGCCGCAACGGAATTGGGCTGTCATGGTTCTCGATACAAGTCATGGCGAACAAGCCACCGAAGGCACGTGCCAAGGCTCACGGGTCAAGTGTTTCGCCGGCCGCTGCGCCGGATCTGTTCCCCGACGATGAGACAGCCACGGGATGGTTCGAATCCTGGACCCGACAGCGTGGCCAACGCCGTGGACATTGCGGGAGCAAGCTCGCCGCCCCGAGGATCCCTCTGGACGGGGCGCAAAGGGCACCGGCCGTTGCCAGCCGGCCGCTAGGCACTTGGGGGTCGTGGTGCTCAATCGGACCGCCCCTGATCCGGCGTTATATGATGCTCATCTGTGAGCAAAATCGGACTTCAGAGGATTGCTTCCTATGGATTCATGCAGCACTGACATCGAAATTGCGAGAGCCGCAAGTCTCCGGCCGATAAGTGACATCGCGGCGGAGCTTGAGATTCCCAGCGAGGATGTGCTCTCGTTTGGCCACGGCAAGGCAAAGGTGTCTAGCCAGTTCACCGACTCGCTCTCTGGGCGACCAGATGGAAGGCTGATCTTGGTGACCGCTGTGAACCCAACACCGGCGGGCGAGGGCAAGACTACGACCACTGTCGGCCTAGGCGACGCGATGAGTCGAATAGGCAAGAAAACGGCGATCTGCTTGCGCGAACCTTCGCTTGGTCCATGTTTCGGCATGAAGGGCGGAGCGACGGGCGGCGGGCATGCGCAAGTCGTTCCCATGGAGGACATCAACCTTCATTTCACTGGAGATTTCCATGCGATCGCCGCCGCTCACAACTTGCTCAGCGCAATGGTCGACAACAGTATCCACTGGGGTCAGAAGGCAGGTCTCGACGTTCGGCGGGTCGTCTGGCGACGCGTTCTCGATGTGAACGATCGAGCCTTGCGCAACATCGTCTGCTCGCTTGGAGGCGTAGGCAACGGCTTCCCTCGCGAGACTGGATTCGACATCACGGCCGCTTCCGAGATCATGGCTATCCTGTGCCTAGCAAGCGATCAGCGTGATTTGAGGCGAAGGCTTGGCGAGATCATCGTCGGCTACCGGCGCGACCGCTCTCCCGTCCACTGCCGTGACCTCGGTGCTGACGGTGCCATGGCAGTGCTGCTGCGAGAGGCAATGCAACCGAATCTTGTGCAGACCATCGAGAACACCCCCGCCTTCGTCCATGGCGGCCCGTTCGGAAACATCGCCCACGGCTGCAATTCCGTGATCGCGACCAAGACGGCACTGAAGCTCGCGGACTATGTGGTCACCGAAGCGGGATTTGGCGCGGACCTGGGAGCCGAGAAGTTCTTCAACATCAAGTGCCGGAGCGCTGGCCTGAATCCCGAGGTGGCCGTGATCGTCGCCACGGTGCGCGCGCTGAAGGCGAACGGCGGAGTCGGGAAAAACGATTTGGCATCCGAGAATGTTGCGGCCGTCAAGGAGGGGTGCGCCAACCTAGGACGGCACATCGACAATGTCGGGCAATTCGGCGTACCGACCGCTGTGGCAATCAATCGATTCTCGACGGACACCGACGAAGAGGTCGCCGCGATCCAAGCCTATGCGAAGGCCCGAGGCATCGAAGCTATCCCATGCACGCATTGGGCGGAGGGCTCGGTTGGAGCAGAAACGCTTGCGCGTCACGTTGTCGCCATGCTGGCACAGGGCGGCAGCCGGTTCGCGCCGCTCTATCCAGATGAAATGCCCTTGCTCAAGAAGATGCAACTCGTGGCGAAGCAGATCTACCATGCCGATAGCATCGAAGTGGACAAGAAGGCTGAGCGCCAACTAAGCCGTTGGGACGATGCCGGCTACAGCAAACTCCCTGTCTGCATGGCGAAAACGCAATACAGCTTTTCTGCCGATCCCAAGCTGCTAGGAACGCCGAGCGGCCATTCCGTACCCGTGCGAGAAGTTCGCTTGTCCGCTGGTGCGGGCTTTGTCGTGGCGATCTGCGGCGAAATCATGACGATGCCCGGACTCCCACGCGTGCCATCTGCAGAATCGATCCATGTGACAGACGACGGCCTAGTGGAAGGCCTGCGCTAGCTGGGCGTCGAACTTGCCCGGCCCACCCGGGATGCGTCACTTCCATCTAGGCTGTCACAGCCGGTCGCGCAAGACTCCTCGAGCGGCCACCAGCGGGCCTAGCTTAGAACCGGCACCTCAATCACCGTTTCAGAACCATGGTCCGGTGCAGGGATCGCTAATCCCTCAAGCCCTTAGGCGTGTTCTCGTGACGCTCCCGCCCGCCCTCACTTGCAGCGAGGCCGACGCGCTACCTTGGTTTATCGAAATCTCGACGTACCCGGAACTTCCCGAGATCAAGAACAGTTCACCTTGTGGAGCATCTGCATACGAATCGGCTCGCAAGCTAACTACGGTTCCTCCAACTGCCAAGCCCGCGCCATCGTCTAGGTCATCCGGACGGAAGCTGGTGACAACATTCCCGAACCGGTCCACATGCAGCACGCTTCCATTGCCATTGGCGACTCCGACCGGAGAAAGCCGGACTGGTTCGGCCACACTAGTGCCTACATCCTCAAATGGCATCCCGGCGGCCAACCTGGCCGCGACCGGGGCAAACAGGTCGCGGCCGTGAAATGTGCGGCTCATCGCCTCCAGCCCGTGCCGGATATCGACCCGCCGAATGCCGAACGCCCCGACCGACTCCAAGACGTGTGACAGCACGCCGTTGTCCGGTGCAACGAAGAGGTGGCCCCCTGCTTCGGCCGCGATGGGCGCCCGCGATGACCCCACTCCTGGATCCACAACCACGAGGTGCACAGTGCCCTCGGGATAGAACCGCCAAGCCTGCGCGATCGCAAACGCGCCCTCGGCGATATCGAAACTCGGCACGTCGTGGGTGATATCAAAGACCTGCACGCCCGGCGCAAGGCTCGCCACAACGCCTTTCATCGCCCCGACGTAGTGGTCGCGGCAGCCAAAGTCGGTTGTGAGCGTCAGCACCTTGGGAAACCGGGACATGTTCTTCCTCGCGGCAACGTCTTCAGACGGTCTCTCGCCCCCGTGTGACCACAGCAGAGCGCACACCATGCGCCGACAGGGCCCGGAACAGCAGCATCAGCGAACCTGGAATCAAGATCGAAGCGGCAAATGCAAGCAAGAATGTGTTGACGTCACGGACGTATGCACCCACGCCGGCATAGATCGCCGCAATCGCAACATTCGATGTGCCGACTAAACAAGAGAAGCGCAGCAGGGGCATGCGGGCCACTCCTGCGATCACCACAGAGCCCTCGGCCAGAACCGGCACGGCCCGTGACGCAATCAAGGAGAGCCCTCCCCAGCGAGCATAAGCGCCAGTTGCACGCTGAAGTTCGGCTTCGCCCAGAATGCGAGCCGCAACCCGCCTTCTCGCCAGGCGGCCGACACCATAGCCTGCCAGCGCTCCGGATTGCAGTCCGACCCAAGTAGCAGCAATGCCTGGCACCAGGCCCAACAGTAGTCCCGAAGCTGTCGCCACGAAGCTTGAAGGGACAGGTATGAACAGGTCGGAGGCGAGCAGCAACACCACGGCCACGGCTACTGGCAGACCACCCGTGGAGTCTTGCAGCAGCACTTCTGAGAAACGAACGATGCGTTCCTCAAACAGCAAGAACGGCACCAAGATCAGCGCGAGGACAACACCAGCAAGAAGGCTCCAGCGTAGACCTGTGCTCAGCATGTTAAGAGTGTAACGATATGGCGTAGCGTACTATTCTGACTCGAACGAGACGGTGTTGCTCTCTTGTTCGCACACCGCGATCTTGACTTCGTGTTCGCCGGCCTCGAGATCTTCCGGCAGGTCCAAAGTGACCACATAGACGCCCGCTTCGAAGCTGGCCAGCCCGCTGAAGGTGACTTCCACAGGCTGGTCGTCCACCCATGCTTGCGTTTCCCCAACCACTAGCTGCGGTGGCATTGAAAGTCCGGGCCGGCCCGTGCGCCCCGGCGGGCTCACCGCACCAAGTCCGGTCGCGTAGATTTCCAGCAGCCCCCCCGCATGCGGCAGCACGCCCCGATTCGGATTGTCGGGGTCGAACACGGCGGCCCGCGCCCCCCCGCTCAACCGATCAGGGAAGATGCCCGGCTGCGCATTGCCTAGCGGGATCATCACGGGGTCTGCCCGCCCGAACGGCGACGACACCACGACTTCCGCCACATCCGCGCTGATCACGAATGGCAATTGAAAGGTGATCTCGGTTGGCGATACCTTCGTCAGCGGAACTGCCACGCCGCCGACATGCACGCTGGTCCCGGCTAGATCCACCGGAAGGCTCGGATTGCTGAATAGCAGGAGCGTGTTCGCCTCAAAGGGACCCGTCGCAAGGGCGCTGCCGTAGATTGTCACCAGACTGCCGCGGGCAAATCCCCGACCGCTTTCCGCGGTCTCGCCGCTCGCGGCGTTGGCCGTGCGAGCGGTCACCACCATAGGCGGGAATTCGGAGACCAGCGCCTGGGTTTCCACGTCGCTTTCTGGCACTCCCTCGATACGTGCGGTAAGCGTCTGGCTGCTGGCCGAGGAGGTCAACTGCCAATCCACCTCAAGTTGGCCGAATGCATCCGTGTGGGTGGGCGCGACAGCAGTGGCGCCCTCCCCGCTCGCACTGTGTTCCAACTCAACACCGCTATACGGCACCAGGTTCTCGTCCCGAACTCGGTACAACAGCGGCTGGGTCAGTGTCGTCCCCGCCGTGCCGTATTGCTCGGGAAGGTGCAATTGTTCAAGCCTGAGTTCGCTGGCATCGGCGCGTACCGCCAAGCGGGTCGACAAGCTCTCGTAACCAGATTCAGCTGCTTCTGCTGTCAGCGTGGCCGTGCCCGGCGCAAGCCCGCGAAGCTCAAACTCCGTCTGCACTTCCCCAGCCGGGATCGTCACCGCGGCAGGGATCTCGGCGATGGCACTGTCGAGCCGAAGGTTCACCACAAGGTCCGTGTCGCGTGGCGCCGAGATCTCAACCTGCGCCGAACCGGCCGAATCGGCGAGCAGCCCGCCGGCGGGCCACGTCGACAAATGCAACATGCGGACCAGGTCGGCCGAACTTGTCGCCCTCGCTTCCAGGTGCAGGTCGTAGAACGAAAGCCACCACCTGCGCAACTGCCTCAGCGTGCGCAGCGATTCCGGCTTGGGCTCGGTGCCCTCGTCCACCAGCAAGACGAATGCCTGGCGGAAGTGTCTTTGAGACACGGACGTGTCGGGCCGGCGGGCGCCAACTGCCTCGATGATGTCTTCAACGCGGATCTCCTTGCGGACTCCGTCAAACTCCACGCCGACTTCTGGCGTGCGTGACGCGTTTCCGAGCGACCGCGTCGTCGAGGTGGGATTGGCGACCAGGAATGTCGCCGGCACCTCCGACGGGTCCCGTAGCCCCATCAAGTACTGATCGAGCATGCTGTAGGTCTGCGTAGCCGCAGTGGTCACGAAGCGGGGGCTGGTGCCTTCCCCGTTGTCCGTGATGGCGTTGCCTTCGAGCACCGAAGCTCCCGAGTTAAGGAAAAAGCTCCAGTGCGCGAACTGGCGCCCAAGCAAGGCATCGGACAGTTCGCCGGTCTCGGGATCCTCGAATGGGGTGTAGGCCAAGAATCGATGTCCGACCTCGTGGGCTAGGATCGTCAGCAACGAAGAATGCGGCAGGCCGCTGATCGGCGCTGCCGGGCTGGCGGGGTAGTCGGAGAGCGCGCCCATGTTGACAAACGAAGACAGGCGTCGCGGCGACCCGAACACCCCGCCGCGATCGTAGATATACTCCCCGATGCCGCGAATCTCGTTGCGCACGGTATAGGCGTGAGCGAGGGAAAAGTCGCTGGCGTCCATATCGAGATCGTTGAATACGATCACCGCGTCGTACGCATCCTCGTGGAAACGGTAGAACGAATGCACCACCGCGAATTCATCGATTAACGGCTCGCTGACAAAGACCTCGGCAAGGATGCTCTCCGCATCGAACAGCTCAGATTCGACCGAGCTCCAGTCGACAGCCACAACACCGCTCAAGGCTTGGCCACTGAACAAGCCCACCACGGCATCGGGCAGGTCTACCTCCGCGTAGCGGAACTCGATGCTGCCACCTTGGTGAATCGTCACTTGAAAGGACTGCGGATCTCCCAGGGAAGTCTCTGAGAACAGCGGCACGGCGTGCCATGCCACCGTCAGGGCCTCAGAAGTCGCCGTGACCTGGACGCTACCTCCGCGGCTCGGATCTAGGTCTCGAAACAGCGGAGCGATCCGCGCCGGGCCGTAAGCAGCCCGCGAATAGCTCCTCGGCAGCGAACTCGCCTCCGGGTAGACGAAGGTTAGATTGCCATCGGAATTGACGTAGAGACTGTCATAGGAGGAACCGTAGTAGGAAAACGCAAACGGCAATTCGACGAGCTTGAAATCGTCATCGTCTAAATCCAACGGCGTCCCCTGCTCCACGAGCGGAGCCCCTTCAGAAAACGTCGAGACCTCGACTCGGAACTTGTCCTGCTCCGGAGTGATCGTGACCGACGAGTTCGCTAGATCAAACGGGTGCGCCGGAGAGAGGACTTCATGTGTCGCTTCGACGATCGCGATACCGTCCACGCTGGTCGGCACCGATGGGCCGGTCTGGGCATACGGCCTGAATTGACCCTTGTCTGGCGACACCCGCCGCTGCTGCGCTAAGAAGATCGCCTCCTCCGCAGTGCGCGGATTCCCACACGCGACCTTGTCGTATTGCGCCGGCGCAGCGAAGAGCGGGCTGGCAGCGACAGACGCAAGAACGGATGCGCCAATGGCTGCAATGATGGCCCACTTTCTCATCACGCCGACTCTCAATTCTTGCACAGGGCCTAAATATCGGACGGGGCTGCTGCGACTCTCGTTTCGCGGTGGCCAGCGCAGTGGCACTCAGGACTTGGAGAGTCGCGCATATCCATGTCCCTGAACAGCTTCCAAGCAACTGATCAGCACGCCTCGCGTGGCTTCCGGGCGGATGATGGCATCTACGTGCCCCTGGCCGGCACACCACTTGGCGTCAAGCGTGCGGTCGTACTCCAAGCGCGTGCGCTCGATCTCGCGCAGCAAGTCTTCTGCCGGCCCGGTGCCACTTTCGTCCAGCGCTCGCAATTCGCTCGCGAACATCGCCTGGACGGCCGACTCGCCTTCCATGACCCCAACCCGGGCCGTTGGCCAGCTGAAGATGAACTCTGGATCGAACCCTTGGCCGGCCATCGCGTAGTAGCCCGCCCCGCTGGCGTGCCGCACGGTGACCACGATCTTGGGCACTCGAGTCGTGGCCATGGATTCGACCATTTCGGCACCGGCGCGGATGATGCCGCTTTGCTCAGCTTGGGGTCCTACCATAAAGCCGGTAACGTCTTGGAAATAGACCACTGGATGGCCCTGGCGGTCGCACTTTTCGACAAATTCCGCCGCCTTGCGGGCCGTCTCGGCGTAAATGATGGCCCCGATGCGGGTGCGTCCGCCATCGCGGAACAAGCCCCGCCGGTTGGCAATCAAGCCGACGGGCCACCCGCCGATCTGGACATTCGCACACAACAGTTCCGGGGCGCGTTCGGCCATGAACTCCATGCACCCCTCCCGATCCACGACGCGCCGCACGACCTCGTGCATGTCATAGGGCAGGCGCCGGTCGCTCGGCAAGATCTCGTCAAGCCCTCCGCTGGACTCGGGTTCGGAGGGATGCAACGGTGCGGCGGGCGCGTTCGGAAGCCCGTGCAGCATCGTTCGGATGCGGTCGATGCACTCCGCATCGTCGGCCACGCGGTAGTGCGCGACTCCGCTTCGCGCGGCATGCATGGCGGCTCCGCCGAGATCCTCCGCGTCGACTTGTTGGCCAATCGCACCCTGGACGAGGTTCGGCCCGCCCAGTCCCATGAAACTCGTGCCCTCCACCATGAGGATCACATCGCTCAAGGCGGGCAAGTAGGCACCGCCCGCAATGCACTGCCCCATTACGGCGGCAATCTGCGGGATCCTCAGTTGGCGGCGCATGCGGGCGCAATTGTGAAAGATCCGCGCACCACCATACTTGCCCGGGAACGTGCCGTGCTGTTGAGGCAGAAACACGCCAGCCGAATCCACTAGGTACACGATTGGGATGCCACAGCGCATCGCTGCCTCTTGGATGCGCAGCACCTTCGAGACCGTCTCAGGAAACCAACTACCGGCCTTCACCGTGGCGTCGTTAGCCATCACCGCAATCGGTCGGCCACCGACATGGCCAATGCCGGTTACGACGCCTGCCGCCGGAGCTATGCCGCCGTGCGCATCGTGGGCCACGAGTAGGCCCAGTTCCAGCAACTCCTCGCCTTCGTCCAACAGCGCCGCCACGCGCTCCCGCGCCAGCAGCTTACCCGCCTTACGCTGCCGCTCGATCCTAGCGGGGCCGCCACCAAGCCGGATCGGGTCTTCCAGTTCCCGCAACTCCTCGATGAGCGCCCCCATGTAAGCACCCCGTGCCCGTCGCTCCTCAGCGTCGGGCTGCGCCAGGCCCGGTTGTGGGCCGAGAGCAAACGCCATGGCCCTACCCTACCAGCCCGCCGGGCGCTCAATTGGCATCGGAGCCCTTGCTGTCCCGCCTTGGTCGCCATGCATCCCAGACGCCCAAGAAGCGCAGGTGCCGGACCAACCCTTGGTCTTGCAGCCATTTCGTCACGTCGGCAGCCGACAACCTCTCCGCCACCCGCTGTTCCGCCTCTGCTATGCCGAGCATCGTCATCGCAGCCACCACCGCCGACTCCCGCACCTCTCCGATTTCGACCTTGTCGAACGTGTCAGCCTCGGAGTGATACGGCGAGTAGTAGTCCGCCGTTTCTTGCACTGCAAACAGGGAAGGCACACCCTGCAGCACGAACGTGAAATTGTCGCTCATGAAGTAGGCTTTCGCCGTGTGGCGCAACTGTCTGGATTCTTCCAAGCCGTCCAGCAGGCGCTCGACTGCGCGCAACAGATCACGCCGACCTCCGGTCGAGTAGCCCAGTAAGCGCCCGCCTCCCATGTCATGCACGATCGTCGCCACGTGCTGGTCCAATTCGTCGCGATGCGAATCCGCATACGCCAGCGATCCGAACAGGCCCAATTCCTCCCCTCCGAACAGCACGAACCGCAAAGTGCGCAGCGGCCGAACCCCCGATTCGGCAACGGCACGGGCCACCTGCAGGACCAAGGCCACGTTCACGGCATTGTCCAAGCAACCTGTGCCCATATCCCATGAATCGAGGTGGGCCCCGAGCAGCACGAACTCCTCCGCCAAGGCGTCGCCGGGAATCTCTGCGACAACATTCGCGGTCTCAAAGGCAGGTCCGATCCGATTGGGCATCTCCAAGCGGAGATGCACCCGCTGGCCTTCTTCGAGCAGGCGCACGAGCCGCAGGCCATCTTCGCGAGAGACCAGTGCCGAAGGAATCGGATCCAGTTCTGCCGATAGATTGTTGACGTGCCGGTACAGCAGTTGCTGTGGACGGGTGGAAACGATCAGCACTGCGAGGGCGCCGACCTCCGCCGCCTCGCGGACGGCCACCATCGAATCGCGCTGGGACAGCCCCAAGCTGTCCAGCGACGATGCCTCGCTGAGCTCCACTAGCACGACCTTGCCACGCAGGCCCTCGCCGCTCCGCAGAATTGCCCCTTCCTTGCCGCTGCCTCCCAGCGCCAGCTCCGCCTCCATCGGACGCGGGACGCTCGGAGAAAACGCCGAAGCGGCGGCTCGCACCCGAAACGGACGCGGCTCTACCACATCAATTATGGTCTCGCCCTCGCGCCAAGCCAAGGGGATGCGGACCGGCTCGAGCCGTGCGTTCTGCAAGCCAGCCTGTCGAAACGACCGCAGCCCCCACTGTAGGGCATCCCGCATGGCCTCGGTGCCGGCCATGCGCGGGCCGATCGCATCGCACAGTGTGCGCAAGTCTGCCTCGAGGCCCTGCGACGTGCGCACGGATGTCTCGATGCGCACGAGGACCGTCGGTGAGGCGAGCGGCGCTACCAAGCCCAACAGCAGCAGCGCACGGATGGCATCTCGTAGTAGCAACAAGCAAGTGAAGGTAGCACAGGCTGCCGATAATCACACTTTCTGGAATCGAACACTGCTTCCCGGAGCAGAGGACACCGGAGGGATGGAACGTGAACAGGTCGCTTGCTGGCTTGGAGCGGCGGTGCATCGACGACCTCCCCGACAGATTCTGATGGCGTTGAGGATGCTCTTGACGCAGCTCGCCCCGAAAGGCAGATGATCATTGACGGGGCTCCAGAATCCCGACACAAGCGTCAGCCGTGTCAGCAATCGTCGGCCTCGCCAAGCGATCACACAACGCCGATCTGGAAGCCCAATCGCCGTTGGGCGCAGGGAGATGGCACTCCGGGGGTTCATCGCGACTGGTCCTTTACCGGAACGCGAACGGCCAGTCGGTCACGCACTTCCTGATAGATGGGAATATCCAGTCCTTCCGCGACCTCCAACGTCACTGCCAAACCGAATCGTATCGGCTCTGGTATGTCGGACGCGTCGGCGCGGCAGCTAATCTTGAGATCGATGGAATCACCATCTTGGAACGCGGTTGCGTTGGACCCTTCCAGGATTTCGTGTTGCAGTGTCCCTCGCTGCGCAGCTCGATGATCGGCATACTTGCGCTGTGTCGCGACTTCATTCTTGGGGTCAAACCAAAGGTGGGCGACGCGATAGCTTCGGGAAGCGCTGCTCACCGGCGATAGCCAAGCGAGCGTGATAGTTAGGCGCCGACGCTCGTTCACTGTCGACAGACTCGGCGGAAGTGGAAGCGCGAACTCGGCACCCTCGCGATCGTCCAACTGGCCGACGCCGAGGATGGTTACCCGTTGATCCGTGCAACTCATGACCTTGGCGACATTCCCCGATCCGTATCCCAGAAACCGGCTCAAGTGTTCTTTGAACGCTCGACTGTTGTTGTTATCCCTCAGGACAGCGAAGCGTTCGTATGTATTCTCCCAACTTGCGCTGTGGGCCAAGAGCGCCTTCGTGAGAACGGCGTCGTATTCCGCCAGGACATCGCCGCCGGGGAGTCCACGGAGCTCTTCGAGCAGCCGGAGCACGGCGCCGGCCCAATGCGATGTCAGTGCGGCTGCGTTACTCGTTCCGCGAGTGTAGGTAGTGCGGTCCAATTCTCCCGAGAGCCCGGGCGTCGCAATCCGTTGCCCCGGCGGGGAATTCGCGTGGTGTAGCCGCAAATTGGCATTCGTGTGAGAGAATCCAAACCCGTCGAGCAGGAGTTGCCTGCCGCCCGGCATGAGAACATCCGGTTTGATGGCACGCCGATACCCTGGCCCGTGGGCACTGACTACATTGGGAAGTCCCGGTTCGACGAAGGGATCAATTGCTGGGTGACTTTCGGGCAAAGAAGGTCCGCCGTCTTCGTGAGTGCCACCGACCGTCAAGCCGTTTAGCGTCTCGGCGGGGGACAGAAGACGCCGGTTGCGCGTATCATCCGCAAGAGCATTGAGAATCGCTTGCTCTAACTGCTCGGGCGATAGCTCGTGAAAATCCGTCCGGGGAACCTCAAGTTCAAGATCGCGAGCGTGGTTTCCGGCGCTCACAATGAACAGAACTTCGTATTTCCATGCAAGCCAATCTAGGAGCCGTGCCCAGGCGCTCATCTCACGGACGAACGGTCGGTCGGGATCGCAGATCGACAGGCTGATAATCCGAATCGCAGGTGCCGCCGGACCGTCACCGTTCTCTCCCTCAAACAGCCGACGCACCGCTCGATGAACCAAGTCTACGGGCAGCACGTTGTCCGGTATAACCTCTTCGAACTGTCCGTCGAAGCGACGCCGCGGTTGCAGGATCGGTCGTACATAGACTGGCCTGTCCACATCTACGTCAAGCAGGTTTAGATCTCCGTGGCAGATGAGCGACGCCATGCCCGTGCCGTGGACCCGTTCGTGGGCTAGGTAGGCGACTTCGTATCCGTCTGGGTCGTCTATAGTCAAGCACTTGTCGAGCAAGCGATGGCCAGCAAGTGGCATGCCGTCGAAGAGGGCGACGACAGGGTCGGCTTCACGCAAATCTGGTTGAGGAGCGAGCCGCGTGGGTTGCCCGTCAGCAAGGGGTTTCGCCTCGCCTTCCTGGGGGACCGGGAACGCACACTGCCCTGTGGGATGAGCCCGCATGAGATCGTCGCACTGCAGTAACTTGATGTTCTGAAACGATTCCGGGGCTTCAATGATCGATTGGACCTGCCGACGCGGAAGGCGTCCCAATATCGCGTGATAGGCAATGTCGGGGATTAGGCACTGCTGGATCACTTGGCCTTCTGCGGTCTCGATAATGTTGCGCAGCAGAGACTCGGCCTGCCTTCGTCGCGTCGGGCTCACTCGGAACCACAACTCCGCTTGGAACGGAACGTGCTCTTCTCCAAACTCCAAACGCTCTCTCCAATCCGCTAGGATCCCCGTCTCCCGAATCCGATCCTCGACGCCCCACGGACGAATGGTGCGCAGGTGTTTGAACGCCTCCTTCAGCGGTGCCAAGCCGAAAGGGAATCGAGCGTCGCAATCCCGCGCCCAGCTCTTGAATAGGTGTTGGATCTGGTTTAGTGCCGACTGATCCGTCATGACCAGAAAGAGCTGCCCCTTCAGTGATTTGTCTGCGTCGTCCTCATCCTCGAAACCGTGATCCGCGGGAATGTCGCCAAGCTCGGATTCACCGAGCCACTCCAATCCGGGAATCCTGTTCACGGCGTTGATGAAGTTCTGAATCGAGCCGATGGTCTCTAGCACCACTGCCTGTTCGGGCTGTATACCGAGCGGGTTGTCCTGAAGGGCCAGCCGCTGGTTTTCCATTGCGTCTTGCAGGCGCTGGAACTCCGGGACCAAACGCTTCGCTTGACCGGCTGCTGAGGGCGTCTTGATTTTCCCGCCTCCTCCGAATCGCTTTGCGCGTTCAGCATGAGTGGGCTCAGGGAACACCAGTAGTGGATAGTCGGTTTCGGCCACGAATTAGCTCTTCTCCCCGGTGTCGCTGGCGTATCCGGGGCTATACCGGTTTTTCCAGTGATGCAGCCGATCTTCGACGATCTTCTTCACATTAGCTCCGGGTTGGCCGAGCGCCACACACCGGAGCACATCGCTGCCGAAGTCTTCCACTTCCCCGAAACTCAGCCCTCTGAGGTTCTGGGCGAGTTTCCGCGGCG
>Ga0209021_1001296_pt1 | contig 25615 bp, 25 predicted proteins | sample PinacodermFT_FD_187299 | JGI IMG/M metagenome (GOLD analysis project Ga0209021, IMG submission 187299) | Host-associated microbial community of the marine sponge Aplysina aerophoba from Gulf of Piran - sponge pinacoderm, lysed by freeze-thaw... | ecosystem: Host-associated > Porifera > Sponge >... | reverse complement strand
TTCCCGAGCCACGAGGAATGGATGCCGGCTGGCGCCGTCTTCCATCCCTCGTGCTCAAGGGGTCTCCGCAGAGCTATCGCTCTGCTCCGGAAACCAGCCGGCATCGACCGCCGAGAGGCAGTCGAAACGGGACTACGCCACCCACTCCCACAGCCGAAACAGAAGGGAACGCCAACCTCCAGGCCGGCCCCGCGGCCCGGAGCGCCGCGTAGACCCCGGATCGCCGATCCCGCAGATGGCCGGGCTACAGCTACAATCCCCTTCAACAGGTGCTGTTCACGGCCCTGTTCCCAGACCTTCGAGAACAACCATGGCCACCCGATTTTCCGAGGACGTGATTCCCCTGACCGATCTCAAGACGAACCCGGCCCGAGTGGTTCGTCACGCGACCGAGGCTGGCAGACCGGTACTCCTGACGCGCCGGGGCCGCGGCGTCGCGGTGGTGCAATCCGTTGCGGACTACGACGCGGCCGCCGAGGAACGGGAATTCATGCGGGCAGTAGTCGCCGGACTTGCGGACTTGGAGGCTGGCCGGGATCTGTCGCTCGCAGAAGCTCTGGAACGATTCGGCATCGGCTGACGCCATGCCGAAGAAAGCCATTCGGCTTGCGGAATCGGCAGTCCAGGACTTGGAGGAGCTGCGGCGTTGGTACGCGGAGCAGGGTGTTCCAGACGTCGGGGAGCGGACTCTCAGGCGGATTCTGGACAGCATCGGCCTCTTGGCCGAGCTACCTGAAATGGGGCGCGTCGTCCCGGAATTCGGCCTGTCCTCGCTGCGGGAACTGATCCGGCCGCCCTTCCGGATCGTCTATCGCCGCGAGCCGGAAGCGGTCTCGATCGTGCGGGTCTGGCGAAGCGAGCGCCTCCTCAAGTTTCCCGAGCAGGAGTCGAAGAGGTAGCGCGATGCCTGTCGGACTGTCAGTCTGACAGGAAATGTCCGACCGCCACCCTATCCTCGATCTCTCACAGCACCCGAGGGCGGAGGGAAGGAGCAACGGCATGATGACCTATCACGCGGTCGCCACCTGGACCCCGGACGACTATCCCGGATGGGAGATCGATTTCCCCGATGGAATCACGGAGCCGGGGTGGTCCGGCACCTGTACGGGCAGCGGCAGGAACGCCAAACGCGACGCCGAGTTCATGGCTCGTGACCTGGTGGCCTCCCACTTCGACTACAAGATCCGCCCGGAGACCGTGAAGCTGTCGATCAAGTGGAAGAACGAGCGGGCCTACCAGCGGTGGCACGAACGAGAGGTCGGCGTGCGCGACCGCTCCTGCTGAAGTTTGGGCCGCAGCGCCAGCCGTCTCCGGCGGCCGTCCGGTAACGTGACACCGTGAAGTTCGACAAGCTGACACGCAACGACGCTGGCGACGACGTCACCCCCCGAACGCGCGAGGACTGGGAGGGATGGGTCTCCGCGACCAAACTGCGCGGGTATCTGATCGGCAACACCCTCGGCGACTGGCTGGATCTTCATGGCATGGCACATGGGTTCGTAAGAGATGATCGGTGTCAGGGTTACGACGAGCGGCTGGACTTTTTCCGTTTCGTCGCGGACCAGGGCGTCGCGTTCGAAGACGCGGTGGCCGCCTACCTTGCGGATCGCAGCGATTTGATCCGAGTCGGGGCTTCCGGGCTCGACAGCCAGGACTTCGACAAGGCGAAGGAGACTCTCTCCGCGCTGGCGGATGGACGCGAGATTGTTCACCAGGCAATCCTCTTGAACCCGGCCAACGGTACCTACGGAGCGCCCGATTTCCTGGTTCGGTCAGACGTGTTCGAACGGCTCTTCCCCGATCATCTGGAGCCGGGGGAGGCCGCGCGGCCGGCGCCGGAACTGAATCGGCCGTGGCACTACCTCGTCCTGGATGCCAAGTTCACGAAACTCCGTTTGGGGAAGGGTCGCAAGAATGTGCTCAACCGTGGCTCTTCGACGCCCGCCTACAAGGGACAGCTCTTCGTCTACAACGCGGCGCTTGCTCGGCTCCAGGGTTATGCGCCGCCCCGGGCCTTCCTGATCGGGCGCGGCTACGAACACAAGTACACCCGCAAGAAACAGAAACTCGAGATGCACAGCGACGTTGCCGTGGAGCGGCTCGGACCGGTTTCCATGGAGGACGATCTCCGCGAGAAGACCACGGAGGCCGCCGAATGGATCCGCAGGCTTCGCCGCGAGGGAAGGGGCTGGAGTCCGCTGCCCGAGCCGTCGGTGCCGGAACTTGAACCTCCCAGGAATGCCTCGGCACCGTGGAACCATGCCATCAGGTCCATCGCCCGCCAGCGCCGGGAGGCCATCCACCCAGACCCGCCGGGGCCTGCCCTGCTGCCGGAGAGGGTCACGGTCGAAGAGGACCGCTGGCGTGAGAGCCCGCCGCTCGAATTCTTCGTGGACTTCGAGACGGTGAACGACCTGAACGACGACTTCGGCGCCTTCCCGCAGGCGGGCGGTCAGGCGATGATCTTCATGATCGGCTGCGGACACGTCGAGGACGGCGCTTGGCAGTTCCGGTGTTTTATTGCAGAACGGCTCGAAGCAGCCAGCGAGGCGCGGATTGTCGAGGCCTGGCTGGACCACATGGACGCGTTGGGTCGTCGTTTGTCTGTCGAGGAGCCGAGAATCTTCCACTGGGCCGACGCGGAACGCGCTTGGTACGACTCGGCCCGGGATCGGAATCAAGGTGAGGGATGGCGGGACCTCAACTTGTTCGACCTGCACAAGAGGGTCTTCAAGGCAGAGCCGGTTTTCGTCTGCGGCGCACATGATCTGGGACTCAAGACTGTCGCCAAGGCCCTCCATTCACGCGGACTCATCGAGACCTCATGGGACGACTCGAAGGTGGACGGGCAGGGGGCGATGGTCGGCGCCTGGCGCTGCGACGAGGAGGCTCGGCGCAAGGGCATTCGGCTCGCGGACACCGAGTTGATGGCGGAGATCGAGGAGTACAACGAGGTGGACTGCCGGGTGATGTGGGAGATCCTCGACTACCTGCGCCAGCACCACTGACCGGTCCCGCGTCCCGTTCGCGACCCCACGGGCCGCGATGCCGCGTCCCACTGGGAGAAGTGCCCGAAGGCCGGCGGCCAGTTCTCCCGGTGGGGGCCCAGGCCGTCTCCATGATCCCGTGCGAGTACGCTCCCGCCCCTACGAGGAGGCCGACATGCGCAGCACCGTTCTCCTGGCCGCCTGGCTCCTGATTGCGGTTCCGGGAATCGCCCAGGAAGCCCCGGCGCCGGAGCCCACCACGCTGGCCGAGGTGCTGGCGGCCGGCCGGGCCCAGTCGCCGCAGATTGCTGCGGCGCGGTCCCGCGAGCAGGCCGCGATGGCTGCAGCGGGAGTGGCCGGGCGCTGGACCAATCCCGCTCTCGAGTTCCGCAGCGAGAACTGGGGTGCGCCGTCGCCCGGCCTTCGACACGACAGCTTTGTCACGGTCACCCAAAGGCTCGAACTCGGCGGCAAGCGGGGTGCCCGCCGGGGCGCGGCGCAGGCGGGCGCGCAGGCGGCCCGGGCCGATGCCCTCTCCACGATGCGGGCGATCGAAGGGGAACTCGCCGGGCGTTTCCTGGACGCGGTCCGCCTGCGCGACCGCGCCCGGATTCTCTCGGAACAGCGTCACGCGCTCGATGAGCTGGTCCGCGTTTTGGAACACCGGGTGGCCGAGGGCTTTGCTCCCGACGCCGATCGCGCCCGCCTCGCCGCCGAACGGGCCGCCGTCGTCATGACGCTGACCCGGGCCGAGACGGCGGCGGGCCGGGCTTTCCTCGATCTCCAGGCGCTTGCCGCGCTGCCGGAAAGCGCGACCGCGGCGGCCCTCGTGCGGCCCGGCCCGGTTCCGCTACCGGCCGGGGACGCGAAGGCGCTGGCCGCTGCCGCCGCTGCCACCCGGCCCGACGTTCGTTCCGCCGCCGCTCGGGTGGAGAAGGCCGAACGCGCGCTCGGCCTCCAGAACTCCCTCCGGATCCCCGACCTGATCCTGAACACCGGGGTGAAGCGCACGCTCGACACGAACACCGGCGTCCTGGCGGTAGGGGTGGGCTTGCCGTTCTTCGACCGCAACCAGGTGGCCGCGACGCTCGCCCGGGGGGAGGTCCGCGCCGCGGAACTCGAACGGGACTTCGTTACGCGGCGCGCCGAAGCGGACGCGGTGGCCGCCCTGCGGACCGCCCGGCGGCTGGCCGAGGCGGCGAGCGGAGCAGACGCCCAACTGGTTGGGCCCGCTACGATCGCGCGCACCGCCATGCGGTCCGCCTTCGACCTCGACGCGGCCGATCCCCTCCGGGTGGTGGATGCCGAGCGCGCCTTCGCCGATGCCCGTCTCCTGGCGAACGACATCCGGATCGAAGCGGTTGCCGCCGCCGTCGCGGCCCGGCTGGCGCTCGGGGAGGCGCCCCTGCCATGACCCGCGCCGCCCTCCTCGCCCTCCTTCTGCTCGGACTCGCCTGCCGCGACGCCCCTGAGGGCGCATCCTCTTCCCCCGCCACCGCCGATCCCGCGACCGGCATCGTCACCATGACCGAGGCGGGGCGTGAGGCCGCGGGGATCACGACCGCTGCAGTGCGGGAGGTGACCCGGGCCGATGCGCTCGAAGCCCTCGGGGTGGTCAGCCTCGACGAGCGGCGCACCGCCCGCCTGGGGGCCATCGTGGACGGCGTCGTCGCCGAGGTACTTGTGCAGCCCGGAGACCGGGTGGAGGAAGGCGCGGTGCTCGCGCTCATCCTGAGCCACCAGTTCCACGGTGTCTGGGCCGAGTACTTCACGGCGGTGGCGCGCCTTCAGCACGCCGAGGCCGGATTCAGGTACGCGCAGACCGCCGCCGGGCGCGCCGAGCGGCTGGTGGCCGACAAGGCGCTTGCGGAGCAGGAGCTCGAGCGGGCACGCACCGATCTGGTCGCCGCCGAAGAGGAACTCACCGCCGCCCGGGCCGATGTCCGGCGCTCCGAACAGGACCTCCTGCACTACGGCCTCACGCCCAGTCCGGATGCCGACCCGCGGGAGAACGAACATGTGCCGGTCCGGGCGCCGTTCGCCGGTGCGGTCATCGAGCGGCTGGCCTCGCCGGGGGAGGCGGTCACCCTGGGCTCCCCCCTCATCGTGGTTTCGGACCTGTCGCGCGTTGGGGTCATCGCCGAGGTCGCGGAGTCCGACCTCCACCGTCTCTCGGCGCCCGAATCCGTCGAGTTCGAAGTGACCGCCTGGCCGGGGGAGGTCTTCAGCGCCACCCTGAGGGTCATCGGCGACGTGATCAATCCGGCCACCCGCCGGGTCACGGTTCGCGCGGAAGCGGACAACGCGGATGGCCGCCTCAAGCCCGAGATGTTCGCCACCCTCCGGATCGCTTCCGGAACCCCGCGGAGCCTGCTGGTGGCGCCGGCGGACGCCGTGCAGGAACTCGCCGGGGAGTCGGTGGTCTTCGTCCAGACCGGCCCCGGGGAGTTCCGCCGCCGCCCGGTGGTCACCGGCGCCACCTCGGACGGTGACGTCGAGATCGTCGAGGGCCTTTCGGCGGGCGAGATGGTCGCCACCGACGGGGCCTTCCTGCTCAAGTCGGCCCTGATCGGCCTCCCCGAAGAGGAGTAGAGCGAGCAACCGTGGGTCTCGTCGAGCGGTTCGTCGGTGCCGCCACCGGCCAGCGCGCCCTGGTGCTGGTGCTCGTGGCGGCGCTCGCGGTCATCGGGACGGCGGCGCTGTGGAACCTCCCCGTGGAGGCGTTCCCCGACCTGACGAACAACCAGGTCGTCGTCATCACCGAAGCTCCGAGCCTGGGGGCCCCCGAGGTCGAGCAGCAGGTCTCCTATCCGATCGAGACCGCCCTCATGGGGGTGCCCGACGCCGAGGAGGTCCGGTCGGTCTCCAAGTTCGGTCTCTCGCTGGTGACCGTCGTCTTCGACGAGGCGGTGGACATGTATCTCGCCCGCCAGCTCGTCACCGAGCGGCTGACCGAGGTCCGGGGGCAGATGCCCGCCGGCCTCGAACCCACCCTTGGCCCTCCCGCGACCGCGTTCGGGGAGATCTACCAGTACGTGGTCACCGGCGACGACCCGATGGAGAACAAGACGATCCATGACTGGGAGGTACGCACCCGGCTGCGTTCGGTGCCGGGGGTGAGCGAGGTGAACTCGTGGGGCGGCCTGACCCAGCAGTTCGAGGTGGTCGTCCGGCCGGAGGCGCTCGAGGAGTACGACCTCACCCTGCGGGAGGTGTTCCACGCCATCGGCGACAGCAACCGGGCGTTCAGCGGCGGGTTCATCGAAGCCCGCGACGAGCGCTACACCGTGCGGGGGATCGGCCTGCTCACCGGGGTCCGGGACCTCGAGCGGGTGGTGGTGCGCGCCGCCGACGGCGTCCCGGTGCTCCTCACCGACATCGCCGAGATCGGGTTGGGGGCGATGCAGCGGAGCGGCGCGGTCACCGCGGGTGGCGAGGGCGAGGTCACGAGCGGCATGGTGGTCATGCTGAAGGGCGAGAACGCACTCGAGGTGTCCGATCTCGTGAAGGAGCGGATGGGCGAGATCCTGCCGGGCCTCCCTTCCGGGATGGACATCGAGCCGTTCTACGACCAGAGCGAGGTCATCGACCGCACCTCGGCCACGGTGCGCCGGAACCTCATCGAGGGCTGTCTGCTGGTCATCCTCGTCCTGTTCCTCTTCCTGCGCGATGTCCGGGCCGCGCTCATCGTTGCCGCCGTCATTCCGCTTTCGATGCTGGTGGGTTTCATGGGGATGCGGCTGTTCGGAATCTCGGCCAACCTGATGTCGCTCGGAGCCATCGACTTCGGGCTCATCGTGGACGGCGCGGTGGTGATGATGGAGAGCTTCGTCCGCCGCCGGGCGGCCGCCGGAGAGCGCGGCGGGCGGGTCGCACTCATTCGGAGCGCGGCGATGGAGGTCGCCCGTCCGGTGCTCTTCGGGGTGCTCATCATCATCGCCGTCTACCTGCCGATCCTCACCCTCGAAGGCCTCGAGGGGAAGATGTTCCGGCCGATGGCCATCACGGTCTGCTCGGCGCTCTTCGGCTCGCTCATCCTCTCCCTGACCGGCGTTCCGGTGGTCTCCTCCTTCCTGCTCAAGTTCCGCGGCGTCCACCGGGAGGCGCGCTGGTTCGTGCGGCTCCGCGAGCGCTACCTCGCGGTGCTGCGGGTCGCCCTGACCAGAAAGGCCGCGACCGTGGGCGCGGCGACGGTGATCATCCTGACCGCCGTCGGGTCCATTCCTTTCCTCGGGACGGAGTTCATGCCGCGCCTCGACGAGGGATCCATCCTGATCGAGACCCGGAAGCTACCGTCGGTGTCGCTCGAGGAGTCCGTCGAGATCTCGACACGGGTCGAGCGGAAGCTGCTTGCCGAGTTCGACGAGATCACGGACATCGTCACCAAGATGGGCCGCCCGGATCTCGCCACCGAGGCGATGGGCATCTACCAGGGGGACGTCTACGTGCTGCTCCACCCCGAGGACGACTGGGAGAGCGGGCGTTCCAAGGAGGAGTTGATCGATGCGCTGGCGGCATCGCTGGCGGAGATCCCCGGTCTCTCGGTGAACTTCACCCAGCCGATGGCGATGCGCCTCGACGAGGTCGTCTCCGGGATCAAGGCGGACGTGGCGGTGAAGATCTTCGGGCCCGACGCCGCGGTTCTCGAACGGTTGGGCGCGGACGTGCTCCGGGTCATCGATGCCGTCCCCGGCGCCGCCGACGCCCAGGTGGAGGTGCTCTCGGGAGCGGCGCAGCTCGAAGTCCGCCTCGACCGCGAGGCCCTGGCCCGCTACGGGCTGCACGTGGGGGACGTGCAGGAGTTCGTCGAGACAGCGGTGGCCGGCAGCGTGGTCACCGAGCTGATCGACGGAGCCCGGCGATTCCCGGTGGTGGTGCGCTTCCCGCCCGAGCGCCGCGCCGACGCGGCGGCGCTGGAGTCACTGCCGGTCGTCGCACCCGGTGGGGAACGGATCCCCCTGGGCCGGATCGCCGAGATCGTGGCCGCCCCCACTCCCGAGGCGATCAACCATGAGAATGGGGAGCGCCGCCTGGTGGTCCAGACCAACGTGCGGGGGCGGGATGTGGGCAGCTTCGTCGCCGAGGCGGAGGACCGGATCGCGGAGCGGGTGACGGTGCCCTCCGGGTATTACCTGACCTGGGGCGGCCAGTTCGAGAACCAGCAGCGGGCCACGTCGCGGCTGGCGCTGGTGGTGCCGCTGTCCATCGCCATCATCTTCGGCCTGCTCTACGTCACCTTCCGCCGGGTGCGCTGGGCGCTCCTGATCCTCATGAACGTGCCGTTCGCCGCGGTGGGGGGGATCGCGGCGCTCTGGATCCGGGGACTGACGCTCAACCTGTCCGCCTCGGTGGGCCTGATCGCGCTCTTCGGGATCGCGACGCTCAACGGCATCGTCATGCTCGCCGCCATCCGGGCCCTCCGCGAGGACGAAGGGCTGGGGCTCCGCGAGGCCATCGTCACCGGCGCCGGCTCGCGGCTGAAACCGGTGCTGATGACCGCCACCGTGGCGTCCATCGGCTTCCTGCCGATGGCGCTTTCGCGGGGCGCCGGCGCCGAGGTGCAGCGGCCGCTGGCGACGGTGGTGATCGGCGGCATCGTCACCTCCACCCTGCTCACTCTCGTCGTCCTGCCGACTCTCTTCGAGCGGATGGAGCAGTGGGTGGAGGCAAGGACCGGGTAGGCGGGCGGGGTCTCGGGAGCAAGGCGCGGCACGGGTGATCTCCCCGGTTACCATCGAGGGTCCGATGCGGGGTCGCTCCTACGCGCAGGTAGCCCTCCGATTCGCGTAGCGGCGCCGGCGTGAACGCCGGCGTTTTCCGGCCTACCGGTCGCTGACGTCGTAGGCGACCAGCACATCCTGGTCGCGCAGATAGAGGAATCCGTTCGCAACCACCGGATGGCTCCAGGTGTTCTCCCCGGACCGGTCCCGCTGGCGGAGTTCGAAGCGGCCGCGCTGCTCGTAGCCGGCGCGGGATGGTTCCACGAGAGCGACGTCGCCACGCTCGCTGAACACGTAGAGGCGGTTGTCAGCGAAGGTAAGCGAGCCCTTGCGGATCGAGCGGTCACGCCAGAAGAGCGCGCCGGTCTCGATGTCGAGGGCACTGAAGATGGACCCGGAAAAGCCGTAGAGCACGCCTTCGTGCAGCACCGGCGTGGCGTGGTGGGCGCGCATGTTCCGGGTGAAGTACTTCTCGGTGGCGGTGACCCCGCCGGCGCCGTCGGAGCGGAGTTCGAGCAGCGCGCCCCCCGTGCCGTAGTCCGAGGAGAGGAAGATCTCCGCGGCGCCTCCGCGGTTCGAGACCAGGATCGGCGTCGCGATGTTGGCGGTCCGGTTCGAGGCGCGGCGGTAGCTCCACAGGAGTGCCCCGTCTTCCGCCCGGACCCCCGCGGCGCGCTCGCCGCTGAAGAAGACGATGTGCGGGGCTCCCGCGAGATCCAGCGGCAGCGGCGAGGCGTAGCCGGCCTCGTCGCCCTCGGTACCCCAGACGAGTTCGCCGGTTTCGGCGTCCAGCGCGGCGAAGCCGACCCGCCGGCTGCCCGGGGACACCAGCACCCGGCCACCCTGCACTACGGGCGATTCGCTGATCCCCCAACTGATGTTCCGTCCCCCGAACTGCTGCAGGAGGTTGACGGTCCAGACGATTTGCCCGCTCGCGGCGTCGAGGGCAGTGAGCTGGCCCCGGGCGCCCAGTGCGAACACCCGGCCTCCGACCACGGTCGGGACGCCCCGCGGGCCGTCGCCCCGGCCGTCCCGGTAGCCCTCGCCGTGAGGGGTCGCCCAGAGTTGCGCGCCGGTCTCCGCATCGAGGGTGATCACCCACTCGCGGCCCGAGAGCATCCCCAGCGTGTGGATGCGCCCATCGGCGACCGAGACCGTCGAGTATCCGGCGCCGAGGCCGTCGGCGCGGAAGACCAGGCGCGGTCCGCCGTCCGGCCAGCTCTGGAGGAGTCCGGTCTCCCGGGAGACGCCGTCCCGGTTCGGGCCGCGCCACTGTGGCCAGTCCTCACCCGCCGACGCGGGCCAGGGGAGGCAGAGCAGGGCGGCGAGCGCGGCGAACCTCACTCCGGAGCCTCCTGAGCAAGCAGGTGTTGGCGGGCCGCCGGCAGGGCGGCTTCCCGCAGTGCTTCGAGGTAGTCCTGGAGCCGGCGTCCGGCGTCTCCCGATTCGAGATCGCCGGGCGCGACGCTTCCCGGTCCCGGAATCTCGGCCATGAAGGCGTAAACGAGGGCGCGGCCGGGAGGTTCCCCCGCAGCCGCGTAGTACCCGGAAAGCACGCGGGTGATGGGGTCCGAGTTGAGTGAGCCGCCCTTGTAGAAGTGGCGGCCTTCCTCCGTCTCCTCGAGGAAGAGAATGCTTCGCATCGCTTCGTGGGTTTCAGGGGAGAGTCCCGGCACGTCCCCGCGGGCGATGGCGGCGAGCACGGCGGCGAGGGAGCCGGCCGTTGCGGTGTTGTCCCCGGTCACGTCGCGGGCGGCCAGCATGTAGCGGCGCGAGTCGATGCCCGTGAAGTCGGGGTGGCGGGCCTGGATCTTCGCCGTGAGTTCGGGTGGCCCTCCGAGGAAAGCGGTGACCAGGTTCGCGGCAGCGTTGTAGACCGCGTTCGAGACGCCGGTTCCCCGGATCATGTGGTGTCCTACGGTTCGCGCGGTGGCTGCCTCAAGATGCTCCTTGATCTCGGCCTGGGTGTCCGCATCGAAGTGGACGATGGCGGGATGTTCCGGGCTGCCCACCACGTCCAGCGCCCCCGGGACCGGCTCGTCGAGCGTGTCCGCACGGTCCGCGAAGAACTCGGCGAGGTAGGCGGTCTTGATCGAGCTGGCGGCGGGGCGGGGAATGTCGGGGGATTCCTGGTAGAGGACCTCGCCCCCGGCGGCGCCGATCCAGATGCTCCGGCCGAGACTCGTGAAGTCCCCGGCGCTCACCCCATCGAGGGCGGCCCCGATCTGCTGTTCGGCGTCGGCCGGAGCGGGAGCCGGGACGGCGCCGCCGCACCCGATGGCCCACGTGGCCGTGCAGGCTAATCCGGCCGCGACGACGACGAACGCGGTCAGGGTGTTCCGGCGCCGTGGCAACATGGACATGGTGAGCATATTCCGTGTTGCGTGAACCGTCATGCGGGTGACCCTGCCGCTCGCGCGGGGGTTCGATCCGGCGCAGGTCAGAGACCCCGAGCGGTGTGGCGCCGTGGACTGGGCGCGCTTCAACGCGAACTTCGAAAGGTTTCTGAACACCCCCTGGCGGGAGGTCAATCGGGCATTTGAGGGTCCTCGGTGGCTTCGGGTCCTTCGCCTGGCGCTCGCCTTCGCCCAGCAGCAAGGGGGAGCGATCCACGACTTCGATGGGAAGGCGCGGGCGCTCTCGCGGTTCCCGGTCCCGCCGAATCCCTCCGTGGTGTTCTTCGGTGCGGCAGCCGGTTGGGAGGCGGCGATCCTGCAGGCGCTCTTCGGCGCGGGGGGCGAGGTCGTCCTGATCGACCAGGACCCGGCGGCGCACGAGCGGTATCTGCACGCACCCACGCGCGTGCGCGTCCGGGCGCCGAAGGGCTGGCACAGTCGCTGGCTCGACGTGGAGCGCGACCTCGACCGGTGGCGCCACCTGCGGGAGAACTTCTTCGACGTCGCGCCGGACGGACGCTTCGACGTCGGCATCGACTGGGGCCTGATCGAGCACTTCGACGACGAGGGTAAGCCGAAACTCATTGCCCACTTCCGCAAGTTCCTGAAACCGGGCGGAATCCAGATCTCCAGTTGTCCGCGCGACCGTTTTGCCGTCCGCCTCTTCTACCGCGCATTCGCCGACGAACTGAACGTCGGATACCGGGAGCTGATGACACTCGGCGAACTGTCCAAGCGGATCGAAGAGGCAGGGGGCATCGTTGAAGACCGATTCACCCTCCCGGCCCACAACATCGTGTCGTATCGCAGCAGGGAGTAGCGGGAACAGGACAACTCCATGTTGCTCGGCCGCCATAGCGGCTTGGAACGCCGGCTTCAGCCGGCACCCGCTGGGCGCGAGCCCAGCGGAACGGGACACTCCCACCCAGCCCCACAGCCCAAACGCCTCGGAGCGCCAGGTTCCCGAGCTACGAGCAATGGATGCCGGCTGGCGCCGTCTTCCATCCCTCGTGCTCATGGGGTCTCCGCAGAGCTATCGCTCTGCTCCGGAAACCAGCCGGCATCGACCGCCGAGAGGCGGTCGAAACCGGACCCCACTACCCACCCCCACAGCCGAAGCGAAAGGGAGCGGCTGCCTTCAGCGCGGCATCCGCTGCGCGAGAGCAGCGGATCGGACAGCTCAAGCTCTTCCTCTACCGCGGCGCGGAGGCGGCAACCATGGCGGCGGCCTCCCGTGGAGCTGCGATAATCCTCTTCCCACGCCGAGCGGAAATGGTGTAGAAGGAATGGCCAGTTGGAAGGAGTACTACGTGGGCCGGGGCGGCTATTTCCGGCGCGAGGACGCCGAGGAGTGGAAAGAGGGGGACCGTGGGGTTGAGCGGTTCTATGTGTACATTCTGGAAATCGATCGTCCGCCGGGCCGGTATGTGGGGCAGACAAAGAACCCGCAGCGAAGACTGAGAGCTCACGCGAACGGCGCGGTGAAGACGACGGCCGGCGGGGCCGTCGAGGTGGTTTACGTCGTAGAGGTCGCGACGCGTGAGGAGGCGGTGCGGTACGAGTGGTTTCTGAAGCGGATGCAAGCGGAGTGTCCGGAGGTTCATCGGCCAGGTCGGTCAGGACACCCGGAGGGTTCTGGCACGTTCAGGGGTTCCGAGAGGGCTTAGACGGTGGAAGGGAGAAGAGTCGGAGGAATGGATGGAGGTTGCGGGCGCGAGCGGCCGCTGGGGAAGGAAGGGGCGAGGCCTAGTGTGGATGATGGTCGGATTCGTGGGGGTGTCCGTGTTTTGGCTGTTCGGGGCGGGCCTCTTCGAGGAGGGGCGACCCGGCAATGAGGCGGAGTCGGAACGGGTCGTGACGGAGACGGCGGAGACGCAGAATGGTCGAGGAGGTGAGGGAGTGTTGGTGAAGGATTCCGCCGGCATCCCGCATCTCGACCAGGAGGAGGAAGAAGCGGAAGGGCTCGGTGGCGGACGTGGTGGGGTCGACGTGGCGCTTCAGGCTGGCGGGATTGACGGGGGTGAGCGCTCCGGTGCGGTAGCCCTGTCGGTGAATGCAGGGCCGGTGCGCGTAGGGGGTGAGGTGCGGGAAGCGACTCGTACCGTGTATGTTGAGCCGGTCTATCCGGAAATCGCCAGGCGAGCGGGCGTCTCAGGAGCGGTGATTCTCGAGGCCGTCATCGATCCGAACGGCAACGTGACGAACGTCAACGTGCTTCGCTCGATTCCGCTGCTCGACGAGGCGGCGATGGGTGCCGTGCGGCAGTGGAAGTACGAGCCCACACTACTCAATGGAGTTCCGGTCCCCATAGTCATGACGGTGACGGTGATCTTTGGCCGCACCTAAGGGCGGGGGCGGGATTGCCCGCAGGACGTGTTGTGTGAATGTCGCTCGCGGAGATGGTGGTTCCGAAGGCGTGGGATGCCGGAGGGAGGTCTTTCCGCGGGGACCGATGGGACCGCGATAGGGGATCTTGGCTCGACAGGACCAGTTGCCGCGGGGATTCCGATAGAGGTCGAAATCCTGGCGATCCGCGGGCAGTTCGAGCCCAGTCTGCTCGTAGACCCACGCCGCGACCCGCCCAAGCGAGGCGGCAAGAAAGTCCTGCCCCAGATGCTCTGGATTCCGGAGCGTGAAGTCGAGGTCCTCGGAGAAGCGGTACGTCTCGAAGAAGCACTTCTTCAGGCACGTCCCGCCCTTGAAGATCCAGTCGTCCGCAAGCTCCCCCTGGTTGTAGATGCCCGCCAGCAAACAGCCCAGCACTTAGTCCTTCTCGACGACCTGCGGCAGGAGCGAGGTCGCGGTGGCGGCTTCCAGGATTTCGCGGCGGCCGATCACGTTCCTCTCCGTGAAGCCCAGCTCTCCGGCACCCGCAGTTTCCAGCGAGTGATGAGGCGCGGGCACTCCAGCGCAGGGTCGAGCTTCGCGTTCCCTGCTGTCAGGCGCCTGCGGCAGGATTCCAGCAGTTCCGGGCCTGTATCAGCGCGTTCGGCGAGAAAGCCCAGGCGTTTGAAGACCGCGCCGTTGCCGAGCCGCACGGCGTAGCGGATCAGGAGGTCTTCGTCGCGGCCGGCCGATTTGAAGTAGACGGAAAGACAGTCCGCCACATGCTGGATTCCACCACCGAGTTCCGGATCAGCGACCATGTCCACGATTGTCCGGTGCACGTCCGCCACAGCGACCCGGGTTCTGCCACGCCAAACGCTCGTGGTGCCGAAGATCTTCTCCGGGCGGATGTGCGTAAGGCTGAACTGGGCGCCGTGGCGTCGCTGGCTCTTGTGCCGCACGGTTTGCGCCGTCATGACCACGATGTCGCGGAAGATCTGCTCGGTGAGATCCCAGTGCTCGGCGGCGGTGCGGCCCGTGATGTAGGCCGGATCGAAGAGCGGCGGTACCAGGATCCACGGGTCCTCCAGCACACGGATGCTGCCGAGCGTGGTAAGTGAGGCCGGGAGATAGACGCCGCGGGCCGCACGCCGCAGCCATGCCTGCTTCACCCATCGTGAGAGCAGCTTTGCCGCTTCGGCGCGCGACACGTCGAGGGCATTCACGACGTCGTCTATCCGCACGACATCGCCGGCTTCGTTGAGGACGGCGCTGAGGCGACGACGCGACGCGGGAACGGCGGGATCCGATGTGGTGCTGGTTCTCATGGTCGGTGCCTCACGGGCACTGCGTGTTGGGGTGGCGGTGACACCTGCATTCCGTCGCGACTTCAGGTGTCGAAAACTATACTCTATTGTTGTTTATACGCATAAGTCGTGATATCAAGACATTTAGAAATACTTCTGAATGAGCCCCGTCCAGCTCGACACAACAGCCAATTGCCTCGACCACCCGAATGCGGGCGGGCCGATCAAGCCGCGCCAGGTCGCGAAGGGCGCGATGCTGCGCGTTCCCTCAGACGCCCAGCTCTCTCTTCACCTCGTCCGAGGTGTGGGTTCGACCGGCCAGGTGATCCGCGATCCCTTCTTCGACCGCTCGCACCGCCTCATCACTCAGCTCGTCCCCGTCCAGAGGCAGTCCCGCCAAGGGTCTGCGCTCGAGACTGTCTTGCCCGGCCAAGAATTCCAGCATCCGCACCGCACCGGCGGTGTGGCTATCCGGGAGTTGATCTATCAGATCGTGGAGCTTTTCCCTGGCTGGCGCTTTCATGGGCCTAACCTAGCGCATGAAACCCGGCCGGGCCCGATGGTCCCGGCAAGGAGCAGAACCGCAACTGCCAACCCCGTCTACCGCGCGGCCGATCCTGGCCGGTGGCTTCAGGTGATGGCGCCATGGGCTGCCGGGGAAGGCCGAGAGAGCCGAACATCGACGAACTTGCAGTTGGGCCAATGCAAGGTCGAGGAACCGTTGACATGGGCCGCGGTGGCTGAGCTAGACTAGGAATCTAATCCCCCCCGGGCCGCCCTTGGCGCCCCGGGGGTCTTCATTTGTGCGGATGCCACCGGCGAGAGCGGTCGTCTTCATCGACGGCAACAACTGGTTTCACGGGCTGAGGAAGATCGGGGTGGATGCCTACGATCTGGACTACCGCAAGGTCGCGAGAGAACTCCTGAAGGGCCGGTCTCTGGTGGAGATCCGGTTTTACATCGGGAAGGTCACGGGGGATCGGGACCGAATAGAAAGGCAGCGAAGCAAGGTGGCCCTCTTGGAGGCGCAAGGAGTGCGAGTCACTTGGGGTCGAATTCAGAGGAACCTGATCCCTCCGAAAAGGAACCCGGCCCTCATGAGGCTGCGGACGATTCTGGCTGAGGAGGGCTCACGGGTCCCGTCCGATATCCGGGAACAACTCCAAGAGTTGGGCAACATGCCGGTGCCTGACTACGTTGAGAAGAAAGTGGACGTAGCAATCGCGGTGGACCTCGTAAGGATGGCCTACAAGGACGAGTACGACGTGGCCTATCTCCTGTCGGCGGACGCGGACTACGTGACGGCCGTGCAGGAGACACAGCGGCTCGGTAAGGCGGTGTTTGGTGTGAAGGCGGCGGGAGAACGCTCGGATGAACTGGGAAGAGTGGTACGAATGATCCCCGTCCGGCGGGAACAGTTCGACCAGCTACTCATGGACACTGACTGAGCCAACAGCTCCTTTCGCGGTGTGTGGCCTCCCAGCGGCCCCTGGAGGCCGGTCACAATTGGCGGTCCTGCAGGAGAGTCTTGCGACCGGCCACGCGCCGGGCACCGTGTCACCTGATCGGTCGGCATGGCTGCCGGGGCCTTCAACATGGACCGGACGCGAACCTGGTCCTCTCACCGCGGGAGCGTGAGAGAGGCACCGCAGAGAACAACCAGGCGGTGGACCGCCTGAAACAATACGCCGCCGCATGCGACTCTCCTGGAACGAGATCCGCGCCCGCGCCGCGTCCTTCGCGCGGAAGTGGGCGGACGCGGGATACGAGAAAGGCGAGACCCAGAGCTTCTACAACGAGTTCTTCCGGATCTTCGGGGTCCGCAGGGAGTCGGTTGCCCGCTACGAGGAGCGGGTGCAGCGGCTCGACGACACGAGCGGATTCATAGACCTCTTCTGGCCGGGAGTCCTGATCGTCGAGCAGAAGAGCGCGGGCCGGGACCTGACGACAGCCTACGAACAGGCGGGCGGCTACTTCGACGCGCTGACCGAAAGCGAGCGGCCCCGCTACATCCTGGTCAGCGACTTCCAACACTTCGAACTCCACGACCTTCTCCAGCGGGACGAGGTGTCCTTCCGCCTCGACGAGCTGCCGGACCACATCGAGAAGTTCGGCTTCATCCTCGGGGTGGCCAGCCGCACCTTCCGGGACCAGGACCCGGCGAACATCGAGGCCGCCGAACTGGTCGGGAAGCTCCACGACTCGCTCCGGGACGCCGGCTATCCGGCTCACGACCTCGAACGGTTCCTCGTCCGGATCGTCTTCTGCCTGTTCGCCGACGACACGGGGGTCTTCGAGCCCCGGGACATCCTGCTCGACTTTCTGGAGACGAGGACCCGGGAGGACGGTACGGACCTCGGACCACTGCTAGCCCAACTCTTCCAGATTCTGGACACCCCCGAAGGCCAGCGACTCGCGACTCTCGACCAGGATCTCGCCCGTTTTCCCTACATAGACGGGGATCTCTTCGCCGACGCCATCCGGATTCCAGCGTTCACCGCAACGATGCGGGAGCAACTTCTCGCCGCCTGCCGGTTCAACTGGTCGAGCATCTCACCGGCGGTCTTCGGTTCGCTCTTCCAGTCGGTGATGGACCCAAAGCGACGTCGGGCACAGGGGGCGCACTACACCACCGAGCAGAACATCCTCAAGGTCATCGAGCCGCTCTTCCTAGACGATCTCTGGGAGGAGTTCGGCATCGTTCTCCGCAGAGGAGCGAACCTCCGAACGCCATCCGCCTTCCAAGTCGCGGTGTGAAGGCCGCGCGCCCCGCCCGGTCTCCTTCACCTCGTTCACGAGGGCGCGCCCTTGCCCGGTGGGACCCTCGACGCCCGGAAATCGGGGATCAGGCGGTTTCAGTCGATGTCGTCAGTTCGCCGCTGAGCCGGTCCGCCCGGAAGTCGAAGAAGGGGGCGAGACGGCGCTGCCAGGGCGTCACGCGCGCCCACTCCGACTGCGGATAACCCATGGACCGCATCACGTCGTTGTGCGAGAGGACGTTCAGCACGCGAAGAATCGGCGGTTCGCGCTCCTCGATCTCCAGTCGCGCCGCGGTCAACTCCCGGAGCGTTTCTGGCGACGGCTCCGCAAGGGTCATTCGTCGTTCCAGCGCCACGAACTCCCGCGCGAGATTCCCGTGCTCCGAAATCCGGCGCGCGGTGCCGAACACCAGATCCAGGAGTCCGGCCAGCGTGATGAGCAGCGCGATGGCCATGACGACGGCCTTGTCCGCGTCATTCAGCAAGGTCACTAGGGCCGATGTGCCGGAGGCCGCCGTGACGAAGGAGACGAATCGGTTGCACGCCAGGAAGAACCGCTGCCGCCGCTCGTGATATCTGACCGACTTGCGGACGGCGAACAGGAGATCGTGCCAGTGCTGGTCCAGCGACTGGGGCATGCGCCTATTGTGACGCATGGATCGAGTCTCAGTCTTCACCCTTCTCGGGCGTGGGCCTCGGCGGTGGCGGCGGAATCTCGTCCCGGACCGGCCGCTGAACGTCTATCTCGCGATTGGAGATCTGCTGCTCAATTCCTGATTCCGTGAACGTTCCAGGGGCCCTCCCTGACCCTGTCTTCTCGGGCCGCTCGTGATTCCGTTCACGCCGGACCGGAGTCCGTTTCGGTTGTTCGCCCATGGCGGTTCCTCCTTCGGGCCGTTCCCGTCGGCCTTAGCGGAAACAAGAATGGGCGCCGGCGCCACGCGGCGCCGACGCCCAAGGTTGGAGCGGGAGAGCGCGGACTAGTAGTCCATGCCGCCCATGCCCGGAGGACCTCCGGGACCGGCGGACTTGTCCTCCTTCTCCGGGATCTCGGAGACGAGCGCCTCGGTGGTGAGCAGCAGGCCCGCGATGGACGCTGCGTTCTGCAGCCCGTAACGAACCACCTTGGTCGGGTCGATGACACCGGCCTCGATCAGGTTGGTGTACTCGTCGGTGGCCGCGTTGAAGCCGTGGGCTCCCGAGGTTTCCTTGACCTTGTTCACCACGATCGAGCCCTCGTGGCCGGCGTTCTGCGCGATCCAGCGCAGCGGCTCCTCGATGGCGCGGGAGATGATCCGCACGCCCACCTGCTCGTCGTGGGTGAGGTCCTTGCTCTCGGCCAGTTCGTCGAGGGCCGCGCTGGCGCGGATCAGGGCGATGCCGCCGCCGGGGACGATGCCCTCTTCGGCCGCCGCCTTGGTCGCGTGCATGGCGTCTTCGACGCGGGCCTTCTTCTCCTTCATCTCGGTCTCGGTGGCAGCACCGACCTTGATGAGGGCCACCCCGCCGACCAGCTTCGCGAGCCGCTCCTGGAGCTTCTCGCGGTCGTAGTCCGAGGTGGTGTCCTCGATCTGGGCGCGGATCTGCTGGATCCGGCCCGCGATGGCGTCCGTGGTCCCGGCGCCCTCGACGATCGTGGTGTCTTCCTTGGAGATGATGACCTTCTTGGCCCGGCCCAGGTCGCCCATCTCGATGTTCTCGAGCTTGATGCCGAGATCCTCGAAGATGGCCTTCCCGCCGGTCAGGATGGCGATGTCTTCCATCATCGCCTTCCGCCGATCGCCGAAGCCCGGGGCCTTCACCGCGGCCGCCTTCAGGGTGCCGCGGAGCTTGTTGACCACCAGCGTCGCGAGCGCTTCGCCCTCGACGTCCTCGGCGATCACCATCACCGGCTTGCTTGCCTGGGCGACCTTCTCGAGCACGGGGAGCATGTCCTTCATGCTGGAGATCTTCTTCTCGTGGACGAGCACGAGGCAGTCCTCGAGAACCACTTCCATTCGGTCGGAGTCGGTCACGAAGTACGGCGAGAGGTAACCCCGGTCGAACTGCATGCCCTCGACGATGTCGAGTTCGGTGTCGAGCGTCCGGCTCTCCTCGACCTGGATCACGCCGTCCTTGCCGACCTTCGCCATTGCGTCGGCAATGATCTGGCCGATCTCCTGGTCGCCGTTCGCGGAGATGGTGCCCACCTGGGCGATCATGTCTCCGCTGACACCCTTGGACGAGCCCTGGATCTCACCCACGACCTTGCTCACGGCCTTGTCGATGCCGCGCTTCAGTTCCATCGGGTTGGAGCCGGCGGTGACGTTCCGGAGGCCCTCCCGGTAGATGGACTGGGCCAGGACCGTGGCCGTGGTGGTGCCGTCACCGGCCACGTCCGAGGTCTTGGAAGCGACTTCGCGCACCATCTTGGCGCCGAGGTTCTCCACCGGATCTTCGAGGTCCACTTCCTTGGCGACGGTGACGCCGTCCTTGGTGACGACCGGGGATCCGAATTTCTTCTCGAGGACGACGTTGCGTCCCTTGGGGCCGAGGGTGACCCGGACCGCGGCGGCGAGTTTGTTCACGCCGCGCATCACGGCCTGCCGGGCTTCCTCGTCGTAGACGATTTTCTTGGCCATTGCTGTTGCTACTCCTTCTTGCAGTAGGGGCCGTCTACTCGACGATGCCCAGAATCTCGTCCTCGCGGACGATGATGTAGTCCTCGCCGTCGAGCTTGACCTCGGAGCCGGAGTACTTGCCGATCAGGACGGTCTGGCCCGGCTTCACCTCGGGAGCCTGGCGGCCGCCGTCCTTCAGAACCTTCCCGGCGCCGACCTCGACGACCTCGGCCGTCATCGGCTTTTCCTTGGCGGTGTCCGGAACGATGATGGAGCCGATCTTCTCCTCGGCCGCCTCGAGACGGCGAAGCAGTACGTTCTCCCTCAGAGGCTTGAACTTCATCGGAACTGATCTCCTCTTTCTGGATGGACGCCACACGGCGTCCGTGACTTGGTTGCGATTTGCCCGGCCGGCCGGGCTTGGGGCCTCGGGCCGTTTCTTGCCGGCCTGCCGGTTGGCTGGCCGGAAGCGCTGGTCAAGAGCGCCGGACAGCCGGAACGATACGCGCGGACGCTGTTCCTGTCAAGTACTTTTTAGCCGCAGCTTGCCACATAAATCTGAGTCAAACCAACTCTGATTCTGTGTCAGGCAGAATCCGCAGCCCGGACCACGACTTCGAAGCCCGCCACGCCGGCGGCGATTCGCAGTTCCCTCCGGAGGGCTGGTGATCCGGCTTCGAACGGAGTGCCGGCCTCTTCCAGCGCCCGGCTATCGGCGTCGAGGTCGGCAGTTTCGAACATCAGGCTCCGGAGGCCTGGTTGGCCGGCCTGGAAACGGAGTACGCAGTCGTTCCGAAATCCGACCCGGGCGCTGGCGCCATCCATCTCGAATCCCACGTCGAACAGTTCCTCGAACCGCCGTCCCGCGGCCTCGGGGTCCGCGGCCCCCGCGACCACTTCGGCGAGGTGCGTTACCGAGAGTGTGGGGCTGACCCGTTCCGGCGGCGGATCGGGCCAGTTCCAGCTCGAGGCGTGCGGCTGGATCAGCTCCACGGTGAACCCGCAGGCGTCTTCGGGGTAGACGAAAGCCTCGAAGCCGTCGGCGGCGTGGAAGATCCGGTCCTCGAAGATCGGAGCCGACTCCTTCACCCGGGCGACGGCCCCCTCGATGTCGTCGGTCTCGACCGCGATGTGCTCGAGGCCCTCGCCTTGGCGGCGGAGGTACTGGCAGACGCGCGCTTCCGGATTCCAGTTGTGGACCACGTGGAGCCAGCACTCGTTGCCGAGCAGCTTCCGGGAATCGAGCTGGAAGCCCCGTCCCTGGTCGGTGCGCAGCTCGGCGGGCTCGAGCCCGACCTGGCGGAGGCGTTCGGCCGCCGAGGCGTGGCTCCGGTGGGCCGTACCGATGTGCTGGAGACGGAGGATCACGGGCTACTAACTGCTTGAGTCCACTCCGAGGTGGTGCAGGACGAACGCCCAGCGGTCCGCTTCCAGCTCCACCCGCATGGAGACCGGCATTCCGCTTCCGTGTCCGGCGCTCTTCTGAATCCGGATGAAGACCGGGTTCGGCCCATCGCCGTGGACCTCCTGGATGCGGGCGGCGTACTTGAACGAATGCCCCGGCGCCACCCGGTCGTCGTGGTCCGCGGTGGTCACGAGCGTCGGCGGGAAGTCCTCGCTCGGCGCGACGTTGTGGTACGGCGAGTAGGCCCGCAGCACCTCGAACATCTCCGGGTCGTCGGGGCTTCCGTAATCCGAGGTCCAGGCCCACCCGATCGTGAATTTATGGAACCGGAGCATGTCCATCACCCCGACCGCGGGGAGCGCCGCCCCGAAGAGCTCGGGCTGCTGGTTCAGCACCGCTCCGATGAGCAGCCCGCCGTTCGAGCCGCCGGCGATGGCGAGGCGGGACGGCTGGGTGACCGAGTCGTGGATCAGGAACTCGGCGGCGGCGATGAAGTCGTCGAAGACGTTTTGCTTGTTCTCCAGCATTCCCGCCCGGTGCCAGCTCTCGCCGTACTCGCCGCCGCCCCGCAGGTTGACCTGTACGTAGACCCCGCCGCGCTCGAGGAACACGAGATTCGACGGATTGAAGCTCGGGGGCAGGCTGATGTTGAACCCGCCATAGCCGTAGAGCAGGGTGGGGTTGTCGCCGTCCCGCATCATGTCCTTCCGGTGTGTCAGGAACATGGGGATCTGGGTACCGTCCATGGACGCGAAGAACACCTGGTTCGTCTCGTACTGGTCAAAGTCGAACGGAACCTCCGGCGTCCAGTGCGGCTCGGTTTCGCCGGAGGCGAGGTGGTAGCGGTAGACCGACGGCGGGAAGAGGAACGAGGAGAAGGTGAAGTGGAGGATGTCGTCCTTGCGGGTCCCGCTCAGTTGTCCGACCGAGCCGATCCCGGGTAGCGGCACGTCCCGTTCGAAGGCGCCGTCCATGGTGTGGACGGCGAGGCGGCTCTTGGCGTCGTCGAGATAGTCCAGGATGAAACGGTCTCCGACGATGCGCGCGGTGAGAAGGGTGTCCTCGCTCTCGGGCACGATCTCCAGCCAGTTCGCGGGATCCGGTCGCTGGATGTTGATGGCGACCACGCGGTAGCGCGGCGCGTCGTTGTCGGTCAGGAAATAGAAACGCGGTCCGTCGTTTCCGAGGAAGCCGTAGTAAGCATCGAATTCGTCCAGAACGGGGACGATCTCCCCGTCGAAGCTGGGGCTTTCGGCCCGCCCCAGGTCCAGGATGTGGATGCCGTTCCGCTGGTCGACGCCCTCGCTGATCGAGAACACCGCGTAGCGGCCGTCGTCGGAAACCTGCGCGCCCGCCAGGCGGTTCGGAAACTCGGGACGTGAGTAGATCAGCGTGTCGGCGTCCTGGGCGGTGCCGAGCGCGTGGTACCAGACGGTCATGTTCTGGTTGATGCCGCCCTGCGCGGCGTCGGGGTCCGGCTCGGGGTAGCGGCTGTAGAAGAAGCCCCCGTTGTCATGGGTCCAGGAAGCCTCCGAGTACTTGATCCAGCGCAGGTGGTCGTCGAGCTTCTCGCCGCTCCCCACCTCCATCACGTGGAACTCCCGCCAGTCGGAGCCCGCTTCCGCGAGCCCGTAGGCGAGGAGCGCGCCGTCTTCGGTGAACGCCGTCATGCCCACGCTGGTCGTGCCGTCCTCGGAGAGTTCGTTCGGATCGAGCAGCACTTCCCAGCCGGTCGGGTCCTCGCCCGGTGATTCGATCCGGTAGAGGATGTCCTGGTCCTGGAGCCCGTCGTTCGCCCGCACGAACCACTGCTCGCCGAAGCGGAAGGGCGCGCTCCGGCGGGCGTGATCCTGGAGTTCGAGAAGGCGGCCACGGATCGCTTCCCGTCCGGGAAGCGAGCGCAGGTGTTCGAAGGTGACCTCGTTCTGGGCGTCCACCCACTCGAGCACTTCGGGCGCCTGGTCGTCCTCGAGCCAGCGGTAGGGGTCTTCGATGTTGGCCCCGTGAAGTTCCTCGGAGAAGTCGTCCTTCCGCGTGTCCGGGTAGTCGTAGCCGCCGCCGCAGGCTACGAGAGCAGGGAGGAGAGCGGCCAGCAGCAGGGCGGAGCCGCCGGTACGGCCGGGCCGGTCAGGGGTGCAGCATCTGGAATCGTTCATGCCTCTTCGCCCGCCTTGTGGCCGGCAAGGGTAACCCGGCCCGGAGTCGGGCTGGTGTCCGGGACTTCCGGCCGCCGTCGCCCGCCTCTGGCGCCTGGCGGCGACGGTCTCCGGATTTGTTCATTCTCCCGCGACGGTGTCCGACCCGTCGAGACATTGACTACTGCGTTTATGCAGTAATCTATGACGACTTTGACGCAATACCGCGCCCGGCGGCTCGACCAGAGCCTTCCGGGACTCCTCGCCCTCCACCCGGCGCTGATGATCGTGGGCCCCCGGGGCGTCGGCAAGACGACGACAGCGGCCCGCCACGCCGCGTCGGTCGTTCGTCTTGACGATGCCAGGCAGGCCCGCGCCTTCGAGGCGGACGCCGACGCGGCGCTCGAAGGCCTTTCCGAACCCGTTCTCCTGGATGAGTGGCAGGCGGTTCCGGGCGTCCTCGCCGCGGTCAAACGCGCCGTGGACACGGAGCCCCGGCGCGGCCGCTTCCTGCTCACGGGTTCGGTCACCGCCGAGGTGGATCCCGCGACCTGGCCGGGGGTGGGGCGCGTGATCCGGGTTCCCATGCATCCGCTCACGGTGGCGGAACGGCAGGGGCGCCGAACCGAACCGTTCCTGGAGCGGGTTGCCGCGGGCGAACCCTTGCCGGCCGCCCCGGAAGCGCCGGGTCTCCGTGATCTGATCCGGATCGCCGTCGCCGGAGGGTTTCCGGAGCCCCTGTTCGGTGCGGGGAGCGCCGGAGGGCCGCAGTGGTACCGGAGCTACGCGGACCACATCGCCATCCGCGGAGCTCCGGGCGTGGAACGCCGTTTCGACGCCGGGCGCCTGCGGAACTTCCTGGACGCCTGCGCGCTGGGATCGATGAGGGGAGTCTCCTTCCAGACTCTCCACGAAGCTGCCGGCGTGAACGGGCGGACCGGTGCGGACTACTGGCGCCATCTCGAACGTCTGGGCATGGTGTGGGAAATCCCCGCCTGGGCCTCGAACCGCCTGAAGCGACTGGTGCGCCGCCCGAAGCGGTCCGTCGCGGACTGTGGTTTCTGGGCGGCCCTGCTGGACGCCGATCCAGAGTCGGTAGTGGAGGACGGAGACCTGCTCGGTCCCGCGCTCGAGATCTTCGTGGCCGCCCAGCTTCGTGCCGAAACGGGAGCCCCGGAAGGGAAATACGCGCTGCACCACCTCCGGGAGGCGCAGGGGCGGCGTGAGGTGGACCTCGTGGCGGTGGGGCCCCGGGGCCGGACCATCGGGATCGAAGTAAAGGCGACCGCCGCGCCGGTGTTCCGGGACGGGCGCCACCTGGCGTGGCTTCGGGACCAGCTCGGCGAGCGTTTCCTGGCCGGGGTGGTCCTCCACACCGGACAGGCGAGCTACCCCCTCGGCGAGCGGGTCCGGGCGGCGCCCATCTCGACGCTCTGGGCGTGAGTGCCCGGCGGAGCGCCCCGCTGGTCGGACGCCGAAGGGCAGTCCAAGGGACTGGCAGCTAGATTATCCAGATGACCACCCGCGGGCCCGAGCCGGGCAAGGCGCCTTCTTCCTGTGACTTCGGCGCTCAGGAAGCGGTCTGGACCATCGCCGAGGCGAAGTCGCGGCTGTCCGAGGTGCTGCGTCGCGCCAGCGACGTGGGACCGCAGCAGATCGGCGTGCAGCAGCCCTATGTCGTCGTGCCTCTCGATCAGTGGCTCGCGCGCCTCGAACCCGATCGCAGCTTCGGGGAGTGGCTGCTCGAGAACGCCCCTCGCGGTTGCGAGTTCGAGCTGGCAAGCCGCGAGGACGGCGACCGGGAGATTCCGTTCGCGGATCCTTCGGAGCCCTGATCGCCAGCCGCTACCGGTTACCGGCGCCTGCCGGCGGGTTGTCGTCCACCCAGAAGCGGTCCGGCGCCGGCCGCTCCACGGGCCACATCTGGGCCATGGTGGCGGCGTCGAACAACTCCCCGTTCCGCATCACGAAGCGGACCGAG
>Ga0209021_1001294_pt1 | contig 25621 bp, 21 predicted proteins | sample PinacodermFT_FD_187299 | JGI IMG/M metagenome (GOLD analysis project Ga0209021, IMG submission 187299) | Host-associated microbial community of the marine sponge Aplysina aerophoba from Gulf of Piran - sponge pinacoderm, lysed by freeze-thaw... | ecosystem: Host-associated > Porifera > Sponge >... | reverse complement strand
CATCTCGGGCACGGAGGCGCTCGAGCTGATCGGCGCCGCCACGCTCGGTGAGGTGGCTGCGCTGACCCGCCGAGCCGCCGCCGAACTGGACTGCAACCTCGTGGAGTGGGTCGTCACCGGCGGGACCGCCGTGCTGCTGCAGGTGCAGCGGACCATCTCGGCGCCCGTGAGCGATCACATGGTCCTGCCGGCGGCTCTGGGGCATCCCGAGGCTCGGCGGCTGGCTCGGATGGTGATGACCTATCCGGGGGCGCTGGGCGAGGAGTTGGTGTTGGGCTGGGCGGCGGCTCCCGGGGTCATTGTGTCCTCGGGTTCTGGGCAGCAGACCGTCGGAGAGCGACCGGCGGGGCCACCGGTGGCCGTCGGCGGATCGTCTGGCGAAATCGATCCGGCGCCGGCCCCCGGCGTCCCCGCCTCGGGGGTTGGGAGTGCTCGCGGCTCCGCGGTTGGGGGCGTCCCCACCTCCCCGGTTCGGGGCGCGGGCGACGCCGGCCAGCCCTTGGATGGGGAGGGGCTTGGGGATTTGTTGTCTCGGGCTCAGGTGGCGGCTGATGGGTTGACTGCGCAAGCCTGGGGGCAGGGTTCAGCGGAGGCCGGTGCTCTAGCCCGGTCGGTGCTTCGGCGGTTGCGGGGGGATCGGCCCAATGAGTCGATTGAGGCACTGGGGGAGCTGGTTGCGGTGGATCCCGGCGCGGCCGCGGAGTTGCTGGGGATCATTGAGCGGTTGGCGGCGGCTTTGGGCGATCCGCATGGGGTCTGGTATCACTCGGTGGATGAACTGGCTGAGATCCTGGCCGGGCGTGCCGAGCCGGAGCGGGGGCGCGTCGGGCGGGACCGCTGGGAGCCGTTCCTGGCCGGGGTGGCGGCGCTCGGGGGTGAGGCATGCGCCGGTATCGGGGCCTCGGGAGGCATCGGGGCCGGGCGGCTGGTGTGGGTTTCCAGCCCCACGGCGGTCGACCACGTGCGCCCGCGGGACGTGATCGTGGTGCAGTACCCGCTGCCCAACTTCGCTCCCCTGCTGTGGGACGCCGCCGGACTCGTGGCCCTCGGCGGCGCCCCCTCGGCGCATCTCATGGAGGTTGCCCGCTCGCTCACCGTGCCCGCCGTCGTCGGGTGCCCGCTCGAGGACCTGCGCGGCGTCGGGTCGCCGGGCGGTGGGGCGGACGGATCTGTGCACGTCGGCATGGTCGATGGCGACGAGGGCCGCGTGGCGGTCCTGGAGTTGTGATGGGCTCGCCGGGTTCTGGCGGGCTCCCCCGCGTCGGGGTTATCGGCGTCGGGGTCATGGGCGGCGCCATGTCGAAGCACCTGGTCGACGCCGGCCTCGAGGTGTGCGGCTACGACGTCGACCCGGCGAAGGTTGCCGCCTCGGCCGCCACCGGGGTGAACTCGATCGCCGAGACCGCCGCCCGCAGCGACGTGATCCTGCTCTCGCTGCCGTCGGTGGGCGCGCTGGACGACGTGTCGGCGGAACTGGCGGCGGCGGCTCCTACCGGCGTCGTGGCCGTCGAGATGGGCACACTGCCCCTCGACGTGAAGCAGCGGGCGTTCGAGCGGCTCGCCGCGGCGGACTGCGACCTGCTGGACGCCCCGGTCAGCGGCACAGGGCTGCAGGCCGCCGACGCCACGCTCGTCGTCTACTCCAGCGGCAGCCGGGCCGGCTACGAGCGGGCGCTGCCGATCTTCGAGGTCATCGGCCGGCGTTCCTACGACCTGGGCGCCTTCGGCAACGGCAGCCGGATGAAGTTCGTGGCCAACCTGCTGGTGGCCGTGCACACCCTCGCCGCCGCCGAGGCGCACGCCCTCGGCGCCGCCGCCGGGCTGGACCCCGAGGTGACCCAGGAGGTCATCTCCGCCGGCGTGGGCACGTCGTCCATGTTCGACATCCGCGGCCCGATGATGGTGGCCGACAGCTTCGACCCGCCGTCGGCCCGCCTGGCCATCATTCACAAGGACGCCGGCATCATCGCCGACTTCGCCCGGATGATCGGCACCGAGACCCCGCTGCTGGACGCCGCCCTGCCGCTGTACCGGCAGGGCCTGGAGGCGCAACTCGGCGACCTCGACGCCGCCGCCCTGCGCCGCCTGTTCACCACCGCACCGCCCGACGGCGGCTCGGGCGACGCCGGCACAGGCAGCACCGGCTCGGACGACCCGCCCGAAGAACCCCACTAGTCCCCCGAACCCCACCAGCAAGGAGAACCCGCCATGACCATCGCCCGTAACGTGCTCACCAAGGACCTGCTCGAGGAGTACTGCGCCCGCTTCAACAACTGGGGCCGCTGGGGTGACGACGACGAGGTCGGCACGCTCAACTTCATCACGCCCGAGAAGATCCGCGAGTCGGCGTCGCTGGTGCGTGCCGGCAAGGTGTTCTCCCTGGAGTTGCCCCTCGACGGCAACGGGCCCCAGACCGGCGCATTCGGCCGGGTGAACCCCGTCCACCAGATGGTGGCCACCGGCAGCGACCACGCCGCCGGCCTCCAGAACTGGCCGAAGGACTGGGGCGTCGCCGACGACACCCTCTTCCTGTTCCTGCAGGGCGGCACCCAGTGGGACGCCCTATCGCACATCTTCCACAGCGGGAAGATGTACAACGGCTTCGACGCCAACCTCGTGACCGCCGCGGGGGCCGAGCGCAACGGCATCGAGCACCAGAAGACGGTGGTGTCGCGTGGCGTGCTGCTCGACGTGCCGCGTGCGCTGGGGCGCGACCACCTCGAGCCGGGCGAGCCGATCGACGGCGAGCTGCTGGAGGCCACCTGCCGTCACCAGGGCACCGAGGTCACCACGGGCGACATCGTGCTGATCCGCACCGGCGACATGGCCCGACGCCGCCACCTGCCCGCCTGGGACGGCTACTCCGCCGGTGACTCACCCGGCCTGTCGCTGCTGTCGGCGCCGTGGCTGGCGGAAAAGGAGATCGCCGCCCTGGCGACCGACACCTGGGGAGCCGAGGTTCGCCCCAACGAGATCCCCGGCACCTTCCAGCCCCTGCACCTGGTGATGATCCCCAGCATGGGGCTGTTCGTGGGCGAGATCTGGTACCTGGACGAACTGGCGGAGGACTGCGCCGACGACGGGGTCTACGAGTTCCAACTCGTGGCACCGCCTCTGGTCATCCCCGGCGCCGTGGGCTCGCCGCTGAACCCCCAGGCCATCAAGTAACGGAGGTCGGCAGCGGTCCGCCCGCAGGGCCGGTCAGTCGCCCTCATAGAGCCGGTCCAGGTCCACCAACTCGACGTCTGGTCGACACCCGGCGACCGCAACGAGTTCGGGCGTGAACCCGTCGAGGGAGAACAGCAACCGCTTCGCCGTTCCCGACCACGACACCCTCTTCCGCTCCGCGAGCAGGCCGGCGACCCGATCCAAGCGTTGGAGATCGCCGACTCCCAAGCGCGACGCCTTCGCCTCACCGAGCACCTGCAGCACGATGTCACGGCGAGGATCACCCCCCGGGAACCCCCTCGCCACAGCGGCCACGTCCACCTCGAAGGATCGCCGGCGGTCCCTGTCGTGGACCTGCACGCGCCCGGCCGGCCCGGCGGGTCCGCCCAGTGTTGCGGAGGCGGCGTAGCGGTCCACCCAGCGTCGGCAGACGGACTCGAAGTGGGGCCCGACCACGTTCGACCGGTATGTCGCCTCGGCGCCGGACCACACCTCGCCGGCACGGCGGTCCTCCAGCAGCGCCCGGTGGCGGCGACCGATCAGCTGATGGAACCGCACGATCGGGTCGGCCACGCGGTAGGTGGGCCGGCGGGCCGTCAGCAGATCGTCGGTCCGTTCCACGAAACCGGCGGACAGCATCACGTTGAGGTGGTAGATGATGTCGCCGGGCGCCCGGCCGACGGCCTCAGCGATCCGACCCTGCGAGGCCCGCCCGGCGGCGATGGCCTGCAGCAGGGAGTAGTACGGCGCCTCGACAGTCACGCGGGGATCCTCCCGCAGCAGGTACTCGTCCTCCCGGAACAGTGCATGGGAGGGGTTCAGCACCGTGGCGGCGAGCCAACCCGCCAGATCCTGCGGGCCGGACGGAACCCCGGCCACCCCGGCCAGATCCTTGTAGCCCGCGGCCCCGCCCACCACCGAGTCCACCGCGAACGCCACCGCCGGATCCTCGATGCCCCAGAACCCGCGGGCCACGCGATAGTCGAACGACCCCAGGGGCATGTCCAGCGCCGCCCGGCCGCGCAGGGGCGACGTGCCGCTGAGGATCCCGGTCATGACCGACATGGCCGAGCCGCACACGACGATGGTCACCGGCGAGACCCGCCGAGCGCCCGGATCGGCGGCGACCTCGTCAATGACGGCCTGCAGCGCCGAATCCAGCTCTGCGCTGCCCCGGCGCAGGTACGGGTACTCGTCCAGCACCAGCACCCTCGGGCCGCTGCGCGTCTCGCCCAGCAGGGCCACGGCATACTCCAGCGCGGTGCGCCAATCGTCGAAGCGCAACGGGGGCGCCGGCGCCTGATGGCGGCTCAGGGAGTCGGCGAAACGCTCCAGAGCCGACCGACGCTCCTCCTGCAGGGCCAGGTGGTACACCCCGCCGGTGGCCTCCACGAGCCGCCGCAGCAGGAAGCTCTTGCCGAACCGGCGGCGCCCATAGACGATTCCGAGGCGCAACGGCGGACCGGGAGCCGAGACGAAACCGACGAGGTCTTCCCACTCGGCTTCCCGGTCGTACAGACTGTTCGGCTTCCCCGGCACTCCGATCCTCTACTCCCCGACTGGTCGGTCCTGATTATAGAACTCTACTTATACGAAACAAAGTCATATTCTCGTGCCGGAACCGCGAAACCCGTCGTTCCCCGTCATAACCGCTGTCTCATCCGGGAAGTCGGCACCCGCGGACAGCCCCGCCACATGTCGCACATGGACACCTGCTCGCCCCCTGATCCAACGGCACCGACCAAGCCTTGGACCCGAAGAGGGCGCCATCGCCGGCGGCGACCCCACGGGCCCGTAGTCCTGTCGGCAGCATCGCCTGAGGGCACGGTTGGTCAGGGCGTATCGTGACGAGGTCAGGCGAACGGGGGGAGGCCAACATGAACATCGCCGGAAGCGAACCCGCCGACGTGCCGATCGGCTGGATCGGCACCGGAGTCATGGGCGCCTCCATGTGCGGGCACCTCATGGACGCCGGCCACCCGGCAACCGTGCACACCCGCACCCCGGCCAAGGCCGCGGCCCTGCTGGACCGGGGTGCGGCCTGGGTCGAGGGACCCCGGGAGGTGGCCGAGGCGTCGGAGGTGATCTTCACGATCGTCGGGTACCCGGCCGACGTGCGGGAGGTGATCCTGGGGTCCGACGGCGTGCTGGCCGGCTGCAGCGGCGGCGAGATCATCGTGGACATGACCACCAGCGAGCCGTCCCTGGCCGTCGAGATCGCCGAGGCCGCGGCGGCGCGGGGCGTGGCGGCGGTGGACGCCCCGGTGTCGGGCGGCGACGTGGGCGCACGAGGCGGCACCCTGTCGATCATGATCGGCGGCGACGCCGAGGTGGTGGCTTCGCTCGAGCCCTTCTGGGCCGCCATGGGCCGCATCTGGGTGCATCAGGGCGGCCCCGGCGCCGGCCAGCACACCAAGATGGTCAACCAGACGCTCATCGCCGCCGGCATGATCAGCGTCTGCGAGGGCCTGCTCTACGCCTGGCAGGCCGGTCTGGACCTCGAGACGGTCATGGAGTCGGTGGCCAGCGGGGCGGCGGGCAGCTGGTCGCTCTCCAACCTGGGCACCCGCATGATCGCCGGCAACTTCGACCCCGGCTTCTTCGTGGAGCACTTCTGCAAGGACATGGGCATCGCCCTCGCCGAGGCCGAACGTATGGGCCTCGACCTCCCCGGCCTGCGCCTGGCCAGCGAGTTCTACGAGCGCCTCATGGCCGCCGACCGGGGCCGCCTCGGCACCCAGTCCCTCATCTTGGCCCTCGCCGAACTCTCCGACCTCGACTGGACGGCGCGCTGAGCGAGCGCTCCAAGGACAGGTAGTGGCCTCCACACCTCAGCACCTACGAACAATCCGGCTGAAGTACGCCGGCCGGTGCGACTCTTGCAAACGAACACTGGACGTCGGCCAAGAGGCGCGCTGGTCGCGAGCAGCCAAGAAGGTCTGGTGCATCGGATGCGATCCCAGCGACCGCCGAGCGGAACAACTCGCTGGAGAGCCCAGGCGGACCAGCACAACGCAGAGGGAGTCAGACCGTCGGGACTCTCCCGCCGAGACGTACCCTCGGCAAGGACGGCCGAACTCCGCCACCGAGAACCAGCGGTCGGCGCATACGGGGAATAGCCCTCAATCCCGCTGGGAGCAACTCTGCGACTATGCGGTCCGCTGCGTCGAAGCAGAGGCCTCGAGAGCGCTCGTCCGGCACAGCGACGAAGGCAGCCGATGGTTCTCCCACCCCGGCGCGGAGAAGCTTGTGACCGGGCGGGACGACTCGATCCTCGCGCCGCGTGGACTTTCCGCCCGGCTGGATTCCGATGACCGGTCGGGGACCGAGTGGTCGTTGATCTACGGCTGGCCGGCGGTCGTCATGATCGGACGTGACCGCGTTCCCAAGGTTGCGCCCCTTCTGGTGGTCCAAATCGAAGCAACACAGGGATCCCGTGGCGCGTTGGGATTGCACGCCACGACCGAGCCGGAATTCAACCTCGCCGTGACGACCGGCGGCAATCTCGATCCTGCAGTCGGCGAGGAGATCCGAGCACTGTTCGGTACCGACCTACCTTTCGGCGACGAGGCGGCTCTCATCGACCTCACCGAGAGCGCAGCCGGCATTCTGGGCTTCGAGATCGTGACACCGCTCGGCCCGGAGCAACTCAGGCCGTACGTGGACAACCAACCGGGCATCCACAACGCAGCCATCTCGGTCATGGTCGAAGCCCAGTACACCGCTGCGCTTCTCGCGGAGCTACGCGACCTGAGAACCCGAGAGGACTGGTCGTCCACGGGAGCGGCGCACCTCATCCCTGATTGCGCGAAGCCGCAGGCAAAGCAGAGACATCTGCTGGGACCTCTCGCCGCGCCTCTGATGAGCAATCGGTCCCAGGAAGATACCTTGGAGCGCCTTCGCGGGGAGCCTCTGACGGTCGTGACCGGCCCGCCCGGAACCGGCAAGACGCAACTCGTCGTCAACGCCGTTGCGAACGCATGGCTGGACGGTCACACAGTCCTTGTCACATCCACCAACAACGCCGCCGTCGATGTCGCGGTGGAACGCGCCGGCAAAGATGTCTGCCGAGGTCTGCTCGTCCGCACGGGGAACCGCGAGATCCGCGAGCAGGTCCCGGATTTCGTCACCGCGGCGGTGGACGAGGCGAGAGACGACCCTGGTGAGGCGGCCAAAGCCCACGCCTCGCTGGCACAGGCCGCCAAGAAGCGCACCGAACTGTCCAACAATCTCGAACGGCTGGACACGCTCGACAGCGAGCTGTTGAACGTGGTTCAGGATCTGGAGCAAGCAGAACGATCCTTGGCGGATGCCGTCCGGCTGCTCTGGGGCAACACAGCCCCTCGCGAGTCGCGCCCGAGTCCCCACGAAGTCGAACGGCGCGCCAAGCGGCTCCGGACGACGCTGCTCCTCAAACGATTGCGTTCCCAGCGCTTACGCAGGCAGCTCGGATGCATCGAGAGCGCCCCGCTGGAGGGTCTCATCGCATGGGCCAAGTCCGATCGGCGCGTCCTGGAGTCTTCCACTCAGTTGGAGACCAAGCGAGCCGCGCATCGACGGCTGATGGATGTCGTGGGTGATCCGGCGAGCGCGGTACGGGATATCGGCTGTGAGTGGGAGAAAGCCAGCCTCCGTTCGATCCGCGCTACATGCGCCTCTCGGGTCGTCTCCGGTTCGAGACAACTGGCCGACTTCGGCAGGACCTCGTCGCGCGCCGACGCGCTCAAGCGAGCCATCAGCAGATCGCTTCAGAGCTTGCGGGGCTGGGCATGCACAGCCCTGTCGGCACGATCCAGTTTCCCGCTGGAACCAGGGTTGTTCGATCTCGTGATCGTTGACGAGGCCAGCCAGTGCAGCCTGTCGGCAGTCCTCCCGTTGGCCTATCGAGGAAAGCGTCTCGCCATTGTGGGAGATCCGCACCAACTGCAGCCCATCGTTCCTCTGGGCGATGATCTCCTGGCGCAGATCGCATCCCAGGTCGGGTTCGACAACCACGCGCTCCGCCACTCCGGCTTTCACCACAAGGACGGTTCGGCGTACATGGCGTTCGAGTCGCTCTCAACCCGGCCGCCGATTCTGCTCAATGAGCACTATCGCTGCCATCCCCAGATTGCTCGCTGGTTCAACCGAACGTTCTACGAGAACGAACTGGTCGTGTTGACCGATGTTGCCGAGATGACCCAACGTGATCGTTCCATTTGCTGGGTCGACGTTGCGGGCGGAACGGCGGCACGGCCCGACACCGGTGGTAGTTGGCTGAACCGGGCTGAGGCGGAGGAAGCGGCGAGACAGCTCGCAGGAGTGATGTCCTCCCCCGATTGCATGAGCGCCGCTGTCGTAACCACGTTCGCCGCACAGGCCCGACTCATCGAGCAGCTTGTCGAAGGACGGCTCGGCAGGGACAACCTGACCGACACCGGTTTCGCGTGCGGGACAGCGCACCGTCTCCAAGGCGACGAGCGTGATGTGATCATTTTCTCCACCGTGCTGGCACCCGGAATAGGTGACTTCGGTGCCCGCTGGATCGAGAACGAGCGGAACCTCCTCAATGTGGCGGTCAGCCGCGCCCGGCGGGCGCTGATCGTTCTTGGCCATCCCGGCATCAGCGATCTGGCGAATCCAACTCTGGCTTCTCTGCGCACTTACCTGCGAGACGAGGTTCTCGATGATGAAGTTCGGCAAGATACAACGACCGTCGCCGAGTTCCGCACGGACAGCGAGGCGGAGAAACGGCTGCTCGAAGCCATGCAATTCGGAGATCTTCTTCCCTACGCAAAACTGAACGTGGAAGGCTACGAGTTGGACTTCGCTCTGCTCGAGCAGGGAATCAAGCTGAACATCGAAGTCGACGGCGACCAGCACCTCGACGCACGTGGCCGCCAACGCCGTCAGGACATCGCCCGGGATCGCCGCTTGGCGGCCATTGGCTGGAGCGTCCTGAGGATTCCTGCGTGGCGCTGCTACAGCGAACTCGACGAAGCCATCGGCGAAATCAGGGCAATACGAGATCGAATGGTCAGCCGGATCACATGACGACGTGTCGCCCCAAGAGAGCCCGCTACATCCCGGATTGCTCACTCGTGAGCGACCGGGCCTGAGACACGGAAGACGAAGTTCCGGTATCCGGTCCGAGCCACGGCCCGAGGCCGGTAAGTGGCGCGACTGTCAATGGCCAGTGGGATCTGGACCTGGACACCGTCGAGCGTTCGCGAATTCGTGGGGAGCGGCGTGGTTGAGGGTCCCCGAGTAGGGGTCGAGGGCCTGCTGGGATCGGTGATTGACTCATCAGCGAGCACGCAGACCCCGCCCCGACGACTCGGCCCCGTAGGTAGCAGTTCCCGGTACCACAGCCGCCACGCGCGCCCCGAGTCAATGCGCCAGCACGGCGATAGCCCGCTTCGGCCGGCCTTCGAGCGTTGCTACGCTCAGCCGCTGGATGCGACTGAGAGCCGTGTAGACGCCGAGGGCTGAGTCCCAGTTGTGGCCCTTGCGAGACATGGTCCGGGGGTGATTTTCGAGGACGGCGACGCACCCGCGCCGGGGGCGCGGTCGGTGCTCTTGGGCAACCAGCGTCGCAGCAGGACGTTGGGCTGCTCGCCGGCAAGGAGAGCCATGAAGCAGTATCACGAGCGGTGGGAGGCGGAGGAGCGGCGCCGCGACAAGGCGCATCGCCGCCGCCACGTCGAGGATCACGAGACGCTGTTCACCGTGGCGGGATGGCTCGGGGAATGCGAGTTCCGGTACGCCCGCACGATGGCGTTCGCCCCCCACATGTACACCCGCCGGGACTGGCCCTATTGGGCCGACGACGACGAGAACTACGTGACGACACGCACGGCGATCAACGACTACGGGTTCGACGACCACTACCGGGGCTCGAAGTTCCGCCGGCTCGCGTTGAACGGCTACGTCTACTGGGGTACGTGGCGGCCGGTGAACTACGATGACGGCAGGCCCGCATCAAAGACCATCAATCGCCGCCGGCAGTCCTACGATTCTCCGTTCGACGAGCGCGTCTGCACCTACGATGACGTGTGGACGAAAGGCGAATGGGCCCGATGGCGCCGCGAGGCCTACGAGCTGATCGGCGACCTCGACGGGCGCAGCGTCCTGGACATCGGCTGCGCCACCGGCAACCTGCTGGACCGCTACACGCTGGAACCCGGCTCCTACAGCGGCATCGACACGTCGGCGGGGATGCTACGGCGGTTCGCCGCGAAGCATCCCGACCACGCCTCAGAGGTGCGATTGTGTTCCTTCGAGGACTGGTATCCGTGTCGGCGCTGGGACGTGGTGCTCGGCTTGTTCGGCGCCGGGTCGTGGATCAGGCCCGACCACCTCGCCAAAGTGCCGATGCTGTGCGCGCCGGGCGGCCGCTGGGGATTGATGACGTACCATGACCCGCGCTGCAATCCGAGCAAGCAGTTGGCGTGGCGGCAGTTCAAGGTGTCGGAATACTTGCACGACAACCGTGTTGAGATCGATCGTCTCGGCCGCATCGAGTCGCACAGGGTGGGCCCGTTCTGGTTGTTCACCGGCGAGAGGGAGCGGACCATCCCGTCGCCCGACCGCGATCCGCCGGACACGCGCACCGACCGGCAGAAAGCCCTCGACTCCGAGGTGCCGGTGCTCATCAAGCTCGACACGCCGGAAAAGCACGCCGTCCACGACGAGTTCTGGAAACGCATCGACCGCGGCGACGACGACGCGTGGGACTGGTTCGAGGAGAACTGGCCGACCGGCGACGAGGACTTGCTGTGACGAGTTCTCCCGGCGGCAGCCACCGACCCGGAGTCCCGGAGTCGGACAACGATCGATGTCACAGCCTTGGAGTACCTTCGCAGGTGGTGGCACATCGAAAGAGCGAGACGGCGTGACGTATCAGATCGTTCAGGCGGAGTCCTACTGGGACTGCATCGATTCTCTCCGACACGACGACGGCTACAAGGCACAACTGGTCGACACTCTGTCGGAACTTCGGCGCCGCCCGTTCCACAATCCGAGGCTCAACACCCACGACATCGGCTCGGCCGACAATGGGCGCAAGCTCTTCTCCTCCGACGTGGGCGGGCGGGCCAGCGATCGCCGGATCGTCTGGCAGGTCTTCAACCGCACGATCGTCGTCCTGCTGTACGGATCCCACAAGGTGCAGGATCGGGCCAAGCGCATGCGCGTCGACTTCGACGCCGAGCAGCAACTTGTCGAGGTCCACGATCGGTCCGGGGACCCCGACAGCCGGACGGGCGACCATGATCGCGCGTACCGTGAGCGCCGAACCGAGACCGGGCGGCTGTTCATGGCGTGGACCGATGACGAACTCGTCGCCGACGGCATGCCCGCCCGGGCCGTGGAGCACCTCCGCCGCCTGAACACCGTCGACGAGTTGTTCGAGTTGGGCGAACACCTCGGATCGGACGGGCTCGAAGCCGCGTTCGAACTGCTCGCCGAGCAGCAGGTGCCCGCAGTCGGCGCCGGCGACGGGTTGTCGGAGAGCGAGGCGGGAACCGGCGAGAGCACAACCGCGGAGCCCGCTGCCGCCACGGCAGTCAGCGAGGCCGACCCGCCCACGCCGCCCGCCGAGGCACCCGGGGCCGCGAGCGCCGCGGCGGCCCCCGAGACCGACCCGCCGCCCGGGACTTCAACCGCCGCAGAGGCCCCCGAGGCCGACCCGCCCCCCGGGACTTCAACCGCCACGGAGGTCACCGAGGCCGACCCGCCGCCGGTGACCGCCGAGGATCTCGAACTCGAACGGTTGCTGCACGACGAGCAGGCCGGAGCGTCGTTCACCCGGGTCGAGCCGGAGTTCCTCGCCGACGTGGTCGGTCGACCCATCGAGGACTGGATGGTGTTCCTGCCACCGGACCAGCGCGGCGCGGCGACCCGGCGCTACCGGGGCCCGGGGCGGGTGCGCGGTGCGGCCGGCACCGGCAAGACCGTGGTCGGCCTGCACCGGGCGGCCGATCTGGCGCTGCGCAACCGTGCCCTCGCTGCCCGCCAGCGCGAGGAGTCCGGCGACGAAACGGGATCTGTGCCGCCGGTGCTGTTCACCACCTACATCAGGACGTTGCCCCCGGTGTTCGAGTCGCTCTATGAGCGGCTGCCGGGCACCCGGGCCGGTGAGGTGGAGTTCATCAACGTCGACCGGCTCGCCCGGCGGATCTGCGGCGAGGCCGGTGACCGCGGGTTCATCAACCCCAACAAGGTCACCAAGGCCTACGACGAGGCGTTCAAGCAGACCGTCGTCGCCGACACCCCGCTGCACGGCGGCTTCACCCCGCAGTACCTGCGGGACGAGATCGAGAAGATGATCAAGGGTCGGGCCATCGAGACCCTCGAGGAGTATCTCGACTTGCCTCGCACCGGACGGCGGGCGCAGCTGGGACGCCTGCAGAGAACCCAGGTGTGGGAACTGATGGAGCGCTGGGATGCGCAGATGGCTCGCCACGGCACCATCGACTTCTGCGACGTGATCCTCCGGGCGCTGGCCCACGCCCGCCGGCGCCCCAGCCCCACTTACTCGGCGGTGATAGTGGACGAGGCGCAGGACCTCACCCTGGCGGGACTGCAACTCCTGCGGGCGCTCGTCAACGCTCCGGCCGTCGAGGAGGATCGCCCCGACGGCCTCGTCATCCTCGGCGACGCCGCCCAGCGGATCTACCCCGGCGGGTTCACGCTCCGCCAGGCGGGCGTCGAGGTACGGGGCCGCACCACCGTGCTGACCGAGAACTACCGCAACACCGCCGAGATCATCGGCGCGGCGATCGCCATCGCCGGCGACCACCGCATCGAGGACCTCGGCGAGAACGTCCGCCGTGGCGACGAGCCGATCTCGACGGTCAGGAGCGGGCCCCGCCCCGTCCTCGTACAGATCAACGGGCTCGACGCCCAGACCGACGAGATCGCCCGGAGAATCGAGGATTTGCGAAGTTCCGACGCGGGCATCGGTCCCGGCGACGTGGCCGTGCTGGCACCGTTCAACACCTCCGCCAACAGCGTCCGCGCACGCCTGCGGACCCACGGCCTCGACGTGCAGTCGCTGGAGGACTACGACGGCAGGCCCAACGACCGGGTGAAGGTCGGCACCTACCACCGCGCCAAGGGTCTGGAGTTCAAGGCGGTGTTCCTGCCCCACATGGGCCGCTTCCCACCACGGGCGAGGAAGGGCTCGAGCACCGAGGAGGCCGCCGAGAACAGGGAGCTGGCCGTCTCGCAGTTGTTCGTGGCGATGACGAGAGCCCGCGACCTCGTGGTGGTCCTCCACGGCAGCAGGCTCAGCCCCGTGATCACCCCCGCCGAGGACCACTTCGAGCGAATCGACCCGTAGGCGACGACCCACCCGGTAGCGGTCCGCTCGCCCGGCCGGTCGGACGACCCCATTGCCCGACCTCGACTGGACGACCCGCTGAGGCGGACACCACCGGCTCCCAGTGGTCCCGTCGTCCAATTGTCGGCGGTCGGCGCGAGCGCTCTATCCCCTTGTGAGCCAAGGTTCTGGGCGCGTTCTGACGGTTCAGGGGATCCCCGCCGGAGCACTGGAGCCCCGCCGCCGAGCCGGACCGCCGGAGCGTCTCAGCGGTGGATGGTGAACGCCCGGCTCAGGCCCGGACCGTAGCGGTAGATCGCGAAATCCGCGTCGAACGACACCGCCTCGTCGATGCCGTTGCGCTCCATGACCGCCCAACTCGTCCGATCCACCAGCGAGAAATCCTGATCGGCGAAGCGCTCGCCTATCGCCAGCGCGGTCCGCACGTCCTCAGCAGTGGCGGGAAGCACGTCGGCGAGGTTTCGCCCGAGAATCGTCGCAACCAGAGCATCGGCCAGCGCCCGGTTGCGGCGGCTACGGGCAACCGCCCAGGTCTCGACAAGCACGTGGTCCGTCGTGGCCAGGCGCCCGGCGTACGCCTCGACGACGGTGACGGCGCGCCGGTGGGAGGCGTCGTCGGCGGCTGCCAGGGCGTACCAGGCACCGGTATCGACGAAGACTCGCTTCACGCGTTGTCGCCGCGGCGCCCCAGCCTGGCCTCGAAGTCGCCGCCGAAGGCCTCCGCAACCATGCGGCGCTTGTCCCGGGCGATGTCCGTCGGCTCATCCCCGCTGCCAAGAACACCGACGATGGCACCGATGTCACCGCTGTCCGCACGCGCCGCGGCGTCGTCGGCGTGGATCAGGTCCCTGATGTATGCCGACACGCTGAGACCCTGCTCGGCGGCGCGTCGCCGGGCTGCCGCCCGCGAGGCCTCGTCGAGAAGCACGTTCGTGGGCTTGGTCATGCGGTCATCCTAGCTGATTGCGCATGATGTGCTGCGTGATATACGCAAGTCCACCCCCATGCAAGAGCCCGCGACCTCGTGGTGGTCCTCCACGGCAGCAGGCTCAGCCCCGTCATCACCCCCGCCGGGGACCACTTCGAGCGAATCGACCCGTAGGCGACAACCCACCCACTCGCGGGCGTCTCGGTTACCGACGACGCCCCGACGTTCTACCTCCGACCGGTCCCGGAGTTCGAATCGTCACCCACCCACAGGTTCAACCCCGAAAGCCCATGTGTGTCAGGATCGGGGTGGCAGCGCTGGCGACGAGGCATATCGCGACCCCGACGGCTCGTCGTCATACCTGCCGCACTGCTAGCCCCCTGAGCAACGCTCCGCGCGCCGGCAGCCGCTGCGCCGGTCAACGGTGGTGACCATCCGGCAGCCGCCCGGGTCGTGCGGCAGGTAGTTTTTTCTCGTGGTCGACGTGGCTGTGGCGGGGGTAGATTCGGGGGTGCCGACTGTTGCGGACGCCCGACGGGCGGCGGAGGTGCTGGCCGACGCCGGGGCGGGCCGCGTGTTGCTGTACGGGTCGGTCGCCCGCGGCGAGCAGACCCCCGACAGCGACATCGATCTCGTGGCCGTCTTCGACGATCTCGGTGACTACGCCGACCGCCGGCGGCGCAAGGGCGCCCTTGCCGAGGCGGCCCGTAAGGCGTGCGGCTGGCCGGTGCAGGTACTGGTGACCGACCGCCCCGAGTGGCGGATCCGCTCGGAAAGTCTCCGTTGGACGCTGGAGCGTCGCATTGCACCCGAGGTGGTGCCTCTGGTGGTGCGCCCGGAGGTGGGCGTGGACTGGGGCAAGGAGATCGGCATGGCCGACAGCGACGCCGGCGAGGCACTCGACCGGCTGCTGAACCTGCGCACGCAGGTCACGCAGATCCTGAACGGGATGAATCAAGGACCCGCCGAGGAGGGTGCCATCACCGACGGCGACGACGAGGCGCCGGCGTTCTACCGGCAGGATCGCCTGTGGGCGCTCTGCGGAGCGGCGCAGCTGTGCGCAGAGAACGCCCTGAAGGCGCTGATCCACGTGATCTGCGGCGACGACCCGCGGCGCATCCACACGATTCCCGAACTCGCCAAGGAGTTGCCCGACCGGCACTGGGCGGCGGTGCGGAGCTGTTTCGACGACGAGACGTGGGACACGGTGAGCCACTGGCGCAGCGACGCCGCCTACCCGGCGGACCGCCCCGAGCGGTCGTCGCGGGCCACCACCGCCTACGGCGAGCGCCTCGCCCGTCACGTCCTCGCCGTGGCGACCCTCGCCATCGACGCCTACGAGCAACTCTATGAACCCTGCGGGGAGTCCCGCCGGCTGCGCCGCCACGTCACTAACACCGCCGAACGCCTCGAAACCCAGGGCATCGCCTGAGCACGGCAAGCCGCCGAAGGAGCATCACCTGCATGGCGAAGTTCTCGTTCCCGGCCGCCGAGAGGTGATCACATCACCTCCGTGCGCAACGGAGGCTCCGGCCCGATCAGGACGGCTCTGCGCGGTTGACGGGGCGCGCGATGATCGGGGGCGGACTCCATCGGTTGGTTCCAATGGGTCATCATGGCGGCGAGTCAACACATTCGCTGAAGGACGACGCGACGGACAGCGCCACCCGGATGTTGCCCGTGGGAATCTCTACGCGTCCAACAGGACCGTTCTGAAAGTGATCGACACCCGACGCCTACGTGGTAGCACCTGCCCGCTTACCCGATCTCTGTCGTTCTTGCGTTTGGCTATTCCGTGCCGCCAATCCGCGCGAGCCGATCCGGCGAGGAGCACCAGACTCCGGCGTTGCAGCGTCTGTGAATAACTTTGGCCATCAGGCCCGACGAAGTCCATGACGACATCGGAGTTCAGGCTGACCGTTGCAACAACCGGACCGAAACAGTCACGATCAGTGTGCGGGGCAATACCCTGCCCCGGCAGGTATTCGTTGACTATCGCCTGATCGAATGTATCTATTGGGTGGCACAAGTCAATGGCACTCAGCACGACATCTCGGCCAAGCCTCTCGAGCCACGGCGGGAGTGGCCCCAGATGAGCTGATGCGTCGATGCCGCGGTAGCTGTAGTCGTACTTGTAGCCGTAGTGCTGCACGCGGCGCGACAGATCGCCCAGCCACACCGACGACTCCTCGCTGTCGATCCAGGTGACAAGCTCACGTTCTCGCTCCTCACTGAGAAACCCGGCGCGATAGACGAGTCCTTCGGGCACGGCTGCCGCCTCCGGATCGGATTCGCATGCCTCCCGCCAGGCTGCTTCGACGACTTGAACGAACGCGCGGTCGTAGTCGGTCAACCCGCCGGCCATGGCGCCATGCTACAGGTCGAGGCGCAGCAGGTCGTCGTAGGTCTCGCGGCGGATGACGGGGCGGGCCCCGCCGTCCAGCACGGCGGCAGGGTCGGTGGCTGCCAGCAGCATCAGCGCCTCGCTGTCGAGGCGGGCCTCGCTGCGGGCGAAGTGTCGAGCCGCCCAAGTCTTGCCACACCCACGGCAGCCCTCGATCAGGACCGCGCCCCGCCGCTGCAAGGCGCCCGAGATGCCGCGATCGGCGACGCGGGGGAGGTAGCCCTGCATCGTCAGCGTCGTGGGAATGTCGTTCTCGGCGCTCATCCGACTGAACTCCCATGCCCGTGGATCGTGCAACCCGGTAATCAATAATACTGCGTTCTGGGAACTGGTAATGCTGCATATGCGGAAGAATTTTCAATCCACTCTGGGACTATCACGCAACATGTCCTGGAATACGGGAAGATGTCGCGGAGGAAGCACTCCCGGAATCATCCCGCGAGGCGCTGTGGGGCGGTCTGACCGGGTACCGTCGGCGGCATGGACGCGCAAGATCGGTCAGTACCGCCGGCGGGGCGGCACGGTGGTGACGGGCCGGCGGTGGCGCGGGCACTGGGGCTGGGCCCGGGCTTGCTGCTGGACCTGTCGCAGAACCTGAACCCGTTCGCACCCGACGTGGCGAGGTTCGGCCGCCGATAACCCCATTGGTCGGTGGGGTCGCTGCCGCTGGCACTACTGGGGGACCTGCTGGATCACGCCGATCTCGCCGGTCGGGCTGCGTCCATCGCCCGCGCTCGGGAGGATCTGGTCGGCGTCTTCGAGCCACGGGACTTCACCGTGCACACGGCCGACGCCCCCTGGGTGCTGGTGCAGGCTCCGGGCTTGCGGGAGTCCCTCGCCCCCCACGGCGTGCTCGTCCGGGACTGCACGAGCCTCGGGCTGGCCGGGACAACCCGGGTGGCCGTGCCCGACGCAGCCGGGCTCGAACGGCTGGCGGCCGCGCTGGACAACGCGGGTATGGCCGCACCAGCCGGATCCGCCGGCAATGGGGCCAGCGCCGCGACGCTCCCCGATCGCGGCGGCCGGAACCCCGCCGAGCCGGTCGAACGATCCCTCCGCTGAGGGGGCAGGCGGGTCGGCGGCGACATCTCGCCGAGGCGCCCCCGGCCTAGACTGCGACTCGGTCCGGGGACGAAGTCCGGTTGAAATCCGGCACTGTCCCGCAACGGTGAAGCGGTGCTCGGCACTCGGGAACTCCTGAGGCGCCAAGCCATCGCCAAGTCCGGTCGAACCTCGGGCCGATGCGAACCGCATGACCCTCGGGGATAAGGGTTGGTTCGGCCGGCAGCCTCTGTCGATCGAGCTTCCGTCCTCGACCGATAGGAGGCTCCAGATGGCCAAGACCCGCCCTGTTCTCTTTCTCGTCGCGATCCTGGCGTTCGCCGGACTGCTCGCCGGCGCCTGCGGCAGCGACGAGGAACCCGTGACGATCGAATCCACAGGCGGGACGTGGACGCTCGACGCAGCGCCCCAGCGCATCGTGTCGCTGTCGCCGGCCGCCACCGAGATCCTCTTCGCCGTCGGCGCCGGCCCGCAGGTGGTGGCCGTGGACAACTGGTCCACGTACCCGCCGGAGGCGCCGACGACCGACCTCTCGGGGTTCGATCCGAACATCGAGGCGATCACCTCCTACGAACCCGACCTGGTGGTGATCGCCAACGACACCAACGAGCTGGTCGCCGGCCTGGCCGCGCTGGACATCCCGGTGTTCGTGAGCGCCAGCCCGTTCGACATCTCCGGCGGCTACGGGGCGGTCGCCACACTCGGCGCGGCCACAGGACACGTGACCGGGGCTCAGGAGGTCATCGAGACGATGCACGCCGAGATCGCCGCGGCCCTGGCGAACGCTCCCGAGGTGCCCATCCGCATCTACCACGAGCTGGACGACACGCACTTCTCGGTGAGTTCCGACAGCTTCATCGGGGCCGTGTACGCCGAGCTCGGCACCGTGAACATCGCCGACCCGGCCGACAGCGACGGCTACGGATTCCCGCAGCTCACCGAGGAGTACATCATCGAGGCCGACCCCGAGCTGATCATCATCACCGATCTGCTGGCCTACACGGCCGACGACGTGGCCGCCCGCCCCGGCTGGGAGACGGTGACAGCGGTGCGGGACGGCAACATCCTGGTGGTTGACGCCGACATCGCCTCGCGCTGGGGGCCTCGCCTCCCGCAGTTCGTCCACACCATCGTCGAGGCGCTGGCGGCCATCGCCGCGGCGGACAACGGGTCGAGCGGCTAGGCGAGACGACGGCTGTGGCGTCAACACGGAGCCCCGGATCGCGAGGGCGAGCCGACACCCGCCCCGTGATACACGGCGGCGGGGCCCGGCCCCCGGACGATCCGGAGCAGTCCCCGGCAACCGGCGCGGCCGAGGCGACCCACGGCGCCTTCCGGCTGTCCCCGCCGGCCGCGGCCGGAGCGGTGGTCGCCCTGGCCGCCGTGGCCCTGCTGAGCGCCACCACGGGGGCTGCGGGCCTGGCGTTCGGCGATGTCGTCGCCACGCTCGCGGATCGCCTGCCGCTGGTGGACGTGGACTCGGCGCTGAGCGCGCGCCAGGAGAGCATCCTGTTCCAGATCCGCCTGCCCCGGCTGGTGCTGGGCATGCTGGTGGGCGGATCGTTGGCGATGGCCGGGGCCTCCTACCAGGGAGTATTCCGCAACCCGCTGGCCGACCCGTATCTGCTGGGCGTCTCGGCCGGTGCCGGATTCGGGGCGGTCCTGGCACTGGGGTTCGGCCTGGACGTGGGCTGGGGACCGTTCGACGCCCTGCCGGCGGCGGCGTTCCTGGGGGCGCTCGTCGCAGTGAGCGCCTCGGCGGCCATCGCCCGGGGCGCCTGGCGTTCGCCGGCCACGCTGCTGCTCGGCGGCATCGCCATGGCGGCGTTCTTCTCGGCGGCGCAGACCTACGCAATCGGCCAACTCAGCGAGACGCGCACCCGCGAGGTGCTGTCGTGGCTGTTCGGACAGCTGAGCACCAGCGGCTGGAGCCAGGTCTGGATCCTGGGGCCCTATGTGATCTTCTGCGGGGGGATCCTGCTGCTGCACCGGCGGCATCTGGACGTGCTGCGGGTGGGCGACGACGAAGCGCTCTCGCTGGGTCTGAACCCCGGCCGTTCACGCCTCGTGGTGATCGGGGCGGCGTCGCTGCTGACGGCCGCGGCGGTGTCGGTCAGCGGCCTCATCGCCTTCGTCGGACTCGTCGTGCCGCACATCGTCCGGCTCCTGGTGAGCCACAGCTACCGGGTGGTCGTGCCGCTCTCGGCGCTCGGCGGGGCGGCGTTCCTGGCGCTCGTGGACACCGGCGCCCGCACGTTGACGGCTCCGGCGGAACTGCCGGTCGGTGTGATCACCGCCTTCGTGGGCGCCCCGTTCTTCGCCCTCGTGCTGTGGCGCGGCGCCCGCAAGGTGCCCGCATGACGACGGCGGCAGCCCCGTCACCCATCGTGGCGTCGGCGGAGGGCTCCGCAGCGCTCGTCTGCCGGGACGTCCGCGTGGCATTCGGGAACACCGAGGCGCTGCGCGGCGTGGATCTTCAGCTCGCGCCCGGCGAGTGGCTCGGGCTGATAGGGCCCAACGGAGCCGGCAAGTCCACCCTGCTGCGAGCCATCGCCGGGCTCGTCGACCACCACGGCACGATCAGCCTCAGTTGCGGCCGGCGGCCCGGCGGCACCGACGTGGCGCTGGTGCCGCAGAACCCGATCCTGCCCGAGGGCATGACGGTGGCCGAGTACGCACTGCTGGGTCGCAGCCCGCATCTGGGCTGGCTGGCGACCGAGTCACGGCGGGACCGTCGCATCGTGGCGTCGGTCCTCGAGCGGCTCGACCTGCAGCGTTTCGCCGGCCGTCCCTTGACGCAGCTCTCCGGCGGCGAGACCCAGCGCGCCGTCCTGGCCCGGGCGCTCGCCCAGCAGGCCCCGATCCTGCTGCTGGACGAGCCGACCAGCGCCCTGGACCTCGGCCACCGCGACGCCGTGCTGGAGCTGATCGACAACCTGCGCCGCAGCGACGGCATCTCGGTCATCGCCGCCATGCACGACCTCGGCACGGCAGCCCGCTTCGCCGACCGCCTGGCGCTGATCGACGAGGGCCGCATCGTGGCCGACGGGGCGCCGCGCAGCGTGCTGGCACCGGGCAGACTCTCGACTGTCTACGCCACGCCGCTCAGCGTCCACACCATCGACGGCGAGATCGTCGTCCTGCCCGCCCCCCGAGCCCGACAGGAGCCCCGACCATGACCGAACAAGACGACACAGCAACCGGGGACCGCACCACCACCGGGGACCGGGTCGACGGCGACACCAGCAAACACACCACCCGCGGGAGCCACGAAGGCGACACCGGGGACCGGATCGACGGCGACGCGGCACCGCTCACCGAACGCCCCTACGAGCAGCGGGAACTGCGCTCGGCTTCCTCGCTGGTGCTGGTGAACACCGGTGACGGCAAGGGCAAGTCCACCGCCGCGTTCGGCACGATCCTGCGAGCCTTGGCCCAGGACTGGTCGGTGGCCGTCGTGCAGTTCCTCAAGAGCGGCGACTGGCACACCGGCGAGGAGAAGACCTGCCGCGGCCTGGGCGTGGAGTGGTACTCGGCCGGCGACGGCTTCACGTGGGACTCCACCGACATCGACGAGACGAAGGCCAAGGCGGTGGCGGCCTGGGAGTTCGCCGCGGGGCTCGTCGCAGCGGGTAACCACCGGCTGGTGGTGCTGGACGAGATCAGCTACGCCATGACCTGGGGTTGGATCGATGCCGCCGACGTGGCCGCCGCTCTCGCCGGCCGCCCCGAGCGGGTCAATGTGGTCCTGACCGGACGCGACATGGCCGCCGAGGTGATCGAGGTGGCCGACACCGTCACCGAGATGGTCAGCGTGAAGCACGCCTTCGACGGCGGCATCCGGGCCAAGAAGGGGATCGACTACTGAGCGCGGCGCCAGCGCCGAGTCAGGCGGCGAACCGATGAGCCGCTCCCGGTGCTGCTGGAGCGATCGGCGAGGCGCCGGCCCCGCTCGGGTGACACGTTGATCGCCGGGGTCGACGTGTTCGCGGTCGAACCGATGCTCCGGCTGCGGGACGCGGTGCCGCGTGGTGTGCTGGTGTGGCGGCGGCCCGAGGCGGTCAACACGATGGACGCCATGGTCGGCCACCGCAACGAGCGCTACGGCCGGTTCGGCTGGGCCGCGGCCCGGCTGGACGATCTGGCCACTACCTGACGGCCAGGATCTTCGCCGCGCCACTGCTGGACGCCGCCGCCATAACCGCCGCGCGGCGGTGGCGCTGGGCCACCCGGGCCGAACCCCCTGCGGCCGAGCGAGGCTGAAGGCTCAGGCTGCGGCCGAGCGAGGCTGAAGGCTCAGGCCGCCGCCGAACTGCGCCCTGCGGCCGGCCAGGGTCTCTCGCTGTGCCGGGGCCGCACCAGGAACGCCACGACCGCCGCTCCGGCCACCGCACCGCCGGTCGAGAGCGCCAGGTCCACCACGGTGTCCTCGTAGGTGAGGAACAGGCGGCTGGTGCCGGTCTTGGCGACCACGTACTCCAACAACTCCCACAGCACGATCAGGAAGGCGCCGAAGCCGCCGCCGGAGGCCACGAGACCGAGCCGGGTGGCGGGGCGGGTGCCGCGCAGGATCAGCGTGAAGGCGACGGCCAGGAGCAGCCAGTTGGCGAGGTGCAGGATGTCGTCGAACAGCTCCACGCTCTCGTAGAGGCCCAGCATGTTGCCGCCGATGTCGAGGAAGAACGGGGTCACGATGCAGGCGTCGGCCGCGGTGTAGTAGGCGATGCGGCGCCGCGACCAGCGGCTCAGCAGCGGCGCCACGGCGATGCACAGCGGGAACGTGAGCGTCCGCACCAGCCAGCCCTTGCCGTCCAGCCGCTCCAGATCGGCGATCAGCCCGCCGACCAGCATCGCCACCAGCCCCCACCGCACCACGTGCAGCGCCAACCGCCAGAGTCGATCCACCATCACGTCCTGTCTAGCGTACGGCGCCGGCGTCGGGCCGTCCCGCAGCCACCATCCGGCTGATCCGTGCCGTCGCAGCACCGCTTCGAACCCTGTTACGAAAGCTCACGACTGTCGGCCATTTGGTCTGACGTTTAGGACCGCTGAACCGGCTTCGCCGTTGCGTATGATGCCGCTCGGTGAACGTGCGCCCTGTACGAGGCCCCCGGCGGCGACGGGATCGGCGAAGGCATACCTGGACACGCTACGTGGCCGTCGGAGCCGCGCTGCTGATGGTCGTCACAGCCGCGGGATGGGGCCAGGTGACGGCGCAGACCGGGACCCCGGAGCTTCAGGAGGACGCCACGGAGGTCCCGGAGCTTCAGGAGGACGCCACGGGCACCCCCACCGGCACCGCCGACGGCACCCCCGACGGCACCCCCACCGGCACCGCCGACGGCACCCCCGACAGCACCGCCGACGGCACCCCGGACGACGCTTCGGAGGAGTCCGGGGATGAGATTCGGCAGGAAGTTCCGCCCCCGACGCCGGGCAGCGCGTTCCAGGTCTGTGTGGCGGCGCACCGCTTGGAGGACGGGCGCGTCGAGATTGCGGTGCAGCGACGCTCGCGGGGCGCCGGCTGTGGCGAGCGCCTGCTGCCCCGGCGGCGCTTGCTGCCCCCCGACGCGGCGGCCGGGCTGTGGCTGGTGACAGCGCCGTTGCGGATCGACGGCATCGTGCTCCGGGCGGCGGCGCGGCGCCTGGCCGGCGGGGCCGTCGAGGTGGCCATTCAATTGCGCTCGGCGGAGGACGGCTCCTGGGGTGCGCGCCTGCTGCCCCAACGCCGTTTCGTGCCCGCCACCGTCGAGGTGGACCGTTGGCTCTCGTCGTCGCCCGTCTACGCCCGGGCGCCGGAACGGGAGTCCTACCTCCAAGACGCCCAGGTGGTGTCGTTCTACGGCAACCCCCGCGCGCCGGCACTGGGGGCGCTGGGTCTCGGCGACCCCGAGGAGATCGCCGACGAGATCGACCGCTGGTCGGCGCGCTACGACCGGCTGAACGGCGATCGGGACGTGATTTCCGCCTTCCACGTCATCACCGGCGTCTCGCAGTCCCACCCCACGCCCGACGGGACGTGGCTGGGCCGGCTCTCCGATGAGTACATCGCCGAGTACGTGGAGGTCGCCCGGGAACGCGGGATGCTGGTCTTCCTGGACATCCAGATCGGCTGGAGCGACGCGCTCACCGAGGTGCAACTCCTGGAGCCGTTCCTGCGCGAGCCGTTCGTGCACGTGGCCCTCGACCCGGAGTTCGCCACGCGGCACACGGGCATACGGCCGGGGCTGGTGATCGGCTCGATGACCGGCGAGGAGGTGAACGAGGTGCAGCGCTACCTGGCGGCGATCGCCCAGGCCGAGGGGCTGCCTCCCAAGATCCTGATGGTGCACCAATTCACCCCGCGCATGCTGCTCAACCGCGAAGCGGTGGAGGACTTCGCGGGCGTGGATCTCTCGATCGACATGGACGGCTTCGGCCTCATCCCCGTGAAAGTGGCGGGCTACAACGCGTTCGCCGTGCGGGAGCCGTCGGAGCGGCCGGCGTTCAAGCTGTTCTTCGACTACGACACGCCACCCATGACCCCCGAGCAGGTCCAGGGGCTCGACCCGCCGCCGGACCTGATCATCTACCAGTAGCCCGCGACATCCGACCCTCGTTCGATGATGATCAAGTTTGAGACCGTCCCGGTCGGCGGGCCGCGCTGGATCATCAACTTCCCCACGAAGGGGCACTGGCGTAGCCGTACGCGCATCGGTCACATCGCCACAGGCCTCGACGACCTCCGCCGGACGATCAAGCAGCAGGGCATCGAATCCATCGCCGTGCCTGCCCTTGGTTGCGGCAACGGCGGCCTGGACTGGGCCGAAGTCGGCCCGCTCATCCGGGAGAGGCTGAGCGACCTCGACGTCCACGCCTGTCTCTACCCCCCGGCCGGCGCTCCTGCCGCCGGCGAGATGGTCGTCGCGACCGAACGGCCGGTGCTGACACCTGGCAAGGCTGCGCTGGTGGCAATGATCGATCGATACTCCGCGGCGGCGCTGTCCACCTCGCTCATCGAGATCCAGAAACTCATGTACTTCCTGCAGGAGGCCGGCGAGGACCTGCGGCTCCGCTTCGTGGACCACTACTTCGGCCCGTACGCCGACAACCTCCGGCACGTCCTCAAGGCACTGGAGGGCCACTACCTGCGTGGCTTCGGCGACGGCTCCAACCCGGTGGAGCACTCCGAGCCCGTCCTCGTCCTGCCAGGAGCGGCCACGGAGGCTGCCGAGGTGCTCGCGGGCAACCCGGCCGTCGGGAGCCGGATGCACCGTGTGCTCGAACTCGTCGAAGGATTCGAGTCGCCGTACGGCCTTGAGTTGCTCGCCAGTGTCCATTGGGCCGCCACGCGGATCGAGTGGGGACCCGATGACGGACCCGCCACGGTCACCCGACGCGTGATGGCGTGGAGTCCGCGCAAGCAGCGCCTGTTCAGTTCCGATCACATCACCGCTGCATGGGAACGGCTCCAGCAGCGGGGCTGGCTCACCCCGGTAGTCGTCGCAACCTGAAGCCGACCCTCTGCCGCTGCCCGGTCGACGTGACGGCGGGCGGCCCCGGCGACGCGGCCCCCGTCGCAACCTGAAGCCGAACTCTCTGCCGCTGCCCGGTTGCGCAAGCGTGAGTTCCCCGGTGAGGCGGGTGCGATCCTCCACAAGGGCCCGGTGCCGGCGACCTGCGCTGACCTCCAGCCGATCGGCATCATGAAACTCAAGGTGGTCGCCTGGTGTCGTTGGACGACCCCCCCCCCCCC
>Ga0209021_1001280_pt1 | contig 25822 bp, 19 predicted proteins | sample PinacodermFT_FD_187299 | JGI IMG/M metagenome (GOLD analysis project Ga0209021, IMG submission 187299) | Host-associated microbial community of the marine sponge Aplysina aerophoba from Gulf of Piran - sponge pinacoderm, lysed by freeze-thaw... | ecosystem: Host-associated > Porifera > Sponge >... | reverse complement strand
CTGCTCGAGAAGACCCGACACGCCCACAACGGCGAGATTGTGGTAGCCATCGTGGACGGCGCGGAGACTACGCTCAAGCGTTTCTATCTCGAGGGCGAAATGGTGCGCTTGCAACCGGCCAACATCGAGATGGACCCGATCATCGTTCCGGCCTCGCGGGTGGAAGTGCAGGGACGCCTCTTGGCGGTCCACCGGCGCTACCACTAAGCGCGACATCAAGAGAACAGTCCGGGTGAATCAGCGGGACGCTTCGGTGTCCCACCTTGGCAGGATCACCGATTCATGGCTCTCACGAACGCTCGCGCCCGGGTTTAAGCTTGGCCGGTGCCCTCGGTCGATCAACTCCCGGGTTGTTCCTGAAACAGGGTAATTGCCCTGTCCAAGCTGTCACGGTCGCCCACCAGCACGACTGTGTCGCCGGGTTGGTAGTGGAAATCCGGTTCGCGGCGATAGATGGGCTGACCATCCCTGACCACGGCGATCTGCACGGCTCCGGTGCGTCGCCGCAGTTCCAGAGTGGTTGCATTCATTCCGGTGACCTTAGCTCCGTCCCTGATTTCCACCAGTTCCAAGGCGTCGTGAATGCCCAGGTGTTTCAGTGCATCAAGTCGCAGGTCAGGCTCCGCGGTGCCGCGAAAGAGCCCGTAATGTTCGTTGCGCACCGTGGCGGCTTCCTGCCAGATGCGGTTGGCCGGGATTCGGTAGCTTTCGAGTGCTTTGGCGAACAGCTCGATCGAGACCTCGAACTCCTCCACCACAACGTCTGTTGCACCGAGCGCCATCAGCTCGTCGATGGAGCTCGTGTATCTGGTGCGTACAACAATCTGGGCGGTAGGACTCAGGCCCCGAGCGACATGGACACCACGCCTCTCCTCGACCGGTGAGGAAATCGCGAAGACGATAATGCGGGCGCATCCCGCGCCAACGTGCTTCAGCACGGCGGCTTGTGTCCCGTTACCGAACCGTACCGGTAGCCCGTCTTCGCGTGCCCTGCGGACGAGATTCGGGTCGTGTTCGACGACAACGCACGGGAGCCCCGCAGCATCGAGAACCCTTGCAAGGTATCGTCCGGCAACACCGTAGCCCACGATGATCGTATGGTCGGACATCTCGTCGCCCCGGTCGGCATCTGCAGACGCGAGTCCCTGCGGTCCCTCGCCGGACGGCGCGATGCGGTCAGCGACATAGCCTGCGCTGCGAATCAGGAAAGGCGTGGCCATCATCGACACGACGGCTGTGCTGAGAAACAACTGATAGTCGCCCTCGCGAAAGAGTCCCAGTGGCAGCCCCAACGCCGCCAGCAAGATGGAAAATTCACCGATCTGAGCGAGGCTGAGGCCGCTGATCACCGCGGTAGCTGAGATTCCGCCTGCAGCACGGACCGATACCGCTACCAGCACCGCCTTGAGTGCAATCACGACCAACAGCACGGGAACAAGCACCTCCAGTTGCTCCACTAGGACGGGAACGTCGAGAAGCATGCCGGTGGAGATAAAGAAGATTCCGCTGAACACGGCCCGAAAGGGCCGGACGTCCGATAGCGCCTGCAGGCCGTATTCCGATTCGGATATGACCAAGCCAGCGATAAACGCTCCGATGGCGAGGGAAAATCCCGCCCATGCGCTCACGACCGCCGTCCCGATGCCGAAGAAACCAATGCACAGGGTGAACAGTTCGGCGTCGCGGAAGAGCACGATCCGATCCAACGTCCTCCGCACGATGAATTGCCCGCCAATCACCAGCCCGGTGATGATCGCAAGCCCGCGCGCGAATTCCGTGACGACTGCGCCCATGGCGGCACCCTCCAGGCCAGCCAGTACCGGCAGCAGGAGAATCAGCGGCAGCACGCACAGGTCCTGAAACAGCAGGATCGAGATTACGGAGCGCCCTTGAGCCGAGTCCAGTTCGGCCCGCTCGGCGTAGGTCTTGCTCACGATAGCGGTTGACGAGAGTGCGGCGAGCATGCCATAGAAGATCGACTGGCCGGGCGGAACGCCGAAGGCAATTGCAAGTGCCGCCACGGACAGGAGCGTGCCGCTCACCTGCAACCCACCGCCGACCAATACCGTGCGAGCCCATTGGCGTACGTACGAAAGCGACAGTTCCAGTCCCACCTCGAACAGCAACAGGGCGACACCAAGTTCGGAAAGGAACTCCACCTCCTCCGTAGCACTGATCAGCGCGAATCCATTGGGACCTACCAGAACTCCGGCAACCAAGAAGCCCACCAAGGGCGGGGCCGACAGGCGGTGTGCCAGCGCAACGATGGGGATCGCCATGCCCACGAGCAGCGTCAGGTCGATCAGCAACCTACCTTCGTGCATGGTTATTCCAGCCCCCAGTTCGCGGACGTGAAAGCGGAGCCCGCACGATTCGCTGGAATGGAATCCTCAGCCGTCTTGTCAGCCTCTGGCTCGAATTCCCCGGAATCATGCACGCCCGTTGTCCTCGCCATGATCTAACCGGATTGCCGCTCCCTGATCAGAGGATTCGAGGATTGGCTGGCACTGCGGTCAGCCCACACCAGATCCCAGTTCGCTGCTCGCACTGGGAGCGCACGCGCCATATCGGCCGACGCAAGCTCTGCCTTCCCTGCTTGTGCCGCCGCGCAGATCGCTGCCTCTCGGTGCGTCCCATGAACAGCACGGCGGTTTTGTTGCGGAAGTCTAGCTGATGCCTTACGCAGACCAACAGGGACTACGCGCGTCCGTGGCTCTCCACCGTCAATGATCAGACCTCATGATAGCCGCCCAGCGGACTCCGTCATGTGGAGCGAATCGGCCTTGCCTCGCTCAGTGATCGAGCGAAGACATCGGATGCGGGCATTGGTGAGCGCGACGAGACCGCAGGCGATTCCGGCCCGGGGCCGTGGTGAACGTACTCCGGCACTGCCGGCGCACATGTCATGATGGGCCCGCCCAAGCCGTAGGAGCTAGTTGGAATCTACGCACGGCTCCGGTGTTGGCGAACCGCGCTTCAGGGTCTTGGGCTCGCCACCTTGGTAGCTAGTCGGTCGTAGTAGCAGTTCCCGCTCGTCATCGTGTACCGCGGCCCGTTCCTCACGATCTGGCAGTCCCAGTCACTCCAATTTCCCGTATCCGTCCCGATGTGCCATTCGGGAAGGCCCGCATTCCCCGGTTACGGACCACCCAGCATCCCGATCGCTAGCGCAGCCCTTGGTAGAAGAAATGGAAAGTCGACAGATAGATCGCAAGTAGTGCGCCGGTGTACAGGAACACCATCATGAATCGCCGATCCAGCACGACTTCTAGTACGCCGAGGCCTTCCCGTGAACACTTGCGCGCGAACCAACCCACGAATACGATCGCACCCAAGATCGGAACCCACACGAACAAGACTTCTACGACTGGACTCATGATTCGGTCCCCGGACTAGCCACTGCCGCCCAATCCGCACCGGCCAGTTCCCGCAACTGGTCGAGATCTAACACTGCTACGTCAAGCTGGCGCGCCTTCTGCAACTTGGAGCCAGCCTTCTCACCAGCGAGCAAATAGTCCGTCTTGGCGCTGACGCTGCCCGTCACCTTGCCGCCCAGGCTCTGGATCGCCGCTTTGGCCTCGTCCCGCGACAAGTCAGGAAGTGTGCCGGTGATGACAAAGACCTTGCCGCTGAATGGCTCAGATGCGGACGCTGTCGCGGACACATCGTCCGCAAGCTTCAGCTTTGCATCGCGGAGACGCTTGATCAGGTCCTTGTTAGACTCCGCGCTGAAGAAGCTGCGGATGGCATTCGCGATGTTCGGTCCCACTTCCTCAACCTGCACTAACTCTTCCTCCGTGGCCTGCGCGATCACACCCAGATCGCCGAAGTGACTGGCTAGCAAGCTTGCGGTGCGTTCACCTACGTAGCGAATGCCGAGGCCGAATAGCAGCGAAGCGAGGGGTGCCTGCTTGGACTGGGTCAAGCTTTCTAGCACCTTGAGAGCGGACTTGCTTCCTAGGCGCACCGCCCCTCGGCCCTCCAAGTCTTCAGGCGTCAGGGAGAAGATGTCCTGCACCGCCTTGAGAGTGCCGTGCCCCACAAGCTCTTGGATCACTGTGCCGGTGAGGCCCTTGACTCCGACACACTCCGCGAAGCGTCTAATCCTTTTGCAAAGTTCCTCTGAAGTCTGTTCTCCTAGGCGTGCGGCGGAGTCATCGGTACGAGAGGCATCCTCATCTTGGCCGCCCGAAGTTACCGATACACAAGCCAATCCGATGCGTCGCAAGTCTCGGACCAGCTCTGTCGTGCTGGGATCGGCGAAGTAGTCGTGAACCGCATCGGCTGCACGCTTGTTGACACCCTCGAAGGAGCTCAAGTCGTCAGAACTCGCCGCTCGGAGAGCTTCTACTGTCGGAAACTTTCCCGCAAGCGCGTCGCAGGTCTTCGGCCCCACGTTTGGAATCGCAAGGGCTTGCAGGAACTGTACCCAAGTTGCGTGCAGTTTGGCCCGCTCAATGCTCTCGACCGCCGCTCGGGCTTTCTCAGCGGTCGTGGCCGAGTCCTTTTCCAGCCCTGCCAGTTGGGGCTCCTGAAGACGATACAGATCCGCAATGTCGTTGACGTAGCCGCGCTCCACCAACTGCCGGGCAACCTGCTCTCCGATACCGTCTATATCCATCGCAGAGCGCGAGCAATAGTGCTCTATGGACTGTTGCAAGCGAGCCCGGCAACTGTTGTTGACGCACCGCACCACCACTTCGTCGTCCGGCCTGACCAGCTCAGCCCTGCACACCGGACAGGTCTTAGGCATCCGGAAGGGCCGGCGACCCTCACCCTGCTGAACGACCCGAAGGATCTTGGGTATCACATCGCCGCTGCGCTCCAACAGAACTGTGTCCCCAATTTGGAGTCCCAATCGCTCTATCTCGTCCTCGTTGTGGAGCGTCGCGCGAGAGACCGTGACACCGCCCACTTGCACAGGCTCCAGTAGGGCACGCGGCGTCACTGCGCCAGTGCGCCCGACCTGGAAATCGATGTCATTGACCGCCGTTTCCACTTGCTGGGCCACCGGCTTGCAAGCAATCGCCCAGCGCGGGGCCTTTGCGGTGGCACCGAGCAGTCGTTGTAGCTCTACCCGGTCTACCTTGAACACGAGCCCGTCGATCTCGTAAGGCAGCGACTCACGCTCGCCCAACCGCTTCTGCTGAAAGCTCAGCAGCGCATCGGCGCCATCGAGCCGTTGCCGCCCCTTGTCGACCTTGAAGCCAAGCTCCTGCAGCACGGAGAGTGAGTCCCAGTGCGTCAGGCGCTCTTCGAGGCCATCGGTCAGGAGCATATACGCGAAGAAGTCTAAGCGGCGCCTAGCTGTCACCGAGGCATCCAGCATGCGCAGCGCACCAGCGGCGGCGTTGCGCGGGTTTGCAAACTTGTCCCCCGGCTCGCGCCTAGCATTCAACTGTTGGAACGATGCCTTTGGCATGACGACCTCTCCGCGCACTTCGAAACTGGCGGGAAGGCCACAGTTCTTCACAGTTTCGGGGGGCAACGACAGCGGGACGGACCGAATCGTGCGGGCGTTGGGCGTTACGATTTCACCTTGCCTGCCATCCCCCCGAGTCAAGGCCAAGTCGAGTTTGCAATCGCGATAGCGCAGTACCAGAGACACGCCGTCGAACTTCAATTCACCCACATACGCAATCGAGTCTAGTCCGAGTCGCTCCCTGGCCCTACGGTCGAAATCACGTAGCTCGCCTTCATCGAAGGCGTTGTCCAAGCTGAGCATCTGCGCGGAGTGGTCGGCCTTTTCTACTCCCTCTCGAGGCGTACCCCCCACGCGCTGCGTGGGCGAGTCCGGGGTGACGAAGCTAGGGTGCTGACTCTCAAGAGCCTGCAGTTCCCGCATAAGCCCGTCGAACTCGGCGTCAGAGATCTCGGGGCTATCCTCGACGTAGTAGAGCCGCTCGTGATGCACGAGCGTGGCGCGAAGCTCGGCCACTCTCTCCCGCGCCGCGTCTAGGGACAGATCCGGCGCGGGGGGTTCCGCCATCAGACATATTATAGATACCTCCAATACAGGAGCTGCCGACCGGATTCGGCTGTCAGTTGCCGTCGGCTCGGACTCGGAAGGACGAATTCTGCTGGCCTCCTGCTTTCGATTGCCCTTGGGGCGGCTGACTCGAGCCGTCCAAACCCGAGTATCGATTGGGGCACGGGTAGGGCGGCTTGCGGACAGGTTGGTCGAAGCACAGACTGACGGACTGGCGGTCAAGCAGACACGCTCATTGAGGCCACAGCCATGCTAGAGCGGAATCGGAATTTTCGCATCGAGGGGTTCAGTTGATAGAGGCTTCGGCATATTCGAGCTGCTCGACGATCCATTCAAATTGTGGGACATCACCAAGGATCATGTGCTGCATGGCCACGTAGTCCCTTTCGATCACGGCATGCAATTCCGGCTGCGGAACCAATCTGACCGACCCGGGAACAGCTTCGTCGAATCGCTTCCATGCCTGTCGGAATGCGATGAGATTGTGGCTTCGCACCGCATCGAGAAGCTCAGTGCTGGACAATGCCGATCTCCCGATTTCTGTCGCTGTGATCATCGCGACATTGTAGTAATGGCGCGAGACCCTCTCCCTGTCAGCTGGCAGACGCTGCGAGTCTCGGCACCCACAATGGACCCCATGAAGAATCAGCAGCTTCTCCCAATACGTCCGCTCCCGGGCAATCACTCTTATGCCACCCACGTCTAGCGACCAGTCGGATAGTTCGTTGTTGATGTATGGAGTGATCTTGCTACTCAGACTGCGATCGACCGCCGATCTCGCACCCGCTTCGATCTTGACGCACGACGCTACATACGTTAGATCACCACTTGGGTAGAGAGCAGGATACTCAACGAAAAGCGACTGCGCGTCGATGTAAGTCTCATCCGGACCGACTCTGCAACCGTCCGCGATCCGGTTGATCCAACTGTGCACTGCGGTTCGCAGATCACCGTGTATGTAGGCGCTGTACGCTTTCCTGAGCTCATTAAACAGTGCCGCTCGCTTCTTGTTCGATAGGTCGCCAGCCATGGTCGGGTCACGTTCCCCTCCAAAGCCGAGACTCTCACGGTAGACGACCAGATCAATGTCTTCAGAGAACCTCTCAATCAGCCCGAACGCTTTGGAAATTGATGTTCCACCTTTGAAGAGCAAACTGGGGTGCCCTGCGGGAAGGCGGTTGAAAAGTGTGTCGAGGACTATACAGACCCAAGAATCCTTTTCCACCTACGCTGGCAGCGTGTTGAGTCGGCTTGCCGTCGCCCCAAAGACCTCCAGTCTGGCCTCTTCGGCGAGGCGGAGAAAGGCTTCGGTATCTCCATTCATGCGGCAACGACTTGGTCGCCTGCGATACCGCACGCAAGCGAAACCGCCCATCCAGGAAGATCGCGACGATTCTCCAATAGGTTGCGTTTCACATGATCTGGGAGGCGGTGCCTCAAGACGGAAACGACTTGCGAGTCGGTGGCCGCCTCGCGGCCGAGCCACCTCAGTGCTTGAACCACGGGGGAGCTGCAGGGCTGCCCGCCCACACCATAACTCCCGGCCCGGCATGTCGGAACTGGACAGTCCAGCCGTCGATCTTGAGTGTTCTCGAGTGACCGTCCGTTACGAAGCTCACCTTGGCCGGCACGGCATTGGTGAGACCCAACCGGTTCGCAGCCACCAACCCATGCGGCATAATCCGGACGCCGTCCCGTCTTGCCAGAGCTGCGATAGCAGCATCCAGATCGACTGGCGCGGGCCGCTTAAGTATCTCGCTCATCCTTGGCATGTCGTACAACCCGTGGCCAACCCGTCGCAGCCGTCCCGCCTTAACTAGGCGCGACAAAGCTTGGTCGACGGCCTCTCGGCTCCCAAGATCCAAGAAATCCTTCGGCGTGCACACCCACCGTCCATTGGCGTGTGCGGAGACTCTCTTCATTACCGCGCCGGCAACACCGTTCATTGGAGTACGCCCTTAGGCTGATCCTAGTTCATATGGTCGTCAGATATTTACCAAATGTTTCTTGCCGGGCCAACGGCTCTCTGCCTGTAGCCGCACGGCCTAGGGCGACTGCGGCCACACTGTCGAAACTGGCGGGAAGGCCACAGCTCTTGACAGTCTCGGCGGGCAACGACAGCGGCACGGATCGAATCGTGCGGGCGTTGGGCGTTACCACTTCACCTTGCCTGCCATCTCCCCGAGTCAATGCCAAGTCGAGCTGGCAGTCGCGGTAGCACAATGCCAGAGAGACACCGTCGCACTTCAATTCCCCCACATATGTGATCGAGTCCGCTCCGAGTCACTCCATGTTCCTACGGTCGAAATTCCGCAACTCGCCTTCATCGAATGCGTTTTCCGAGCTGCGCATCTGCGAGGAGTGGTCGGCCCTTTTCGACTCCCTCTCGAGGCGTTCCCCCTCGCGCTGGGTGGGCGAGTCCGGGGCGACGAAGCTAGGGTGCTGACGCTCAAGAGGCTGCAGCTCCCGCATGGGCGCCCGTCGAAGTCGGCGGCGGAGATATCGAGGCGATCCTCGACGTAATAGAGCCGCTCGTGATGCACGAGCGTAGCGCGAATCTCGGCCACTCTCTGCCGCGCCTCGTCTAGGGACCGGTCCGGCGCGGGGAGGACCGCCATCGGGCATATTATGAGTTTCCGCATGAACTACCGTCGGGCAGTGTGCATCTACAACCCAGCCTCCGGGCGAGGTATCAGCCAATCGAGACTGGAGACAGTCCGACAGATCCTGTTGGCGTCTGCCGACAATGTACGCCTCGCACCCACCGGCCTGCCGGGCCACGCGACCGAACTGGCCAGACAGGCCGCAGCCGAAGGATGCGACTTGGTCGCGGTCTGCAGCGGCGACGGCACGGTCAACGAAGTCGTGCAGGGCTTGGCCGGAAGAGCGTTCCCTGCCCTGCTAGTGCTGCCTTGCGGCACCGCCAATGTGCTGACTAACGAACTCGGGCTCCCGACGGATCCAGTCAGGGCGGCTCGACTACTTCCCCAACTTGTCTCCAAGCCAGTTCGATTGGGTAGGGCCGTCTTCAGCAACACTGGCTCAAGCCGCTATTTCCTGCTGATGTGCGGCGCGGGCTTAGACGCTGCCATCGCGGATCGCGTGTCCAAGCCCCTGAAGCGCACCTTGGGCCGAGCCGCGTTCTGGCTGGCCGGCGCACGGTTTTCCCTCCAACGCTTTCCCCGTGCGAGGATCTCAGCCCCCGACAGCGGCAAAATCGGCCCTTGGTGCGGCTTGGTGGTCGTCTCGAAGAGCCGCCTGTACGGGGGAGGCCTCGTGCTGACGCCTGGGGCGCATCTCCTCGCAGATCACTTCATCACGGCCCAGTATCCGGGCACCAACCGGCTTGTCTACAGCAGCTACCTGATGGCGGCGAGTTGCCGCCTGATGTCAAAGTGGCCCGGCGTGCGCTTGGAGGCTCGTGACGACTTGGCGCTCGAGCCGGCCGCCGGAGAGCCGGTGCAAGTCCAAGTCGATGGTGAGGTCGTCGGCGAGTTGCCAGCCCGCATCACGCTCAGCGATGCCACCTGCACAGTCTTGATGCCTAAGGGCTACGTAACTGCCTAGCGGGCTAAGTTGGGAATACGTTTGGATGTGGGCTCAATCCTGTCAATGGTCGAGCGAGATCCATTGGAACTTTGCGACAGCCCGCGGTCGGCCACCATGTGCCGGATTCTACGTGCAATTTGGGGAACGGGAGATGGACATAGACCTGCTCGGATCTCACGACATCAATTTGATTGCTGGGGCAAACAGCGGCTTTGAAGCTTCGTCCATAGCGAACTCGCGGGTTCCTGTTGAGCTAGACACAATCACGGAATGATCACTACACGAACCTGCGATGCGAATTCGGAAACAGGACCAAGAGTTACGACGGGCTCTGCGCTCGGCCGATGCACTACGCTTCGGGGCTCATTCTGGCTGTGAATCGGCGGCGATGGAACGACGCTTCCCCAAGACTCGCTCGAAGTGCGCCCGAACGGCCAACATTCCCGATTCCAAGCGAAAACGATGAACTGCTGAGTGGGCGTATACAAGCTACCGTAGCCCATGGGAGAGGCTGAGCGATGCGATGAGCCGTGATACCGTGAATGCATGGATCGAGTCTTCCTATATTCAGACAACCGGACATCGTCAATTTTAGGATGTTACATTTTTTTGGGATTTGGGTTCCCGTTCTTGTTTCCCGGCCGCTCGTACGAACGCAGCGTCTCGTGGCTGACCGCGAGCTCTGCGGCCGCAGCCCGTGGGCGGTCTAGGCCATGCGGCGCAGGCGGGTGGGTCTGTCGTCGGCGGGATCGCCGTCGACGACATCAAGGAAGCGCATGTAGGCAGTCCAGCCGTTGGCTTCGAGCACGCTCCAGCCACGGCCGCTGGGGGTGGCTTGCGGGGGCTGGAAGTGGAGGACCGCGGGATCGCTCAAGGCAGCGGGTGTCGCGGGGTGGACAGTAATGTAACAAGGGAAAATTGACAGCCCTAGTGGATGTCAAGCCCATAGGGAACCCTGAAACGGCGCTTAACACCAAATGCAATAACGAGTTAGCCTAATCTCACGGTCGCTCGGCTTGCTCTACGATGTCCGGTTGTCTGATATTGGGACAACTCGAACATTTTCATCAGCGCCAAGGAAACTGCTGCGGACCGAGAAGGCGAGGCCGCACGGTCGCTGGTACGCATTCACTTTCGAAACCTGCTCGCTCTGGCACGCGCCGGCCGCCCGACCCATCGAGCCGTAGCGGTAGGCTCGGCACCTCCCGAGCTTCGCCACGTGTGGAATCGTCTTGAGAACGAAGGAGTGGAAGTCCGTCTCTTGGAGCGCGGAGCGCTGCATGGCCGGGAAGAAGGTGTCGACCAACTCTTGCAGACCTGTATGCTTCGAGATCTCTCCGACTACAACGGAGATCCGGGTATCGCAATATTGCTTACCGGCGATGGCAGTGGGTTTGCAGATGGCGCGGGGTTTCACGCAGACCTAGCTCGCATGCATAAGAAGGGCTGGGGCATCGAAGTCCTTTCATGGAGACACAGCTGCAATCGCGGAATGCGGCAATGGACACAACAGAATGGTACGTTTGTTGCTCTTGATGACTACTATGAGAGCGTCACGTTCTTAGAGGCTCAAGTGCCAGGGCAACCCGTCGCCGACCCCCGATACGCGACCCCAATGGACCTTTCCACGCGGGAGTTGAGTGCGACGCGTCGACCGAGTTAGCTACCTTCGTAGCTTCCACCAGCGAAACCTGCGGAGACCCAAATCGCACACCTAGAATCGATCTGAGCCGAAAGGTGCGGCTTCGCCCCAGGCGACGAGCTGAGGCCGGCTCCCAACGGGACCAGGTGATTCGGGATGAGTGCGGCTTCAGTCGACAACAAGAGGAATGACATTCGCAGAACAGATCGCCGACCATACCTGGGAGCGGCTCAATCGCTCTCGAAAATACCGGGTTCGCCTGGGCGAGGAAACCCTGACCGACATTCTGATTCTTGATCTCGCCGGTTGCGGAGCTAGCAGAAGATTCCGCCTCCACCAGCCGACCAAGGTCGAAGGATCAAGGACGGGAGCGGATCTGGAAATCTGGATTCGAGTTGGTCGGAGCAGTTCGGCCGTGCATCTCGTAATTCAGGCAAAGAAGCTAGGCCCTGAAGGCCGCTACGACCAACTGAATCCCAATGCTGGTGGGGGGAACCCTCGACAAATTGATCGGCTCGACCACCATGCACGCTGCGCGAACGCAATTCCGCTGTACCTCTTCTACAACGACGTCGACAACCTTGAGGCCAGTTCATGCTGGCATTGTTGCCAACAGCCTTGCAACGAACGCCAAACAGGCTGTACTCTCGTCCCAAGCTGGCGGGTTCGAGACGCGCTCAGCCATCGAGGATCTCGCACATTTCGCGGCTTGCATCACTTGGTCCCTCCATGGAACGGACAAAATCGACGTGGAAGCGCGCTGCCATGGCGTTGTTATTTCGACTGCAATGAGGGCATTGGGTCGATCCTTGAGCGATTGCGGTCTAGTCATGAATTGTTCTTGAGCCGCCGATTCGGCGTGACAGCCCACGAATGGTACGGCCAGCTGCGATTCGCGGCCAAGGAGAACGAGTGGCCGGATTGGTTGTGGTCTCGCGATGACGGTGGGCTGCTTTCTCGACGCGACCTGGCGCAGTTGTATGGCGAGCACATGCTTGCCGGGATCGTCGATTCCAAGAAGCTACCAAGAACACTCGAATCAGATCTGATGCCAGCACTGCTCCCAAGATGGATCCTATTGGTCGACCCGAGCATGGAAGAACCAGTAAGAGCGAGCACGCAATGATAAGAAGTCGCTTACCTTCTCAGTCGATGGCGACGCGATAGCCTTGCCGAGCAACCTCACAGAATCGCCTAAGTTCTTGGGCCGCGTGTACCAATCAACGGCTTTCACGAGTTCACCACCTGATACGGTGGCCAAGGAGGGCTCTGAGTTAGTGGTGTCCCGCGGACAAGCACACAACCCACGCTGCCGGCTACTGCCCCATTGATTTGCGGCAGACAGAGGGAGTGCGGTCAGATAGAGGACATGGCGCACCGCAGAGCTATTGCAACACTCCTAGTGGCAGTATTGGCGAGTTGCGTCAGCGACAAGCCAATGCCTTCTACTAGCAGCGATTCACAGCACCTGATGTATGTCGGGACCTACACTCGCGAGACGAGCGCTGGCATCTATGCCTATCGCTTCGACTCGGAATCCGGATCGGCTGAGGAACTCGGGTTGGTGGCGGAGATGCGCGAGCCATCCTTTCTCGCGCTACATCCCACCGAGCAGTACCTCTATGCAGTGAGTGAGACTGACGACTTTGACGAAGACGGCAGCGGGTCAGCTGTGGCGTTTGGGGTCAGCGAGCGCTCCGGGGCTCTGAGCAAGCTCAACGAGGTCTCATCCCGAGGCGGCTGGCCGTGCCACATCAATGTCGACGCGAGCGGTCGCATGCTTATCGTCGCGAACTACAAGGGCGGCAACATCGCTTCGTTTCCGATCAACGAAGACGGAACCGTTGGCGAGGCCACCTCATTCTTTCAACATGAGGGCAGTAGTGTCCACGAGCGACAAGAACAGCCTCACGCCCACTCGGCCGACTTTTCTGCTGACAACCGCTTCGCCTTCTTCTCGGATCTCGGGTTGGATCAAGTCAAGATCTATCGAGCCGATCCGGGTGCGGCCACGCTGGCACCGCACAATCCGTCCAACGTGAGCGTCGAGGCCGGTTCAGGCCCAAGGCACTTTGCCCTCCACCCTAGCGGGCGCAGCGCCTACGGCGTAAACGAACTCTCATCCACCGTGACGGTGTATGACTACGAGGCGGAAGCCAGAGCGCTCAGCGTGGCACAAACGGTTTCCACTCTGCCGGAAGGATTCGAGGACGAGAACTACACCGCCGAGATCTATGTGCATCCGTCGGGGAAGTTTGTATACGCCTCGAATCGCGGCCACGATTCCATCGCAGTCTTCGCCATCGACCCGTCCACGCGGCGGCTAACGCCCAAGGAACAGGTGGCGACCAACGGTGAGTGGCCGCGCAACTTCGCCTTCAGCCCCGACGGACGCTACCTACTTGTAGCCAACCAAAACTCCGACAACATCGTGGTCTTCTCGCTCGACAGCGAGACTGGAGCGCTCACCCCGACCGGGATCGACCTCTCGATCGACGCGCCGGTGTGCCTGCTTTTCTTGTAGGTCGCGTAGTTCTGAGCCCAGCTACTGCCCTGTCGGTTCAATGGCGCTTGCCGCCTGCTTCGCCGGGCGGTAATCTTGCTGTTGCAACCGCCTCGACGCAGACTGCTAACAGCCGCAGGAACACGACGAGCCGGTGGGCACAAAGACAATGTTGAATCGACGATCCTTCCTTCAAGCTGCGGTCGGCAGCGGCTTGGGCAGCGCGACAGGATTCGCTCCGCTGCGCTCGGCTGCTGCGTCCATCGGCTTGCCGCTGCACATCACTGATATCGAGACGTTGGTCCTGCGTGACCCGCCCGAGCGCAAACCAGAAGATCAGTTCGTCTCAATGACGCCGCTGGGCGCGACCACGGGAGGCATCGGTCTATGGAACCGCATTGAACGCGCCGAGACAGTTCGGCAGGGCGGCTATCGGCAGACGCTGCTGGTTAAAGTTACGACCGACCAAGGCATCGTCGGCTGGGGCGAGTCCCACGCCGTAATGACGCCGCGCGTTGTGCAAACCGTCATCACAGACATGTTCCGGCCGATCTTGCTCGGTCAAGACGCTCGCCAGATCGAGGCGCTCTGGGAGAAGATGTACTCGACCCAGCGCCTGCGCGGCTATGGCAGCGGCTACTACACGCGCGCAATGGCAGGCATCGACATCGCCCTGTGGGACATCGTCGGCAGGGCAGCCGGTGTGCCCGTCTACCAGTTGCTGGGCGGCAAGTTTCGCGACAGCATTCCCACCTACCAAGGTGTGGGCGGCGGAGCGCCCGAGGAAGTGCGCGACAACGCGCAAGCACTCCTCGACCGCGGCTTTCCGAACCAGAAAATGAGCCTCGCCAAGGGCCGTGGCGAGCAAGCCCGCGACGTCAATCGCGTCTTCGCCGCAGCCGAGGTGCTCTCGGGCAAAGGACAGATATTGGTCGACTCGCTCGCGGGCTACACGCTCGCAGAAGCGACTCGCGTCGGGCGCAAACTGGATGAGATCGAAAACCTCGGCTGGTGGGAGGACGTGCTCATGCCCGAGGACTACGGCGCGTATGCCATCCTCGCGGACCGCATGGATGTGCCGATCTGCGCCGGGGAGCAGTATTCCAATCGATTCCAGTTCCGTGACCTGTTCGAGAAACGCGCTTGCGATATCGTCAACCCCGACACCTCGCGGGTCGGCATTACGGAAACCAAACGGGTTGCAATCATGGCCGATGCGTACAATATTTTGTTCGCCCCGCACTCCTCAATGGGCTCGGCTCCATACCGTGCTTCTGCCATCCACCTCTGTGCCGCAACACCCAACGCCGTCATCTTGGAGGGCGGAGAATCCTACGTGCGGGCCTTCGGCAATGCCCTTCTCAGTGTGCCGCTGCCTTACAAGCCGGGGCACGTGGAGGTACCTGACGGGCCGGGCTTGGGATTTGAGTTCGATGAAAAAGAACTGTCCAAGCTGGTTGTCGGGTAGTGATCGCCGACCATCGCTCTTGAAGGACGCTTGTCGCCACTAGCCGCTTGTGCCTGACGCGAGTTCATGATCAATTCTGGCGGAGGAAGTCACGATGCCAACCGCAAGCTTCGAGCCCTCCATCCGGCTCGACGAGTCCGCATGGGAGGCCGTCCACGAAGTCGCCGAGTTAGTCGGCACGACCCCGACAAGGCATTGAACCGTTGCAGGCCGGCAAGAAATTGAACGCAAACCACGCGCCATCACAGCACGGCGGGCGCGGTCGACCAAACTCGCCAGCGGGAACCGTCTTCGAGGCGAAACGAACCGGACCGGACTCGATCCTATATGCGATCTTGCATCCGTACAACGCCATGGCGGCATCGGTGAATGCCGAGACTATCCGCTTGCAGTTCCTTTGGCGGTCCATCGCCGTCCCCTTGGTCGACGTGGAATCAGTGGACGTGGAATCAGTGGATGTGGCGGGCCACCTACTCTGGGCCGGCGTTCGAATCCGTCATGAGGCGGGCAGCTCGCAGGTTTCGGGTCTTACCCGAACGGTCGCAAGCGCTCTAGCCGATGCGGTAGAGACGGCAAGGATCGACTGGTGGCGCAAGGCCCTCGCGGCACAGACCAGCGCTCTCCGATCGTTCCATGATCGTCTGGCCGTGCTTGCCGAGCCACCCAAATACCTCACGGCCGACGCGCTGCACGACCTCGTGTGCGCTGCAGAGGTGGTCGCCGACGGGTTCTCAGCGCGGTGGCCGAAGTCTCTCTCGGGTTCTCCAGAAGTCCGGATGCTCCACGATATTCTTGCGTTTCTGGAAAAACCCGGCGATGCCCGGGCGAGGGCCAACGAGGAGTTCGTCGCGAGTGAGCTGGTCCGCTCTCGCCAACTGTTCGACCGGATTGAGGCCCGACCGCTGACGGAGGAGCAGCGTCGGGCGGTCGTCGTCGACGACCGCCGCAATCTCGTGGTCGCCGCGGCCGGCAGCGGCAAGACCTCGGTCATTGTCGCCAAGGCGGGGTGGCTAGTCCAACGAAGGTATAGGAAGCCGTCCGAGTTGCTCCTGCTCGCATTCGCCCGCGACGCTCGTGACGAAATGGAGGAACGAGTCCGCGCGCGTCTCGCGACGCAATCGGGCCGAGCTTGACAGTCCGCACCTTCCACAGCCTCGGCATGGCGGTCATCGGCGAAGCCGACGGCAAGCGTCCGACGCTCGCGTTGGTGGCCGAGAGCGAGAGGGCGCTATTCAAACTCGTGAAGGGCATCCTCGCCGATCTGGTCGCAGACCGCAAACTCTCGGCGATCGTACGGGAATGGTTCCAAGACTGGTTCGCGCCCTACAGAAGTGAGCACGACTTCAAGACCTGGGGTGAGTACTACAACTACATCCGCAAATATGACATCCGATCGCTCAATGGCGAGACCGTCCGCAGCTTTGAAGAATGCGAGATCGCGAACTTCCTGTACCTCAACGGTGTCGCCTACAAGTACGAGGTCGCGTACGAGCACGACTTGGCGACATCGGAGAAGAGGCAGTACAAGCCAGATTTCTATCTTCCCGAACACGGCGTCTACATCGAACACTTCGGGATCAACGCCGCAGGGAACACAGCGCCGTTCGTCGATCGAGAAAAGTATCTGCGGGAAATGGACTGGAAGCGCAAGATCCATGCCAAATACGGCACGACCCTTATCGAGACGTTCAGCCACGAGCATGCCGATGGGAGGCTGCTTCGCAATTTAACTGAGAAGCTCGGGGAGCATGGCGTGACGTTCGCGCCGCACCCCGGTGAAGACGTGTTTGCTGTTCTCAACCAACAGGGCCGTATCGATTCATTCACGCGGCTCGTGGCAACGTTCCTCCAGCACTTCAAGGGCAATCGGCTGACCTTTTCCGACATCGCCAGTCTTGCCCGCACGCAGCGGGACCGAGCGCGGGCGCAAGCATTCCTTGCAGTGTTCAGCCCAATCTTCGAGCGCTACCAAGAAAGACTCTCTCGCTCCGGGGAGATCGATTTCCACGACATGATTCACCGGGCAACAGATCTGGCAGAGGCGGGGCGTTACCGCAGCCCATTCAAATACATACTTGTGGACGAGTTCCAAGACATCTCGCCGTCCAGGGCAAGGCTGCTTAAGGCGCTGCTCGGCAGTTCCGCAGACGCGCAGCTGTTCGCGGTTGGCGACGACTGGCAGGCAATCTTCCGGTTCGCCGGCTCCGACATCGCTGTCATGCGTAACTTCGCGGATCATTTCGGCGCGTTCGAGCGTATCGACCTAGAATCCACGTTCCGTGGGTCCGACCGTATCGCCGCGGTCGCCACCGACTTCGTGCTGCGAAACCCCGAGCAGATCCGCAAGACGGTCCGCGCAACCCGCTCGGCCGATCGGCCCGCGGTGCATGTCGGCCTCCCCAATCAGGAAGGCTTCTCGCTGCTGAAGGAAGCACTCGACCGGATTGCCGAGGATGCCCGCCGGCACGACGGGACGGCCGAGGTGCTGCTGCTTGGCCGCTATCGGCACCTGCGGCCCCGCAACCTGGGTGCGCTTTCGAAGCAATATCTAAGCCTTCAAATCTCATGGATGACCGTGCACGGCTCCAAGGGCATCGAGGCCGACTACGTCGTAGTTCTAGGCCTGTGCGGCGGCAAGTATGGATTTCCCGCCGAGATTGCCGACGACCCGCTGCTCGATCTGGTGCTGGCAGCACCCGAGACCCATCCGGATGCTGAGGAACGACGCCTGCTCTACGTCGCTATCACCCGTGCTAGACGGCAGGTCTTTCTGCTCTCCGATGGCGGTCCGCCTTCCACATTTGCCAGCGAACTGATCGACGGGGGTTACGACGTCACTGTGTTTGGCAGGCGGTCGGAAGTCGACGCACCGTGCCCGCGATGTACTACGGGACGGTTGCAACGGCGGGAAATCGCCCGCAACGCAAGCATCTTCTACGGCTGCTTGAACTTTCCGTTGTGCGAATACACGACGCGTCCGTGCCCGAAGTGCGGGAATGGGCTGCCGGTAAAGTCCGGCACCGCTTACCGATGCCGTGACTGTGACGCGTCCATCGAGGCCTGTCCAGTTTGCAGTGGCTGGCTGGAACCCAGATTGGGTAAGTTTGGTAGATTCCTCGGCTGCTCGAACTGGCCAGACTGCGACTACACGCGCGACCTTCGGCAGTCTCGCAAGGGGTACAGCAAGGCATCAGACAGTGCAAAATTCAGACCGCGCTGACGACGCTGACACCGTTGCCGCGCGTTGCCAACATTTCGACACGCTGGGACGGGGACACTGCATGAACAAGTGTGTCCGCGGTTGACCTCGACCCTCCCGCCGGCGATCTTGCGGACGGTTCATCTACATTGGTGGCCATGCAGATTTCGTTGATGATCGCGCCGCTCACATTGGCAGGATGCACGGAGACAAGCGTGATGCCTGAGTCGTCGAACAGGCTTCATTTTGGCCGACCCAACTGACAGACCTCCACTGACTCACTGTGGTACCGTTGGAGTCTGAGGGGTCGGCTGGCCCCTGTTGCCAATGCAAGCTCTGGGTATGATCGAGACTCTGGGCATGGTGTCGGCTGTTGAAGCCTCCGACGCGATGGTCAAGGCGGCCCAAGTCACCTTGGAAGGGAAGCGCTTGATCGGTGCTGGCCACGTGACCATCACGTGTCGTGGCGATGTCGGCGCGGTCAAGGCCGCCACCGACGCAGGTGCCGCCGCCGCCCGCAGGCTGGGCGAACTGATCAGTGTCCATGTCATCCCAGCGCCCTACGCGGAGGTGGCACTGGTGCTGCCCGAGGGGCCGGACGACTAACCAAGCGCGATGCTGGAAGATCGCGATCTGCGTTCCGTCCAAGAGGTACGCACCAAGGTCGAGGCCGCTTACGCGGCCTTCGGAGCCTTCGAAGGCTTCAGCCAAGAGCAGGTGGACGCCATCGTCGCCGCGATGGCCCAAGCGGCGCGGGCAAGTTCTGAGCGTTTGGCTCAGATGGCAGTCGAAGAGACTGGCTACGGCAATGTTCGCGACAAGATTGCCAAGAACCTACTCAACTCAGACCTGCTGCACCAGAAGATCGCCCCCTTGAAGACCATCGGCGTGCTGGGCGAGAAGCCTGAACTGGGCATTACCGAATTGGCTGTGCCGGTCGGCGTTGTAGCGGCCGTGTTGCCCACGACTAACCCGACTTCGACGGCCTTCTTCAAGTGCCTGATCTCGGTCAAGGCGGGCAACGCTGTCGTCCTTAGTCCGCATCCCCGCGCACGCAAGTGTACGTGCGAGGCTGCGCGCATCCTCGCTGAAGCCGCCGAGGCCGCCGGAGCCCCCGCGGGCCTGATCCAGTGTGTCGACGAGGCCACCATCGCCGGCACTAACGAGTTGATGCGGCACAAGCGCATCGGCATCATCCTCTCCACCGGTGGTGCGGGCATTGTCAAGGCCGCTTACTCCAGCGGCAAGCCCGCGCTGGGCGTGGGTGCGGGGAATGTGCCAGTGCTGCTGGATGACTCCGCAGATATCGAGGAAGCGGTAGCGTCCATCGTGGACGGCAAGTCGTTCGATTTCGGCACGGTCTGTTCCAGCGAGCAGACCCTAGTTGCCCACCGCAACCACCGCGACAGGATCTGGGCAGCACTGCAAGCCAACGGCGCCCACCGCTGCGACGACTCCCAGTCGAAGTTGCTTGCGGCGCGCTTATTCACAGAATCGTTCCGCATCCATCCGGATTGCGTCGGGCAGTCTCCGCAGAAGATTGCCCACATGAGCGGCTTCGAAGTGCCGCAATCGGCCCGGATCCTCGCGTTGGAGATCGATGGCGTGGGTCGCGAGCATCCGCTCTCGGCGGAAAAGCTCTCACCCGTGCTCTCGGTGTACTTTGTAGACAGTTTCACGGAGGCAGTCGACGCCTGCGTGGCAATCCTCAATTTCGGCGGTCGCGGGCACACCTGCGTGATCTACTCCAAGCACGAGGAGAACATCCGCGAGTACGGCCGCCGAGCTCCTGCATTCCGAGTGCTGGTCAACACCTCGGCACCGCAGGGATCCACCGGGATCACGACCGGCATCGAGCCATCGATGACGTTAGGCTGCGGCGCGATCGCGGGCAATTCGACTGGCGACAACATCGGCCCGACACACCTGTTCCACGTGAAGCGGATCGCCCGCTACGTGCGCGCGCCGGAAGAAGCTTTCGTCAGCGAAGAGGCCAAGCGCTATTTCGCCGCGATTGCCAGTGGTAGCGACTTTGGGGACGCACCGGCGGGCTCCACATCCTCGGCCCCCACTGGTAACGGCGGATCCAGCGTCGCGGCGCGCGTGGATCGATACCTGGCAAGTCGCGGCCCGAGCCAGCCTGCCGTGTCACCTGCAGCGATAGCTTCTCCCGTCGCTGCAGTCGTAGACCGGTTCCTGCAACGGAGGCAGGCCGCTGCCCCCGCTGCGACAGCTCCTGTTCCGGCTGCCGCTCCGCCAGTACCACCGGCTACCTCAGCCGACCCGGCGCCGCCGGCGCCGAAGATCCGTCCGGTAAGCTTCGTGTGCGAAGGAGACATGCGCAAGGCCATGCACACGGGCGCGAAAATCTATATCTCCAAGAGCACGATTGTGACACCGGCGGCTCGGGATCTCGACAACGGCGGTGACGTCCTGGTCCAGACCGAGGCATAGGTTTCGGCAGGCTCTCGCTGCGGGTGCGATCGCAGCAGCCTGCCTGCATGCGGCGCCGCTCGCAGGCCAAGCACCTCTAGGCCCGATTCCCGCGCAGGAAGAACTGCGCTATTCCGTCTACTGGCCAAGCGGGCTCAGCTTCGGCACGGCGGAGTTCAGGGCACGATTCACCGATCCGGGCTGGCGCTTCGAATTCGAGCTGCAGGCCAGCCTGCCAAGAATCGAGATCAACGATCGGGTCGTCTCGCGCGCAGACAGCCAGATGTGCGGCCAGGAGTTCGAAAAGCACATCCTCCACGGCAGCAAGCGGGCCAATGAGCTGCTGCGTTTCCGACCCAACGTGGTAGAGCGCATCAACCTGCAGCGAGCCGAGGAATCGCGCCCTAGCGTCATTCCGGTCCAAGATTGTGCTCGGGACGCCTTAGCTTTCCTGTACTTCTTGCGCACAGAGCTCGCGGCCGGGCGGATCCCTCCACCAAGCACGGTTTTTTTCGGCGCGGGCTACCGCATCCGACTGGAGCATTCCCAGACCCGTTGGCTGACGTGGGACGGCGAACGCCAACTGACCGACGAGATCCGGGTGTCGGTGCGCGGACCAGCCTCCGAGCACGAGCTGTCCGCCTATTTCGGTCGGGACGACTCGCGGGCACCCCTGTTGTTCCAGATGCAATTCGATGCGGACAGGTTTACGATGCGCCTACAGGAATGACTCCGGCGCTGCGTTCGGCGCTCTGCTCGCGCTACCAGAAGAACTTCAATTGGAATCGGAATGTCCTTCCGTCGTTGAGGGTGTTATTGATCTGTCCAAAGCTGGGAGAGGTGAGGGTCTTGCCCGGCTCCGCGAATTGCGGGGTGTTAAAGAAGTTGATCGACTCCGCCCGCAGCTCCATTGACTTGTCGGACCCCAGCGCGAAGCGCCGCGAGAGCGATGCGTTGACATTGGCGATCTTGCCCTTGCGGAGGGTGTTGCGGCCAAGGTCGCCCGCCTGTTCCATGGGAGCATTAACGAACCGGAATGCGCTGGCAGGGAGCAGTTCTTCGGAAGTGTCGGGCGAGCCGACGACGCGCCCCAACACGGAGGGATCCAGCAGCATGGGCCGGTCTCCGGTCCGCCCGTCGACATTGCCGATGCCCGGACCGTCTGAGCCAGACTCGACGGTAAATGGCGTACCGGACTTGAGCAGGGACACGGTGGAGACCATCCACCCGCCGAACAGTTTCCCGGGCCATCCGCCCAGAACCCGCCGTGGCACGGTGTAACCCGCCTGCAACAGGAAGGCGTGCGGCTGGTCGAAATCACTGAGAGCTTTGAGGTCACCGTGCGAATCGAATTCGGTCTGAGCGACCGCTACCCGAGCGTCCGGACCTGAGGCGGTGTTCGTGTAGGAGCCACCCAGATCCAGCGACTTGCTCAGCCAGTACGAAGAGTTGAGAGTGAACCCACGCCAGTTCGGCGTCGTCAAAGTGATCCGGCCAGCATCGAAGTAACCCCGCGAGCCATTGTGGATGAATAAGTGCTCGTAGATGCTTTGGTCCGCGCGGCGCTGATTCAGATTGGCGACGGTAGACGCCATACCCGGCACCTCGCGTCCACGATTGAGGAAGTAGGTGATGATCAGCTTGTGGGCGCGGCTGCCAACGTAGCCGAGCTGCAGCCTCCAGTCCGAGCCGAGCCGCCTCTCCCAACTGAAATTGTACTGGTGCGCGTACGGAACACTTAGGTCCGGCCCGGGCTGGATCTTGCTCGAACGCCCGCCAGGCTGCCTCTTCGAGTGGTCCAGCAGCGACCGGTAGGTGGACAGCTCAGGCCGCACGATTACCGAGGTCACTGTGTGGGGCGGGTTCAGCCGATCCTGTCCGTAGGTTACGGGGAAGATATCGCCGTAGTGCGCCCCGTATGCGGCTCGGATCACGCCGGCCTCACCCGGCAGGCGGTAGGCGAATCCGAATGAGCCAGTGAGATTGTTCAGATCCGAGCCCATGGCCAGTTCGCTGCGGCCAGTTACATCGATGGGGCGCGTAAAGGGCTGGTAGCGCAACCCCAAGTGCAAGGTAAGGCGGTCGCTAACCTGCCAGCGGTCGCCGAGAAAGAAGCTGTTGTGCCAATTGCGGAAGCCACGATACGTTGAGCCCAGTGAGGCGATCAAGCGGCTGGGCAGTCCCAGACGCACGTTCGTGATGGCATCGTTCCCGAAATTGGGCCGAAAGACGAGGATGCCGCGCGCTCCGTCAGGCTCCTCGCCGTTGTACTGCAGTCTCGTCAGCACGAATCCCGCGGTGACCTCGTGCTTGCCCCTTGTGTGGCTCAGGGTGGCGGCCTGGCGAAAGCGGTTCTGGGCGCGATCCAGCGGGATGATTGGAAACGGGCCGAGATTAGTAAGCGCACGGCCGATCATGATTGGTCCCAGCGCTCCCTCGGCTGGCAGCAGCAGAGAGCCGAGGCGATCCAGCCCTGAGGACAGCTGCAGCGTAGTGGACGGAGTAAAGGAGCGACTCCAAGTGATGCGGGCGGCATGGGACTTGGTGTCTGTATCGGGATTCTGGCCAACCACGAGTTGGAACGCATCGACATTTTGCGCGGTCCACGCATAGCGCAGCGCGAGCTTTCCTTGGAACGGCCCGGCGCGATCGAGTTGGACCCGGGCTGAGTCGGTGTTGATGCTCTGCAGGCTGTTGGTGTTGAGAGCTCGGTCAGCGATGTCAGGACGGTTCGGCGCCTCTTTCGGATAGGCTCCAAGAATCCGGTCCACGGCAGCGCGAGTGGCTGGATCGCGAGCCAGCGGCGTGCGTTCCTCGGGTAGGGGCACCAGCACGTTGCCGTTGACGTTGCCGCGAATCTTGTTTTGCGAGGCACTCAGGGTAACGCCTCCGAGCGGGCCGGCGGGAGCGGTGAGATTGAGGCCGTAGAAGTTCTCGCGAGCCGGCTTCACCGGGCCAGCCTGGAAGAAAGAGCGAGCCGAAAAGACGCTGCTGTTGTGGCGCCAAAACGCGTCGCCGTGAAACCCTGCCGCCCTTCCGGGCGGTGCATGAACCGGAGGGGTGGGGGGCTTGCCGTACTCGGAGCCGAAGTAGCCGCGGTCTACAGAGAATTCCGAAACGATCGTCGCGGTCGTGCCGAGGCGAATGTTGAGTTCCTTCAAGGCGTTGTTATCAACCAGATTGAATTGGACGTTCTCGTTGCGGCGACTCTCACCGGTCTCGGACGAGGTCTCGCCGAGCAAGTTGATATCGGTGCGTTCGGCCCCGCTCGAGGACGGTGTCTCGGCAGTTTCGCCATCTGCCTCCGATGCCTCAGACACAGCGGAGTCTGGATCCTGTTCTGTCTGCCCCGCAGCCCCGCTGGGGAACGTCGCTGCAAGCACCGAAACGACCGCGACGGCCCAAACGCAAGTCTGTTTCGCAAAACGCATCTAGCGATTTCATGCTACCAATCAGCGCTCCAGCCGCTCGTCGGGCATCGTCCGGTGCCGGTTGGCCAGGCCGTGCCCGCCAAGCGTTGCCCGCCTGCACTCCTCAGAAGACCCGCACTACCCCGCCTTCGGCACGGTAGCGCTGGTATTGGTAGAGCGTCAGGTTGGAGTCCCTATCCTCTCGAATGATGGACAGAGACGGGGAGAAACCCCTGATCTGGATCTTCCGGTTGTGCAGCGCGAGCCGCGAAAACCACAGCCGCGTCTTCGGCGGCTGGGGGCTGAATAGCGCATTGGGCTGATCGAAATCGGTCAAGAAGTACTGCTGTGCGGCAGTCACAGTGAAGCCGAGCGGCAGGTCATATGTGCCCATCACGCCGACCCAGCGCGACCGATGCCGCGTTGCGAGTCGGTCGGTATTCTCGCGGCCCGAGCCGCCCATGAAGCGCACGTTCAGTGATGGCAGGACGGCGACGTTGGCGAATGATTCGGCATTCCAGCTAAATCCCGGACCGCCGATCGGTCCTTCCGCGGCAAGCGCTGTCTGGCGGGAGCCCTCTACGGTCCCCCCACCCAAATGCGTCGCGTCACGAGGCGCACGCCTTCGACTCGCAAGCCGTACTGGCGGCTGTACGGCCGGCCGTTGACGGCACGCTGGTCGGCTTGGAACAGGATGCTCATCTGGCCCTTAGAGTTGATGAATCGGGGACCGGCATAGACGCCGTGGTTGGAATCGTCGAACTCACCGCCGGAGTGTTCCCGACGGTAGATGGAACCGCCCACGCGCAGCCGCACTGCCGAACCGGGCATCCATTTGAACTTCGGAAGCGGCCTCTGGATCTCGGAGCCAAATGCTCCGACGACGCCAATGCCGCTTGTAGCGCGGGCTTGGTCGTCGAGTTGAAAGGGCAAGCCGAAAATATTCACGGTCTGCGCCGAAGTGGAGGTGTTCACATTGGTGTCCGGAGCGATCGCCAGGCTCAGGCTTCCGGTCGCACGCTTGCAGGCACGACAAATCTGGATGAAGCGCCGGACATTGAAGATGACCTGCGGCGGTACATCGGCCCCGAGCACGCGCAGGAATGCTGCTCGGCTGCCCAGCAGTCGTCCCCAAGCAGATGCTTGAACAAATTGGTTGGGGGCCGGATACAGTTACCCCGTGAGAAGAGCGCGCGTGCCAATTCCAGCCTTACGCGCAGTTGCGAGGGGTCGTCGACGAGCATCCCCCGGAAGGAATGGATTGCGAGGTTATGGTTGTCCTTGACTGGCGGATCCGAGTGCTTGGCACCCTTTCCGACAGCGAGATCAGCCGTGGCAAGCGCTGCCAATCCGGTAGTGAAGATCGCTTGGTTGGAGTCGGGCCGAGCCTCCGCCACTGGCCGGATCAGCGTTAGCGCCTCTTCCGCTCACCCCAGCTCAAGCAGCTTTTCCGCAGCTGCGAGCGCGGCCCCAAGTTGTTCGTCAGTAGGAGCGTTTGCGGGCAGATCGGCACTATGGGAACCGATCGGAAGCAAATACAGGGCCAAGACGACTACGAGTGCAGACGATGAGACGGGCCCCAAGCGTGCGAATACGAGATTTCGCCGTGCGCCCGTCGACGCTCCGCTG
>Ga0209021_1001265_pt1 | contig 26007 bp, 28 predicted proteins | sample PinacodermFT_FD_187299 | JGI IMG/M metagenome (GOLD analysis project Ga0209021, IMG submission 187299) | Host-associated microbial community of the marine sponge Aplysina aerophoba from Gulf of Piran - sponge pinacoderm, lysed by freeze-thaw... | ecosystem: Host-associated > Porifera > Sponge >... | reverse complement strand
CAGTTTCACTTGGCATTTTGCTAATGCTATTAATTGATCCTCCAAGGATACCGCGACCACTAATGGTTGAGCTGGGACCCAACAAGATCTCAAATTGCTCTGTTGCAAACGTTTCTCGCAGGGTGATACCAGGATCCCGTAGACCATCCATGTAAATGTCGTTATGGGCGCGGTAGCCACGAATATAGATGTTATCATCAAAGCCGTTACCACCTTCACCAGTGCCTGGCGTTATTCCTGGCTACAGGCGCATGACATCTTTATAAGTGAGGTGGCTCCAGTGGCATTGATCAGTTCCTTGGGTATGGCTTGAACAGTCCTGAGGGGTGTTCAAGAGGGGCTCCGTCAGTTTTGGCGAAGCTGAGTCGTCAACTTTGTAGGGAGCTTCCGGGTTTGCGTAGGGATCAACCGGGCCACCTGACGTCTCACCACGCACGAAGATGGGCTGGAGCTGGAGTTCTTCCTCACTCTTCCCATCTTCGTCCTGACCTGTCAACTGGCCTCGGCAGGTGGTCCCTGCAAGGACATGGCAGCCAGCGAGCATCCCAAAGACATTGCAAGGCTCCTGACAGCGAGTTGTTCCCATGCAAGACCGCGCCGGGTGCAAAAGGGCAAAGGAGGATTCATTGGTCTCAGGACACGAGAGGACAACGCAAGCAAAACTCGTGTTGGTCATGAACTTGGCAGACTCACCAGAGATTGCCATACTTTTTGTGTCCTGCCGACCTCCGAATCGGCACTGTTCCGTGTTGGATTGAAGTCTTTAACCGCTTGGTCACCTTCTCTGGCCGGGTATCCCATCGCCAGAGGCCCGTATGGGGGACCCGTGGCACGGATCCTGAATCTGGACAGGTTCGGATCCCTTGCTCACGGGCGCCAACGTCTTCCTTCTCGTGAAAGTACGCCATGGGTGGATTTCCGGAAGGTCGTCTCTTGTCTTCTTCCGGATACCGCTGTGAGCGGGAGGGGGTGATGCCTCTCTCCCGCTTCGGGTCCATGGGCCGTAATCCATCGGGTCTCACGCTAGAGTGGAGTCTGTTGATGCCAAATCCCAATGACCGTGGACACCATGGCCCTCACCAAAGACAACGTGGAAAAAGTGTTGGACGAGGTGCGGCCTTTCCTGCTGGCGGACGGGGGCAACGTGGAGGTGGTGGAGTTGGATGGCCCCATCGTCAAGGTGCGTCTCCAGGGAGCTTGCGGCAGTTGCCCCAGTAGCACCATGACCCTGAAGATGGGCATTGAACGCAAGCTACGGGAGATGATCCCGGAAATCAGCGATGTGGTGCAGGTGCTCTGAACGCAGAATAGAGCGGCGCACAGGCTTTGCTTAGGCTGAAAGCGCCAATGGACCACCGCTGTGCTTGACCCACGCCTTGTTCGCCAGAACCCTGACCATGTGGTGGCGCAATTGACCCGTCGTGGTCTTGCCGTGGATGTTGACGCGCTCCATCAGCGGGCCCGGCAGGTGCAAACGCTGGCGGAGCGGCGCACTCGACTGCAAGCCGAAGGTAAGAGGATTAGCCGCCAAGTGGGACAACAGTTCAGGCTGCTGATGACGGAACAAGACAAGCATCCGGTCTCCTTTGAGGAGCAGCCGGAATCTCCGACCGATCAGGAGCCGCAAGGGAATGTGGAGAGCCGTCGGTTACCAGGAGATGTTGACCAGAAAATGGAGGACATACGTGCTTTAGCGGAAGCTTTAGAGGAAAAGGGTAGGACAATCAAGACGAAGGTGGCTGCCCTGGAGGAAGAGGAGAAAGCGTTACAGGCAGAGTTGCGCCAGGAGTTGCTGCGCCTTCCCAATCTGCCCTCCCCCCGTTGCCCCGATGGCCGTAGTGAAGTCGACAACGTGGAGTTGCGCCGTTGGGGGGAGCCCAGGTCGGTCCCGGCAGCTTTGGAGCACTGGCAACTGGCCGAGACGCTGGGGTTGTTTGAAAGCGAACGCTCTGCACGCATTGCCCGGAGTCGTTTCGTCACGCTGCTGGGCCCGGGGGCACGCCTGGAACGGGCTTTGATTCAGTTCATGCTGGATCTGCACGTCAGCCGGGGCTACATGGAAGTACTACCCCCGGTGCTGGTGAACACCGCCAGCCTCACCGGCTCCGGCCAACTACCCAAATTTGCCGAGGAAAGCTTTCGCTGTGCTGAAGACGATCTCTGGCTGAGTCCCACAGCGGAGGTTCCTCTCACGGGCTTGCATCGCGATGAAATCCTTTCAGCCACGGATCTGCCCCGCCGCTACGTGGCCTACAGCCCCTGCTTCCGGCGAGAAGCGGGCAGTTATGGCCGAGATACCCGTGGTCTGATTCGCCTGCACCAGTTCAACAAGGTGGAACTCTATTGGTTCTGCCATCCCGATGCCTCCGAGGCAGCCCATGAACAACTGACCGCTGATGCGGAAGCGGTCCTTCAGGCACTGGAGCTGCCCTATCGGGTTGTGGAACTCTGCACCGCCGATCTGGGGTTTTCCGCCTGCCGCACCTATGACCTGGAGGTGTGGCTGTCCGGAGCGGGCGCCTATCGAGAGATCAGCAGTTGCAGCAACTGCAGCGACTTTCAGGCGCGCCGCTCCTCCATCCGCATGAAGGAAGGCAAGCACAATCGCCTCCTCCATACTCTCAACGGCAGCGGCCTGGCTGTTGGTCGCACCATGGCTGCCCTACTGGAGTGGTACCAGCAGCCCGATGGCTCCGTGGCCATCCCCCAGGCGTTACAACGCTATATGGGCTGCGACGTCATCACACCTCCGTCAGACCCAAAATAGCGTCACAGCGCTGGCGGCACTGGCCCAGGGCAGCGGCAGAAGCAGCGGCCGTCGTCGTCGGGTCGTAGGGCAGCAACCGGGCCAGCCGTTGGGACCAGTGGCCACTCCGGAACCGTTGTGGAAAACAGCGCCGTAAAAGGTTCACCATGATGGTGACAGCAGTTGACGCCCCCGGCGACGCTCCCAGCAAGGCCGCCAGGCTGCCGTCGGCTGCCGCCACCACCTCCGTGCCCAGCTTCAGTTGCGCCCCACGGCCGGGCTCCTGTTTGATGATCTGCACCCGCTGACCCGCCACCGCCAGGTTCCAGTCCTCGGGCCGTGCCTGGGGGAGAAAGCGGCGCAAGCCGCTCAGCCGCTCCCTGGAACCTTGGCGCAGTTGTTGTAGCAGATAGCCCACCAGGTGGCGTTCCCGTAGACCCACCCTCACCATGGGCAACAGATTATGGGGGCGCACGGAGGCTGGTAGATCCAGCAGGGAGCCGTGCTTCAAAAACTTGCTGCTGAAGCCGGCATAGGGGCCAAACAGCAGGCCGCGGTGGCCGCTGATCCAACGGCTGTCCAGATGGGGCATGGACATGGGGGGCGCACCCATGGGGGCCTTGCCGTAGACCTTGCCCCAGTGGCGGCCAATGAGCGGCGCTGTTTGACAGATCAGCCACCGACCACTGACGGGGAAACCGCCATAGCCCCGCGCCTCCGGCAGACCAGCCCGTTGCAGCAGCAGCAGGGTGCCGCCACCGGCGCCAAGAAACACAAAGGGGCTATCCACCTGAACCCTCTTGCCGCCGTGATCCACGTCCAGATGCCAGAGACCGTCGGATCCGCGGCACAGGTTACGCAGCACGTGGTTGAGGCGCAACTCCACCCCAGGCTGGCGCTGAAGCCAGCTCAACAGGGACTCGGTGAGGGCGCCGAAGTCCACGTCCGTTCCCCGTCCATAGCGGGTGGCGGCCATGACGTCCTCTCCAGGGCGGCCCTCCATCACCAGGGGCAACCAGTCCCGCAGGGCAGCGTGATCCCGGCTGAAGACCATGCCCGCAAACTGGGGCAGGGCCGCCATACGCTGCTGCCGCTGCTCCAGAGCCGCCACATCCTCCTCTCCCCACACCAGGCTGTAGTGGGGTACCTGGTGAAGAAACGTTCCAGGACAGCTCAGCGCACCTTGCTCCACCAGCGCGGCCCAGAATTGCAGGCTCTGCTCATAGGCCCCGTTGATGGCCAGAGCCTTGTGAAGATTGGGCCGACCATGGGCATCCATGGGGGTGTAGTTGAGCTCGCAGTTGGCCCCATGGCCAGTGCCGGCATTGTTGAGCGCGGCGCTGCTCTCGGCGGCAACTCGCCCCAGCCGCTCCAGAATCACCACCGTGAGCCCTGGCTCCAACTGTTGGAGCAGTGTCGCCAGGGTTGCGCTCATCATGCCGGCTCCCACCAAGACGGCATCCGCCTGGATTCGCTCCACAATTCCTTCGCAAAGGGCAGAATGGCGCAATCATGCTGTTGCCGCCGTGATTCATAGTTTGGCAGCCCTGGCTGTGCTCGGGCTTCTCGTTGCCATCCATGAGACGGGACATTTTCTGGCGGCCACATGCCAGGGGATTCGGGTGAGCAGCTTCTCCATCGGCCTGGGGCCGGTGCTCGTGGGTTGGCGCCGCCGCGGGATTCGGTTTGCCCTGCGGGCCATTCCCATCGGCGGCTACGTGGCCTTCCCCGATAGCGAGACCGAGGAAGAGATTCATGCGCAAGATCCCGATCTGTTTCGGAATCGCCCCCTTCCCCAGCGAGCTCTGGTGATTGCAGCAGGGGTTCTGGCCAACTTGATTTTTGCCTGGGTGGTGCTGTTGGCCCAGGGGGCCATGTATGGCGTGCCCGATGGGATCACCGCCTCTGCAGGCATTGTGGTGACGGCAGTCAGCCCTGATTCCCCCGCTGCCGTGGCCGGACTGGAACCGGGGGACCATGTGGTGGCCGTCAATGGCCAGCCCCTGGGACAGGGGGATGAGGCCGTGAAAACCATCATCACCGCCGTGCAGACCCACCCCGACATGCCCCTGACCCTCCAACTGGACGGTGGCGACGGCCCACGGGAGCGTCAGGTGACCCCACGCCTTGACGAGGGGACCAGCCGAATCGGTACCCAACTTCAACCCTATGGCATGAGCCGTTATCGGCCTGTAGAGGGCGTGGGGGAATGGTTGGCCACGGCAAGCCAGGGCTTCTGGACCATCACGACCAATACCCTGGCAGGCTATGGCCAGCTACTGACCCATTTTCAGACCACAGCCCGGCAATTGGGGGGACCTGTACGCATTGTGGAGGTGGGCGCCCGGTTGGCTCAGCAAGGTGGGGCCAGCCTGCTGTTGTTTACGGCATTGATTTCCATCAACCTGGCCGTGCTGAACGCCTTGCCCCTGCCCGCATTGGATGGGGGCCAGATGGTGCTGCTGCTCTGGGAAGGCCTGCGGGGGCAGCCGTTGCCGGAACGGTGGACCTTGGCAGTGAACCGTCTGGGATTTGCCCTGTTGCTGGGACTGGTGGGCGTGTTAATGGTCCGTGATACCTCCCAACTCGACATCCTCAAATCGTGGTTACCCCGTTGACGCCAGGTGGGGAGAACCCCGACTGGCCACCACGCCCCCAGCGGGTGGAATCGATCTTTCAAAAGCTGGGCCAGCTCTACCCGGAAGCCCGCTGTTCCCTGGATTGGCGCAATCCCTTCCAGTTACTGGTGGCTACCATCCTCTCGGCCCAATGCACGGATAAGCGGGTGAACCGGGTGACACCAGCCCTGTTCGACCGATTCCCGGATGCCGCCAGCTTTGCCGCTGTGGAGCCGGAGCAGGTGGAACCCTATGTGCGCTCCACAGGATTTTACCGCAGCAAAGCCCGCCACATTGTGGGCACGTCGCGTCTGTTGTTGGAGCGCCACCAGGGCCATGTGCCCCAGTCGATGGAGGCGCTCCTGCAGTGCCCCGGAGTGGCTCGCAAAACAGCCAACGTGGTGTTGGCCACAGCCTATGGCCTCAATGCGGGGGTCACGGTGGACACCCATGTGCGGCGGCTCGGCAACCGGCTCGGCTTGGTAACGGCAACGGATCCGGCCCGTATTGAAGTGGAGTTGATGGCCCTGCTGCCCCAATCCGATTGGGACCTGCTGTCCATCCGTCTCATTTTCCATGGCCGTGCCGTGTGCAAGGCACGGCGACCAGCCTGTGGCCGCTGCGGCCTGGCGGACCTTTGCCCGTCTTACGCTCCGGAGCCGGTGAGCCGCTAGGGGCAGCCACAACATCGAACGGTGACCCGGTTCACATCCTTCGCACGGCACTACGGAGTTTGCGTAGTGCGACTTGGTTGATCTGTAAAGCGTTCTCGGGACTGATGGCTAGCTGTCTTGCAATATCCCGGAACGTGACGCGCGGACTCAAGCAGTAGCGTTGCCGCACCACAGCCCATTCCTGGTTCCTCAGCCGAGCAGTGCCGATGAGCGCGGCCAGGTAGTCGCTCTCCATGGCCTGCATCAGTTTGTCCATGGGCTGGGGGCGCTCGTCAACAAGGAGATCAAGGGGAATCGGGTCTCCATCAGCATGCATCTGCTGCTCAAGGCTCACCGTGTCGATCAGTTGGGCAGTGCGCCGTAGTTGACGGATCTGGTCCCGGGTCTCTTTGCTGACCTCAGCCACTTCCGCCACCGTGGGGGATCGCCCCAGCGCGTCGGATAACCGCTGCACCGTGACCGCCAGGCGAGCCAGGCGATCCGCCAAGTGTAACGGCAAACGAATGGTGGAGGCTTTCTGGTTGATGGCCCGTTGCAAAGACTGTTTAATCCACCAGTAGCTATACGTGCTAAAGCGATAGCCCTTGGAAGGATCAAATTTCTCCACCGCCCTCTGCAAGCCCATTGCACCCTCTTGAACAAGATCCTCCAGGGGAAGGCCACGGGCCTGATATTTTTTCGCGAGATGGACGACAAGTCTGAGATTGGATTGAATCATTTGCTCCCGAGCCTGAAGCCCTGCCTCACGCAACTTGGTTGGAGCAGACTCCGGCCCACCGGGGTAGCTCCGCCATGTATGGACGATCTCGCCCAGACCGGTTTCCTCCTCGGAGGTCAACAGCCGAAACTGCGAAATCCTCTGAAGCATCCATGTCAAGGTATTGGTTCCAGCGGTCATTGGGCTTGACTACTGTCTTGTGGCAGGAGAACGGGACCAGCTTCCATCTCTTTGCCCTTCCCCATGTCGTTGTGCCGGGTCTCGGGGATCATGGCTTGTACTGCTTCAGTCGTTCCAGGTCATGGCCGCAATCTGCGGTGTGTGGATGGGGAGGAGAGGGTTCAAGCTGTGACACGCTCTTGATCAACGGGCGCGGTGCGGCAGATTGCCGTTTCACTGTACGGGGTTGGCAATGGGGGTATCCGCCACGGGCGGCCCGCCGTAGCTTGCGCATGGCGTTCTGCTCGATCTGACGTATACGCTCGCGGCTGAGGCCCAGGCTGCCGGCAATCCCTTGAAACGGCAGAGGTTGATTGCGACAATGGCGCTGCTTGACCACCTGCCGCTCCCGTGCATTGAGATTGGCAGTATCCATCAGCTTTTCTATCTGCGTCAACACATCCACCTGCTCCAAGGCATCCATGGGTTGAGTGCGCTCGTCTTCGATCAACTCGCCAAGGGAACTGCTGTCGTCCTCGCTTTTTACCTGGGCATCCAGGCTGGCCCCGCTCAGCAACCGTGCCGTCTGCTCCAACTGGCGAATCTGCTCCTTGGTCTCGTTCATGGCAAGACCCGCCTCCTCCAGGCTGGGGGACCTTCCAAGCTGTTGCGTGAGACGTTGCGTGCAGGCTGTGAGTCGGGCCAGGCGATCCGCCACATGGAACGGAAGGCGGATATTGGAAACCTGCTGGCTCACCGCCCGTTGCAGTGATTGTTTAATCCACCAGTAAGCATATGTACTGAAGCGATATCCGGTGGTGGGATCAAACTTTTCCGCGGCCCGTTGCAGGCCAAAGCTACCCTCCTGAACCAGGTCTTCAAGAGGTAGGCCTCGGGTTCGGTATTTCTTGGCCAAGTGAACCACAAGGCGAAGGTTGGAGCGAATCATTTCTCCCCGCGCCTGAAGACCTGCCTCTGAAACCTCGGCAGGGGCCTTCTCGGGTCCACCGGGGTAGTCCATCCAGGCACGCACAGTCCGCCCCAGATCCACCTCCTGATCAGGGGCCAACAGACTGGAACGGCCGATTCCGTCCAGCATCCAGCCAAAACAATCCCGTTTCATCATCGCCTCCAAGCTGCTTGGCAATTAAGCTACCGCAAACTACAGAGTCTTCTCGTCCAGGAACGCAGAGTATACATTTTCCTTCAAACTTGTCGCTACCGTTCTTGGTGCGAATGCCGTGTCGCCATTCGGCCATGCATGGTCTTGCCGCCCCTTACTGCGGTTGCAGCCGGAACACGGCAATTGCAAGTTGTCCGGGTGGTCCGTACCGCCAGGGAAATGGGTGTCGCATCCTGCACAGATGCCCTCCTGCTCACCATGGAGGCGATGACGGTGGGTTCGGTAGCTGGGCAGATGGCCAGGATCCGTGCCCTTGGGCGGGGCATCCAAAGCGGTGGCGCCACCCCATGGACCCCGCTCTTCGGCAATGCGTTCATTCACCAGCTTGATGGCCAACGGCAAAAGATATCAATGCCTGCTTGTCGCTGGAGTCGGTCTGCCGCCACCAGGGCGGTCGCACAACCACGGAAGGGATCCGGCGCCGAGTTCCCCGGTTTGAACCGGCTCTGACGATGCGATTCAACTCGGCCGGTTCACCGTGCTCGCACACGTCCACGTCATCCAGGGTCCAGGCATCCTTGAATGCGGCTGCGGCGGATGTACTGCCGATGGGGGCTTCGTAGTGGCGGTTGGAATTGAAGGAAGGGTCCAGGACAATCAGGTGCATACAGGCGGAGTTCATACCCCGCATGACGTCCAGGTTTTTGCCAGCCCGGACGTTGCCACTGTCGACGTGGACATGGGCATCAACAGTTGACCTTGCGTACATGGAAGTCCAGGAGGATGCCCGGACCCGATACCGCCGGCGGCTTGAAGGCGTGTCGGAGAAACTGAGAGGATGAAGCGTTGGTAGCCCAGCATGGGCAGGCCCGGAGCGCGTGGCTTTCCGGCCCGTCTCACGGCTTGGCCGTCAGGCTGTTCTCCAGCAATCGATCCAGCTTGTCGCTCAAGACCCTGTTATCTGCCCTGAGCTCGGCGTTATCTGCTCTCAGTTGGGCGACGTCTGCCTTGAACTCCGCTTTGAGCTCCAGCTTGAGATCTTTCAGGTCGGCTTTCTGTTCAGCCCGCAGGTCTTTCATCTCGGCCCGCAGATCTTTCATCTCTTTCCAGAAGAAGGCAGCCAGCCCGAATACAACGGTGAACAGGGCGCCGGGTTGGATCCAGTCCGTCAGCAGGGAGGGAGAAGGGGGTGGAAGCACCATGGAGTAGGGATTGACCAGACAAGGAGCTTGTCGTCAGTGTACCCACCATGGCGACAAAGCATTCCGCCGTTCCCCTGCGCCACCATGGTCATGGTTGTCCGTTGGCGATATAGCTTTTCGGATACCGTCAGCGGCATCAACGACGTGAACAAGGAGGGTGAAGCGTAAGCAAGCCCGGAGCGTGTGGCTTTCCGGCTTGTCTCAAGGCTTGGCCGTCAGGTTGTTCTCCGGCAACCGATTCTGTTCAGCCTTCGGATCTTTCATCAATTCCTTCCACAAGGGAGAACCTTACCCGTGGGATGTCCTCTCCGAGGACAGCGCTGAAATCCGATAATGGCCTAGCCCTGATCCGTGTCCTCGTTTTTGTCGCACTCGGCCAGATCCGGCGTTTGGTGGAGAAGGCGATTCAGGCGCAAACGGTCGGAATTGAGAGGATCAGGGGCCAATTCACCGGAAACTTCCCGAAACCTGCATTCCACGGATTCGGGTAACTTGACGGTGAAGATTCTCTCCAGCAGTGCCTCTACGGAGAAGAGGTAGGCATTGACGTTCTCCAGCTCGGCAATGACGGAATGCTTCTTCCCCATCCCCTGGCTACCGGCTGAACCATCTCCACAGGCAATTGCTTGGGCTTCTGCTTCCTTCTGCATCTCCTCCAGAACACGTACCGTCAGGGTACGGAACGATTGCAGGGAGGTCCAGATCAACTCCTGTTGGTGTCGCAGTGTGGGGTATTCGCGGATCAAGCGGTCATGCTCTCGATAGAATCGCTTACAATCCGGACACTGGCAAAATTCCTCGGATGGCACAGGCGGATTTCCAACTGGAACTCGTCTTAATCTAGCAAAGAAACGAGATTTACAGCCAAACTCTGACAGAAAAGACAACGTTCCGGCCAAAAACCGGATTTCCGGCAGTGGGAAGGGAGAATTTCGGACGTTCCGAAGACTGCCGGGCCGGGACCGGGACTACTTGAGATGGGGCATATCTTCGCCAAAGTGCTCGTGCTCGCTGTGATGGGGGAGCGGAATCTCCTCAGGCAGAGGGATTTCAATTGAACTGACCAGTTGGATTACATCCCGCAAACGCATGGCGTCCGCAAACCATCCCATGGCCTGCTCCATGTTTCCGCGCTGTTCCGCGTCACTGGCCTGCTCCTCGTGGGCCTCCGCCAGTAGAGCCAGCCAACAGAGGCTCCGGGCCTGCACCACCGAGAGGTCCAACTCCTCAACCTGCTCATGGATGATGCGGTTACTTTCCTGCTGCACCAGCAGCCTTAGGCGCAGAGCATGAAGCTGGGTCACGGTCTCACCCGCTAACCGTTCCAGTGTAACGCCATCCGGACCCTTGGCAACGGTTCCCATGGGGTAGACGGGGCTGGAGGGACTTGAACCCACGACCTTGGCTTTAGGAAAGCCCTGCTCTATCCAACTGAGCCACAGCCCCAGAAGCTTCGGAACGTCACAGGGACGTTACACCAAAAGCATGAAACCACTCTACTCCATAGAATAGTCGTGGAAAGGAGGCGAGGCGACCGCGGCACGATCGAGTCCGCTCGGTGCGTGCTGAGGAAAGTCCGGGCTCCCCCATGGCCAGGCCTGCTGGGTAACGCCCAGTGCGGGTGACCGTGAGGATAGTGCCACAGAAATACACCGCCGATGGCCGCGGCTTTTGCCCAGGCACAGGTAAGGGTGCAAAGGTGCGGTAAGAGCGCACCAGCAGCATCGAGAGGTGCTGGCTCGGTAAACCCCAGCCGGGAGCAAGGCAAAGAACAAAGGTTGGCCATGTGCCCGTTCTGCTTAGACATGCCGCTTGAGGCCTGTGGTAACACAGGTCCTAGACAGATGGTCGCCCCTGGAGAGGGAGCCATTCCATGGAGATCTCCCCAGGAACAGAACCCGGCTTATGTCCTGCTTTCCACCCTCTTCCCTCAGCCCTGGGCGCCAGGCCCTGCTCCAGGCCCTGCTCCAGCGCCTCGGCCTGGAGTCCCTCCGCGACGATCCAGCGCTTGCGTTGGTGGAGGAAGCCCTGACCCACCGCTCCGCAGGGTTGGGATTGGACAACGAGCGGCTGGAATTTCACGGGGATGCCGTGCTCCGCCTGCTGGCCGCCAGCCTGCTGCGTCATCACTGGCCGGATCTATCCGTGGGTGAGCTGTCCCGCCTGCGCAACCAGTTGGTGAGCGACCGGGAACTGGCTCGTCTGGGCCAGGCCATCGGCCTGCAACCCCTGATCCACATGGGGGCGCAAGCCCGACGCGACCCAACGGCAACGACACCCATCCTGGCGCGAAGTTGTGAAGCCTTGCTCGGCGCCCTCCATGAAGCCCTGCGGCTTGCTGGAGGGGACGGGTTGCGGGAACTACTGTATCCATGGCTGAAGTCCCACTGGGTGCCGCTGGTCCAGGAGTTGCTGAGCCACCCTGAGCGCCATCACTGGAAAACAGCGCTCCAGGAATGGAGCCAGGCAGCCCATAGCTGCTTGCCCACATACGTCACCGAAGAGGTGGAGCCGGTCCACGGTCACCCCCAGCGGTTTGCAGCCCGGGTGTTTGTGGCGAACGAGCTGTTGGGCCATGGCCGCGGTTCGTCTCGTCGCCAGGCAGAGCAGGACGCTGCCGCCCAGGCCTGGACGGCGCTCCACAATCCGCCAGCCTCTCCGGACTGATCGGGTTTGCCATGGATGCTGCGCTGCCCATGACAGGCTTGTGGTCTTGCCCTTTTGTCTCGCCATGGCCGACGCACCCCTTCTGCTGCTGGTGGATGGCCACTCCCTGGCGTTTCGCAGCTACTACGCACTGGCGAAGCGCAACGGGGGACTGAGCACCAGCAGTGGCATCCCCACCAGCGTGACCCACGGTTTCCTCAAAGCGCTGCTGGAGACAGCCCAGGACCTGCAACCCCAGGGGGTGGTCATCGCCTTTGACACGGGCCAGCCCACCTTCCGCCACCAACTGGATACGGCGTACAAAGCCAACCGCGGGGACGCACCGGAGGAGTTCCATCAGGACGTGCATAACTTGCAACACCTGCTCCAGGAGACCCTGAGGCTTCCTGTTTGCATAGCCCCCGGCTTCGAGGCCGACGATGTGATCGCTGCCGTGGCCGGTCATGCTGTGGAACAGAGTTGGCGGGTGCGCATTCTCAGCGGAGATCGCGACCTGTTTCAACTGGTGGACGACCGGAAGGACGTGGCCTGTCTCTATATGGGCGGTGGACCCTATGGGGGCCAGGGCATCAGTTTGGTGAATGAGGCGGCAGTGCGGCAGAAACTGGGGGTCGCCCCCCACCAGGTGGTGGATTTCAAGGCCCTCACCGGTGACAGCAGCGACAACATTCCCGGTGTGCGGGGCATCGGCCCCAAAACGGCCACCACCCTGCTGGCAGAGTATGGAGACCTGGACGCCATCTACAGCGCTCTGGTGACCGTCAAGCCCAGTCTGGCGAAAAAACTGGACGCTGATCGAGACAGTGCCTTTCGCTCCCGCCAACTGGCCCGCATCCGTGTCGACGTGCCGCTGGCGGAGCCACTCCAGCTTGCCTTGGAGGGCCTGGATGCCACGGCTCTGGCCAGCCGGTTGCACCAGTTGGAGTTGCAAAGCCTGAGCCGGCAACTGGAAGCGTTTCGCCGCTGCTTTGGAGGCCGCGCCAAGGCGCAGCCCCATGAGGCCCGCCCCGACTCCGACCATGAAACCGGTGGAGATTCACAACGCCTTCAACTGAACGGCAGTGACCCGATCCCCCCTGGTCCCCGACTCCATCCCCGGTTGATCACCACGGAGGCGGCGCTGGCGGCGCTGGCGGCACGTCTGGAGGCGTCCAGGAATCCGGCGGAACCCGTGGCCCTGGATACGGAAACCACATCCCTCAATCCCTTTCAGGCGCAACTTGTGGGCATTGGTATCTGTTGGGGAGAGAACAAGGACGACATGGCCTATATCCCCTTGGGGCACCAGGACACCCATCCCCAACTGGATTCGGATTCGGTGCTGTCCCGTATGGCGCCTTGGCTGGCCAGTGCGGAACACCCCAAATGCCTGCAGAACGCCAAATACGACCGTCTCGTTTTTCTGCACCATGGCTTGCGCCTCGATGGGGTGGTCATGGACACCCTCCTGGCGGACTACCTGCTGGATCCCGCGGGTCGCCATAGCCTCGGCGATATGGCGCAGCGCCACTTCGGCTTTCTTCCCACCAGCTACCGGGAGCTGGTGGGCACCCACAAGACGATCGCGGCTGTGGAGGTGAAGGATGCGGCCCGGTACTGCGCCATGGACGTGCATCTCACCCGCCGCCTCGCCACCATCCTGCGCCGGGCGCTGGCCGCGACAGGTCGCCGGTTGGAACATCTGTTTACCACAGTGGAGATGCCCCTTGAGCCGGTGCTGGCCCGGATGGAGGCCACCGGCATTTCCGTTGACTGCGGCTATCTGCAGACGCTCTCGGAGCAACTTGCGGAGCAGTTGGAGCAGTTGGAGCAGCAGGCCCATGGGGCAGCAGGGTGCCCATTCAACCTGGCCTCCCCCAAGCAGTTGGGGGAAATTCTGTTCGAGACGCTCCAACTGGATCGGCGCAAGTCCCGCAAGACCAAAACCGGCTACAGCACGGATGCCGTGGTGCTGGAACGTCTGGCGGGAGACCACCCGGTGGTGAGTATCGTCCTGCAGCACCGCACCCTCAGCAAGCTGAAAGGCACGTATGTAGACGCCCTGCCAGCCCTGGTGGAGCCCACAACCGGTCGGGTGCATACGGACTTCAATCAGGCGGTTACCGCCACGGGGCGCCTCTCCAGCAGCAACCCCAACCTCCAGAACATTCCCGTCCGCACGGCCTTCAGTCGTCAGGTGCGCCAGGCGTTTCTTCCCGAGCCCGGTTGGCAGTTGATCAGCGCCGACTATTCCCAGATTGAACTGCGGATCCTGGCCCATCTCTGTGGGGAGCCCCTGCTGCTGGAGGCCTACAACCGGGGCGATGACGTCCATAGGCTCACCGCCCAGGTCCTGCTGGACAAAAAAGAGGTGAGTGTCGAAGAGCGCCGCCTGGGCAAAACCGTCAACTTCGGGGTGATCTACGGCATGGGTCCCCAGCGGTTTGCCCGTTCCACCGGGGTGTCCCGTTCCGAGGCGCAGATCTTCCTGGATCGCTACCACAGCCGCTACCCACGGGTGTTTGCCTTTCTGGAACACCAGGAGCGTCTGGCCCTCAGCCAAGGTTACGTGGAAACCCTGCTGGGGCGCCGCCGGCTGTTTCATTTTGCTCCCCAGGGGCTGGGACGGTACCGGGGTTGTGACCCCATGTCCATCGATCTGGACCAAGCCCGTCGTGGCGGTTTGGAAGCCCAGCAATTGCGCGCTGCCGCCAACGCCCCCATCCAAGGCTCCAGCGCCGACATCGTTAAATTGGCCATGGTGCGGCTCGATGAGGTATTGGAGCCTTTGCCGGCCCGGCTTCTGCTCCAGGTTCACGATGAGCTGGTGCTGGAGGCGGCGCCGGAGGCCTGTGCTCAGGTCATGGACCTGGTGCGGCACACCATGGAAACCGTTCTGCCGTTGCGGGTGCCCCTCCACGTGGAGGCCCGTTCGGGATCCAACTGGATGGAGGCCAAGTAGTGGTTTTGCCGGCCAGTGGTTGGTCCCCCAGGTAACAGGCCAACCGATAGGCCTTGGCAAAAGAGGGGCGGGACAGCCTACCTTGACGGCGACTCCCTTATTCTGCAGTGGTTCTCAGGCTCCACAACACCCTCACCGGTCGCCCGGAGATTTTTATCCCCCGTCATCCGCCTGCTGTCTCCATCTATTGCTGTGGGGTCACGGTGTACGACGCCTGTCATCTTGGCCATGCCCGTAGCTATATCGTTTGGGATCTCCTGCGCCGCTACTTGCGCTGGCAGGGTTTTGCGGTGCGGTTTATTCAGAACTTTACCGACATTGACGACAAGATTATCCAACGGGCCCAAGCCGAAGGCAGCAGCGTGGAGGCAGTTACCGAACGGAACATCACCGGCTTCTTTGCGGAAATGGATGCCCTCAACGTTCTGCGGGCCGACGACTACCCTCGGGCCACCCGTTGCCTTGATCGGATTCAGGCCATGATCACCCGACTGGAGGCCAAGGGGGCAGCCTATTCCGCCGATGGAGACGTCTATTTTGCCGTAATGAAAGCGCAGCAGTACGGGAAACTGAGTGGGCGCGATCTCCAGCAACAACAGGAAGGGGCCAGTGGTCGTCTGGCGGAGGCGGATACGGACAGGAAGCGCCATCCCTTCGACTTTGCCCTGTGGAAACGGTCCCGGCCCGGTGAGCCCGGCTATCCATCTCCATGGGGTATGGGGCGGCCCGGCTGGCATATCGAGTGTTCCGCCATGGTCCATCAGGCGTTCGGGGACACCATTGATCTGCACCTGGGTGGCGCGGACCTGATCTTTCCCCACCACGAGAACGAAATTGCCCAGTCGGAAACGGCGACGGGTCGCCCCCTGGCCAACATCTGGCTGCACAACGGCATGGTCAACGTGGACAAGACCAAGATGTCCAAGTCCCTGGGGAACTTCACCACCATCCAGGCGTTGCTGGACGAGGGGGTGAATCCCATGGCGCTGCGTCTGTTTGTTCTCCAGGCCCACTACCGCAAACCTCTGGACTTCACCCGTGAAGCCATGGCCGCCGCCGCCAGCGGCTGGGAGGGATTACAGGTTGCCTTGGAACTGGGGGAGAGCCATGGCGTCCAACTGGGCTGGACAGATCCCCGCCAGCGCTGCCTGGACCAGCACGAGGCCTTTGCCAGCGCCCTGGATGACGACCTCAACAGTTCCGGCGCCCTGGCAGTGCTGTTCGTCCTGGCGCGCCCTCTGCGGGCCCTGGCCCGTCGCCTCCAGCGGGGTGGGGAGGTGGCGCCCCGGGACCGTGGGTTGGAGGGGAACTGGCGCAGCTTGGTGGAGTTGGCCGGGGTGCTGGGGCTGGAAGCCCGTTCGGTTCCGGAGACCGCGCCGGTACCCGGAGACGAAGCCGCCGTTGCTGTAGCCGTTCAGGAGCGATGCATGGCTCGGCAGAACAGGGATTTCGCGACGGCAGACCGCATTCGCGCCGAACTGCTGTCCCGGGGGATCACCCTCGTTGACCGTCCCGACGGTACGACCCACTGGCTGCGCGCGTAACCGGCACATCGTCAGCGGCAGGCCACAAGGTGTTGCGTCTGCGGTGCTACGGCGTGATACGCTGATCCCGTCCTGTATGCGACTGCTGTAGTCGGCAGGATTGACGTTTCAGCTCACTGCCATCAACGGCAGCAGCCTCCCCCAACGCTGCTGAAGGCCAGGCAAAGGGTTGTCGTCGTTCCCAGAACAGCCCTTTGTCTCTTCCCATATGACACCCGACCTCGTGTTGTCGGCTGCTGAACCGGCTGCCGGCTTTGCCGGCTTCGGCTTACGCGCCGAACTGCTTCAGGCTCTCGCTGCCAGTGGTTATCGCCAGCCCTCCCCTGTACAGGCGCAGACCATCCCCCTGCTGCTGCAACGCCGTGACCTGATTGCCCAAGCCCAGACCGGGACGGGCAAAACAGCGGCCTTTGCCCTGCCGTGTCTCCATAACCTGGATGCCGGGCAACGCTGTTGTCAGGTGCTGGTTCTGACACCCACCCGGGAGCTGGCTCTGCAGGTGTCCAAATCCTTCGACCGCTACGGGGCACAGTTACCCCAGGCGCGGATTCTGCCCATCTATGGGGGTAGTGATTTTCGTCCCCAGATCCAGGGTCTGAAGCGGGGCGCCCAGGTTGTAGTGGGGACCCCGGGGCGGATCATGGATCACATGCGTCAAGGCACCCTCAGCCTCGACGGCTTGCACGTCCTGGTGCTGGATGAAGCCGACGAGATGCTGCGCATGGGCTTCATTGACGATGTGACCTGGATCATGGAGCGGACACCCCCGGAGCGCCAGTTGATGCTCTTCTCCGCCACCATGCCGCCGGAGGTGCGCCACCTCTCCGGGAGGTTTCTTCGGGATCCTGCCGAGGTCACCGTTGCCACGTCCAAGGCCGATACCCAGCGCATCCGCCAGCAACTGCTCATGGTCCATGCCAATCGGAAGTTGCAGGCGCTGGTTCAGGTGCTGGATATGGAAGCCCGTGAAGCCACCATGGTGTTCGTGCGCACCAAGCAGGCGACGGTGGAGGTGGCCACTGCCCTGGACGGCCATGGCTACCGCTGTGCGGCCCTCAACGGCGACGTGGTGCAAAGCCAGCGGGAGCAGGTGATTGAACGGCTGCGCTCCGGCCGTGTGGACGTGGTGGTGGCCACGGACGTGGCGGCCCGCGGTATTGACGTGGAGCGCATCACCATGGTGATCAACTACGACGTTCCCCTGGACGCCGAGGCCTATGTCCATCGCATTGGCCGCACGGGACGGGCCGGGCGGCAGGGACGGGCGCTGTTGCTGGCCACACCCCGGGAGCGTCGCCTGGTTCAGGCCATTGAGCGCTTCAACCGTCAGCAAATCGAGGTGATGGAATTCCCCGATGCCGACACGGTCAATCAGCGGCGGCGCCAGCGCTTCAAGGAGCGTGTCCTTGAAGCGCTGGACGGCGCCGACGTGCCCGTCTTCGAGGAATTGGTGCAGGAGTTAAGCGCAGAGCACGATCTGCCTGTCCGGAACATCGCCGCGGCTCTCGCCCAGTTGGTGCAGGGCGCCAAGCCGTTTGCCTGTTCCGCGGAAGAGCCCGTACCCTGCCTGAACCCACGACGCCAGTCCCGGCCGGTGGCAGCCCACATGGAGCGCTACCGCATCGAGGTGGGCTGGAAACACCGGGTCAAGCCCGGCAACATTGTGGGTGCTCTGGCCAACCAGGCAGGCATCCGTGGGCAATCCATTGGTCGGATTCATATTTTCGACGAGCACAGCACCGTGGATCTTCCCAAGGATCTACCGGAAGATCTGTTTGCCACGCTACGCACCATGCGGGTGGTGAGCAAGCCGCTACGCATCCGCAAGCTGGAGCACACCATGGCGTAGATGGCGTAGGTCACCCCGTTCCGTTAGCGCTTCTTCTCCAGCCCCAGGTAGAGCAGGAACCACAACAACGCCAAGGTTCCTGCACCAGCCGCTACGGCAACACCAAGGGGATGATCCCGGTAGAGCAGTGCCGCCAGGGCCACCAGCAACGCACTGCTCACCATGCGGGATCCGTCACGGCGGTTGTCGGTGAACAGTCGTCGCAGGAGCGAGTGCATCGGTCTCGGAGGTGAAGTCATGGCGTCGCTAGCGTAAGGTCTGTGCCCTCAGGGCCAGGGATGCTGTGGCCTGGCCTTGAAGAAGAGCCAGCGCCATGGCGCTGGCCCAGCGCAGTTGTTCCCCATGGGAGGGATCTTGCAGGTGCTGCAACGATTCTTTCCAGTCCGCGAGGCCCAACTCCCCCATGGCCACCGCCGCGGCAATGCGGGACTTCCGATATTGGGGGGCTGTTTGATCCAATCCCTGTTTGAGCCATGGGCTCCGCTCCCGGTGCCCCGCCAGGCCCACCAGTCGCATGAGCATGTAGTGGCCGCCGTAGTCGCTGCCGTGGTGGCGGTGCAGTTGTTCCAGAATCACGGATCGACTGGCGCCGGATTGTTGAAGGATGCCTGCAGCGGCGCCGTATTGAGAGTTCTCGTCCCGCTGTAGCAGCAACCGGATCCACCCGGAGGGGGTGTTGTCCGTGGGTCGGGGTTGGCCAATGAGCCGCAACTGGCGGGGATCGTCATGGCAGAGCTCGTCCAGGAGGGCTGCCACTGGCGCCGGGGGACTTCCGTTGGCCAGCGCACGCCGGGCCAGGGGAAACGCCGTCAGGGCCCGTAGGGGCATGGAGACCGGTGTCCGCACCACTGCCGCCAGATGCTCCGGTTGCGCCGCCAGGCCCAGATCGATGACCGCTGTTCGCCGCTGCCCCGCCTCCGGGTCCTGAAGGCGCTTCAACACGGGCTGTAACAGATCCCCCGCGCCACCATGGCGCACCAGATAGGCGCGTGCCGCCCCATCCAGGAGACGATCCGGATGGTTGATGCAAGCCTGCACGGCGCCCCTGGCGGCCTGGAGTTCCAGGCGGGTGAGGCACTGAATCACGGCCCGCTGTTGGGTACCGGGACCGTGGAGCGCCCCCACCAGGGCATCCGTGACCGGGGCTGGGTCCATGGTCTGGCCAGCGGCCCAGAGTCGGGAGAGGCTATTGGCAGCACTGACCACTGCGCCTGCATCGCTGCTGTCGAGGGCCTCCAGCACCCGCGCCAGGCTGCGGGGATCGGGGCGACGACCCAGGGCTTCCAGGGCTTTGCGACGCGTCAGCCGCTCGTTGATGCCGTTGCCGCGCCATGCCGATGCCGCCAGCAGAGCGTTGAGGGACTCCGGGCTGCCAGCAGCCCCGAGGCGGGTGGCGGCCACGTACTGCAGGCCAGGGTTGGGCAGGGTTGCCGTGGTGCTGTGTAGCACCCGAATGGCTTCCTGCTCATCCAGCCAGCCGAACAGGCTGTCGAAGCGTTCAGCCATGGGTGTGGCCGTGGGTATCGACAGGTTCCAGGCTCTCGCGGGTGGTGCAGCGCGCCAGTCGGTTCCAGCAATCCAGCTCCTGGTAGGGCCGCGCCAGCAGTTCGTCACGAAAACCCTCCAGACCTGGAGCTCCCGTGAACACAGCCCCCGCAATGCTCTCCACCGCGGTGAAGTCCGCCCCCCGCAGATCGGCGGCCCGGAAATCACAGCCTTCCAGTTGGGCGTAGGCAAAGCGGCTACCCGTCAGCAGCGCACCGCAGAAGCGGCTCCGACGCAGGTCTCCGTTGGCAAAGCCGATGTCTTGCATCAGGGCGCCACGGCAGTCGGCCCCACTCAGATAGACCCCCAACATGAACGCCCCCCGCAGATCCATGCCCCGCAGATCGGCGGTGTTAAGAAACGTGCCGCCGAGCTTTGCCCCTGGGCCTACGGCGCCGGAGCGGGCGTAGTCGAAGTCTGGTGGCCAGCGGGTCAACGCGTCGTAGCGCGCCAGGCCGAGATCGGCTTCTTCCAGGCGAGCCTCCCGCAGGTCCGTGCCCCGTAAATCGGCTCGGCAGAGCTTGGCGCCCCGCAGATCCACTGCCCCCAGGTGACAGCCCTGCCAGTTGGTCCCGCGCAAATCAGCGTTGTGGCGCCAGGATTCCGCCATGGCGGGGGCGTGGGATCGAGGATCCGGGGTGGGCGGCCGCGGCTGGTGATCCATGGGTACGGTGCTGATGCAGCCTTCCCAGCTTGTGACAACGACAGGGCACCATGGATCTCTCTGCCATGGGTTGTTGCGTTTTTCTCCACCACGTTCAATGGTGGACTTCCTGCGCCTCAGTGCTGGGACCTGGTTATCGGTGCGCAGTGTCCATCATTTCGACTTCTCTCCGGACCAGTCCGGTGAGTCCAACCTGATCGTTAGCCTGCTGGAGCAGGAGGACGAGGTTGTGCAACGGGTTTGTGCCCAACAACGGGTTCCTGGCAATGCCGCCACCATCGGCGCCCGCTTCCAGTGGCAGGGCAACCATCGGCAGGGACCGGCCGACGAGCGCTACGGGGCTGTGCTGGTGGACCTGCCCGGTCCGCATCAGGGCTGTGGTCGTTTGGTGCGGGACGTGGGTTACGTGGAAGCCACACCGGTGATCAGTCCCTATCGCTTTGACGAAGACGGCCTGCTCACCATCCACACCGTCTACGACCGCAACGTCGGGAGCGAGCGCTGCTGGTTTCTCAACGAGGACGTGCGGGTGCGGGTGGGTACGGTCCAGCTCATGGACGGTCCCAACCTGGTGAGCTATGCCACGGAAACCCGTTGCGCCACTCTTGAGGATCTTGAGCAGGTGCGGCGTGCGGCCCAGGCCCGCTGTTAAGGCCTGTCGGGTCACCGCCTACCATGGAAACCGTGGTTAAGCCTGCGGCATGTTCACGCACTTCCTGGATCGGCTTGCCCATGACGTCCGGGTGCGTTCCGGTGTTCCCCTGCCCGTACCCGAGGAGTTGGCGGAATGCCGTTCCACCAGAAAGGAAGGCGTGATTCGCAGTTGGGCCTGGTCTTTGCCGGGGATTCGCCGCCTGCGGGCCACCCGGCTCGATGCCGGGAACGTGCTCCAGGTGTTCAATGCGGTGGCCTTTCCGGAAACGGACCGGCAGCAGCCCTTGTTGGGCGTTGACCTCTTGCAGTTCGGGTTGCGCGACAAGCTGGTGGCGGTGATGGATTTTCAGCCTCTACGCCAGGATCCCGACTATCTGAAACGTTACATGGGGGGTCTCAAGGACCTCCAGCAACGTTTCCCGGCCTTTGCCATGGGGGAAGAGATGCGCCACTACGACGCCAACCGCTACTTTTCCCCATGGCTGCTCTTTGCCCGTGGTCCGGCGAAAGAGTTGAAGGAGAGTCTCCGGAGCGCCTTCGAGTTGCTGCTGCATACCTATTGGGCACTCCACGATGCCGAGCGGCCCGACCCCGGCAAGCAGGCGGAGGTGGAAGCACTGCAGAGCGACTATGCCCGCTATAGCGTCCGGAAGGATCCGGCCCATGGGCTCTTTGCCAGTTATTTCGGGAAGAGCTGGGCGGATCGCTTCCTCCGTGAGTTCCTGTTCCCGGAATCCAACCCCAACAGGACAACCTCATGAACTGGATCTGGCAGCCCTATCTGGACCACGCCCGGCAACGCCTGCAAGCGCGGCTGCGGGAGATGCGGCCCTACCCCATCCCGGAAGGCTTTGGGGAGCGCCGGGCGGAGACGGGATCAAAGGCCCGACCCGTTGAGGTGGTGACCCGCAGTTGGGCAGTGCAGGCCCGCGGCATCCGCCAGGCGCGAGCAGCCTGTGTGGCTGCCGATCCCGTCCCCCAGGTGCTCAACTTCGTCATCAATCCTGACCATCACTACGAGCTACCGTTTTTCGGGGCGGATCTGGTGACCCTGCCGGGTGGGCATCTGCTGGCCCTTGACCTCCAGCCCGTCCTCAAGCAGGACGAGCGCCACACAGGTCCGGTCCGGGAACGGCTGGCGCCGATTTTTCAGCGCTGGCGCCCTCTGCTCCCGGATGGGGGACCCATCCCTGCGGAGGCGCAACCCTATTTCTCCGAATGTTTCCTCTGGACCCGCCTTCCCCTGAAAGAAACCACGCTGCTGGAGGAGGCGGTCTTCCCGGCGTTTCAGGAGTATCTGGAGTTATATCTGGATCTGGTGGCCGCGGCAGAGCCGGTTCGGAGCGAGCGGGCCCGGCAACTCTTTGCGGGGCAGCGGCGCTACACCGACTACCGGGCCGAGAAAGATCCGGCCCGGGGGATGCTCAGCCGTTTCTACGGCGCGGAGTGGACCGAGGCCTACATTCACGACTTCCTGTTTGACCTGCCCCGGTCGGTTGAGGATTTAGATTGAGCGACTGTCTCCAATCCTCCTTGAATGTCGGAACAACAGATTCCTGCGTTTCTAGAGCGCGTCAAGACAGACGAAAACCTTGCGGGAGCCTTGTTCAAGGCCAGAACAGCCGCAGAGGTCATCGACCTGGCCGCCCGGACCGGCCTGGACTGCACCGCTGCCGAGATCAGCCAGTGGCAGGCCACCCGGGCAGTGTCCAAACCCGTCGAGAGCGGCATCTGCGCCAACGGGCTACGTTGGCGCAGCCTCCATGGCCCGGGCGGGCTCCACGTGCAGATTGTGGGGGCCAGCGCCAGCTTCGGGTTGTGGTGTCCCGGTTGCTGAGGGAGGAATCAGTGGCCTGCGGTAGAACCAACGGCCACCACCACGGTCAGGAACACCCGCACCAGTTCAAAGCTGCCCACAACGGACAGGGCAAGTCCGAATTTCCGGGCCACAACGGGCACACCGTTGGCCCAGGCAGCAGAAACCCGTCCCTGGGGAGACCACCTGGTCACGGTCGCGTCCCGCCAGTAGGCGCCGTAGCGGGGCAGGCTGATATTGAAGGGCGTGTTGCCGGTGGGGCGCCCGGACAACAGCCGCCGCCGCTGGTAGGGAACGGTATCCACTCCGAAGGTGTTCATGTACTCTGGAGAATCGAGCAGGGCGTCCACCAGGCCGGCGACGCCTCCCTGGGCGAGAACAATGGACCAGGCAATTTTTTCCTTTTCCCCGTTCACTTCACGGCCGAGAAGGCGCTGCACCAGGTGGGCTGCCACGTCGTAGTTGGAATTGCACCGATACACCCGGCGCTGGAAGCGTTCCGAGAGGCACAGGCCGCGCATGAGTTGTTGCACGTTGATCTGGCCGTTTCTGAACTGGGATTCAAGGAAGGGCTCCCGGTCCGCCGCCATGGTGTGAAAAAACAACTGGCGGTAGGCGGCGCCGATCAACACGTCCGTGTTGAGGGCGTGATCCGTGCGATGGCCGCGGGGCGCCAGGTCTTCCTGGGCAAAGCCGGTAACGTGGGCGTTCATGGATGTTGCCGGATAGGGCAGGAGACCAAGGGTCATGGAACGTGACGCCGCAAGGGGCAATGACAAGCCAGGACAGCTTAGATGCCCCACCCTGAACTCCGATCTCCGTCGTGGAAACGCACAAGCAACTTCAAGGTTGTTCGGAAAGGCAGCAATCGCTACACGTTGCGAAGAATTGTTTTGATGTTTTGTAGTTTTAGCTTCAAACTTTGTTTCATGTGGTAGGGAAAATTTCGACACTCCCTACAGGAGTCGTCATGTCCTCGTCCTCGATTCGCCGCTGCCAGGTGTGCCAGGCCTGCTGGATCGGTCCCCAGCTTTTCTGGTCCACAGGTGCGCCCGGCAACGATCTCGACCTGGCCGGTCTGGTGTGCAATACGGGCTACGGTGGTGGTCTTCGCTGTGTCAATCCCGCCAGAGGCCAATCGGGTGGGGACACGTGGGAACAGCGGGAAGCCTGGATTCGAGGGGTTGCCCTTCCCGGGGATACGGGGCGGGAGCCGCTGGCTGCATAGGGTTTGCCAGGGAGACCGGGCAGTGGGCGGTAAAGGCGGCCGGCGATCACGGTAACGGGAAGCCTGTGCAGGCAGACGGCAGGACTGCCTGCCTCCTGCGCCATGGCGGGCCGTGTTCGCCAGCCTTGTTAGCGTTGGCTCCAGTGTGTTCTGCCTCTCTCTGTCCAACTCCGCTTCCCGCCGGACCGTCCTTTATCTGGACCACAACGCCACCACCCCTTGTGATCCCGAGGTGGTGGCGGCCATGGCGCCCTACTGGAGCGAGGTGTTTGCCAATCCTTCCCAGCGGGGGCATCGGCCGGGGCTGGCGGCGGCAGTGGCGGTGGATCAGGCGCGGCAGACCGTGGCGGATGCCCTGGGTGTGACGCCGTCCCAGGTGATTTTCACCAGCGGCGCCACCGAAGCCGACAATCTGGCGATCAAGGGGCTCTGCGAGCAACGCCTGGGTCAGGGGCGTCATCTGGTGACCGTGGCCACGGAACATGCGGCTGTGCTGGAGCCCTGCCGCTATCTGGAGCGGTTGGGATTTGCGCTGACGGTGTTGCCGGTACGGGCGGACGGGCGTCTGGAGTTGGCCGCCCTGGCCGCGGCGCTGCGACCGGACACCGTGCTGGTGAGCGTGATGGCCGCCAACAACGAAATCGGCGTGCTTCAGGACGTGGAAGCCGTTGCGGCCCTCTGTCGTCAGCGGGGAATTGCGTACCACTGCGACGCAGCCCAGGCCTGTGGCCACGTGCCCCTGGATCCGACGGGCTGGGGTGTGGATCTACTGTCCTTGAGTGGCCACAAGTTTTACGGACCGAAGGGTGTGGGCGCTCTGCTGGTGCGCCCCGGACTGGCGCTGGCGCCCCAGCTCCACGGTGGCGGCCAGGAGGGGGGCTATCGCAGCGGCAGCCTGAGTCCGCCCCTGATTGTGGGGTTGGCCAGGGCGTTGACGCTGGCCCTTCGGGATCAACGGTCGCGGGGGCAGCGTCTCCGGGCTCTGCGGGAGGAGTTGTGGAGCGGGCTCAACGGGCTGAGGCTTCCGCCAGGGGTGGAGTTGCTGCGCAACGGCTGCCCGGCCCACAGCCTGCCCCACACGTTGAACGTGACCGTGCGTGGTGTGGATGGAGCCCGTCTCCACGGCCGGTTACGCCGCCGTGTTGCTCTGAGCAGTGGTTCCTCCTGTAGCAGCGCCAGCGGCAAGCCGTCCCACGTGTTGCGCGCCCTGGGACGGAGTTCGGCGGAAGCCGGGGCGTCCCTGCGGTTCGGCCTGGGCCGTGGCGTCACGGCAGCGGACGTTGACCGGACCGTTGCGGCGGTGCAGGACGCGTTGCCGCTGGCGGCAACGGTGTCATAATGGGACCGTTATTCCCCGTGTACCGGGATTCAGCGAGATCATGAGCAACCACCGTTCCATTGGCCAGGAATCGGCCCAACGTTCCACTCGCTGCCTGCCTGCGGGGGGGGGGGTCGGCTTAAAGAATCTTAATAAGGTCACGACTCTTGTATCAGAAGCCACAACAGCCAGGGACTCCGATAGATCGGGAGAAACAGTTCCGGTTTCACTGGAGGCCAAGGCCATGTTCTCCCGAATGTCTCGTAGTCGCTGGCACGGGTTTTCCAGCAGGGAGACTGAGCGGTCCGGCGGCCAGCAACCGGGAAGTCCCCTGCTGGCTGCTCTCGGCGCGTTCACTGCTGCGCCCTGCCTGGTTGTTGCCACGCCCGCGCTGTTGCTGGGGGCGCTCTCGCTGTTGACTGCTGCACCCGCGCAGGCGCAGGCGGCTTGCCAGGAGAAAACGTCCGTCAATGACAATTGTGTTGTACAGGGGGTTACTGCCCCGGTTATCAAGGCTGAATCACGACGAGCGAACGGGAGT
>Ga0209021_1001251_pt1 | contig 26302 bp, 28 predicted proteins | sample PinacodermFT_FD_187299 | JGI IMG/M metagenome (GOLD analysis project Ga0209021, IMG submission 187299) | Host-associated microbial community of the marine sponge Aplysina aerophoba from Gulf of Piran - sponge pinacoderm, lysed by freeze-thaw... | ecosystem: Host-associated > Porifera > Sponge >... | reverse complement strand
GGCGAGGAGGCGCGCCATGAGTTCGGGCGACGGCGGCGGTGGCGGTGTCCAGCCCGGTGGAGCCCATGGCGGCGGATGCCGGCCTGCGATCTCGCGGCTCTCTTCAGCATTGACGAGGCCGCTGAACGGGTGCGAGCTTCGAAGGCGCTGTCCTTCGTCCGACGGGTCAAGCAGGACTGCGCGGATCTGCGTCCAGGGGCGATCGAGGATCGTGCGCCATTCTGTACTTGCCCGGGATAACGTCCCCCGCCGGGCGCGTTCGCGCTCGAGGTTCTCGAAGGCGATCTGGAGCCGTACGGGATCTTCTTCGATGCGCTGGACGATGAGGCGGCAGGCGTCGAGGATGCGCGCGTCGATGTGTGGGTGGCCGACGCCGCACTGTTCGGGCTTGACGCCCATCTCTTCAAGCGAAGGGATGCGTTCGGCACCGAGCGGCGATCGGGCGTTTTGATCGGTCATTGGTTTGGTCCGTCTGTCGTCCGCGTCCGGGTCGATCTCGGCCTCGAAGGGAATGCTGCCGCAATGACATCCCCCACGTCCATCGTGTACTCCCGTTCGTCGCGGTCGCGTCGACACGCACGCTATCCGGATCCCCCGACCTGGCCGAGAAGCACCCGGTCCATCTTCGGCTCGTCCCAGCGCCGCGTGACCGTCGACCAGCGCTCCATCAGCCGGAGCATCTTGGGGTCCCCGGCGAGCTCCTGGAAGGTGTAGAGACGGTCGACGACCTCGCGCATCAGGTCCCGCATGGCATCGTCATCGAAGTGCGAGACCTCGGGCCAGGGGATGCGCCGTCCGTCCGCATCGATGACGGTCACGTCGGAGTAGTCCCCGGTACGCGTAACGGGGACAACGCCGGCGTGGAGGTTGTCGAGCTTCGTGTTGCGCACGCAGAACATCGCCATCGCCTTGGCGACCTCGGCGCGCAAGCCGCGTAGCAGTTCTTCATCCACTTCTTGGCTCCAATCGTTTGCCGTTTACGAACAGGCCGGTGCGCGGCAGGGTACCGCGCCCGGAGAGGGACCGGGGGGCCTGCAGAGTTCGAGTTGGTGGCACGATGGCGGTCAGCGCTGGTTGGTTCAGAGGCCGTCAAACTTGTGCCGGTGGCACGCGATGAAGTCGCGCCTGGGCCACAGGTTGGGTTCAGAGCCCACCGGATGGAGATATTCCTTGCGCTCGTGCCAATGTGCGGCACGAACGACGAGCTTCAGGTCGTACCGCCAGTTCCCGACCTCGACGTACCACTTCTTCGATAGGTCGCCGCGGTAGACCTCAAGCATGGCGAGGGGGCCCACAGCGCGGAACTCTTCAAGCGCAAGTTCGACTCCGCCCCGTGTGACATCCTTCACTGCCATGAGCACATTGAACCAGAAGACAGAGCCGGATTCTGAGGTAGTCCACGATGCGCTTCCCAGACTGGACGGGATGTTCATCCGATGCTCGGGTACCGAACACCGGATGGGCCTCCAGCTCCTAGCTCGGTTCTGAAGAAACAGCGATTTAGTCAGGAAGCCACCGCAGCCACCGCCCGCCTTATCCTCCTTCGGAATCTGCGAAGCGAGTGCTTGACGCGGTCACGCCACCGTTGTCGCGGCTCCACCAGGAACGGGTATGGCGGTCGGCCATCTTGACCAAGCCCGAGTCGCTTGCTTCCAAACTCACAGGTCCCGACGCATCGACCCGGATGCTCAAACGGGACTGTCTCAGCGTCAACGAAGCGGTGTTCGAACGACCACCGACCCGCAGTTGGACTGTTGTCGTGCCACCAATCTTCACCAACGAGGTAGCGGACGAGGAGTCGGATCTCTTCGGCCGCAACGACATTGCAAAACGCAATCGTGTTCTGACCGGGCTCGGGACCGTCCTCGGGCTCACCGTTGATGTACCGCCCGGCACGCCTGGTCCCCATTCGCTCGTCTCGCGCATCGCTGCTCGAGTACTGCTCCCGACAACGCAGGCAACGCATGTCGGGCCCGACGAGATGCACGCACCATTTGGCCGAGCGCAAGCGCTCCCCCGAATCCACGAGAACGCCGCCGTCAATGAGCGGCAGGCAGTTTGAATACGCGATGTGGTTCAGCACCTCTCGAGCCTCCGCATTGTCGACACAGCACACGATCACGTCCGCGTCAGCGGCGAGGCGGTACGCCCGCTCGGTGCGGATCGACAACGGCACCGCCCGAACAATGAGCCTGCCTGCAGTGCCGACAGCGCGGACGTGTTCTGCCGCGACATCCACCTTTCGCAGCCCCAGACAGTGCCGGTCGGCGTAGACCAATCGGTCGAGGTTCTTTTCCTCGACCACGTCGGCGTCAATGATCGTGATCTCCTCGAACCCTGTCCGCGCGAGACCCTCGAGCACAATCGAGCCGACGCTCCCCGCACCAACGACGCAGATATGGGTACGAGCGAGCCTTGTCTGCGCGTCGGTCCCCCAGCTGTCCAGTGTCCGCACCAGGCTTTGTTGACGAACATACGGCGGGTGCGCTCCGGGCGCCCAATCTGCCCGAGTGCCCCGCGGTCCGATCCTCCGCACGTCCGTGCAGTGCACCGGGGCAACGCATCCCCGCCCCGACTCGTGCCAGAACCGCGCGCTCCAAACTCCGTCTGCGCCCATCGTCAGACCAAGCAGGGGGAGCTTCGTCTCCCGGATGAACGGCGCAATGATGTTGCGCTCAGTATCGTCGTCCATGCCGCTCAGCGCCTGCCAGCCGGGCCCGGGATGGCTGTGGAGAACCGCAACTCCAGCGTGCGCCCCTAGCGCGCGGTCCACAACGCGATTGAGGTATCCGCCGAGCACCGTGACGTTGCCGTGCAGATCCCGGTCGCCGTCGTGCGGAAGAACGGCTTCACCGAGAATCCCGGTGTAGCGGTTCAGGCCGTCGCCCGGGCGCCACAGCGCCAGACAGGCCTCCTCCTGCATCCCCTCGCCTTCGAACCCACTCAGAAGATGGTCCGCGAGCTCACGGTGCAGCGCCTCTCGGAGCACAACTCGATGCTTCAACGCGTGCTCCAGATCCTGCGAACGTGACGGTTGAGGTAGGTGCTCATGCACTTTCCGCCCGGTGTCTCGATCTGGTCCCAGAAATCACTCGGCGGGGCGCTGATCCCCAACCACGCCTGTCCTTCGGCGCATTCGTAGTGAGTGACGGCTCCGGCGGGCCTGGAACCCCTTACCTGCTGCTCCAGGACAGCATCCGGCGGTGACAGGTACAGCCAGTGGGGCGCCACCTCGGGCCACTCCCCTTCGTTCTCGTGCACCGCAACCGCCAGGGTCACCGACTCACCTGCTCGACTGCCGTCCTCGATGCGGTACTCAAACCTCACCCCTTCCGCGCCACCTTGGTCCTTGGGCGCGGTGAACGGCTCGGGTCGATAGCTCAGCTCGACGAGCTCCGCCGCCATCCGCTGCGAGTTGGTGCTCATGCGAACGGCGCACCCTTGTCCGGGGCCGCCCGGAACACGTTGTACTTGTCGAGCTCCACCACCTGCCCCGACTGGAACGTCACGTCCGAGTCAGGAACCGTGAGCACGTACCCAGTCTTCTCGGGGTCCTGGCCAATGGCCTTGCCGGCGAACGCGGCTTGCAAGAGCACCGCCGCGTCGACCGCGCGCTCCTCAGAGAAGAAGGTCTCCCCGTTCACCTTGTACTCGTACTGGTTCACGCCAGTCTCCTTCGAGTTGTCTACACTGTCCGGCGACCCTGCCTCCTCGGCCCAGACGGTTCCGGGGCTTCGGAGGCGTCGCCTTGAGGTTTATGTTACCATCTTTCCCTGTCATTTTGTCAACCAAGGGTTCACGTCAATGGGGAGAAACGCATGTTTGGACAACGACTCCGGCTCGCCCGCAAGCGGGCAGGGCTTTCCATGCAGTCACTTGCCCAGCAGATGACCCCGCAAGTTACCGCCCAAGCCATCAGCAAGTACGAATCGGGCAAGATGATGCCCTCGTCGGCGGTCCTCGTCGGTCTGGGAAAGGCGCTCGACGTGTCGCTCGACTTCCTCATGAGCGCTCAAGTGGAGGCGCTCGACGGACTCGAGTTCCGCAAGCATTCCCGGACCTCGGCGCGCGACCGCGCCAAGGCCGAGGCGGTGGTGATCGACAGCCTGGAGCGCTATCTCGCGATCGAGGAGATCCTCGAACTTTCCCCGCCGGTCGACGCGTTCAGGGACGTGCGCAGCGACAGCGTCGCCACCGAGGCCGACATCGACGACAAGGCCGACGCGCTCCGGAACGTCTGGCAGCTCGGGATGGACCCAATCCCTAGCCTGTGCGCCCTCCTCGAAGACAAGGGAATCAAGGTGATCGTCGGCGACCTTCCCGATCGCATCAACGGATTGGCATGCGACGTCCTGCGGGAAGGCAAGCGAGTGGCGGAAGCCGTCGTCGTTTCAGAACACGCCAATGTAGAGAGAAAGCGATTCACCCTCGCCCACGAGCTCGCGCACCGAATCATCCACTCCACGGGCAACCCGGCAATCAAGCTCGAGGTCGCAATGAACCGCTTCGCGGGCGCTTTCCTGGTGCCGGCGAAAAGTCTTCTGGAGGAGACCGGAGCGGCGCGCCGCCGCGTGACCTACCACGAGATCATCCGTCTCAAGCACACCTACGGCGTGTCCGCTGCAGCCATGCTCATGCGCCTTGGCCAAGTTGGGATCCTGCGCCCCGCCAGTGTCCAGCACGCCTTCGCAACCTTCGCCCGTTCATGGCGCAAGGACGAGCCGGAACCCATCGGCGGTCGCCGCGGATTCGCCGCCTTCGAAAAGCCACGTCGCTTTGAACAGCTCGTGTGGCGCGCTGTCGGCGAAGAACTCATCTCGCCAGTGCGTGCAGCGACGCTTCTCAACCAATCGCTCGCCGCCGTCGAACAGCAGATCAGCGGTCCGCCTCACCAGTGAACCGGATCATCGTCAACGACGCGTCCTGTCTTATCGACCTTCGCAAGGGCGGTTTGCTGACCGTCCTCTGCGAACTGCCGTACCAGCTGGTTGTCCCGCTGCCTGTGCGCGCATCGGAGATTCTCGACTTCTCCGACGACCAGTGGCGCCTCCTCGACCGTTCAGGCCTGATCACGTATGACTTGCCAGGACCGGAAGTTGCACAGGCCCTGGCGCTCCGACAGCGCCGTCCTGCCCTCTCACCAAACGACTGCTTTTGTTTTGTCACAGCCCTCGTGCATTCCGGAATCTTGCTCACGGGCGACGCCCCGCTCCGGCGCTTCGCGACCGAGAACGGCATGCAAGTACACGGCGTGCTGTGGGTGATCGATGAACTCGAAGCGAACAGAGTCTGCCCCACACCGTTGCTGACTCACGCGCTACGAACTTGGCAAAGCGACGACGCGGTGTTCCTTCCCGAAAATGAGATCTCCGCTCGGCTCGAGAGCATTGGCGCTCAGGAATGACCGCGCTCCCACTGTCGGCGGCCAGCATTGGGCGGCCTGGCCCGAGAGCTGTAGGCTCTCGCTCAGGACCTGGAGGGTGGCTAATTGGAACGAACGAGGCCCGGGTACTGGAGGGGCCTCTACGGGACTGAGTTCGGTCATACGCGCCAGTTCCTGACCCCCTTCCGTGGGCCGCACGCTCGCCGGTGAAGGCAAGCGCACGGTCCGCGCCGGCTCGAGGGGAAGCGCTCAGCAGACGATAGTCGCGCGGTGCGGATGCGACTCCAAGTGACCTGGTAGCCCGGGGACGGCGCCGGGACCACACGCAACCGGTGACTACACCCGGTCGGTGATGCTCGTACGGCCTGCGAGCTGTGGGAGCGCCAGGTCCCGGCGGTCAGGACTCGTCGACGTCGAAGGTCCAAGAGTGGAGCGCCGACCCGTTGACCTCAAGGAGGCTCAGCCGATTCAGGTGCTCGAGCCCCGTCCCGGTGTCGATGTTCCAGCGGTTGAAGGTCGTCTTGACCTCCTTCACCGGCCAGTGACCGTGCACGAGCGCCCGGAGACCCTCCACAGGCCGTGCCCGCACCCGGGCCTCTTCCTCCTCGGTCTCGAATCCGAGCAGCGCGATGTCGGCGATGCCCGCCGAGCCGCTCGAGAGCCCCTCGAGCGCCCGGTCCCAATTCGGATCCGGCACCTGCGCGTGGATCACGCCAACCGCCCCGTACGGGGTCTCGATGGTCAGGGCGAGCGGCATGTTCAACAGCGCGGCGTACCATCTCTCGTAGTCAACCCGGTTGACCTTCCGGAGCCAACCCTGCGCCCGCTCCCGGGAACCCAGAACCTTCGCCAGCATCCAGTCCAGGACCGGACGCTCGTGGTTGCCCATGGTCACCGCGTCAAATCGGCTCTCGAGCCAGGTAAGAGCCTCTTCGGAATGAGGACCCCGGTTCACGAGGTCCCCGACTCCGAAGAGGCGGTCGCTGCTCGGGTCGAACTCAAGCTCGGACAGGGCGCGATCGAGCGTGCGGAAGCAGCCGTGGACGTCGCCTACGACGAGGTCTCGACCCGCTTGGTTGATGTCGACAGTGCGAGCGAAGGTGGACATCATCGTCTCTCACTCGCAGGATTGGTCTTCCGGATCGTCGCCGTGACCGTGCTGACGGTTCTCGGCCAGAAGCGCAAGGAGTTGCGGCGAGACAGGAACACGGTACTCGCGATGAGACCTCTGCCGTTCTGCGGGCACGGTCCAAACGGTACTCGCGAGGTCCAGTTCGTCGCAACGTGCGCTTCGAGCCTCGCTGGAACGCGCGGCGGTCAAACGAAGGAACCTGGAGCAAAGCTTGATGAAATCCGTCATGTTCTTTCCCTATGCTGGGAGCTTCCAAAGTCTTGAAGGTGTAGGCGTCGTACCGACTCGGGGAAACTCTCCCGAGCCAGCAATGAGCCCGAAATTGGAACCCGGGGTGAAGAGGCAATCGAGGTTTCCGGGGGTCGCCGCATGGAACCGCTGCGCAAGGCAATGAAGAACGAGGACCTCGGTTTCCGAGGTCCCCAACTCCGAAGAGGCGGTTCCGGCGTGGCTCGATCCGAGGGAGCACTCGTGGACATCACCTACCACGGGGTCTCGACTGGCCTCGATGAGCCTGACCAAGGAGGGGCGCGTAGGCGTCATCGTCGCATTATCCTTGGAACGCATCTGGCAGCACGTACGCACCCCAGTCCTCCATGACCTTGCGCCGAGGGACGAGACGCTCGGACGGGCAGCGAACGTTGTGCATATCAGGTATGGAACGACCAAGGCAGAGCTCAGCGTGATCGTGGAGGACACCGGTCTCTGCGCACCAGTCGCGGAAGCTCGCCCGGAACGAGTGGGGAGTCACCTGGATTCCCAGTCGTCGAAGAAGAATGGAAAGAGAGGAGGCGGAGAGGGGGCCACCACGAGTGTTCGGAAACACGGGCCCTTCACCGCTACCAAGCTCGCGGGCCTCGGCGAGGACCGCCAGAGCTTGGGGCGAGAGCGGGACGCGAAGCCTGCGACGGGACTTCATCCGATCGGCGGGTACGGTCCAAACAGCCCCCTTAAGTTCCATCTCGTCCCAGCGTGCGTGGAAAACCGTGGTAGACGGCATCGCGGTGAGAACCTGGAACTCGAAAGCGAGCCGCACCGAACGAAGTGCGTCGGATGCACGCACGCAGTGGAGGATCCCGGCAACCTCGGCGTGAGGCGGTACCGTAGTGTTGGTGAAATCTGACATTGCTTCATTCCTGTGAGGCTCAAGCTGATTTTCCATGAACAACGTCGCCCCAATCACTCATGATCCGGCGACGCTGTTCAACGAGATTGGTTCTGAAATAGGCCCTCATCGTGGCATCCCCCACCTGATGGTGCAGGCAAATCTCGGCCTGAATGTGGTCACGCTCGGTCTCTGCACACCAGTCGCGAAAGCTGGAGCGGATGCCATGAGGAGTCATGCCCAATTTGTGGGCTTGGAGTAAGGCCGCAAGTGTGTTAGCCCCCAAGAAACCGGCAGCACCCCTGCCAGAGAAAACAATGTCAGGATCGTCACCGACAAATTTGCGTGATTCATCTAGAACATGAATCATGCGAGAAGTAAGAGGAATAGCGTGCGGTCTCTTGCTCTTCATACGCTCACGAGGAATGGTCCAAACCTTATCGGCAAAGTTGAACTCCGAGTAGCGGGCGAAACGCACTTCAGAGGACCTGAGTACGGACAAGAATAAGAGTTTGGCATAGAGCTTGCTGATTTCCATCGCTCGGCTTTGGTGGATGGACTGGAAAGCCGCAGCAACTTCGGTATAGTGCAAGGAAAGACGATTACTGCCCTCTTCAGGAGTTTCCAGTGCTGTCGCCATTTTGGCACGGGCGGGATTATCTATGCGTAGTCCCTCTTCGATTGCCCAATCGAAGATCAAGGATAGATCGACCTTTACCCTAACAGCCGTTGGGTTTTGGTTCTTCCAGATCGGTTTCAGAATTCTAAGGACGTGTTTTCTGGTGAATTCAGTAACAGGCAGTTCCTTCACCGTACTTGGAACGTAGTTTTCGAAGCGAGTGTTCCAATCACGTACCGTTTTCTTGGGATTTTTCCATTTGCTCTTTCGAACCTCGAGCACCATGAGAGCTACTTCCCTGACAGTCGGCACAGAAGGAATTGTCCGAACCCGGTCGAGTTCAATCTTTGGCTCTTTTCCTTCCCTCAACCAGGCACGACACTGATCGGTGAGGCCGCGGGCTTCAGCAAGCGATACATCGCGAACGCTCCCAAGTCCTACCTCGGGACGGTAGTCAGGTCCCTTGTGGTGAGCGCGGAAAATCCAAGAACCGTGACCGGTCCCGGTCGTGTCAAGACGAAGACCCTTCCCCTGACCATCGTACAGCCGAAGCTTTTTGTTCTTCTTCAGGGCAGCTTTGACAGCCCGGTCTGTCAACATAGTACCCATGCGCGGCATTGGCTACCTCCTTCCTTCCCCCCTTACGGCTAGGCCGTATTGGAGAGAGATTGAACAGGATGGAAACCTTAGCCGAAGGGAGATGTTTCGTCAAGTATTTGTACTTAAAGGAGTTTTCGACCGCATGCGAGAGCATTGGACGGAGTGGAGAGAGGACGTGGGGTTCCCGGCTACGGAACTGCAACTTCACATCTCGAAGCCCCAGGTGAGCGGCTTCCCGGCGGAATCGAAGCCGCGGAAGACTTGCGCTCGCGACGGGCGGCGGTGGGCACGGAGCGCGGGCGGCGTGGGGTTCGACGCCGAGCCCCGGTTCTCGCCGATGCACAGATGAAAGTGGCCGCCGTTGCCGAACATCACGGTGAGGTAACCATCGTAGAGGCTGATGCGCTTCGGCGCGCCCGGACACTTCCACTCGTAGGCGGCCCCCTGGATCATCGGGCCGAAGCGGATCCCCTCCCAATGACGCTCGAAGACGTCGCGGAGGAACGCATCGAGGAACGCCTCCTCGAGCGGCAGCGCCCAGACCTCGCGCTTGACCGTACCGTCTTCGCGGCGCTCCGTCTCGCTCGGTTCCGGCCCGAGCGCCCGGTCGTCCTCGCCCATGCCGTGCCGCCCTCCCCTCCTGCTCTTCTCCACGGCGCGAAAGCAGGATACGCGAATTCGACTGCCCATCCGGGCGGCCGGAATTGCGTGGGCGAACGCCCGGACCTGCCGCCGGTCGAAGGCGCGGGCTCGCCTCGCCACCCTCGTTCCCGGAGCGGCCGGGCCGGAGCCCTCCCGGCCGACCGGCCGCGTCCGCGCCTACCCCCCGCCGAGCAATGCCTCTACGTCGAGGGCCGCCTCGAGCCCGTCCGCGAGGTCGTCGAGGGCCCGCTCGATGGCGGGCGCGTAGGCGAACGCCGAGGACGAGCCGTCGCGCACGCCGTCGAGCCACCGGGCGCGGAACTCGTCGCCGGCGAAGAGCCCGTGCACGTAAGTGCCCTCGATTCGGCCGTCCGCGCTCACCGCGCCGTCCGGCCCGTTCGGAAGGTGCGCGAACGAACGGGCCGCGTCGGAGCCGGTGGTGGTCCCCATGTGGATCTCGTATCCGGAGAGCGGCACACCGCTCCGCGCGCAGGTCCCTTCCACCGGGTGCACCGACTTCTCGCCCCCCATCACCGTCTCGACGTCGAGCAGCCCGAGGCCGGGCGCCTCCCCGGGCGGGCCGTCGACCCCATCCGGATCGCGCACGCGCCGCCCGAGCATCTGGTACCCGCCGCAAAGTCCGAGCACCCGGCCGCCGGCGCGGGCGTGCGCAATGACGTCGTGGTCCCAGCCCTGCGCGCGAAGGAACGCGAGATCGCCGAGGGTCGACTTCGTGCCGGGCAGCAGGACGACATCGGCGTCGCGGGGCAGCGCCGTCCCCGGGGGGATGAAGGCGAAGTCCACCCCGGGCTCCATCCGGAGCGGGTCCGCGTCGTCGAAGTTGGCGATCCGCGAGAGCCGCGGGGCGACGATGCGGATCCTTCTTCCGGCCGGACCGGCCGCCCGCGAACCGGTACGGTCGTCGAGGACCACCGCGTCCTCCGGCGGCAGCCGCCGGGCCGCCTCGAGCCACGGAACGACCCCCCGGCACGGCCAGCCGGTGTGACCCTCGATCTCGCGCACGCCGTCCGCGAAGAGCGCCGGATCTCCCCGGAACTTGTTGATCACGAAGCTCGTGACCATCGCCGCGTCGGCCGGATCGAGCACGACCCGCGTCCCCACCACCGAGGCGATGACCCCTCCGCGATCGATGTCGGCGAGGAGGCAGACCGGGACTCGCGCGCGCCGGGCGAACCCCATGTTCGCGATATCGCGCTCGCGGAGGTTGGTCTCCGCCGCGCTCCCCGCCCCCTCGACGAGCACGAGGTCGAATGCGCCGGCGAGGCGCGCGAAGCTCTCGAGCACCGGAGCGAGGAGCCGGTCGCGCCGCGCGAGGTAGTCCGCTCCTTCCAGGGTCGAGACCGCCCGCCCGTGCACCACCACCTGGGAGGTCCGGTCCGACTGGGGCTTGAGCAGCACCGGGTTCATGTCCACCGTCGGGGCGAGCCCGGCCGCCCGCGCCTGGAGCGCCTGCGCCCGTCCGATCTCGCCGCCGCCGGGGCAGGCCGCCGCGTTGTTCGACATGTTCTGCGGCTTGAACGGCGCGGCGGCAATTCCGCGCCGGCGCGCGAGCCGGCAAAGCCCGGCCACGACCGTCGACTTCCCGACGTCCGACCCCGTTCCCTGGACCATCAGCGCCCGGCCCCTCACGCCGCCCTCCCCTTCCCCGCCCCTCGGTCCGGACGACGGGAACGCTCGGAATTGCCCGGTTCATTTCTGGGGTACATGTGCGGTCCCGACGCTCCTGGTCCGTTGCCGGCCCACATCGAGGGCATGAAATTATCGAAGGCACGGGTGCGCCTCGTCGGAACGAGGTGGGCTCTACCTTCGGGAACGCCATCGTGCCGGGCCATAATTTGGGCTGCCCGAGCGCGGGAGCCAATCCGACCGCGCGGCACGCCAACGGCCAGACGTCGTACGGCAGGATGACCGGTTCCCGGACGACCGGCCGTCATCCGTACCAGATCCCGGTCTTCTCCATGAGTTGGCGGCGGGCGTCCTTGCCCCCGACGTCCTTCTCCGCCATTACGAACAGGCACGTCCCCGCGCTCTCGCGCTCCCATAGCTCGCCGATAGTCCGTTTCTCGGCGGTATCCGCCCCCTCCGCGATATGCGCACCCTTGTACTCGACGACCAGAAGCCGACCATCGTCGAGCCGGGCCACGAAGTCGGGGTAGAAGCGGCCGGCCACCACAGGAAGCGAGAACGAGGCCGGGTCCCGGGCCACGTTGCGGATCCAGTACCGGAGCCCCGGCAGGCTGTCGATGGCCTGCGCGCACCGGAGCTCCTCGCCGTCTTCCACGCCGTCGAAGACCGGCACGCGGTCTGCGCCCAGGAAGTGCCTTCGCGGCCTCCAGCGGCCCCGGTACCGTCGCCGGTCGCGGTACATGTCCTTGTGGAACTCGAAGGCGTGGTCGAACGAGACCTCGACCCTGGCCGCGGGGGCGAAGAGGCAGCGCTGGTAGATGGCTTCGCGCTCCGCCCGGCGAATGACTGCGAGCTTGTCCCGAATCTTCCGCGCGAGGAGGAACTTGCCGCGCATGAGGGCGGAAACGTGGATTTTGCGCGCGCCGATCAGGTGGCCCACGAGGTCCCGGAGCCACCGGATCAGCTCGCCCTGGCGAATGTCCGCGTCGCGCACCTGCCGGTCGAGCCACCGCACGAGCGCCTCCGGGGTCCAGCCTTCCACCTCCACGTTCAGCGCGAGCTGCTCCTCCTCGCTCGCGAACTGGTAGGCGATGCGATTGCCGTCCAGGTCGATCTCGAAGCTCCGCGCGGTCTCGCGGATCGCGAGCTCGCTCCCGTCCATTCGCGGGGAATGGTCCAGGAGCGACCACTCGTGAGACTCCATGAAGAGGTCGGTGTCGGCGAGCTCCAGCTTCCCCTGAACGGCCGACATGAGCCGCGGCACCCTGAGTTCCTCGCCTTGGTCGGCGGGCGAGGCCGGCTGATCACGCAGATTGATCCGGTGCTTTGCGACTGCCTTTGCGAAATCCGGCCGCTCGCTCTCCGGGACGGCTTCGAGGATCGCCTCCTCCAGGTCGCTGCCAACCCGTCCGACCACCACGACCTCGACCGCCCCGTCATCGAACTCGTGCACCGTCACGCCGCTTCGCCCGAGCGCCTCGAGCGCGGCGGCAACCTCGGGGGCTCCTCCAGCGAACGTGTGCCGGAACGAAGGGGCGGCTTCTTTGTCACGGTCGGTCGGATCCCCCCACCCGCCAAGATCCAGCTCCTCCAGCTCGATGCTCTCGTGCGCCTCGTCTTCCTCGAACCCCATGGCCACCAGCTTGTCCGCGAGAGCCTGCGCCGACGCGCCGAAGGAGGGCTCGGACACGAAGGCGTACGCCCGGTTGAGATCGGGAAGCCGGCGCCGCGCTGCGTAGGGCATCCGCAACACCCGGCCGAGGAGCTGCTCCACGTCGACCGCACTCCGGATGCGGGCGACGGAGCAGAAGACGTAGGCGAAAGAGCAGTCCCATCCTTCCTTGAGCGCCTCGATGGTGATCACGTGCTCGATGGCGCAGGCGCGGTCGAAGAGGTCGATGCCGTCCAGCTCCCGCTGATCGCCGGTCGCGACCGCGATCCGCGCAGGCGCGACGCCTTCGACCTCCACCAGATGGGTCTTCAGCGCATCGACGGTCACCTCCTGGTTCTTCGGCTGGGCCTGGAAGAGGACCAGGGGACGGATGTAGTCCGCGTCGTCCCTCGCGCTCCTCGCGAGCGCGGCGCGGGCCGCGATGGCGCCGCTCACCGCCCCCTGCCAGGTATCGTGCTCGGAGAGCTGGATCGGCAGCTTGATCATCGCCTCGGTCTTGAGCTCCCGGGCCGAGACGCTGTGCAGGATGTTGTTGAGCCGGCGGCCCTTCCGGTCCCGCGGCGTGGCGGTGAACTCGACGATCGCGCACGGGTTCACCCGCGCCTGCATCTCCCGGGTGAGCCCGGTCACCGCATTGTGCGCCTCGTCCACGATCATCAGCGGCCGGTGGAGATGGAGCAGGTTCGCGAAGGAGAGCTTGATGCCGCCTCCGCCTTGCAGCTTTTCGAGGCCGGGTGCGGTCTCCGGGACGCTGGCGAAGTGAGGCTCCAGGTTCTCGTTGTGGGCGTATACCTTGCGTCCCTCGGTGTTCGTGACCCGCAGGGTCTGGATGGTGCCGACGACGATGCAGCAATGGTCTCGGAGATCGGGCGGCCGGACATGGGAGAAGTCCGTGATGTCGAATACCCGCACCCGCCCGGAGAAGGATTCGTCCAGCGCCTGCCGGTAGGGGTGGCGGGTGTTCTTGAGCGCCTGGACGGTCTGGATGCGAATGGTATTGGAGGGCACCAGCCACAGCACCAGGGGGTGGTCCTTCTCGATCCAGGCGTCGCGGGCGATGGCGACGGCATGGGCGGCGAGGATCGTCTTGCCGCCCCCGGTCGGCAGGCGCAGGCAGATGTAGGGGACTTCGGGCAGGCGATCGAGGGAGGTATAGGCGCCCGCGTAGCGGCCGAGGCGCCCTGCCTGCTCGGGCGCCCGGGTGATCGCCTCATAGGCATTCCTCGGCCCCGCCACCCGCGCCTCCTCGAAGAAGCGGCGTAGGACGGCGAGGGTCTCGGACTGATACTCCTTGAGCTTCACGGATTGGCAGCCAAGGATTGCGATTCCGGGATTACCCGGAGGTAGCGAGGAGCGGCCCCATCCCGCTTGCGCCTCACGGATCAGTCCCGCGCTCGGACATCGTAGGGCGTCTGCTTGAAGACGATGCGTTCGCGGGCGAGGGTTGCCGGAGCGAGCCGCGACTGCTCGCCGTAGACGGTGAGCGGGTACGCCGTAGGTTCCCCCGCAAGCTCCGGATGAGTCTTCGCGATCTCGGCGCGGATCGCGGAAAGGGATGACCGCGTCAATACGTTCCCACCGGCCGGCCGCCGGTCGCCCAGAACGCCGTTGTAGAGCAGAGCGTAGGCATGTCCGTCGTGCAAGCCGAGCACTGGAGACCCGTCGCTCCCGTCCCACGGTCGACCAGTCTCGCTGAACCACACGTGCGCGGCGAGGACGGGAAAGCGGATGTCCGGCCGGATGCGCCCATCCTCGTCGAACACCGGCGGACCGAGCCGATAGAAGCGGAACCCACCCCCGCCCTTCCACCCGACACTCTCCGAGATCCCTCCCTGCTCCCCCTCGATCACTTTGCGGAGACGCGGCGCGCAGTGGGTGACCGCATGCTCCCCCATCTCGATTCCGATCCACCGCCGCCCCATCTTGTGCGCGACCGCGGCCGTCGTGCCGGAGCCCAAGAAGGAGTCGAGCACTAGATCGCCGGGGTTGGTCGCAAGCTGCAGTATTCGGCCTATCAACGCCTCGGGTTTAGGATTTCCGAAAACCACTTGCCCAGGAAAAAGGCCCTTCAGATCAGTACTGGCGAGCTTGTTGCTCCCAACTTCCTGGTGTGCCCACCAGGAGTTTGGAGTCAGACCCTCGTCCATCTCGTGGAGATACTTCTTCAGCATAGGTCGTCCTTCGCCCTTTACTCCGAACGTAATGCGGCCATCGGCGAGCCACGACTCATAGACTTCTTCATTCATTCGCCAATATCTGTTCTTGGGAGGAAGAAATGTCTTCCCCGTAAGGCCGGTGATTTCAAATTGGCCGGCTGCATAGTACTTTCCGGCCGAAAGATTTTCCGCCTTCCATGGACCTCTCGGGTCATTGTCGGGATTCCTGAACGTCTTCTTCTGCTCTTCCGTTCGAGTAACTTTGCCGACGGTCAGCCTTCCAATATCCCGCGCATAGAAAAGTATATGGTCATGCGTATCAGACATGAACTTGGCCGTCTGATTTGAAGTATATGACTTCTGCCAAACGACGTTCGTGATGAAGTTCTTTCTTCCGAATATTTCATCCATGATCACCTTCAGGTAGTGTCCTTCATTGTCGTCTATAGATATCCAAATCGATCCGTCATCGGCCAACAGTTCGCGCAGAATCTCCAAGCGCGGCCACATCATGGAGAGCCACCGGGTATGTTCCAAGTTGTCGTCGTAGTGCTCGAACGCGGAACGGGTGTTGTACGGCGGATCGACGTAGATGCACTTCACACGGCCAGCGTAGAACGGCAGCAATGACTTCAGCGTTTCCAGGTTGTCCCCTTGGATCAGCATGTCGCCAGACTCGGCCGCACCGGCGGACAGCTCGCGAGCCCCTTCCAGTAGCCGATAGGGCGTGCGCGCCGCAGCGCGAATATCCTGCTCTCGCGTCAACCAGTGCAGAATCGGCACGGCGTGCATCTACCTCCGCGTACGGTCTGTCGAAGACCTGGCTCGAAGCCGCACTTCAGGACACGCACCCTGCCAAGATCGACGGCAAGGCACCGCAGATGCCGGGAAAGCTATCACCGTGCCGCAGAACCCAATCATGTCGCAAGAATGTGACGCTCGGCCACGTGGGTTTCGGGCGCGTATGGCACCCGTCGACGGAAGTGATTCGTGCAGCGGCTCGCCATCCATGCTCTCTTGGCAACGGATGACGCGATGTTGGGGCTGATCGGATTGACGTTCACCAGACTGATTCCGGGCACCATAATCAAATCCAGGTCTTCCATCGGACGGAATGAACCCCAATGGCAGCTCGTCGCCCACGGCCAGCGCGCCGGCAAAGCCGATCCGATTCTCGTAGAGCAACTCGATCGGACCGACGTAGGGTACGAGCTTCCGGCTTCCGTCCGGCAAAGTCACCTCCTTCGCGTCCTGCTCTTCGAGCTGTAGTTGAATCTGGATAGGTTCAGGAATGCACATGTGGGCCACACCGGAATCCACCATCGCCTCAAGCCCCACCACCACCAACTCCGGCACCTTCGGATTCCGTAGCTGGATCTTCGCACTAGTCAGGACCATCATCATTCACCGCCTCGTTGGGACCGAAAACCATACTCTGACGACCTGCAGACATTCGCTCCCTTGGTTGCCCTTGGTTGGCGAGAAGAAACCCAACACTGACGTCGGTCCAATGCCGGGACGCCGTAAATTTGCATCTTCAGCCCTGAAAAACTACGTTGAGTTCAGGGCAACAAGTGCGCAATTTCTCGATCGCACCACGTGGAACCTGTGTTTTGCTCAAACGGAGCGTCTCAAGCTCGGGGAGGTTCACGACCGGCCCAAGGTCTGAAACTCCAGTCCCGTCCAAATCGAGCGTCTTGAGCGCGGTGAGGTTCGTTAGCGGGGTAAGGTCCGTAACTTGTGTACTATCTAAATGAAGATTTTCGAGCGCGGCAAGGCTCGACAGCGGCCCAAGGTCCGACACCCCGGTCCCGTTCAGATAGAGCGTTTCGAGCGCGGTGAGGTTCGTTAGCGGGGTAAGGTCCGTAACTTGCGTTTCATCTAAATTAAGGCTTTCGAGCGCGGCAAGGCTCGACAGCGGCCCAAGGTCCGACACCCCGGTCTCGTTCAGATAGAGCGTTTCGAGCGCACGGAGGCTCGACAACGGCCTAAGGTCCGAAGCACCTGTCCCGTCCAATTCGAGCGTCTTGAGCGCGGTGAGGTTCGTTAGCGGGGTAAGGTCTGAGACCTGCGTCTCGTCCAGATAAAGGCTCTCGAGCGCGGAAAGGTTCGACAGCGGCCCAAGGTCCGACACCTCCGTCTCGTTCAGATAGAGCGTTTCGAGCGCATGGAGGCTCGACAACGGCCCAAGGTCCGTAACTTGTGTCCCGTCCAAATCGAGCCGTCGAAGCGCATGGAGGCGCGACAACGGTCCAAGGTCCGTAACTTGTGTCCTATCTAAACAAAGACGTTCAAGCGCGGAAAGGTTCGACAGCGGCCCAAGGTCCGACACCTGCATTCCTCTCAAGTCGAGCTTTCGTTTCTCCGGTTCGGCCCTTTCTACATGTATACCAATCTGCCTGAATGTCTCGGCATATATCTGTGCATCGTCTCCGATAAGGACCGGAAAAATACCCGGCGCCTTCCCCCGCCGAACAGTTGGATGCTCAAATTCTACCTTCACACAAGACTCGATTGCCTCCATTCTCTTCGGGGGCGTGAGCCCAGAGCGGGAATTGACTATCAGCCGAGCCAATAGATGGCCCAGATTGAGAGAACCTATTGTGGATTTCGAACCCACCAACTTGGAGAAGTTCTCTCCGAAGACGCAGTCAAGCAGATCAGCGTGCCAGTCGTCGTCTCCCTCGGATGCCAGCAGCTCGAACAGGAAGGCGAACGATTCGCGCCACAGACTTTGCCCGGCCCAGTCCGCCAGGGTGGCGCGGTCGAAACCCAGCCTCGACGCATTGCCTTTCGCCCACTGGAGCCGCGTGATCTCTCGCTTGAGCGCGAATGCGGCAAAGTACTCCTGGAAGGAGAGGTGGACGAAGGCATAGCGCCCTTCTCCTCGGGGCAGGAACAACCCGCTCCGCCGCCCCGTGACCTTGAGAAACTCCTCGGCGGAAGGGGTGTCGGAGACCGCGTCACTGCGCCCCATCTCTTCGCTCAGCCACTCCCTGACCGTGGCGACGTCCATGAGAATGTTGGTTCCATCCGCTTCGTCTTCCACCATGCGGCGGCGCTGCATCTCGAAACCCACGCGGGCGAGCCAGGCCTTCTTTCGCGGCAGATTGTGGGGACTGGATTCGACACCGCGGAACTTGTCGATGGATTCCAGGTACGCCTCTGCAATCCGCTCGTACAGTAGCGCGCGTCCATGCGGCAGGGTAGCCTCTATCCGGTGGATCAGGGCCATCATGGTCAGGAGGTTGGGAACGCGCGCAAGTCGCAGAATCGACTCGTCCGCGTGCACCGCTCGCACCAGATGGTCGGCGTTGACGCTTGCACGGCTCGCCGACGCGTCGCGCCGGACGTACCAGTTCCGGGCGAACGCCGCGATCCGCCGGTCGTCGAACGGGGCGATGTAGCGGACCGGGAGCTGTCCACCCCCGGATTCAGGTCTCGTGGGATGGAGCCCGCGGAGCTTCCGGCCGGAAAGGCGCCCGCGGGGCCACCGGTGCGGAATTGGGTCGCCCATGTCGGCGTCCGGTTCCTCCGGGAACGGCGATTCCTCCCGCCGACTGCGCTCCGAATCGAACGGCACCTCGTCGTATCCGACGATCCGGGAGGTCAGAAGCCACCGGCAATCCGGGTACCGGACCATGCCGTCGAACACCGCGCTCCGGAGGTTCTCGCGCGCCATTCGGTCACCGAGCTCGTCGATGCCGTCGAGCATCACGAACGCCTGCCCTTCGGCGAGCGCCTGCCGCAAGTAACGGCCATCGTCCTCCCGAAGCGGCGCGCTCATCTCGCGACTGAGAAACGCCTCCAGCAATCCATTGAAGTCCGTGACCCCCCGAACCGGCAGCTCCCGCAACACCATCGGCATAGGCAATCGCCACCCCATGCGGTCGATCAGTGAATTCTCCGCCGGGCGCGAAAGGAGCCAGGCGACGTAGTTCAGGAAGGTGGACTTCCCGATCCCCGGATCGCCCAGGATCACGAGGGGCGAATTCTCCGCGAGCACATCGAGCAGGGTCTCCGCCTCGTCCGCCCAACTCTTCGGGTTCTCGTCGGGCGAGACGTACCTGCGTGCGAGGAGTGGAGTGACGAACAGCCGGTCGATCAGGATGTCCGGGTTGTCTCTACGGTCCGGAAGCCCGAGAAACCGGATATAGCACTGCCAATTCCGAACGTTCGCGAGATAGGGACGCAGGACGGGATTCTCGAAATAATTCGGAATCATGTAGTTGGGATCCGCGTTCGCCCGGCTGCTCATCCCGGCTCTCCGTGCAGATAGCGCTCGAAACGTTGGGGGGCTATCTCACTACCGAGATGAAGTATCAGCGGCTGGATCCAGAAGACACCCGTTTGGGTGGGGTCTGGATACTTGGTTCCCATCTCACGGGATGGTCCCGATTCGGTCGAATCCGCGTCGGATGACGTCAACGGCAATTCCAGTGAACTATCAAATGGGAGAGTCGTACCGGCTCCCAGGCACCAATCGTGTATCCTGCTGTAAAAGCCAGATTCAGCTTCCCACCTTATGTGGAGGTCATGGTGAAATTGGTAGATGTAGGCAACTATCAGAAAAAGCCGGGCTTCCTGCTCCATGCTCGCATCACTCAGCCTGTCCTCTTGACTCGGCAATCGTGGGGCCAGCCTCCCGATCAGATTTGCGAAGCCCTTGAGTCGCCTCGGATTGGGTGGCAGGCATTGATATCTTGACGCTCCTGCTATCCCTTCGGGTACTGGAATCTCCAGTCCTTCCTTGATGAAGCTTTGGACATAATCGCTATCTACCGTATCTTTCAGGAGCTGGCACAGCACTTCCTCGGGCCGGCGGACCGCAGGCAACCGCCACACGTTCTGGCACAGCTTCTCCATGTACGCGGCGGCGCGCATCGTTGGATCGGCTCCGGACGCGGACTTCATCCGCTGGGCAATGGCATCCTCGATCGCCTTCTGATTCATACCGAGGACGAAGACGCAGTTGTCCAAGGTGAGGTAGATTTTCAGACCTTCGAGAAGCCGATAAGCGGCTTCCGGTTCACACCGGTCAACATCGTCGATGAAGACCACCAGCTTGGGGGAGACTTCGCCAACTCTACTCCTTGGCAGGAGCTGCGCGACGGCGGCGTGGAGGTGTTCGCGGAGCGTATGCGATGGAAGAGACGAGGAGAGGTTCTCAGCTTCCCACTCCTGGTTGGCCTGGCGAAACTTGGAATACTGGAACCCGATCTTCTTGGTCAGCTCTTCCATGGAGAGCAAGGCACCCCGAACGGCCACCTTCGTATTTCGATTGGTCAAACGAACCACGCGCCTTCCCCACGCGAGTTGCGCGCGCATCTCGTGCAGCAGGGCGACGACCGGCGCCGCTTCGTTCTGATATCGCCAGGCATCGAACCAGACGGCTTGGACCACGTCCCGGTACACCCCGGAGCGCTGCGTCGGTGCGTCCTCCTCCGCTTCCTTCGCCCTCCTCGCCAGGTCCCTGGTGACCGGCTCGGGCTGCTGTGGGCAGTCGCCGGTGAGGTACCACTGGACTTGGTGCAGGAAGCTCGTCTTGCCGAGGCCCCAGTCTCCGTGGACCCCGAACACCTGCGGCGGGGTGCAATGGGCGATGGCCTCACCGACCTCTTCAATCAGCGGCCCTCGTTCAAGGGCGTCCAGCAGGCACGGTTCGTCATTGTGCAAGGCGGCGGCTCTCTCGCTCAATCCTGACGCTCACCCTACCCGCCGGACGGACGGCCGGACGAGGACGGCGGCAATCGAAGCGACTTGCTCCGTGGAACACTCGTTGACGGCCCGATGCGTTGATCCCGCGTGCTCCCGTCGGGCGGCCGAAACACGACTGAAGACGCGATGCGCAACCCCAGTCGGACTTGGCACCGTTTTCCGGCTCTCGCCAGCGACGAGCGCGGGTCTTTCCTTCTCCACACCTCCCCGGACCATCAGTCGCGGGAAAGCCCGAATAGCACATGCCGACATGGTGCCGGTCACATCGCTGCCCTCGCTCTGCCCATCGTCCCGATAATTGTACCCAGTCCGGGCCATGGTCTCCGAGGAGGTCAATGTTCGAGCGACCCCGCAGTCCCGCCAGAGGCTCCCCCAGACTACTCGCGTGCGGCCCGTCCAGGGGCAGACTGGCGCCAGGTCGGGGCAACCATGTTCACCCGGCACCGGTCGTTGAGGTCGGTATGACCACGTGATACCGTGGCGGCATGACCGTCAAGTCCGCCGTTTCCTTTATCGACGAGCACCATGCCTTTGCGAAAGCGGCGGTGGAACGCGGCGAGTTCGCGTCGGTGAGCGCCGTGGTTGCGGCTGGCATTCAGAGGCTTCGGGACGAAGAAGACGAGCGCAGTGCCATGCTGGACGCCGTGGCGGAAGAGATCCGCCGCCGTGCCGAGACCCCGGACGACGAATTCGTGGAACACGCCCGCGGAGATTTCGCGCGAATTCTCGAACGGATGATCGCGGACCGCGCCGGCGATGACCCGGTTTAGGGTCCTCCGTCATCCGCTCGTAGCCAGAGACATCTCCCGGATCGCGGGCTTCCTGCTCGAACACGCGACCCCTCAATCCGTCGCCGAGAAGATCGCCGTTCTCGATGAGGATGCCAGTTCCCTCGCCGAGAACCCATACCGTGGAACCAGGAGAGGCGAGATTGTGCCCGGACTGCGCGCAATTCCGAGCGCAGGCAAGGGGGTGATCGCGTTCGAGGTCCGGGAGGACACCCGCACGGTCAGGATCCTCTCGATCACGTGGGGCGGATTCGACTGGCTCGGGAGGATCGTGGACCGCGCCCGACATCGAGGCATTCCGGGATAGCGCCCCGGTCGGGGCGACAGCGCCGCCGCGTGCAGGGTCGGGGGGCTCATCCTCCCGAGAGCTCGCTGCGATCGCTGCCGCTCTCCCAGACGTACCGCTTGACGAGAGCGCTCGAGTCGAAGTACGCGATCACGGGCGCTCCTTGCGCTCCTCCCGGATGGCGCCGGCCAGATCGACGTCCTCGACCGTCACGGGTTCGCGATCGGCAAGCGTGGAGCTCGTCCGGGGGGCAAGCAAGCCGGACGCGACGAGCGCATCCAGCCGCGCCTGCTCTTCTGTCACCGCCGGCTGCACGGCCCGCAGCTCGGTGACGGGCGCTCCCCGATCCGTCACCATGATCGTCGTCCCGTTCCTGACTTTTCGGAGACAGCTCCCCAACCGGTTCTTGAGCTTTCGCGATCCAACCGTGATGGCCATGACGTAGGGACGGTAGCCACCCTATCGGCGCTGCCCAACCCGGCCGCCGTGGAATAGGTGGGACACCTATCTGGCGATTGAGGACGCGACGTTCGGGTTGAGCGGATTCACGATGACCTGCCGGGTCCTGGGCACGACGACCAGATCCATGTCTTCCATCGGGATCACGCCGAGCAGTGGCTCGTCTCCCATTACCAGCGCACCCGCAAAGCCGACCCGGTTTCGGTAACGCAGCTCGACTGGTCCCACGTATGGCACGAGCTTCCGGCTCCCGTCGGCCAGGGTCACCTCCTTGGTGTCCATCTCCTCGAGCTGAAGCTGAATCCGGATGTGCGCCGGAATGCACAGATGCACCGCCCCGGTGTCCGCCAACGCGTCAACCTCTACCGCCTCAAGCTCCGGCCTTCTCGGATTCCTGAGCTCGATCTTCGCGTTCGCCGGGCCCACTGCGTTTCCTCCAACCTGCGATTCCGGCCCGAAGACCCGTTGCCGCATGCAGTCCGCGCACCCTACGCCCATTCTTCGCGGCGAGCGAGACTACACTGGCGCCCCCCGGCCGTATGCGGAGTGGCATGATGCCCGAGAACCACGTTTTCCCCTCCCTCACCGTCGTCGACGCCGTTGCCGCCCTCGAGTTCTACGCGCAGGCGTTCGGAGCGGTCGAGACCGGACCGCGTCTGACCGCCCCGGACGGCAGCATCGTCCACGCCGAGTTCCGGATCGGCGACGCGACGATCTTCCTCGCCGAGCACAACCCCGACTTCGGGACCTCCGAGCCGCGCTCCCTCGGCGGGACTCCGGTGCGTCTCGCGCTCGAGGTCGCGGATGCCGACGCGACGGTGGCGGCGGCGGAGAACGCGGGGGCCAAGGTCGTCATTCCGGTCGACGACCAGTTCTACGGCTATCGCTCCGGGCGGATCGAGGACCCGTTCGGACACCTCTGGATTGTTTCCCAGCTCATCGAGTCGCTCTCCCAGGAAGAGATGCAGCGCCGAATGGACGAAATGTTCGGAAGCTGATCCGGCAGGCGCGCATCGCCCCTGGAGCCCAAGCGAGACGTCGACGCGACGGTGCGGACGGCTAGACGATCGCCCTGGCTGCGCTCGCAAGCCTCCACCAGAGCCTGCTCCACGAAATCCGCGACATCGTACCGTGCTGGCGACCGAGCCGCCCACGTACCAGACGACCTCCAACCGGTCCAGAAATTCGACGAACGGAGTCAGCGCGTCGAAAAGGTCCCCGTGCTCGTCCATCCGACGGCCTTTTGATGGCGCTCCATCGCGCGCGCGAGATCGGCCCCGTAGTTCTCCTCGATCCACAGGAGCCGTAGCGCGTCCTCGTCGAGACCGGGATTCCGGGACCGAAGCGCAGCGCGAGAGAGAGCAATCATCGAGCGGCTGAACCGCAGCCCGGCTCGGAGTCGGCCGCCCGTTCCCATCCGCCTCATCACAGCGAGCTTCGCGGCCGCCGCGCCGCGGCTCGTGTCGTTCCCCGGGACGCGCTTCGCCATCACGAGCACGAGTCTACCCTGTCGCTGCCCGCTGCCCGCTACTCCCGCCATTCGGGGCCGGGCATGATGCGACGCATGAACCGGTCGAACAAAGGCACGGTGAAGGCGGTGTCGCCGCGCGCAGCACTCCAGACCATACCCTTTGCAATCAACTGAGCGCGCGTGGGACCGAGGGACGTGACCTTGCGATCGAGGTTGCGCGCGATCTCCCCGGAGCGATGCGGACCGGGGCCAAGCTCCGCCATGGCGCGAAGGTACCGCTTCTGAGCTGTCGTCAGACGGTCGAAGCGGGCGCGAAAGAACCCCGCGTCGAGGGAGGCGGACACCTCGTCCGACGCACGGGCGATGTCGCCGGTGTCGATCGGCGAGCGTTCCGCGACATCCCAGGCGTGCTTCCCCCACTCCTGCAAGAAGTACGGATAGCCTTGGGTTTCCGAAAAGATCATTCGGAGGGCATCCGGGACGATGTCGATATCTCGCGCGCGGATGGGTTTCGCGACCGCATCCGTGGTCGCTCCCTCGTCGAGAGGACCGATTTCGCGGAACTCGAACAGTCGCTCGGCGTAGGTCTTGGCCTCGGCGACCCGAGCACGTAGCTGCGGCAACCCAGCCGCGGCGAGGAAGATCGGAAGCCGTCGCTGCGCCGCACGATGCAAGGCGGAGATCAGCGCCGCAAGCTCCACCTTCGGTACGTACTGAAATTCGTCGACGAGCATGATCAGCGCGGTGTCCGATGCGGACGCCGCCGCGCCGACCGCCTCGAACAATGCGGCCAGGTCGAGCTCGAGATCCCCGCTGTCGGCCACGCCGGGCTCACCGGGCGCGTCGATTCCGAGTTCGATACCGCCGTACTTCAGGTTGAGCGCCGACACGAAACCGGCAAGTACCCGCATGGCGCGCGACCCCAGGTCGCGGACCCGTTGCTGGCGGGACAATCGCAGCAGCACCCGGTGGAGCTCGGCGGCGAGCAAGGCCGGCAGCGGGCTCCGCTCCGTGGCCTCGATCATGATCGTCGCGAGTCCATCCGCTTGCGCCTGATCATGCACGCGATCGAGCAGAACGGTCTTGCCGACCCCGCGAAGACCGAGCAGCAGCACGCTCCGCGCCGCCAGGAGCCGCCGTGTCCGCTCCGCGGCAACGTGAATGGAACCGAGCAGCTCAGCTCGTCCGGCAAGCTCGGGGGGCGGGCTGCCTGCCCCGGGCGCGAACGGATTGTCCAGCGGATTCATCGGCTCTTTATATCAAAGTTAGCTGTCTTACGAAAAATCGATAAATCAACTAATTTCGGCATAAACCATGGCCGTTGGAGTCGGTACGGCCACGTGATGCCGTTCCGCCATGACCGTCAAGTCTGCCGTTTCCCTTGTCGACGAGCACCATGCCTTCGCGAAGGCGGCAGTGGGGTGGGGCGAGTCGGAGTCGGCCGCCCGTTCCCATCCGCCTCATCACGGCGAGCTGCGCGGCCGCCGCGCCGCGGCTCGTGTCGTTCACTGAACCGGTCCCGCGCAAGTCTACGCCGCCGCTCCGCCGTCCACGAGACCGCGACCGCCCACCTTCGCAGGTTCAGCGCGCGCCGGGGCGTGGCGCGTTGTGGCGCAAAGGCGGGTCAGGAGGAGAAGCGGGAGAGGTACGCTTCGCACAGCGGCGCGGTGCCCTCGGTGTAGCCGGTCCCGAGGGCGCGGGCGGTCTCCGTCTCCGAATGCGTACCGAGCCACGCGGCGAGGAGGAGGCGCCGGAGCATGATGAAGGTCGCGACCTCCTCTTCCGATTCCCTCGAGAGCGGGGCCACCCGGCGGTAGCCGCGCACCCAGGCGGCGATGAGATCCGGCACCTCGGGGCGGTGCTCGAAGAAGGACACGGTGGTCGCGCAGTCGTACATCAGCCAGCCGAAGCCGCAGTCGTCGAAGTCGATCACCCTGGTCGTCGCGCCGTCGACGAGCAGGTTGGCGAGGCGGAGATCGCCGTGAATCAGATTGAACCGGTCGGGCGATGCCCCGAAGCGCAGGAGCCGCCGCTCGATGAGAGCGGCGGTTCGTGCGAACAGCGCCTCGATCTCGTCCGTGAGACCCGGCGCGCCCCGCCACGGACCCCAGCGGGGCCGGCCTCCGAGGGTGGTCTCGAAATCCCAGGTGAAACGCTCGAAGCCGTCCGGGCGATGCCACTTCCGCACGTGCGCGTGCATGCGGGCGGCGATCTCGCCCAGCATCGCGAAGCGTTCGGCGAGGTCGTCCCGGTCTTCGTGCGGCTCCTCGCCCGCCTCCCAGGTGAAGAGCACGACATGGCGCGGAGGCGCGGGCACGCCTTCGTGGGCGACCGCCTGGACGAGCTCGCCGTCGGCGCCCGCGATCGGGGTCGGGGTCGCGACCACCCGGTCCCGGCGCAGGGCCTCGATCCAGGCGAGCTCCGAAGCGATGGTGTTCCGGCTCTGGTAGCCCTCGCGGTGCACGCGAAGCGCCCACTGCCGACCGGCCGACTTCGCCTCGACCCGGAACGTCGCGTTCTCCGATACGTTGACGAGACGGGCTGACGCATCCGGGGGCAGGCGGTAGCGGTCGAGCGCGGCGGTCGCGAGGGCCTCGAGGCGCCGCAACCGTTCAACCCGGTCC
>Ga0209021_1001249_pt1 | contig 26341 bp, 34 predicted proteins | sample PinacodermFT_FD_187299 | JGI IMG/M metagenome (GOLD analysis project Ga0209021, IMG submission 187299) | Host-associated microbial community of the marine sponge Aplysina aerophoba from Gulf of Piran - sponge pinacoderm, lysed by freeze-thaw... | ecosystem: Host-associated > Porifera > Sponge >... | reverse complement strand
GCTGTGGATCGGCTTTATCGGCGCTTAGGCTTTGCTTCCGAACGGGAGAGGGTGGAGCGTTTGTTGATGTTGTATGAGAAAATGTACGCTCCGTTGGCTTCCAAAATGCAGGGCAAGAGAAGGCAGCAAAGGAAGGCGCGACTGAGCAGTCATTCAGCTACGGCACCACAGACAAAGTCATGACTGGCAATCAGATGATCGACTTCAAAGGTTCCTTCCGGATCACAATCCGGCTAGACGCGACATCAGGGCACCTGGAAAAACCGCCTTTTCCTTGGTTGGAAAGCTTGCTGACCCATGCAAACCCGTGCCAAAATTGACGTTCTCGTGGCAGGAGGGCATTCCACGGGGAAGCTGACCGATTTCTCAAGATGCCTTCCCTTGTTTGAGGGCGACCACCTTGATTCACCACTGCTGGTGCATCAGAGGTCATGATTGCAAGGCGCAGATTCGCCATGCCCTTCTCTGCTAGGCTTGCGTTCAACCACGGCGTCATTCCATCACAACGACTTGACCCAGTGCGGTTTCAACCATGCAGATTGAGCGCATTCGCATTCGCAACTTCCGAGCTTTCCGCGATGTGGAGATGCTGCACATCCCACGGCTTGTTACCATGGTTGGCGCCAACGGTACGGGCAAATCCAGCCTCTTTTCCGTGTTTGGCTTCTTGCGGGATGCCATGAACACCAATGTCCGCACTGCTCTGGTCAAGCTCGGCGGCAGCCGCGGCTTCCATGAGGTGCGTAGCCGCAATTGTGATGGGCCAATCGAGCTTGAGGTTGCTTATCGTATTCGGCCCAGGCAGCCGCTTGTCAGCTACAGCGTCTCGATCAACCTTGATAGAAGCGGTAAGCCGATAGTGGAGCGTGAAATCTTGCGCTATCGACGAGGAGAACACGGTAAACCATGGCACTTCCTGGACTTCAAACGGGGGAAAGGGTACGCCGTCACCAATGAGGTCACAGAGGTGAAGAAGGCAGCCGACCTTGATCGTGAGGAGCAGGAGACCCTGAAATCCCCTGACCTGCTGGCCATCAAGGGTCTGGCCCAGTTTGAACGCTTCCCTGCTGTGGTTGCCCTGGGCAACCTGATCGAGCGCTGGCACGTGTCCGATTTCCACATCAGCCGCGCCCGAGTCGAGCCAGAGGCTGGCTATGCCGAACACTTGTCCCGCGAGGGGGAGAATCTCGCGCTTGTGATCGAATATCTTCACGACAATCATCCCAAGGTATTCTCGACCATCAAGAACGCCCTCCAGAAACGGGTTCCCGGCATCACCCAAGTGGAATCCAAGCAGACAGAGGAGGGCCGAGTCTTGCTCAAATTCCAGGATGAAGCCTTCGCAGATCCGTTTCTTGCCCGCCATGTCTCTGATGGCACAATCAAGATGCTGGCCTATCTGACGTTGCTCTACGATCCTGATCCGCACCCCCTCCTGTGCGTTGAGGAGCCGGAAAATCAACTGTATCCCACGCTTCTGGAGGAACTGGTTGAAGAGTTTCGCGCCTATGCCCAAAAGGGGGGACAGGTATTGATCTCGACCCATTCGCCTGATTTCCTCAACGCCGCACACCTGGAGGAGGTGTTCTGGCTGCAAAAGCACGGTGGGTATACCACGATTCACAGAGCAAGCGACAATCAGCAGGTAGCGGCGTATATGGCTGATGGTGGCCGCATGGGGCACCTGTGGAAACAGGGCTTTTTCAAGGGGGTGGAACCGGAAGGATGATCCTTGCATTCTTACTGGAGGGGCGGTCTGAAAAAGAAATGCTGAAGGGGCTACTTCCGCGCCTACTGCCCCCTGATGTGCAGGTGGAGTATGCGGTCTTCGAGGGCAAGCAGGATCTGAAGCGCCAGATGAAACGCCACTTGAGCGGCTGGCGAACCCCGAATACAGTATTTATCGTCATGTGCGATCAGGACAGCTCGGATTGCTTGAAATTAAAAGCAGAGCTGGTTGAGAGATGTCCCCAGGCAAAGCAAGATCATGTGATTGTCAGGATCATCTGCCGCGAGCTGGAGAGCTGGTATTTTGGTGATCTTGCTGCAGTTGAAAATGCCCTCAACGTTCCGAACTTGATTCAATATCAAAAAAAGCGCAAGTATCGCATACCCGATAGGATCCATTCACCAGCCAGTGAACTGGAAAAGATCACTGGCGGCGCCTATCACAAAATATCTGGATCAAGGGAGATTGGTTCCAGGCTATCGCCCAATTCCAACACATCCGGAAGTTTCCAGGTATTCATTGACAGCATTCAAGAGATGATCAAGGGCTGGGATCCAAAGATCGAAGAACAAGATACGGAAGATACGGAGGGAAGTCCATCTTCAGTGGATGAACGTCCCCATTGCCCGTGATCCGCTGAGGGAGCGGATGCTAAAGCGTGCCACACTACCCGCGTCCAATGCGACTGTCGGACGCAACAACGATTCCCAACTGCTGCCCTGGTCTGAAGCGTTACAGACCGGGCAGACAGCTTTTCAGGCAATCAACAGGACGTTCAGTTCAACTGTCTTCATAGGTGTGGTACTACTCAGGGTTGGCGTTAATCACGGATGGATCCTCGTTGCCTACGACCGGGGTCTCGGTGAGATGCTGCCAGCGGGTAACTTGAAGAAGTCCCGGTGGCGCCAGTCGCAAGCCGGTGGCGCCAGCAGGCGCTGTGGGGGGACGGTTGGGAACAGCATGTTTGTCCATAAATCTCCTTGGAGTTGGAATATGGTCTCGACAGACCTGTTTCCAATTTCAGGTTTGATTCAGGTTTCCACGAGGGCCGTTTACCAACTGTCATAAAGGTTGCCGGGCCGACCCCGCCTAAACTGGCTCCGTCATTCCAACGCAAGTTGATATGAGCCTGACCGAACCCGGCGCTCCCGACAGCCGTCAACACCAGCAAGCTGTCCTTCTGGCTCACCGCTATGGGCTGAATCTCGACGATGACGAGCAGGAAGAGCTTGTCTGGCTCATCGAGGCCATGGGTCTGGACGAGGCGGAGGCGGAATGTGCCCGCTGCCGCGCCATGTTGATTCGCTCCGGGCAACCGGATCCCGATGCCGAGTCCTCCGAATGCCCCGAGACCTGAGCAGAAGTCAACTGCTCGGCCGCCAAGGTGAGCCAGTTTCCGTAGAACATCCGACCCAGCGGCATCAGTGTCTCCAGGCCAGCCCCGTTGAACCGGACCTGCTGGGCAACGGTGCGCAAGTCGTCGTCCTCGGCAAACCAACGCTCCACCATGTCCTGATCCAATTCCATGTGGCCTTGCACCCCGTAGGCTGCAGGGCCAAGGGCCGCAATCTGGTTGTGGCAGAGAGGGCTGCTGGCCATGGTCTCGATAGAACGCTCCGGAACCACCTCTTCCCCATGCAACTGAAACACCGGTAGAGGGTCGGGCAAACCGTGCAGGAGGGGATGATTGCGGCCAGCAGGGGTTTGATGCAGTGTCCATGGCTGCCCCTGGGGATCCAGCCAACCCAGCTCCCGTTGCCGGGCAGCACGGATCACACACCCCTTGGCCTTGGCAAGTACTTGCAGACCCAGACAGATACCCATGACGGGAATGTGCCGTTCCAGCAAGTGTTGACAGAGACGGACCAACTGCGGGATTCGTCCATGGCGGTCGTTGGCGCTGGCCGGTCCCCCCAGAAGCAGGAATGCCTGACCGGGCTGTGGCCGGGGCAGAGGTTGATCGGTCCAGAGTTGCGTCACCTCAAGTTGCCAACCGCGCTCCGTCGCCAGAGGACCAATGAGGCCAGACCCCTCCCGCGGGATGGTCTGCACAATGCATAGCTGGAGGTTCCTGGGCATTAGCTCCTGGTCGATTGTTGTCCAGTTTGTCCCAGGGGACGTTGCAATGCACCAGGATCCAGGCCCTCCCGCAGGCTCAGCACCACGCCGGCAGCTTCCTGATAGCTGGCAACGTTGATGACCCCATCCAGACCCAAGGCTGTTGCAGTGACCTTCAGTTGGGAGGGATTATGAACCGCCAGGATCGGGATCGACCGCTCGGCTGCCGCCAGAATTGCCGGTCCGCCCATGGCGCCGTGGGGCGCCACCATGGCGCCCACATGATGAACCAGCAGATCACCCGCCCGTGCAGCGGCAGCGGGAATGAGTTGGGGCGCGCGACTCAGCCCCACCAACACGGACGGCAGAAAGGTGTAACCCAACTCCTCAGCCGCTGCACGGGGATCCGCATCCGACAGCAAGGGCAGTGGGCGTACAGCCGGGGCATGAGCACAAGGCAGCCCCAACTCCCGCACCAGTAGATGGCTGATCACTGCCTCTGCCCCGGCCATGGCATCCACTCCTCTGCCCTGGCGATAGTTCTGCAGCATCGAAGACGTGGGGAACTCGTCAGGGAAGCGGGTCACCACGGCCACAGCCGTAGCGCCACGGTGTTGAAGCTGGTGGCCGGCTTCCAGCAACATGTCAACACGGTTCAGGCCACCCCAGCTCATGCCACTTGCCCCCTGCTCCAGGTGTACCCCGAGCGGCTCCGGCGTGACCACCTCGGAACCTATGGGTAAGCCCAGGCTGAACCGTGCCGCGGCAGCCACTTGGCGGTGACGTTCCAGTAAGTCCGGCTCCAGACCACCATCCAACAGCAAACCCAGGCAATGGCGATGGTGGGGCCGCAGGGCCATCCGACCTTGGCAAAAGCGATCCAGGGCCCAACCCTCCGTGTAGTGGATGTGGGCATCAGGCCAGTACAGGGAGGCGGCGTTCAGCACGTTGGGATGGGTGACGAGGCAGCCACTGGCGGCCGCCAGAAGGCGCGCCACCGGCAGACCGTCCCCGGCAAAACCTCCCTGCTGACAGCCAATCCCTGTGGGAATGATCAGAACCGTAGGCATTGGTGGGGCGCCCATGACTACGCGTTGCAATGGAGCACCATTGCTTCCAGCCGGATCCAGCGCTGCCCCTCTGGTAACGCCGTACAGGTCGTGATGGCCCAACGGAGTGGTACGCCGTGTTGCGCCAAGGCCTCTTCAATGGGCTTCAGCAGAGGGCCGGGCTCCAGAATCAATTCCAGAGACACCTTCTGCAACCGCGGTGTGGAATGGCCCATGCCCTTCTCGAACCCGCCGCCACCAGCGATCACGTCTGATATTGACCGAACTGGGCTTCGTACAGGGCATCTTCCTGGCCACCTTCCAACTGCAGGTCACTGCGAGGGTAGGCTACACAGAGGAGGGTAAAGCCTTTCTTCCGTAAATCATCCCGCACACCCATGGCGTCCGGTTGCGCCACCTGGCCCTGCTTGAGCAGGGCGGCGCAGGTGGTACACAATCCTGTGCAGCAGGAGCAGGGCAGAACAATCCCGGCCGCTTCCGCCGCCGCCAACACCGTTTCATCCTCACGGCAAGGGAAGGTATGCGCTTTCCCTTGCAGGTGAACAGTGACGGTGAAGGTGTCCATTGGCCAGGTCAACCCATGGCGGCAGCACCACCCACCACCTCAAGAATTTCCTGGGTGATGGCTGCCTGCCTGGCTTTGTTGTAGTCCAACGTGAGGGTTTTTGCCAGGTCCTTTGCATTATCACTGGCGTTGTTCATGGCCGTCATGCGGCTGGCCAGCTCTGATGCGGCTGCTTCCTGGAGGGAACGCAACACCTGGTTCTGCACATAGAGGGGCAGGAGTGCATTGAGAAGTTGCAGAGGAGTCTGCTCGAAGACCATGGCGGAGGGAAGCTTGGGCTGGGTGTTGGGGAGTGAGCCACGCTCCACCTCCATCATCCCCCCCTTGCTGGTGAGACGGAACATCTCATCGTCCACAGTGGCAATGCCCTGGGGATCCAGAGGCAGGAGAGTTTGCACGACAGGCCTGGAACTCACCAGGTTGATGAATCTGGTGTAGATCCCTTCCACCCGGTCAGTGCTTCGACCCTGAAACAAGGGCAACAGGCGATTGGCAATCTGTCTGGCCTCAGCGGCGGTGGGCACCTGCTCCAGATTTTCGATGCTGTCAACAATGTCATAGTCCCGGCGGCCAAAGTAGGCATTGACTTTGCGGCCCACCAGGAGAAGATTCACCTGCAACCCTTTGGCCTTCAGCTCCCGGCAGCGTTGCTCTGTTCGCTTGATGACGTTGGCGTTGTAACCGCCGCAGAGCCCCCGGTCTCCCGCAATGGAAACCAGGGTGACGGTCCGCAGTTCACGTTGCTTCATCAGGGGAGCGTCCGCGGCTTCAAAGGCCATCCGGGACTGGAGATTTTCCAGGACCCGCGCCAGGCGATCAGCGAAGGGGCGGCTGCGTAACACCTGTTCCTGGGCGCGGCGCACCTTGGCTGCTGCAACGAGGCGCATGGCCTCCGTGATCTTGCGGGTGTTTCTGACCGAGTCAATGCGGTCTCTGATTTGTTTGAGATTGGCCATGGTTCAGCAAAGTTTTGAGGACCTGACCGGATCAAACGGCAGCCAGCATGGTGGATTTAACAGCCTCGATGGCAGCTTTGAGCTTGCCCTCGGCCTCCGCAGACACGACCCTCCTGGTCTGGATCTCCTCAACAAGGTCCTTGGCGCTGGTCTTGAGGTAGTCGCGCAACTCCCGCACAAAGCCCTGAATCTGCTCCACAGGCACGTCATCCAGTAAGCCTTTGGTTCCCGCATACACCAGAGCCACCTGCTCCGCCAGGATCAAGGGGCTGAACTGGGGCTGTTTCAGCATTTCCCGCAGACGCGCACCACGATCCAACTGGGCCCGGGTGGTGGCGTCCAGGTCCGAGGCAAATTGGGAGAAGGCCGCCAACTCAGCCGCCTGGGCCAATTCCAACTTCAACGTACCGGCAATTTTCTTGATGGCCTTGGTCTGAGCGGCGCCACCCACGCGGCTCACCGAGATGCCCACGTTGATGGCTGGGCGAAGACCGGAGTTGAACAGGTCCGAAGAGAGGAAAATCTGACCGTCGGTGATGGAGATCACGTTGGTGGGGATGTAGGCCGACACATCTCCAGCCTGGGTTTCAATGATGGGCAGAGCGGTCATGGAGCCTTTGCCCATGGCATCACTCAGCTTTGCGGCCCGCTCAAGGAGGCGGCTGTGGCAGTAGAAGATATCGCCGGGATAGGCTTCCCGCCCAGGCGGACGACGCAGCAGCAGAGACATCTGCCGATACGCCTGGGCCTGTTTGGAGAGATCGTCGTAGATCACCAGGGTGGCCTTGCCGTCATACATGAAGTGTTCGGCAATGGCTGCACCGGCATAGGGGGCCAGGTATTGGAGAGCGGCAGGCTCCGAGGCGCTGGCTGCCACCACTACGGTGTACGCCAAAGCGCCCCGCTCCCGCAGCACCTGCACCACGTTGGCCACGGAGGCAGCCTTTTGGCCAATGGCCACATAGACGCAAATCACGTCCTGATCCGCCTGGTTCAGGATTGTGTCGATGGCAATGGCGGTTTTTCCGGTCTGGCGGTCGCCGATGATCAACTCCCTTTGGCCCCGACCGATGGGAATCATGGCATCAATGGCTGTGATACCGGTCTGCATGGGCTCATGGACGGAGCGGCGCTGGATGATGCCCGGTGCCGGAGACTCGATCAGACGGGTGGTCGTAGTTTCAATGGCCCCTTTCCCATCCACGGCTTCGCCAAGGGCATTGACCACGCGTCCCAGCATGGCGTCACCCACGGGGACGGAGGCAATTTTGCCTGTGGCCTTGACGCTGCTGCCTTCGGAAATGCCGTGGCCCTCGCCCATGAGCACGGCGCCCACGTTGTCACTTTCCAGGTTCAGGGCAATGCCTTCCGTCCCGTCTGAAAATTCCAGCAGTTCGCCTGCCATGGCCTGCTCCAGGCCATGGATCCGGGCAATGCCGTCCCCCACCTGCAAAACGGTGCCGACATTGCTGACTGAGACGGATTTGTCGTAGTCCTCGATTTGCTGCTTGAGGATGGCGCTGATCTCGTCAGGGCGGATGGAAACCATGGCTTGGGGCGTGGGGAAGGGCAATTGGGTTGGGAGGGATTCAGGTCGCTTTGGCCAAGCTGAGACCGAGGCGACGAACTTGTCCGGACAGGCTGGCATCGACAACCTGGGAACCGATGCGCACAATCAGACCACCGATGAGAGAAGGGTCAACGGTGATGGAGCAGTCCACGGCAGCACTACCCGCCATGGTCCGAACCTTTCGTTTGAGCTGGTCTTCCTGCTGCGGGGTGAGTGGCGTCGCGCTGGTCACCTGGGCCAGGGCAATGCCTTTTGCCTTGCGGTAAAGCTCCAGGAAGCGCTCAAAAACCGCCCCTATCAAACTGGTGCGCTGGCGATCAGCCAACAGCTTGAGCAGGTTGAGGCTGGCTGTTTGCTTGACCACATCCTTCTCCTGAAACAATGCTGTGATGACAGCTTTCCGGGTTTCCGGTTCAAGGATCGGGGATCCCAGAGCATCTCGCAAGACGTCCGAGGTTATCCAGATTTCAAGCACAGCCCTGGCATCAGCAGCAAGATCGTCGCTGGTGCCGTTCTGGTTTCCGATTTGCAGCAGTGCTTCGGCGTAAGGCGTAGCGATGGTGTTGAGGAGGGGCATCGTCTAGCCAAGGGAGTTGATGGTGGCTTCCAGAAGCTTTGCCTGCTTCTTGGGAGAGAGCGCGTCAGGAAGATCCTGAAGGGTCAGGGCAATAGCCTGCTCAGCGGTGCTGCGGCGCAGTTCGTTGCTAATGCGACGCGCTTCGCTGTCCGTATCGGCCTTTGCTTCATCTTGAAGGCGAGCCATCTCGGCGATAGTGCGTTGCTCCCCCTCGGCACGAATAGCATCGGCGCGAGCTTGGCCGTCCCTGAGAATGGTCCGGGCGGTCTCCCGGGCGGCAGCCAGTTCGGCCTGAGCTTTCTCAAGCTGGTTTGTCGCTGCAGAGAGACGGGATTCAGCCTCATTGAGGTCCTGGAGGATTGCCTCGCGGCGGCGCGAGAGGATGCCGCCGAGGAATCCCTTCAAAAACCAAACCAGAACAGGGATGAGGATGGCCAGATTGACCAGGTTGCCGTTGAGTAGGTCAAGGTCGACGCCAAAACCTTCTGTTGCCGGCAAGAGGGGGGTGGCCATCATGGTGGCGGAGGCGACGATGAGCATTGGTGGATTCAGAAGGTGACCAGGCGCCGGATGATCAAATCGGCGAGTTGACGCGACTCCTTGGCCAGAACAGCATCAGCTTCGGACCGCTGGGCATCGATTTCAGCCCGCGCCTGCTCACGCAGTCTGGTTGCAGAGGCCTTGGCTTCCGCCAAGGCGGCTTTATGAAGCATGGCCACCTCGTCTTCAGCCGCAGCAACGACAGCCTGGGCGTCGTGACGAGCCTGTTGCAACCGGGCCTTGAGGTCTTGTTCAAGGCGTTGCACCCGAGCCAGTCGTTCCTTGGCGTCCTTGTGGCTGGTGGTTACAAAGCCTTCCCGCTCCTCAACCACCTTGCCAACAGGCTGGAAGAACAGCTTGTTCAAGATGAACGTGAGGATCACCACCTGAACGGCCATCAGCGGCAAGGTGGCATCAAAGTCGAAGAGGCCGCCTTCAGGGACAGGAGCCTCGGCCAGTGGGAACCAGCTGATCATTGGGAACAGTCGGATGGACGGTGGTTCAGGACAAGCACAGGTTGCGGTTCAGGCTATCTCTGCCGCAACGCCTTGCTGACGCACAATTCAGGAAAAGGGGTTGGCAAACAACAGCACCAGGGCCACCACCAGGCCATAGATGGTGAGCGATTCCATGAATGCAAAAGAGAGCAGCAGAGTGCCACGGATCTTTCCCTCGGCCTCAGGCTGACGGGCAATGCCTTCAACAGCCCCACCAGCAGCGGTGCCCTGGCCAATGCCGGGGCCAATGGCCCCCAGGCCAACGGCCAGGCCGGCGGCGACAACAGATGCTGCGGGGATAAAGGATTCCATGATTGAGGGGATGATGGTTGGGGGTGCGCAGATGCTACGCGGGTGTTGGAGGCGCGCCTGGAACATTCCTCGGGACAGGAAGGGGCCCGAGGCGTTCGGACCGCGCGCAATGATTTTGATCGACGTAGGAGACCGCTTCAGGCGTGCTCCTCGTGAACCGCCTCACCAATGTAGTAGGCCGCCAGGGTGGCAAAGATCAAGGCCTGAATGGCACTGGTAAACAGGCCCAGAAACATCATGGGCAACGGCACAAACAGGGGCAGAAGCAGCACCAGCACGGAGACGGTGAGCTCATCGGCCATGATATTGCCGAACAGACGGAAGGAGAGGGAAAGGGGTTTGGTGAAGTCCTCGACAATCTTGAACGGGAGCATGATGGGGGTGGGCTCCACGTAGTACTCGAAGTACCGCAGACCCTTCCGGCTCAACCCGGCATAGAAGTAGGCAAGGGAGACCAGCAGGGCCAGGGCAACCGTGGTGTTGATGTCTCCTGTGGGTGCTCCCAGTTCACCAGAGGGCAGACGTACCAGACGCCAGGGCACGAGGGCGCCTCCCCAGTTGCAGAAAAAGATGAACAGGAACAGGGTGCCAATGAAGGGCATCCAGTCCCGGTAGGCTGCTTCGCCGATCTGTTCCCGGGAGAGGTTGCGGATGTAGTCCCAGAGGAACTCCAGAAGGTTTTGCAGTCCGGCAGGCTGACGCGCCATCCGGCGCGTCCCCACCACCACAACGCTCAGCAGGGCGCCAATGAGGATCCATGAACTGAGGAAGATCTGGCCGTGAAGGTCAAGCTGGCCCAGGTGCCAGTAAAAATGCTGGCCAATCTCCAGACCATGGGTTTCCTCAACCATGAGTTCGGGATCACTGGCCGGGAGAGCCTCGGCAAGGGGAAGAAGGGTCTGCAGCAGCATGACTCAGGCAGAGGGGGAACCGGAAACGAAGATTTTGGGCTCATTGGAACCCGTCAGATCGCTGAAGGCGATGAGCAGAATGGCCGGCTTGTAGAGCAAAAAGCCGAAGAAGGCCGGCAAGAAGTCCAGCCCTTGCAGACGAAGGGCCAGAATGAACAGCAGAACGGGAGCCGCCAGGTGCGCCTTCCCAAGCTTGTTGGAGCGCTTGCCCAGCCGTTCCACGGAACGTGAGAGCAGAAGCAGGTAGAGAATCCCGGCAGCGGCTCCAGCCAGAAGGCTGAAGCACGTCTGCAGATCCCAGACCAGGCCTGCGAGCAGGCCAGCGACGATGGTGACGCTCAGCGTCAGGCGTAGAACCCGTTGCCGAAGACAGAAAAATTCCGCCATGGGACCGGGTTTGCCCTCCGGGATCTTCACCGGCGAAGAGGACCGGGGAACAGACGGCATGAACCGATCCCAACCACCACGATCTCCAAGGGAAGACGGGGGCAGGCTGTGGCCAGCGAGGCGATGGAGCAACTGGTCACGCCAGAGGCTTGTTTCATGGGCCTGAAGTAGGTCTTCAGAGGACGCTGCCATGGCCAACCCGTGGTTCACCTCCGTTCTGTCCACAGAGCTGCTTCACAGGCAAATGCGCAAGGACTCTAACACCCGGGCTCAGTGGACCGTGGGACGCAGCAGCGCCAATCTGCGCTGCCAGAGTGCCCTGACCTGCTGCCCCATGCGCATTTGACCTCTGCCGCCATCGGCATCCACCCCCAGATGTCGCACCAGATGTCGCAAAGGTTGTGACGGCGCCTCGTCAATGGCCTTCAGTAGGGTCAGGTCCTTCTGGTCAAGATCCACGGGTTCCAGGTCGGGCCCCAGCAGTCGCGAACCGGGCCAGCCCCACAGACAGGGATTGCGCTGGGCGGTGGCGGCCCACAGATCCTCATCACGGTTCCAGTCGTGGGCAGGCAGGGGTGGCTTTCCGAGGAAAAACTCAAAGTGGCTGATATCCGTGTTCAGGGCCTCGATGAGCTGCCACTGCTGCCGATCCGGCAGAGCCTTGGCACGCTCCAGGACTTCCCCCTGCAAGAGGGTGTCCAGTTGCCAGATCCGAGGATTGCTGAAGCCCAGAAACTCCAGCCCGCACCCCTCCATCAGCCGAAAGAGCCGCGCCAGGTTATAGCTGGTCTCCTGGGGGTGGAGATACATGTCGGCAAAAGCCGCATCACCGACCGTGTCCAGTGCCCAGCGCTGCTGATGGCGCTGCCGGATGCTGTTTTGCTCGGGCAACTGGGCAATGAGCTGACGGGCAAACTGCACCCCCGTTCCATCTGCCTGGACACCCAGCAGCCGCAGAGCATGTTGGGTTCCGTGAATTTCCCGGCGGCCCCCATCCGCATAGAGGAACAGGTGCAGGATTCCTCCGTCTGCCAAGGCCATGGCCAGAGCCGCAAGGCCGGCGGCGGGATCCGCCATGTGATGCAGAACACCCACGGAATTGATGAGTTGAAACCGCCCCAGGGAAGGAGCCTCCAGCAAGCTGACGCAGTGAAAGCGGATGCGCTGCTCACCCCCGGAGCGCCGCAGGCGTTCCCGGGCCACAGCCAGGGCTTCGGAGCTGATGTCCAGGGCGGTCACCCGGGCCTCGGGATTGAGATGCACCAGGTAATCACTGCTCACACCGGAGCCACAACCGGCATCCAGAATGTGGAGGGGCTGGCGGGGATCAGGCGCCTGACCGGTGCAGTGGCTATAGGCGGTGGCGTAACACCAACGCCAATTGTAGCCCGGTGGCGGCCCGTCCTGCAGGGGGTCTGGCGGATAAGGGAACGTGTTGTAGAAATCACGTACTCGGGGCGTGGCCCCATCAGCCATGGTCATGGAGTGAGGAGATTGCGGCACCAAGTGTCAATAGCGAACCATCTCCGGATACCCCCTGGCGCTGCAAATATTTGTTCACTCATTCCCTGGTTCCCCACACCGACAGCGTAGCGTTCTGACATAGAAAGTCTGAGCCATCAGGCCGTGGCTGCATCGGAGCCTTTCCTTCATGACCGTGACCGTCAGCAGTGGCAGCAGTAGCGTTTCACCGCAGTTGTATGACACCCTGCCGCTTTCCAGCCTGCGTCAGGCTGAACAGCAGGATCGCTTCCCCGATCGCACCGAGTTGGATCGGCTGATCAATTTTTTCCAGGGTGGGCAACAACGGGTTGACATTGCCCGTCGCCTTGCCGCCAACGCTGGGGCCGTTATCGCCCAAGCAGCAAACCGCATTTTCTCGGGCGGGACACCCCTGGCCTACCTGGAGGAGCCCCCAAGCCGCACTGCGGCTGTGCCTGGTGTGGAGGCAGACTTTCCGGAAGGACGGTCGGAGCAGAAAGCCTTTGACCGTTCTATTGAGACTTTTGCCCAACCGACCGGTTCCAATCGGGGTCTCTTCACGCGCCTGCTGGAGAATTTTCGCCAAGCGGGGGATGTGGCTGTGGTCACCCCGGCAGGCTTTGCCCCCATTGACGTTTCCCGCTATGGCAAGGAGCGTATGACCAAGTCCCTTCGGGATTTGGGTTGGTTCTTGCGCTATGTGGGGTATGCCGTTGTGGCAGGCGACCCCAGCATTCTGGTGGTCAATGCCCGTGGATTGCGGGAAGTGCTGGAGAAAGGCTGCTCCATTCCAGCAACACTGCTGGCCCTGCAAGAAATGCGGGCGGCGGCAGCGACCGTGTTTCGGGATGAACCGGAGAGCCGTCAGTTGGTGGTGGACTGTTTTAACGTCCTGCTCAAGGAACTCTCCGAGAGCGGCCCTTCTCCCCGCCTTCGCCCCGGCAGTGCGGTGGCCCAAGGACTCCAGCTTCCGGAAAGCTATGCTGCTGCGGCCGCATTACCAGGCCGCTACGTGATGCGGCCAGGACTCTCGGGTCGGGAAAAGGCCGAGGTGGTCCGGGCAGCCTATCGCCAGGTGTTGGAGCGGGACGTGGCAAAGGCCTACTCCCTGCGGCTGGCTGCTCCGGAGACCGACGTACGCAACGGGCGCATCTCCATGCGGGAGTTTGTGCGCAGTATTGGTCACTCTTCCCTGTACCGTCGAGACTTCTATAACAACCAGTCCAACAGTCGGGCGGTGGAATTGGCCTTCCGCCATTTCCTCGGACGCGGTGTGAGCACCCTGGAGGAATTCCGTCAGGCCTTTGCCGTGGTCTCCAGTGGCGGACAAGGTGCCCTTGTAGATTTCCTTGTGGATTCCGCTGAGTACGGCCGCGTTTATGGCGAGGAGACAGTTCCTTACCTGCGGGATCTGGGAGAAGAGGCCCAGGAAAGCGCCAACTGGGGTCCCAACCGCAAACTTTTCAATTATGCGGCGCGCTTTCAGGGGTCTCCCCAGTATGTGACCAGCTTTTCCGGCCAACGCCGTCCCCTCCCGGATCAGCATGCCTACGGCGGCGCCAACGATCCGCTGGCCAATCAGTACGGCGCCGTCTTCCCCTCCAGCACCAACGCCCCAAAAACGCTGGCCGCAGGCTTTGGATACGACAGTCGACGCTTGTTTGTGGGCAGTGCTCCCGGACTGAGCGCCCAGATGGGCTCAGCGGACTCTCGCAAGCCGCGCCCCACCATATCGGGACCCAAGGTAGTCCGCCTGCAGCAGGTGGCCACGGGTGGAGCGTCAATCCCTCACCGGGGCGGGCAGCCCAGCATCCGCTACACCGAATCGTCCACCCAGGCGGTGGTGGCAGCCGTCTATCGGCAGATCCTCGGCACCCTGGGCTATGAGGGGGAGCGCCTCTCCAGCGAAGAGGTCAAGCTGGAGAACGGGGACATCACTCTGCGGGAGTTTGTGCGGGTGGTGGCCTGCTCCAACAGGTTCCGCAAGCGCTACTGGGACGGACTGTACGTGGTCAAGGCCATTGAGGTGATCCACCGACACCTGCTGGGACGCCCCACCTATGGCCGCTGGGAAATTGACGCCTATTTCGACGCGGCCTCCCGCAAAGGCTTCTATGGCATCGTGAATGCCATGCTGGACTCTCGGGAGTACAGTCAGGTCTTCGGGGAGGACACGGTTCCTTACGAGCGCTACATCACCCCGGCGGACCGGGTAACGCGCCAGGTTCCGGGCTTGCGACCGGATTACAACATTCCCTATGTGGGCGATACGTCCAATCCTCTCCGTGGCCAGCGGCGGCCCGAGCGGCGCCCAGCCAGGGGCTTCCAGTACAGCGGCGCCTTGCCACGCCGTGGCGTGGACCGCGTCCGTCCCTTCCTTGCGGCCCGAATCACGGTCATGCCGTCGGTGACGACGCCCCGCTTTGTGCGGGGGCTCCCGCTTCCCCGCAAAGAGGTGGTGTCCCTCACCAGCCGCGGCGACAAGAGTCAACTCCGACAGGTGATCCGCGCTGCCTATCGCCAAGTGCTGGGCAACATCCAACCCATGGAATCCGAACGGCTCGCCGGAGCGGAATCCCGACTGGCCCATGGGACCATCACTGTGCGGCAGTTTGTGCGGGAGATTGCCCTGAGCGGCCTGTACCGTAGCCGCTATTTCGAGGTTTGCAACCCTCAACAGTTTGTGGCCTTCAACTTCCGCCACCTGCTGGGACGACCTCCGGCCAATCAGCAGGAGGTGGCCGTCCATGCCCGCCTGGTGACAGAAAAGGGTGTGGTAGCCGAGGTGGACAGCTATCTCGATAGTGATGAGTACCTGCAGCGTTTTGGGGAGGACGCAGTGCCCTATTCCATCGAGGACACTCTCCCGCGTACCTACAACACGCCCAGCTTTACAACGGCATTTGCCGGGATTCCAGCGGGCGCTCAACCCACCACCAGCACGGTGTCGGACGTGGAGCCACCCCCTTGGACAGCCAGGGTGAGCGGCCGGGCCGCCCTGCCGGATTTTCTCAAGGGAGTGCCCATGCGCAATCTCCCGACAAATCTGCTGTTTACCCCCGCCACGGGTCTGTTCTCGGCGCCTGGGCAACCGAGACGAACGTCGCAACCGGTCAAGCTCCGCCTCCCTCCCAACCCCAGTGAACAGGAGTTGACAGTTGTGGTCAACGCCGCCTACCGTCAACTCCTGGGCCGGGTTCCTCTTGCTGACGAGCGGCTAACCTCGGCTGAGTCTCAACTCCGTTCCGGACGCATCACGGTGTCCGGCTTTATTGCGCAGGTGAGTGCCAGCTCTCTGTTCCGGAACCGACTGTCTTCCCTCTCGGCGCTGAAGGCGGCGGATGCGGCGTACATGGCCATTCAGGGCCGCTCCCCCAGCCAGGCGGAGGCCAGCGCGTTTGCTAACCAACAGGCTCGTCTTGGTCAGGCAGCCGCTGTGGCCGCTCTCTTGAATGCACCTGAGTACAAAGAGCGTTTTGGGGACAACACCGTGCCCGTGGTGGAAGGAACCCGGACGTTCCCCGGTCGCAGTCAGGCCGTGATCACGCGGACGGCTCGCCTGGATGGGGGTCCCGCGGGCATCACCCCACGGCCTTGAGCCCGATGCGTTGAAACCCTATGCCAAGGCGTTGTTTCAAGGTGAGAAACCCGGGAAGTTGGAAATCCGGGACTCCTAACGTTGCAGCGCCTTGGCCAAGGTGAAGCCTCCTACAATGAGCCGCAACCGCTGGAGCAGCGTTACAGGGCCGAATTTTTGCTATCCAGTGACAACACGAGGCGGATCAGCGCGTCAGGGAAGATAATGGCTTGCATGTGGTGTGGCAATCAAACTTTACTTTCCTTGCGTTTGTTACAGAACCAGGGATGTGACCGTTCCCAACCGCTCCAAGTGGCCTAATCTCCCTTAGGCATTGGCCAAGGTGGCTCTTCCGGTCTGGTCATCCATGACCCGTTCAGCTTACCTTAACCCTTCCAATCCCCCTAAAACCTGGTCCTCTTAACGAGAGACCGTACGCTTCGAGGCCGAACTGAATGAGCATCGTCTCCAATTCGATCATCAACGCCGATGCCGAGGCCCGCTACTTGAGCCCCGGTGAACTGGATCAAATCAAGTCTTTTGTCTCTGGCGGCGCCCAGCGGCTGCGAGTAGCGAATGCTCTTAGCGAAAATCGCGAGCGCATCGTCAAGCAGGCTGGCAGTCAACTGTTCCAGAAGCGCCCTGACGTCATCTCTCCCGGCGGCAACGCCTATGGGGAAGACATGACTGCCTCCTGTCTGCGTGACATGGACTACTACCTGCGTCTGGTCACTTATGGGATTGTCTCCGGCGATGTCACCCCCATTGAGGAAATCGGCATCATCGGCGCCCGTGAAATGTACCGCTCTTTGGGCACTCCCCTGGATGCGATTGTAGAGTCGGTGCGTGAAATGAAGTCTGCATCCCTGTCCCTCCTTGGTGGTCAGGACGCCGATGAGGCATCTTTTTACTTCGACTATGTGATTGGCGCCCTGTCCTGAGGCCGCCGCATTTTCTCCCCGGACTCTTCAATCTATTCCCCCCACGCTTCTCAGGTCATGCAAGACGCAATCACGTCTGTCATCAACTCCTCCGACGTCCAAGGGCTTTACCTGGACGATGGCTCCATGTCCAAGCTGCAATCCTACTTCCGGAGCGGTGAGCTGCGGGTACGGGCAGCGGCGACCATTAGCGCCAACGCTTCCGCCATTGTCCGCGATGCCGTGGCCAAGGCCCTTCTCTACTCGGATATCACCCGTCCCGGCGGCAACATGTACACCACCCGCCGCTACGCTGCCTGCATCCGCGATATGGATTACTACCTACGGTATTCCACATACGCCATGCTGGCTGGCGACACTTCCATCCTGGACGAGCGGGTTCTGAACGGTCTCCGCGAGACCTACAACTCTCTGGGTGTGCCGATCGGTGCCACCGTGCAGGCGATCCAAGCCATGAAGCAAGTCACTGCCTCCCTGGTGGGTGCCGATGCCGGCAAGGAGATGGGTGTTTACTTCGACTACATCTGCTCCGGCCTGGGCGGCTAAACGTCTGGCGGATCGAATCCCGCAGTGAGGAACGATTTTATGCGTCTTTTCAAGATCACCGCTTGCTTACCAACGCAGCGCAACATCCGCGCCCAGCGGGAACTGCAAAACACCTACTTCACCAAGTGGGTTCCCTATGACAGTTGGTTCGCTGAGCAGCAGCGCATCCAGAAGCAAGGGGGGAAAATTCTCAAGGTTGAGCTTTGTGCGGGTCGCCAGCAAGATAACGTCGGTCTTTAGCTGGTCCACCACCCCCACCGAGCCACCTCCAATGGAAAGCCTGGCAAAACCAGGCTTTTTCCGTGCCGGGGATTTGGAGAGACGGTCGTGACGATCAAGCCAACGTCCAACTCCCGCGTTGACGTCTGGCCAGCGGACGCACGACTGCTCCTCCTGCTGACTGCGCTCTGGAGCCTGGTGGGACTCCTCGTCCTTGCATCCGCAAGCTGGTGGTCTGCACAGCAAGAGCTTGGCGACAGTTTGTATTACGTCAAGCGCCAGACACTCTGGATGCTCATGGGCTGGTGCCTGCTTTTGATCACTGTACGCCTGCCCCTGCGCCAGTGGCTGCGACTGAGCGCCGTAGGCATGCTGGCCGGTCTGGCGTTGTTGGTGCTGACCATCTTCTTTGGAGTCACCATCAACGGTGCATCCCGCTGGCTGGTGATTGGGCCTGTGCAGATGCAACCCTCGGAGTTGATCAAGCCCATGGTCGTTCTCCAGGCCGCTGTCCTGTTCTCCAACTGGCATCGCCACCGAACGGTTCAGAAGGTCTTCCGGACCGGGATGTTCGTCGTGGTTCTGGCTTTGATCCTGGAGCAACCCAACCTCAGCACGGCAACCCTGCTGGGGCTGCTGCTCTGGCTCATGGCCTTTACTGCCGGCCTCCCCATGCCCCGACTCATGGGCATTGCCGGGCTGGGCCTGGGGGCAGGTTTCACAAGTCTCATGGTGAATGCGTATCAATTCCAGCGGATCCGTACCTTCCTGAACCCGTGGTCGGACCCCACGGGTAGTGGCTATCAACTGATCCAAAGCATTCTGGCCATTGGATCAGGGGGCATGAGCGGCGCCGGCTTCGGGCTGTCAACCCAGAAACTCCACCATCTCCCCTTCCACACCACGGATTTCATCTTTGCGGTCTATGCCGAAGAACTGGGCTTCGTCGGCTGCCTGCTTCTGCTCTGCTTTCTGCTGGTGTTCACCTTTCTCGGCCTACGGGTTGCCTACACCAGCTCGGACCGGACGTCTCGACTCGTTGCCAGTGGGGCCACCATCCTCCTGGTGGGTCAAGCCATTCTCAACATGGCCGTGGCCACGGGTGTGGTTCCTGCCACAGGTCTGCCCTTCCCCTTGTTCAGCTATGGAGGAAGCGCCGTGCTCACGTGTCTGACCACGGCAGGGCTCCTCATCCGCACCAATCTGGAGCGTACGGAAAAAAGCTAGGCTCTTCAACAAGAACAGCATGATCAGGCTCTTGCCTTTGCTCGCCACTGTGGTGGGTTTCGGCTTCGCTGGCGCTTCTCCTTGGGGAGAACATTTGCTGAGCCAAAGCCTCGCAGCCCCATGGCCCATCAGCCTGGCTGTGGTCAGCTTACTGGGGCTGCTCACATCCCTGGGTCCCTGCTCCCTTTCCCTTCTGCCGGTGACCATGGCGTTTCTGGCGGGAACCGGTCCCGGCCAGTTGCACCCCTGGCAGCGCAGCAGTGCGTTTGCAGCGGGCATTGTTGCCACCCTGACGGGGCTGGGTCTCCTCAGTTCCCTCATGGGCAGGATCTATGGCCAGATTCCTGCATTGGTGATGGCCCTGGTGGCCGGTCTGGCATTGGTCATGGGTCTCAACCTCCTGGGGTTGCTACCTATGGCTTTGCCCACGGGACCGACAGAGCAATGGATCCATCGCCGCATTCCACCGGCACTTGCCCCCATGGCGGCTGGTCTGGCCTTTGGACTGGCAGCCTCCCCCTGCACGACGCCTGTCCTGGCCGTTCTCCTGGCCTGGATTGGCAGTGCCGGCCGTCCCCTGCTGGGCGCCGTGCTTCTGGCTGGCTTCGGGGTGGGACAAGTGTTGCCCCTCCTCCTGGTGGGAACCGCTGCCGCGTCCTTGCCCCGACTACTGGCGCTCCGTTCCTGGACCCAGTGGATTCCCCGTCTCAGCGGCGCCGTCCTGGTGTCGGTTGGCAGCATCCTTTTGCTTTCGCAGCTTCCCGTGCTTTCTTAAGCCATGGCATCTGATGCTGCACGGATCTTTCGCCCCGGACAACGGCTGCTTGCCCTGCTGGGCGACCTGCGGCTGGCCATCGGCCTGCTGCTGCTCATTGCCCTCGCCAGCGCCCTGGGCACAGCCTTGCCCCAGGGCGAGCCCGCCAGCGCCTATCACGACCACTACGACGCCCAACCCTGGCTGGGGCTGCTGACAGCGGCACCCATTCTGGCTCTACGGCTGGATCACGTCTATTCCAGTGGGTGGTTTCTCGTGTTGCTGGCCCTACTGGCCACCTCCTTGACCACATGCAGTATCCGGCGCCAATGGCCTGCCTTGCGATCAGGACTGCAGTGGGTGGACCACCGGCACCCCCATCAGTTGAGCCAATACAGCATTGGTCTCACCCGTGATGCAGGACCCCAAAGCCTACGAAACCTGGCCCGACTCCTGCAACAGCGCGGCTGGAAGGTGCAACGGAAGACAGGCCGCCTGGCAGCCAGACAAGGGGTGATCGCCGGCCGGAGCGGTCCCCTTCTGGTTCATGTGGGTTTGATTGTGCTGATGACCGGCGCCGCCTGGGGCGCAGTGGGGGGGCAACGACTGGAGCGTTTTCTGGCGCCTGGCCGGAGTTTGGACTTGGTGGACCGTCAAGGGGAAACCCGGCTGTCGATTCAACTGCAGGACTTCTCCGTGGATCGAGACGCACGCGGCCAGGCTCGGCAGTTCCACTCTCGACTGCTGTTCTCCACCCCCGCACCGGCCACCACGCACCATGTGGACATCAGTGTCAACCATCCTGCCCGCATGGGTGGGGTAACGGTGTATCAGGCTGACTGGCAGGTGGCTGCGCTGACACTACAAATGGGTCGGAGCCCCCAGTTGCAATTTCCGTTGCAGGCTCTGCCCAGCCTGGGGGAGCAGGTCTGGGGATTGGCCCTGCCAACGCACCCGGACGGATCTCGCCCCGTGTTGCTCACCGTTGCCAGCGAACAGGGGCCTGTACTGGTGTACGACAGCGATGGGGAGAGATTGGGAGCGCTGCGGGTTGACGGTCCCCCACTGGACGTGAATGGACTACCCATCCGTATCACCCACGTGCTGCCTGCCAGTGGCTTGCTGATCAAGCGGGATCCTGGCGTTCCTCTGGTCTACACGGGATTTGCCGTGGCACTGCTGGGGGGTGGCCTGAGTGTCCTGGCCAGCCGCAAGCTCTGGGCTGTTGCCGCCCAAGGCCGCCTTCATGTGGCGGGCATCAGTAACCGGGACGTGGTGAGTTTTGGCGAGGCACTGCCCCGCTTGCTGGACTCCCTCACCGAGGCTGGCCATGGTGAACCGTAATCACCGTGTGAACGTTGCCCCGTGGTGAAAAATCAGCTACCAACTCCATCCAGCGGGGTGAGCAGGCCGCGACGCAGTCGTCCAGAATGCGGTTGGCCACTTCTTCATGGGAAATGCAGAGGTCTCGCCAACTGTTGACGTAGAGCTTGAGGGCCTTGAGTTCCAGGACTTTGGGACCAGGCTGGTAACGAAGGCGCAAGACTGCAAAGTCGGGATAGCCGGAAAAGGGGCACTTGCATGTGAAATCCGGTAATTCAATGGCGATGTGGTAGGGGCGGCCAGGGTTGGGATTGTCGAAGCAGATCAACTCGGCGGCAGCAATGGCCCGCTCCCCGTAACGGGGCGTGGTGGTTTGGCGCTCTGTCATGCCGGGTGGACAGTCCAGGAGGGGCGACGACCTTCACGCTACAAGGGACCAGGAGAGCCTCATTTCTGGATTCTTTCTAAAGATTTCCCAAGAAGTCCTTAAAATGCTTGTCATGAACAGTGCAGAAGGCCTATCTGTGAGAGCGAGGACAAAACGTTGGGCGCATCCACAGCTACGGCTTCAGGTGCGCTGGAAGTAGCCAAACCGCAACGGTGAAGCAACGCACCTCTTTAACAAAGCGGATTTCGCCAGCCCATGGCTGGCACTGCCCGTTCTGTGGAGGTCTCTCTCATGGTCCAACTCAAGTATCGTGGTGTTGATTACGACACCAACCAGCGCTCTGATCTCAGCGATCAACCTGTGGAACACGTTTACCGTGGCATCCATTTCAACAAGGCTCCTCGTCACGAGGCTGATGCTCTATCGGATCAGCCTGTACGCGTGAGCTATAGGGGTACGGTCTATCAAACTCGTATCGCCGAAGCGCTGAAGCACTGATTCAGTAGCCGTAGCTACTGAAAATTGGAAGCCACACCCCACCTAATGGCAAGGAAATCAACACTTTCCTCAATGGATTTGTTCCTGAGCCCGGTGGCTGGTGTGGCTTCTTCCATATCTTCGGCATCTTTAGCCTCTGCCGGGCTCTCTTCTCCCCCTGTCCAGAGAATTTCCGTCCATAGTGCTCTGGGAATGCTGTGGCTCCAGTTGCACTTTGAAACTTGCCACTGGGACTCCTTGGCGGCTGGGCGCGTCGAGCTTGAGCCCGACACCCTGTCCACATTTCTTGCTGATTGCTCCGCTGCTGGCGTGGTCTGCTCCAGCCCGCTGCCACAAGCCTGAGCACACGCCATCGGGTCGACTCTCCCCATTGCATCCCTATTTTCTATTTCCGTGTTATGAAGAAGGTTGAAGCCATTATCCGCCCTTTCAAGCTGGATGATGTGAAGGTTGCCTTGGTCAATGCCGGCATTGTGGGCATGACGGTGACCGAAGTGCGCGGTTTTGGCCGTCAGAAAGGCCAGGTGGAACGCTACCGCGGCTCCGAATTCACCGTTGAGTTTCTCCAGAAGCTCAAGTTGGAAGTGGTCGTGAACGACGACAAGTTGGAAACAGTGGTGGATGCCATTCAAAATGCCGCCCGCACGGGTGAGATCGGGGACGGCAAGATCTTCATCTCACCGGTGGAGAGTGTTTTGCGCATTCGCACCGGTGACCGGGACGGCACCGCTCTCTAAGGAGACGGGCTCTGGTTCGGGTTCAGGCCCTGGTTGTGTCTTGACCAAGGGCTGCCTGAACCGTTGCCTCCACTTGTTCGGGTTCAACAGTATGTCGTCCTTCGCTCTTGTCGGACCGAATCAGGTGGAGCCAGTACTCTTGATTACCGGCAGCACCTTTGATGGGTGCCGCCGCCAACCCCACGGCACACCAGTCGAGACAGTCTGCTTTGGCCTGAACAGCCTTGATGGCGCTGACCTGTGCCCGGGCGTCCCGCACCACCCCGCCACGACCCACCAAGGCCCGCCCCACCTCAAATTGGGGCTTGATCAACACAGCCGCCTCCTGGGGTGGTTTGAGCAGGGTCTTCAGCGCTGGTAAAACCAGGCCCAGGGAAATGAAGGAAAGATCGGCCACCGCCAGATCGGCCCAGTCTTCATCGGGTCCATACAGCGTTGCGGGGGTGAGGTGACGCAGGTTGCAGCGTTCCTTGAGCACCAATCGCCGATCCTGACGTAGACGCCACGCTACCTGCCCGTAGCCCACATCCACCCCATAGATGCGCCGGCAGCCCTGTTGGAGCAGGCAATCCGTGAAGCCACCGGTGGAGATGCCGGCATCCAAAGCTGTGCGCCCAGCCACCTGCAGGGCAAACGCATGGACGGCTCCCAGCAATTTCTCGCCCCCACGGGAGACAAACCGCGCCTGCTGCTGCACCTGCAGAGCAAGGTCATAACGGGCGGACTGGCCAGGCTTGTCCAGGATTTGGGCGCCACTGCGCACCCAGCCCGCCCGTATCCAGCGTTGGGCCTGCTGGCGGCTGGGGGCCAAGCCTCGCTCCACCAAAAGCTGATCCAGCCGCATCCGTCCTTGTCCCATGGCCAGTGTGTTGTGATCCCGATCCTGAATCCCGGCCTGGTGGTCTCCCCTCAGGGAGTCGGTAAGTTATCCACTGTGTTGTGGCCAGGTTGTGATCGAACGCTACACCCTCCCGGAGATGGCAGCCGTCTGGAGCGATGAAGCCCGCTATGGGCACTGGCTTGCGGTGGAACTGGCGGCTTGCGAGGCTAATTGCCAACTAGGGCAAATTCCCCCTGAAGCCATGGAGGACATCCGGGCCAAGGCCGGCTTCCAAGTGGAGCGGATCCTCCGGATTGAAGCCCAGGTGCATCACGACGTCATTGCTTTTCTCACCAACGTGAACGAGCAGGTGGGCAGTGCGGGACGCTACATCCACATGGGCATGACCAGTAGCGACGTGCTGGACACTGCCCTGGCTCTACAAATGAAGGCGGCGGTGGCACTGCTGCGACAAGAACTCGGCCAGTTGGAGGACGCCATCCGCCAACAGGCTCAACTCCACAAGCACACGACCATGATCGGCCGTTCCCACGGCATCCACGGGGAACCCATTACCTTGGGGTTCAAGTTGGCTGGCTGGCTGGCGGAGATACAGCGCCACCAGGAGCGCCTGTCCCGACTGGAGCAGGTGGTGGCAGTCGGTCAGATCAGTGGGGCCATGGGTACCTACGCCAACGTTGATCCCCGTGTGGAAGCCCTGGTCTGCACCCAACTGGGTCTCGTCCCCGACACCGTCAGCACGCAGGTGATCAGCCGTGATCGCCATGCCGAGTACGTGCAGACCATGGCCTTGGTGGGGTCAACGCTGGATCGTTTTGCGACGGAGATCCGCAACCTGCAACGGACCGACGTGCTGGAGGTGGAAGAGCGTTTTGCCAAGGGGCAGAAAGGTAGTTCCGCCATGCCCCACAAGCGCAACCCCATCCGCAGTGAACGCATCAGCGGCCTGGCGCGGCTCCTGCGGGGCTATGCCATGGCAGCCTTGGAAAACATGCCCCTCTGGCATGAACGGGACATCAGCCACAGCTCCGCCGAGCGGGTGCTCCTGCCCGATTGCTCCATCACCCTCCACTTCATGTTGCGGGAGATGGCTGCTGTGGTGGCTGGTCTGGTGGTCTACCCCGAGACCATGCTCCACAACATGACCGTCTACGGCGGGGTGATCTTCAGTCAGCAAGTCATGCTGGCGCTGGTGGCTGCCGGCCTCAGCCGAGAGGAGGCCTATGCCCTGGTGCAAGACCATGCGCACAACGCCTGGAACCAGCCCGGTGGTGACTTCCAAGCCAGCCTGGCCGCCGATCCACGGGTGAAAAACCACCTGAACCAGGAGAACCTGGCAGCCTGTTTTTCTCCCCGACAGCACCAGACAAACCTGGATCGGATTTGGCAGCGGCTGGGGTTGTGAGGCGGATGTTGCGTGTCATCTGCTTCTTTGGCGGGGGCGGGGCACCAACTCGCCTTGTTCAAAAGTGGTTGAGGGAGGGTCTCGTCACCTCGTGGCTTTCTCAAGCAACCGTCTCATACTACTATTTTCTGCATGGTCGTCTCCTCGACATGGGACTTACTGCGCTGTCAACTATAGAGCCTGGTTCATGCCATCGCTATCCTGTGTTGGAAGATGTTGCCGAGGCGGATGATATTGTAGGAAATCACGTACAGAGGAAAGACGGTGTTTATACTATCGCAAGTCGACGGCCTGTTGAATCCAGTCAAATACTTTCTCAATACCGCGTCGGGCATTCAGAGATTCTCTATAGCTCAGATGGCGTGTGGTGCGCTGGTCAACGGCGGATCCGCCAGGGTGATCGGTGTTGCGGGCAACATGAAGTGTGACGCCCAGCGCCATCACATGAACTGCACGAAACCTTTGGTGTGTTAACCCTTGTCGGCACCGATGATTCCGGGATGTACCCCATCCGGTGCGGCCACCATCTGCTGTGCAGTATCCCGTTTGCCGTAACCGTCAGCCAGCGTCACCCGGCTATCCACCATCAAGTGGTAGCGATTATCCATAAGGACGTGACCCCGGTGATAGCCGGGTAAGGCGGGAAGGCCTCATGGACCAGTGATCACATCCGCCGCCGTGGATGCTTCACTGGAATCCGTCGGTAATTAAGTACTTGACTCCATGGTTTGCTCCCTGGCTGCATCTGCCAGTTTTATGGAGCAGGGCCAAAGTGTGGCAACTGAAACCAGTCCATATGTCAACTACCGCAATGTCCGCTACCGGCTTCTACCTGGCTTTGCCAGAACAGCACGGCAGTTATTTAGCCTGGCGGGAATCTGCCGCTTGGTCTGGAATCGCTTCCTGGCCAGGAACCAGGAGGCCTACCAACTCCCATCAGGAGAATCCCGAGCACCACGCCACGCCGTCCGTCCACTTCTTCTCGTTGTGCAAGGGTTTCACTGAACTCCACAACAGTGGGGAGTTCCCCCTGGCTGAAGGAGTATGCCTCTGCTGTTGCCAGACCTCTGCTTCAGGGTCGGAGGTCGGGACAAGCCTCGGTTCACCATCCCTGCGGGGTGTGGGATCAAGGGAGACCACCTCAGGCTATCTGGCATTGGCCTTGTAGGGTTACGGCGCCACGGTGGCAACCCCCTTCCCGAGGGTCAGCCCGTGAAAGTTGACGTGGTCT